>ERZ778518.2143-NODE-2143-length-11392-cov-4.298933_pt1 | contig 11392 bp, 5 predicted proteins | sample MGYA00510340_ERZ778518 | MGnify/ENA primary metagenome ERZ778518 (study PRJEB29527, sample SAMN07138967) | mouse gut metagenome | material: feces | host: mouse | place: China:Nanjing | collected 2016-01-25 ... | reverse complement strand
GTGATGATGTTCACCAGCCCGGAGGCGGACTGGAAGGCGGTGACGATGAGGCTGCCGCCGATCCCGGCGAACTCCCCCAGGGGAGCCAGGATGGGCACGGACAGGGTGGCCAGCCCCGAGGACGAGGGGATCAGGATGGACAGGGGGATATAAATAAGGTAGACCAGCAGGATGAAGGCCACCGAGCCCGCCCCCTCCAGGGCCCGCTCCCCCCAGTAGAGCACCGTGTCGGTGATCTGCCCGCCGTCCATGAGCACCGTGATGCCCCGGCTGATGCCGATGATGAGGCCCACGCCCACCAGGTCCGCCGCCCCGGCCACGAAGGCGTCCACCAGCTCCTGCTCCTTGAGCCCAAAGGCCAGGCCGATGACGATGCCCCCCACCAGAAACAGTCCGCTGAGCTCCGGGAACCACCAGCCCAGGGTGGGGATGGGGACGCCGATCTCATCGAAGGGGATCACCCCGTAGATCATCACCAGGAACACCGCCGCGAAGAGCGCCAGCACGACCTTCCGCCGCATCGTGAGGGAGGGGACGTCGCCGCCCTTGTGCGCCTCGAACCTGCGGCCAAACCCGGCCACCAGGGACTTCTCCGGGTGGGCGCGGACCTTCCGGGCGTAGGCCATGACGTACCAGATGGCCACCGCGTCAAAGACAAACAGCATCAGGAGTCTGGGCAGGAGCCCGTCCCCCAGGCTGACCCCCGCAAAGCCGGAGGCAATGCCCGTGGCAAAGGGATTGACCGTGCTGGCCAGCACCCCCGCGCCGCTGCCCAGCAGCACCACGGAGATCCCCACCAGCGGGTCATAGCCCGCCGAGACGAACACCGGGATCAGCAGGGGGTAGAAGGCCATGGTCTCCTCCCACATACCGAAGGAGGTGCCGCCCAGGCTGAACATGATCATCAGCACGGGAATCAGCCAGATCTCCTTCCCGTTCAGGATGCGGATGATATTGCTGACCCCCGCGTCGATGGCCCCGGTCTTCATCACCACGCCCAGAAAACCGCCCACCATCAGAATAAACAGCGCCACATCCACCGCGTCATAGAACCCCTGGAAGGACGCCAGTATCACATCCCTCGGCCCCTGGGGCGTGGAGTCCACGGCCTGGTAGGTCCCGGCCACCGGGGTCTCCTCCTCCCCGGTGCGCTCGTAGGCCCCGGCGGGGATGAACCAGGTGGCCGCCGCCACCAGGATCAGCAGGATGAACAAAATGGTGTATGCCGTCGGCATGTGGAATTTCTTCATAAGCGCTCAATCCTCCGTTCCTGCCTATTTTGTGAGGCAAAAGACAGGATTATCAGAGGAAGATTCTGGGAGCGCGGGAACAAAATTTTCGCGCCGGGCGTCAAATTCGACAAAACCCGGTTGACTGCGCCAGAAAAAGAAGATATTATGTAAATACCATTTTTCCAAGGAGGACCCGTGACCATGAGCAACCGCCGCTGCCCCAAATGTGGGGAGGAATATTCCGATACATACCGTTCCTGCCCCTTCTGCGAGGAGGAGGAAGCCCTCAAGCGGGGCAGGAAGCCCCCCCGCCACCGCAGCGGACGCCGTGTGGAGAAGCGCCAGAACGGCCGCACCGGCGGCGCAGGCGGGATCATGCTGCTGCTGACGGCCGTCGTCATTCTGGGCGTGGTGGGCTACGTCTTCTTCGGAGACGACCTGGCCGATGCAGTGGGCATCCGCAGCCATCCGGAGCCCTCGCTTGTGGACGACCAGCCGAGCGGCGTGACGCCGACCCAGGCCGACATGCCGCAGCAGCCTAAGGAGAACACACCCGACGCACCGCCTGTTGAGAGCGACGACATTCCGGTGCAGCCGGACGAGCCCGCCAACGAGCCCGATGAGCCCGCCGGTCCCCTGGCCCTGTCCCAGACGGACATCACCATCCCGGCGGGAGAGACGGGACGCCTGACCACGACCGGCGGCAGCGGGGCGGTCACCTGGAGCTCCTCCAACCCGGAGATCGCCTCGGTGGACGGCGGCGCCGTCACCGGAAAGGCGGGGGGCACCGTGACCATCACCGCCGTCAGCGGCGAGGAGACGGCCACCTGCCAGGTGAAGGTGGAGGGCGAGCCCTGGGTCGATCCCAACGTCCCCGAACTGAGTATCAACAAGACGGACTTCACCTTCGGGTCCAGCGAGACTCCGGTGCAGATGAAGCTGCTCATCAAGGGAACCCGGACGGTCTACGAGGGCGCCGTCACCTGGACCAGCGCCAACCCCGGCGTGGCCGCCATCGACGAAACGGGCAAGGTGACGTGGGTCTCCAAGGGCACCACCACCATCACCGCCACCGCGGGGGACCAGGTGTTTGAGTGCATTGTCCGAGCGAAATAGCCGTCAAAAGCAATCCGCCCCGGGTCGTGCTGGAAGGCACGGTCCGGGGCGGTTCTTGCTCTAAAGAGAAAGCATCATTCCAATACGTACCGCGTCACGCCGAACAGCCTGGCCAGCTGGAGCTTGGCGGCCATGCTCTCCTCGCTCTGATACCACACGGTGGCGGACTGGTAGGCGTTGGGGGCGTACACGCAGTAGGCGCTCTGATAGCCCTCGGAGTAGAAGGTCTTGACATCCTTGCGGCCGAGCACCTCCTGCACCTCCTTGGCGGAGATCAGCGTGCTGGCGGCAACGGGGTTGCCCCCGGCATCCGTGATCGTGCGCACGCCACCGGCCATGAGCTGGAGCACCATCCGGGCCATGTCCTCCCCGTTGTTCTTCATCCGCCGCAGGGCGGCGTACAGCTCCGGCAGGGGCTCCAGGGGGGTAACGGGCATTTTCTCCCCGCCCCGGGCCATGGGCGTGGAGATGGTCACCAGGCGGTACTCTCCTGCGCTCTCCAGCTGCACGGAGGGCTCCTGAAGCCGGTCATAGACCCGCACCAGTACGGCGGCGGCCTGCTCCCGGGTGGCATCCCCCTCGGGGTCGAAGCGCCCCTTCCCCTTGCCGTCCATAATGCCCAGGTCATAGGCCAGGGTGATAAACCCCGGGTTTGCGGTGACATCGCTGAAGGGGGTCCCATAGCTGGCCGCGCTGCCCGCCAGGGAGGTATACCCCAGCCCGCGCACCAGCATGGAGGCCATTTCATCCCGGGTCAGGTTGTCCTCGGGGCGGAACTCGTGGTTGGAGGCATCCACCGCGCCGTTGGCCTGCACCGCCTCCACCGCGCCGTAGTACCAGCTCTCCCGCGCCACGTCGATATAGGAGGGGCGGTCGGGACGGACCTCCTCCCAGCCAAACAGCCGGGTCAGCGCCGTGGCGAAGGCGGCCCGGGTGATGGGGCGGCCCAGGCCGAATTTGCCGCCGCCCTCCCCCTGAAACAGCCCCAGCTCCGTGGCGCGGGCCACGGCCTCCGCGGCCCAGTGGTCCGCAGGCACATCGGAATACGCCGCCGCGGCCGGTCGGGTGAGCCCCAGAACCAAAAGCCCGGCCAGAACTATCCATATCAGTCGTTTTTTCATAATCGTCTCCTTGCTTTCCGTAGGATTCCATCTTATTGTACCAGATTTTTTCCCGTTCGTCAAATTTTCTAGCCCGAACGCCCTGTATTTGGCAAAATCAGCAAAAAACGCCCCTGTTTCATATCAAAAAATTTTGTGGGGGGGACAGGCAAACCTCCGGTTGACAACACCTCCTTCAGTTATTATAATAAGATGAAAATATTGCGAAAGAAAGGGAAATCCGCTATGAATCAGCTACATGTTTCCGAGGCCGTCCGTTACATCGGCGTGGACGATACCACCATCGACCTCTTTGAGAGCCAGTACGTCGTCCCCAACGGCGTATCCTACAACTCCTACCTCATTCTGGATGAAAAGGCCGCCGTTATGGACACCGTGGACCGCCGGGCCACGGCGGCGTGGCTGCAAAATCTGGAGGAGCAGCTGGCGGGCCGGAAGCCCGACTACCTGGTTCTCCACCACCTGGAGCCCGACCACGCCGGAAGCGTCCGGGCGCTGCTGGAGAAGTACCCGGACATCACCCTGGTGGGCAACGCCAAGACCTTCGGGATGCTGCCGAAGTATTACGACTACGACCCCACCCATACCGTCACCGTCAAGGAGGGGGACACCCTCTCCCTGGGGGCCCACACGCTGACTTTTGTCATGGCCCCCATGGTCCACTGGCCGGAGGTGATGGTCAGCTACGAGTCCGCTGAGAAAATCCTCTTCTCGGCAGACGGTTTTGGCAAGTTCGGCGCGCTGTGCGCCGAGGAGGATTGGCTGTGCGAGGCCCGGCGCTACTACTTCAATATCGTGGGCAAGTACGGCGTCCAGGTCCAGGCCCTGCTCAAGAAGGCCGCCGGGCTGGACATCCGGACCATCTGCCCCCTCCACGGGCCCGTTCTGCGGGAGGACCTGGGGTACTATATCGGCAAGTACGACCTCTGGAGCCGCTACGAGCCGGAGGACGAGGGCGTGCTGGTGGCCTATGCCTCCATCCACGGCAACACCGCCCAGGCGGCGAAAACGCTGGCGGAGATCCTGGAGAGGAAGGGCTGTCCCAAGGTGGTCGTGGCGGACCTCAGCCGCATCGATCAGGCCGAGGCCGTGGAGAACGCCTTCCGCTACGGCCGGATGGCCCTGTTAAGCCCCACCTATGACGGCGGCCTGTTTCCCCCCATGGACCACTTCATGGCCCACCTGCGGGACAAGACCTATCGCCGCCGCCGGGTGGCCATCGTCGAAAACGGGTCCTGGGCCCCCGCCGCCGCCAAGGTCATGCGGGGCTATCTGGAGGCGATGAAGGATATTACCATCTGCGAAACGGTCCATACCATTCAGGGCGCGGTGAAGGACGGCGACATCACGGCCCTCGAAAACATAGCGGACGAGCTCCTGGCGTGAGGCAGTCATCCTTTTTCTTGAAAGAAAAAGGATCAAAAAGAACTTTTAAGAATAGCTCAAAGGGCGCGGAACTTTGTTCCGCGCCCTCTCTTCATGTCTCAAGAAATCGTTGCAGGATCTGCGCCGTCTCCGCACGGGTGACGGCGGCGCCGGGGGACAGACGGCCTCCGCTGCCCCGGAGGAGTCCCTGGCCGACGGCCCAGGACACGGCCTCCTTTGCCCATCCTGCGACGCTCCCGGCGTCCGAGAAAGCGGAGAGACTTCCGCCGGAGCCGTCTTTCACCCCGCGATGGAGCATCACCGCCAGCTCCTGGCGGGTAACGGCGGCGGAACCGTCAAACCGGCCGTCGCTTCGGCCGGAGATCAGGCCCTGTCCGTAGGCCCAGCACAGCGCGTCCAGGCAGTCCGGCAGGTCGCCCGTGTCGGTAAAGGGCAGCTCCCCCGGGGACAGGTCCGGGGCGGGACTCCCATTGGCGCGGTAGAGGGCGGAGACGATCTCCGTCCGGGTGGCGCTGGCAGCGGGGCGGAAGCGCCCCTCCCGGTCACACGCCATCAGGCCCCTGCTGACCGCATAATCCACCGTGTCCCGATACCACGCCCCGTCCTCCACGTCTTGCAGCAAATGCAGGGCAGTGGGACGGAAGGAGGCGGGGTCATCGGGGTCCAGCGCATAGCCCGTCGTGTTGGAGGCGTAGTCCTCCACCGTGATATACAGGGTGTCCGCGCGCACAGCGGAGCGGTCCACCGTCAGCGTGCAGCTCTCCCCGGCCTCCTCCGGGAAGAAGGACTTCTCCGCCAGCACCCGCCCCGTCTCGTCCGTGACGGCGGCGTAGGAGACGTACTGGTCGTCCCGGAAGGTGAGGACCAGCCGCTCCCCCTCCCGCACTGCATCGGTCAAAACGGGGGACTGGCTGTCGATGACGACAGGGAAGCTCCACTTCCGGTATTCGTCGCAGCGCTCCTCCAGCAGCCAGCGGAAGCTCTCCGGGGACTGGGACCGGACACGGCGGACAAACTCCTCCTGGAGCTTGTCCCCGGCCTCCAGCCAGACGTAGACATCCACCCTGGCCCGGGTTCCCCCGGGCAGAGCGGCGCCGGAGGCATCCGTCCCGCTCCAGAGGAAGCGGGCGCTGGGACCGATCCTGCCCAGGAAGGGGTCCAGGGCGGACTTCTTCAGCCAGGAGGCGGCGGAGGCGGCGTAGACCTCCCCGGTGTCCGGGTTGGACACCAGCATCACCACGTCTGCGGCGTCGCGCAGGGTGCACAGCTCCAGGCCGAGCTGCCGCTCCATGCCGAACATCGCGTCCGTCCCCTGGCCGGGGATGGCGTTCCGGCGGTCGTCATGGAGCCCGGGGGCATGGGCGTTGGACCCCAGCAGGCGTCCGCCCCGGCTCTCGCTGCCGCCCCGGGCGGGAAGGTAGGCCAGCTGAACCCCCAACTCCGCATCCAATTCCCCCATGTACGCCGCCGGGTTTTCCAGGGGGTTGCTATACGGGGCGTTCCCCCCGTCCCCGGCCAGGCGGTATGCGGCGTCCTGGAGGTCCCGGAAGTCTGCGGTATCCAGCACCGGCGCGGCCTCCCAGTCGCCGCAGTAGCCCAGGAAGGCGGCGTGCTGTCCACCGCCGGAGGCGGTGACGTAGCCCTCCACATAGAAGCCGTTGGGGAACCCCTCCGCCAGCTCCCGGCACAGCGCCTCGCCCACGGTCAGCTCCAAGGACGCCTCCGCCTCTCCCCCAGCGGGGACGGTGACGGATCGACTGCCGGTGACGGTAACGCGGCCGGTGATGTCCTCCGGCGTCATGGTGCTGTAATACGCACCGCTCTGCCCCGTGTGGCCGTCGGTGAGGACCCGGAGGTCCAGGGAGACGGTGATGGCCCGGTCCGAGAGATTGCGCAGGGTGAGAGAGAGGGGGAAACGCCCCTCCGCGCTGTCCCCCAGCTCCAGCAGGGGATCGGTGATTAGCAGGTTCGAGGACAGCGCCGCGCCGAGGTCCACCAGCCCCGCGCCCTGCTTTCTGGGGGAGAGGGGGACGCCCCTCTCGTCGGTCAGCACTCGGGCGGTGCTCTCCAGCAGGCCCCGGGCCAGCCGGGCGGCCTCCGCCCGGTCCGACACGCCCCTCTCCCGCAGGGACTGCAACAGGACGGCAAACAGGCCGGAGGCGCTTCCGGAGGCCCTAGAGGTGCCGTAATCGCTGTAGTATCCCCTCTCGTCGGAGGCCCCGGCGGAGAGAACGGGCCCGCCGAAGGCGGTCAGCGACGGGGCCAGGTGCAGCTCGGAGGCGGGGCCCCAGGCGGAGTAGCCCGCCATCTCCCCCGACGGCGTGGAGGCCGCCACGGCCACGGCGCCCCGGTAGCTGGCCGGTGCGGTGACCGCGCCGTAGTCGGTGTAGCCGCCGGTGGGCAGCGGCTGCGTCCAGCTCTTGTAGACGGCGTTCGTGCCATCGTTTCCGGCGGAACAGCAGATAATCACGCTGTCCTCCGCCATCCGGGCAAACGCCTGGGAGTAGAGGCCGTCCAGCAGACCGTCCCGGCAGAAGCCCGCCCCCGTGCCCACGGAGATGTTGACGACGTCCGCCCCCAGATTCCACGCGTCCTCCAGGGCCCGGAGGATCACCGCGTCATCGGTGCCGCCCCCGGCGTTGTCCGGGAAAATCTTCATGCCGAGGATCTGGGCCCCCGGGGCTGCGCCCTGGAAGGCCGCGCTCCCCTCCCCGCTGTATCCGGCGGCGAGGGCCGCCACGTGGGTGCCGTGGCCCTCCCGGGTGGACACGTCCGTATCCCGGCTGTAGTAGTCGTAGACAAAGGGGATCCGGGCGGAGACATACCGCCCCGCCGTCCGGCCCCTGGCGGCAAAGGCCGCCGTGTCCTCCCGACTGATGGCGGGGGAGCGGACCAGGGATGCGTCGGAAAAGACCTCGTGGCCGGTGTTCAGCCCGCTGTCCAGCACGGCAATCACCGTGCCGTCGCCGGTCCAGCCCTTCTCCCGCAGGCCCTCCGCCCCCATCAGCGCCAGGGCGCTGCCCGAGGAGAGGCCCTCCCCCCTTCCGCCGCTCCCGGCGGGCGCATAGCTGCGGACCGGACGCACCCCGGCCACGCCGTCCAGCTCCGCCAGGGCCTCCAGGTCTTCGGTCTCCACGGCAGCGCCGGAAAAGAGGCTCCCGTAGCGCCAGAGAATGGCGGCATACTCCTCCAGGGCGGACTCCACCGCGCCGGGGTCGGCGTCCTCGGTGTAGAGCACCACGGCGCGAACCGGCTCCGGCCGCTCTGTCCCGTTTCCCGACGCCCCTGCGGACAAGAGCAGCGCCAGGAGCAGACCGAGGAAAATGCTTCGCATGACGTTTCTTTTCATGATATTGATGTCCTCCGATGGTAAATCGTCTTCCTATTATATACCCTGCGCCCTCCGGGGGCAAGAGGCGGTTTTCTCCATCTCCGGCAGAGGAACAAGGGGACAGAGCGGTCCTATACGCCGGGGCCAGTTAATTCTAATCCATAGCAACTGGCCCCCGACGCATACGCGCCGGGGGCCAAACTTTCTGAAAATTTGTCGATTTGGTTACATATTTCCATGCAGCTATTGACAGAGTCGGCTCTATAGTATAAGAACTACCGCGCCAAAGTGCAGCGTAAGCCCTCCGATAGGGCGCATCCGCCAACGCTTCGCCCTCTGACGGCCCATGGAACCGTGGGGAAAAACAATCCACCAGGTCGTAGCGCAAAAAACAGCCCCCGTAATAAGGTATCGCGCTGTGCGCGATACCCGTCAGAGGTCCAGCCCTACGGGCTGGCGACTTTTTGGGTACTTTTTGTTCGCACAAAAAGTACCCGCGGGGTCTGGGGGCGCGCAGCCCCCGGGCTCACCCCAGAAGAGCTCCGCCCCCCGCTCCAGCGCCGCCAGGCGGGCGAGGGCGTCCGCCTCGCCGGTCCCCCGGACCGACAGGTACAGCTTCAGCTTCGGCTCTGTGCCGGAGGGTCGGACAATGACCTTCCCCGCCTCCTCCAGGCGGAACTCCAGCACGTCGGAAGGGATCAGCCCGGTGTCCCCCCGGAGGTAGTCCACAACGCCCGTCACCCTCTGCCCCGCAATCTCCTCGGGGGGATCGGCCCGCAGGGACGCCATCAGGCCGTTCATGGCCTCCATGCCGTCCTGTCCCTCAAAGGCCCTGCTGACGAGCCCATTTCGATAAAACCCGAATTTCTCATACAGCGCGTTTATGGCGTCCAGCAGGGTCATCCCCTGGCCCGCGTACCACGCCGCGCACTCACAGGCCAGCATCACAGCGTTCACCGCGTCCTTGTCCCGCACGTGGGCCCCGGAGAGGTAGCCGTAGCTCTCCTCAAAGCCGAAGAGGAACCGCTCCCTGTGGCCCTCGCTCTCCAGGAGACCGATCTGCTCGCCGATGTACTTGAATCCCGTCAGCATCCGACGCAGCTCCACGCCGTAGGACCGGGCAACCGGCGCTGCCATATCGGTGGAGACGATGGTCGTCACCGCCACCGGGTCCTCCGGCATAGTCCCCCGGGCGATGCGGGTCCGGCACAGGTAGTCCAGCAGCAAAACGCCCATCTCGTTGCCGGTGATAAGCCGGTAGCCGCCCCTCCCGTCGGGCACCGCCGCGCCCATGCGGTCGCAGTCCGGGTCCGTCCCGAGCAGCAGGTCCGGGTGGACCTCATCGCACAGGCGCAGCCCCTCCTCCATGGCCTCCCGGATCTCCGGGTTGGGGTAGGGGCAGGTGGGGAAACGGCCGTCGGGGCGCTCCTGGGAGGGCACCACCGTCAGCGCGGCGACGCCCATCTTCTCCAAGAGCTTCCGCACGCACTCCAGTCCGGACCCGTTGAGGGGCGTATAGACCAGCTTCAATTTGGACACATCATGACCGGGGCGCAGAGCCAACACCGCGTCCACGAAGGCGTCCAGGCACTCGTCGGGGATATAGCGGATCTCTCCTTCCGCCAGGGCCTCGTCAAAGTCCGCCAGCCTCAGTCCGTCGAGACCGCCGTCGAAATAGTCCACCCAGTCCATAGCGGATGCGATCCAATCGGCGTCTTCGGGGGTGATCTGGCACCCGTCCGGGCCATAGACCTTGTAGCCGTTGTACTGGGCGGGGTTGTGGCTGGCGGTGACGCAGATGCCCGCGCCGCACCCCAGATACCGCACCGCCCAGCTCAGGGCGGGGGTGGGCTCAAGGCGGGGATACAGCCACGCCGTGATGCCGTTGGCCGCCAGCACCCGAGCCGCCTCCCGGGCGAAGAGGTCCCCCTTGACGCGGCTGTCATAGGCGATGGCTACGGCGCTGGCAAACCCCTGGCCCTGGATAAAGTCCGCCAGCGCCTGGGTGGCCCGGCGGACGGTGTAGATGTTCATCCGGTTGGTTCCCGCACCGATGACCCCCCGCAGGCCCCCGGTGCCAAAGGCCAGGTGGCGGTAGAAGCGGTCGGACACCGCCTTTTCATCGTCCCGCACGCTCTCCAGCTCTGCGAGGAGGTCCGGGTCCTCCCCGGCCCGCTCCAGCCAGCGCGTCAGCTCCACTTGATAGTCTGCCATGATACGTCCTCCCTGGTGTTTCATTCTTCTCTCCCAGCTTACCACGGGACAGCCCGGTTTGCAAGCGAAGTTTTTCAGCGGCACGACCGGAAAAAACCGGGAAAAAACGGAGGAATCCCCCTTGAACCTAGGGGGAAATTTTGGTACAATGGCACTACCCTATATGAAAAGCCTGTATTCATAGATGAGAAGGAGGAGACGATTCATCATGGACTATCAAAAGGAATATGAAAAATGGCTGGCCAGCGACGTGCTGACTGCCGAGGAACACGCTGAGCTGGAGGCCATCAAGGACGACCCCAAGGAGATCGAGAGCCGCTTCTATGGCCCTCTGGAGTTTGGCACCGCCGGACTTCGCGGTACAATGGCCATGGGCCTGCACAACATGAACCTCTACGTGGTGCGCCACGCCACCCAGGGCTTTGCCAACGTCATCTGCGCCGAGGGCGAGCAAGCCAAGGAGAGGGGCGTCGCCATTTGCATGGACTGCCGTCTCCACGGCATGGAGTTTGCCCGGGCCGCCGCCGAGGTCTGCGCCGCCGCCGGGATCAAGGTGCGCATCTTTGAATCCCTGCGCCCCACCCCGGAATTGAGCTTCGCGGTGCGCCACTACGGCTGTCAGGCGGGCATCAACGTCACGGCCAGTCACAACCCCAAGGAGTACAACGGCTACAAGGTCTACTGGGAGGACGGCGCCCAGCTGCCGCCCCAGCACGCTGACGCCATTGCCAAAGAGCTGGAGAAGATCGACATCTTTACCGGCGTAAAGACCATGCCCTATGACGAGGCGGTGAAGGCCGGACTCATCACCGTGATCGGCCGGGAGACCGACGAGGCCTTCCTGAAGGAAGTCATGGCGATGACTGTGGACGCCAACGCCATCCCCGCCGTGGCGGACAGCTTCAAGCTGGTCTACACGCCCTTCCACGGCTGCGGCCACAAGCTGGTCCCCGAGGCTCTGAAGCGCGCCGGGGTGAAGCATCTGCTCTGCG
>ERZ778518.2132-NODE-2132-length-11434-cov-4.509535_pt1 | contig 11434 bp, 9 predicted proteins | sample MGYA00510340_ERZ778518 | MGnify/ENA primary metagenome ERZ778518 (study PRJEB29527, sample SAMN07138967) | mouse gut metagenome | material: feces | host: mouse | place: China:Nanjing | collected 2016-01-25 ... | reverse complement strand
TCCATTTGTTTGTTGGGGATATAGAATGGTGCGCTCAGAATTAGCCCAGCAACCGGAGGCGGCTCATATAGAGTTGAAGAAACTTTTTATTGGGCTGCAAAAGCTCTTTTCAACAGCTCTGCGAGGTGATATAATGATGAAAAAATTGTCGATAAGGAGGAGCGATTCGGGATGAAATACGAGCTTGAACGGTTGGGCCCCTACAATTTTGAGCACTTGATCCAAAGCCTGGTCAGGGGTATTGCCGGTAATTCTGTTACCATTTACGGCAGTGGGCCGGATGGGCAGCGCGAAGCGACTATTGAGGATGCAAATCTTGTCATATGCGGTGGTACTGTAGCTCTCGGCCGAACGGTTGTGCAGGCTAAATTCAAAGACCCGAACACGAAGCAGGAGAACTGGGACTGGCTCCGAAAAAACCTGAAGGATGAACTGGATGGCTTCAAAAAGAAATTAACCACCCACCCCCACATGGTCCCGGAGACATTTCTCTTTTTTACAAACATTGTTCTTACACCCGTACTTGATAGCGGAATAAGGGACCGTGCCGAGGAATTTGTGGCAAAATATAAGGATATTATCCCCCATATTTTCATCCTCGGCGCGGACGATATTCGTACCATGCTTGAAAACAACAGGGATGTTGCCCGGTGCTATGCCAGCTTTATCATGCCCGGGGACGTCCTTGTGGAGCTGCATGAGAATCTAAAGGCCATACATAACGAGAAATTTGAAGATCTGATTGAATATGCCCGCCAGATGTTTCGTGAAGACAGCGCGGTGCGATTGGAGCAGGCGGGCAGTGTATCCAGCAAATCGATCAATATTCGCAACGTTTATACGGATCTTGAGGCAAAGGTGCGAAGCGGTTTGGGCAATGAGATCCCGAAGGTGGCGGCCCATATTATCGATCTGGGAAATCGCGTACAAAAAAGGAAACGGACGGGCATTGATGTTCATGGGGGAAGCTTTTCAAAGCCCCAGGGGTGTGTTCCGGAATGCAATGTTGTCTTAATCGGAAACGCCGGGCAGGGCAAGTCAACTCTCTGCCAGTATATTTGCCAGATTTACCGGGCCGCTCTGCTAAGACGATTCAAGCCGGGTGAGCCGGAGACGCAAAGCTACTTTACCGGGGATTCCGCACCGAGCTTCTCCGTTCCCCGATGTGAGCGTTTCCCGGTTCTGATCAGCCTGAAACGATACGCCGCCTGGATTAACAAGCAGGACGCGGAAAACAGCCGTTCTGTCATCTCCTATATTCTTTCTCTCATCAACCGGAAAGCAAACGCATCCCTTTCCATTCGTGATTTTCGGCGCCTGCTTTCCGGTTACTCCTGGGCATTCCTGTTCGACGGACTGGACGAGGTCCCCGCCTCCTCCAATCGGAACGAAGTATTACATCAGATTCAGGAGTTCTTGGAAAGGGATCTGGTAGAATCGTCCTGTGACAGCCTTGTCGTCTGCACCTCCCGGCCGCAGGGCTATGACGATGCTTTTTCTCCGTACTGGTATAACCACTATGAGTTGAAAGACATGTCGGCTCCCTTGTGTAAAAGCTACATCGAAAAGCTGCTGACCTTTCTGGAGGACAACGGCGACGAGCGGGACCGCTATCGCAAGATCCTTCATAACGCGTTAAATGACCCCATGGTCTCCAAGCTGATGACAACGCCTCTGTATACCGCCATTATTGTGCTTCTGGTAAAAATGGGCGGGACCCCGCCGACAAAGCGGTATGCCCTGTTCCAGGAGTATTGTGAAATTGTCATAAAACGGGAAAAGCAGAAGGAAATGCTGCCATCGCTTTATGATGAGTACGATTGGATTATGAAGCTGCACGCGCAGATTGGCTTCCAGCTGCAGGCAGAATCCGAGACGGCGGAGAACGCGGCAGCCGAGCTGTCCGCCGTCCGCTGCAAGCAGCTCATCGTCCAATTTTTGCAGGATGAAGGATTTGAGGGAGAATCGCTCGCAAAATCGGAGGATTTCTATTTCGCGATGACAACCCGCCTGTCCTTTCTTTCAGAGGTTTCCGGTTCCGACCAGGAGGCCTGTGTTCTTTTCCCTCTGCGCTCCATCCAGGAATACTTTGCGGCCGAGTGGCTTATTTCCTTTGATAACGAGGACAAGCTCTCCGAAGCCCTGGAGCATATTTCCGTCAGTGCCTATTGGAGGAATGTCTATCTGTTCGTTGCGGGCTATTTTACAAAACACCGCTCCCGCAAAAACATGAACGAAACACTGTTCCGGATTTGCCAGCGCAACAACGGTGATGAAAACCATGAGAGCGCGAACGCCGCCGCCTATCGCATCGCAATGCCGGGCTCCCGGCTCGCTCTGGACCTGCTGTGCGATAACCTGTTTAACCATCCTGCTGACCAGCACCGCTATCTGAATATTGTGTCCAAACTACTGGATGAGGACTACAGTGCTTCATGCTTGAATGCTTCACTCATAACACAGCGGCTGCCGCCTAAAATTGCCGATATTTTTCTGGAGGAAAAGGTTATACCACACATTCAAAAAGCAAAGAGTGCCGAGGGAATTGCCTTTGAGATCCTGTGGATAATGGCAAATAATCAGAATGCGAAAGCATATACGCAGCTGGAAGATCTGATCAACGACGTAGCGGTCCCCAAATCCAACACCATTTCCAGACTGCTCTCCGATGGATTTGAAAAAGTTGGGGAAAAGGCGCTTCATGTGCTTTATCGATGGATTACGGAGGAACACTTCGTTGTTTTTTGCTCTTCCTACTCAAGGCATGATAGATACTGGGGTTTCCTTTCCTTCTTTTTTGCGCATTCATCGGGTACGGAGTTCTCCCTTACGGTACTTCGGCAAGCCGTCTACGGGATGTTGCTTGCGGACCCTTTTGAGCGAAACAATTTCAGGGTTCCCTACCCCAATCGACTCCTTAAAAGAATAGAGGCAGATAAAGACTTACACAAACGATTTTTTTCTGAGCATGTCGGAAACTTGGGTTTGAAGTGCAGGTCCATCCAGCAAGACAGAACAAAATTGTCTCTCTCAGAATATGTGGAAGATTTTCGGTTCTTCCAATTGAATGAATTGGCCGCACTTGCTGAGTTTCTCCATTCGCCATCCTATCTTGGGGTCCGGAAGCTGCTTGAGGCGTACCGGGATTTGCCGGAGTGCTGCAAAGACGCGTTCATTCAGTTGATTGGGCAATGCAATTGGTTCCTGCATGAGTTAGCTGACAAGCTGTTCACTTCCGAAAATGAGGAAGAACTTTTTGCGCATTACGACAGGACCTATGTTGAGGCTTGCTTCAAAAAAGACCAGGAAATGATCAATCTGGTAGAAGCATCAGATCTTGTATCCATAACGAGGTTAAATTATTGGAATGAAGTACGTTTATCCTATGGAAAAACAATTCCTCAAGACTTGATACAGGCGGTTCTCATTATAGCAAATGAAGAAACAATTGATGACGGTTTCATTTCCTTTTTGTATGCAGCTACACAAACAGAAGAAATATTATCTCCAGAATTAGCCCGATTCAGTATGCGCTACTTCCCGCTGCTGTTCCAGCAGAGTACCTACGGCCCAGAATTGGCCCTCAAAGTATTTGCCCAAACGCCTTTGAGCGTTTGGGTTGCCAGCAATGTTGAATATCCAAAAACGTTTCCCGGTCTCTGGTTCTTTTATACTGATGAGGAATTTGCCAGCAGCCTTTTGGAAAAAATTGACCACCTTGCAGAACTTGGCAAAGAATTTTTGCAGGTATATGCCCTGCTTCCTGCTGTTTTCAAAAATTTGAAGTCTAATAAGTTATCAAAAGTGACGCCGGACACGATGATGCAATACTACCATGCTATCAACGCTACGGGGAATCAGACTGCATTGCTGGGATGCATCTTTCGGATATTAGCGGGCCCTTTTTCCGATGAGCAAAAACACACTATCTGGGAAAAGCTGGTAGAGTTGCTCAAAATATGCCCACTTGTATTTATATGGTATGTATTAAATGGATCCTTTAGCATGGACGGGAAAATGTTGATTTATGAAGCAATCACCACGCTTGTCCCGGATACAGAGCGAAACCGTGACCTACTCCGCCAGCTTGCGTCCGCAATTCTCAACGATTTGGAGTCCAGTCCGGTGGACCAAAACGAGCTTATAAAGCTTTCAAGAATCGCGCATAGCGACCGGCACTTCATATAAAAAGTGAACCTTGATGTGGCGGAGTATTACCGGAGGGGACACGAGGACAAGGGCTATATTGAGGGTCTGAAAGTGGAGCAGGCAAAGACCATCAGCGAGGAGTACATGTGGGGCGGCCTTGACGTTGTGGTTTAGGAGGAACGGAAACGGCGGAAAAGTTCGAGCGCCTCGAGGCCTCCCCACCAATTTAGACAAAACCTGTGCAGAGGGTATTATGCACAGGTTTTGTTTTTTTGCATCAAAGTATACAAATCGCCCTTTCTTATTTTGACATAGAATTTTTTAATTTTAGGAGGAAATCCCTTATGCGTTTCACCTGACTTCTACTGGCAACTTTGAAATCACAGAAGCGAAGCGGCCGCGATGACCGTGCCGCCGAGGAGGGGATGGAGGTATTCCATGCACAGGGTTGGGATAATCATATCCGCTTTTTCAATCGTCGAGAATAGGATCACGGAGCCCAGAGCGATGATGCTCCCGCTCATATAGATGAAGCATTGGAACAGAACCAAGTAAAACAGAGCCCGCTTCATGGTTTTGTCGTCGGTGGTAGTGAGAAACCGGGTGACCGCCGCGAGCTGTCCGCCGATCTGGAAGAATCCCCATACCAGAAAGCCGGAGATCATCCAGATCAGGGGGTTTCCACCCGCCGCCTGAAACTGGCTGGTCACAGCATGGATGGAACAAGCCAGCATGATGACTGCCGCCAGGAGTCACGCTAGCTTTCCAAAGCGCTTTTCAAATATCTCTGCCTCTTTCCCCTTTCTCAGGCATAGTTTAACGCTTACTGCCATTTTTCCTGCCCAGAGGCGGCATACCGCATTTCTCCAGCAGCAGGTTGACAAATTCCTGCATTTCCTGGGTGACCCGGGCTTTTTTACTGAGAATCACCGCATCGATCCCCTGCACCGGCGGCGCATCACACCGGCGCTCCACCAAGTTGTAAGTTTCCATAAGGATCGGATGGGTGCTGCATGTCCAGATATAGCTCCCCCGCACGTTGGCCAGCGTATCCATCAGTGTGCCCCGGTCATAGACAAACACCACGTTCTTTCCCTCCTCCTTCTGCTGGAAGGAGCCATATTTATAGTCGGAGAAGGGGTACATGGGCATTTCGTAGTCCCCGTGCACCACTTCGGTGTAGGGTCGGAGCATCTGTTGGGTAATATACTCCTCCTCCGCCAAGGGATGCTTCCGGGAAAACAGCACGACATAGGGCTGCGGCGGCAGCGCGATTACCCGCAGGCTTTTGCTGTCGGCCATCTTGAAAAAGAAATCCACATCATGGGTGTTGGCCCGCAGGATGCCCACGTCCGCCTCCCCGGAGGCCACGCTGCCAATCACCTTATAGTTGGAGTCCTCCTGGAATTTTACCCGGAAGGGGAGCGTGCTCTCCGCCAGGCGGTTGACGTATTCCGTCATGCTGATACAGATTTCGGAGGAACGGCCCGTGATCAGGGACAGCACCCGGGGCCGCTGGCCGCCGGTCTTGTGCATATTTTGCAGGAACTCGAAGCGGGTGATAATGTCGGAAGCATAGCTGACAAAAACCTTACCAAATTCCGTGCACTCGATGCCCTGCCGCGTCCGGTGAAAAATCTGGGCGCCCAGCTCCGACTCCAGCTCGCGGATGGCGGCGCTCAAGTTGGGCTGTGCCATGAACAGGTTCTGCGCCGCCCGGGAAATGGACCCACACCGATATGCCTCCACCGCGTAAATCAACTGCTGCATTGTCAAAACGCATCCCTCCATTCAGGCAGCTTGTCCCACATATAGGATATGACATATTATAGCAGACTGTCCGAACCGTAACTATATGAATATTTATATAGCATTATATCCATTCTATATTTTTCACCCCGTTGCTCCCCGTGCTATAATTGACAAAAGTCGGCGAAAGCTCCGCTGTCTTTCATCGTTATCGGAAAGGAGGAGTCACCTATGGTCAACTACCCTGCCGCAGTCTTGATTTTTTGTCTGGGAGTGTTTACGACAGTCTGTCTGGTCGCCTATATCCTGTATGGAAACAAGAAATACAAGGACACAGACCCCTTTGCAGAGGATGAGGCCGATCAGCCTTAACCGCACATGACGTACTGAACAAGGAGGGATAACTTTTGGAAACTTTTATTTCTGCCCCGCTGGCGCTGGTCATTGTTGGCGCTATTTCCGTCATGCTTCTGTCCTTTGGCTTCTTCGTAGGCAAAAAAGTGAGCGAAAGTTCTGACGACTTCCTCTATGCCGGGCGGAACGTGGGTCTGGCGCTGTCCACCGCTACGCTGCTGGCGGCCTGGATCACCAGCAATACCACCATGTCCGCCCCTGAACAGGGCTATACCATCGGCATCATCTCCTGCTTTGGCTACGCCACCGCAGGACTGAGCCTGTGTATTTTCGCACCCCTGGCGCTGCGAATCAAGAAGATCATGCCCAACGGCTGTACTAGCGGCGACTTTATCCGCTGCCGCTACGGCAAGGCGGTGTGGATCGTGTTCCTGCTGATTTCCGCCTGGTACTTCACCGGGTTCCTCATGACCCAGGCCATGGGCGGCGGCATCCTGCTCCAGGCTCTCTCCGGCGTGGATTACCATGTGGGCCTGGTACTGATTATGACGGTGTGTACCATCTACACCATCAAGGGCGGCTTCAAGGCCATCCTCTCCACCGACTTTATTATGGCCATGCTGATCCTGGTCATGCTTCTGGTAACCGCAGTGCTGGCCTTCGTGAAGTTCAGTCCCGCCGACGTCCACACCGGCGTCATGGCCGCCAAGCCTGAGCTGATGAACGTCATCTCCGGCGTAGGCATCATGTACCTGGGCACCAACTTCCTCTTCGCCAGCGGCGAGATTTTCCACAGCAACATCTGGTGGCAGCGCATCTACGCCGCCAAGGAAAAGGTCACCTTCCGCTCCTTTATCCTCAGCGGGATCATCTGGACCACCGTCCCCATCATCGCCGGTTCTCTGGCCTTCATCGCCGTGGCCAACGGCTATGTGGTGCCCCAGGTGAACATGGTGTTCCCCATCGTGGTCAGCAAGCTGCTGGGGCCTCTGGGCGCGGTGCTAGTGCTGATTATCATTTACAGCGCCCTGGCCTCCACGGTCAGCTCCGTCCTCACCGCCTCTGCCAATCTGCTGGTTCAGGACATCTACCACCGGGCCTTCCATCCCGAGGCGTCTGATGAGCAGGTGGTCAAGTATGTCCGGTACACCATGGTGGCCATGGCCGCCGTCACGGTGCTGCTGGTGTGGAACCAGCCCGCCAGCATGTACCAGGTTCTCTATCTCACCGGTTCCGGTGTGGCGGCCACCATCTGGCCCATTGCCTTCGGCGTATACAATAAGCATGTCAACCGCAAGGCGGTGCTGATTGCCATGCTGCTCAGCGTAGGCTTCGGACTGATCGCCTACTTCACGGTCCACTCCTACGCCGCACCGGTGACCTCTGCCCTCACCGGCATGGTCGTGATTGCCATCGGCTCCAAAATCGCACCGGACAAGGACTTCAAGTGGTCTACCCTCAATGCCCAGGTCACCGAGGCCGTTAGGAAGAAATAAAGGAAGGAGAAATACGTTTATGGAACCCGTTTTATATATGTCCCAGAGTGTATTCTGCGCCGTCATGTATATTGTCATGACGGGCCTGGGGGGCACCGCCGCGCTGCTGTTCTACATTTTATTCAAGGAAATGAAAAACCGTACTCTTTGGTAAAACGAGCCATCCGCAGGATAAGCGTCTACTTGTCCCGCGGATAGAATAAGGGAAACATTATGAAGAACAAAGTCAAATGCGCGGCTGCGGCGGAGTACCCCAGTATTGTGGAAAACCGCCGGTATATCCACCAGCACCCCTGCGCCTCCTTTCACGAGGAGGAGACCGCCTCCTATATCTGCCGGCAGCTCCGGCAGGAGGGCATTCCCTTTGTGAAATGCGGGCAAAATGGTGTCGTTGCGCGCCTCAAAGGGGACGAGGGGGGACCTGTCATTGCTTTCCGCGCCGATTTTGACGCGCTCCCAATCCAGGAACCGGCGGGCCTGCCCTACGCTTCCCAGAGCCCCGGCGTTATGCACGCCTGCGGTCACGATGCCCACGCCGCTGTCCTGCTGGGACTGGCCCGCGTCCTGCACCAGAATCGGAGCTGGCTCCGCGGAGAGGCGGTCTTTATTTTCCAGTACGCCGAGGAGCTGCCTCCCGGCGGCGCGGCCCCTATGATTGCGGCGGGCTGTCTGGAGGGCGTGGAGCGAATCTACGGCTTCCACGTGTCCGACGAGCTGGATGCAGGTACGGTGGGCGTCTGCCCAGGAAAGTATATGGCCGCCTCGGACAGCTTTTTCATGACCTTCACAGGCAACGGAGGGCACGGCTCCCGCCCCGATGAGACGCCGGACACGGTGCTGGCCGCCGCTTCGGCCATCATAGAGAGCAACACGATCGTCAGCCGCTTTGTCCCGCCCCGCGCCGCCGCTGTGGTCAGCGTCTGCAACATCCACGGAGGCAAGGCGTACAATGTACTGCCCAGCCAAGTGTCCGTGGAGGGCACCGTGCGCACCTATGAGGCGAAAACCGCAGAACTTATCCAGGGAAAGCTCGCCCTGGCAGCAAAGGGCGCCGCCGCCTTCTACGGGGCAGCGCTGAATTTTCGCTTCGAGTACGGCTATCCGCCGGTAGTCAACGCGGAGCGGGAGGCCGGGCTGGTCCGTGCCGCCGCAGAAAAGTTGGATCTGCCCTTCAAAGCCATTGAGCCCACGCCGGTGGGAGAGGACTTTTCCCGTTACCTACAGCGTGTACCCGGCGCATTCTTCCGGGTGGGCATCCGCAATCCGGCATTGGAAGCGGTCTATCCCCTCCACAACAGTCTCTTCCGCATCGATGAGGAGGGGATGCGCGCCGCGCTGGAAGCATTCTTGGGAATCTATCTCATAGAGACGGGCCAATTGTAAGAAAGGAGCGTTACCGGTGATCTCAATAGAAGAACTAACTGTCGCCGACATCCGCCGGATGCTGGAGACCGGCCAGACCACTTCCCGTGAGCTGGTTTTGCTTTACATGGAGCGCATCGCCAGGATTGACAAATCCGGCCCTATGCTCAACAGCGTCCTGGAGCTGAATCCGGACGCGCTGTATATCGCGGAGGCCATGGACCGGGAGCGCGCCAAGGGCAAGATCCGCTCCCACCTCCACGGCATCCCCATTCTGCTCAAGGACAACATCAATACGCACGACAAGATGCGCACCTCCGCCGGATCCCTGGCACTGGCGGACAATTTCGCCCCCTACGATGCCTTCATCGTTACCAAGCTGCGCCGGGCGGGCCTGGTCATCATGGGCAAGACCAACATGACGGAACTGGCCAACTGGATGAGCCGCCATATGCGCAACGGCTACAGCTCCCGGGGCGGCCAGGTTATCAATCCCTACAACCCGGAGGGGGACGTGTGGGGCAGCAGCTCCGGCTCCGCCGTGGCCGTATCCGCCAACCTCTGCGCCCTGGCCGTCGGTACGGAGACGGACGGCTCCATCATCTGGCCCTCCCATATGAACGGCACTGTGGGCATCAAGCCCACTCGGGGCTTGGTGAGCCGACACGGCATCATTCCCATCTGCACCGCCCAGGATACCGCCGGGCCCATGACCCGCACCGTCGCCGACGCGGCAGCGCTGCTCAACATCCTCGCAGGCGAGGACGAGGGGGATCCCTCCACCTGGTGCCGGGACATTCCCGCAGACTATACGGACTATCTGGATGCGGACGGACTCAAAGGGATGCGCATTGGGATTAACCGGGGGTATTACGACGATTTCAGCGAGGAGCAGAAGGCGGTTGCAGAGGCGGCCTATAAAGCCCTCGAGCGGGGCGGCGCCAATCTTGTCCAGGGCACGGACCTGCCTCATCTGCGCAGTGACAACTCGGTTTTGCTCTATGAGTTCAAAATGTGTCTGAACGCCTACCTGTCCACCAATCCGGCCCTGAAATGCCGCACGCTGAAGGAGATCATTGATTTCTACGGCAATCATCCCAAGGAGGGGCTGAAGTACGGCATGGATATTCTGCTGGATGCGGAGTACAACACCTCCGGCACCTGTACGGACCCCCAGTATATCCTGGACAAGGCGGCCTGCCAGCGGGGCGCTCAGGAGGAAGGCATTCTGCGGATCATGGACGGGCACAAGCTGGACGTGCTGCTCTGTCCCGGCATCACGGACTGCTCCCCCATTTCCGGCTATCCCTCCATCATCGTCCCCGCCGGGTATACCTCGGACAACATGCCTTTCGGCATCACGTTTGTGGGACGGCCCTTCAGCGAGCCAACGCTGATTCGCGCGGCCTATGCCTTTGAGCAGGCCACTCATGCCCGTCGTGCGCCGAGGTTTGAGGGCGCAATACCGGGGGCAAGTTGAGGTTCCTCCAGATTTTGGAATACTGCGTGAACGGTAATTCAGTCCGCATTCCGCACAAATTAGAAAGGCTGCTCAGTACACTCCGAAGGTTGTACCGGGCAGCCTTTCTTTGGTTAGCAAAAACGTCAATGCTGCTATGCCTGCCCTGTTCGCCCTGGACAAGAAATCATCAACATTGTGCGTGTCAGCCTTCTATGTCATGCCAAAATCAGCGAAACGGAGCTATCACGTAAAATAGGTACGTCACCACAGGCGTTCAACCAAAGGATGAAAACTGGAAAGTTCTCATCGCTGGAATTGGGTAAGATAGCGGAGGCGCTTGGGGCAGAGTTTGTGTGCAAGTTCCGTTTCCCGGACGGAACCGAAATTTAAGAGGGAGGATGTCAATGAGTTACTTTTCTACTCCAGACAGTTACGAAAAAGTGTACCTTTCCTTTGACCCCATGCACCGCCTTATGCAAGAGCGGAATATCACCGACCTGCAGCTGGCGCGGAAGGTGGGCGTGAAGGTGGATGTGATCCGAAACACCTACAAGTACCAGGACACAGTGACCCTCTCCATGATCCGCAGCATCTGCGAGGCCCTCGACTGCGGCCCCGGAGATCTGATGACTACTGGGAAGGTCGAGTGTATCCCTGCAAAAAAAGAAACCCCGGACGCCTGACGAGCGTCCGGGGAGGGGAGAGCAGGGGCATATTCCATTTTGAGCAGGGAAGCCGTGCCGGGCCTCTCTGCTCTTTTCTGTCCATGTACAGCCCCCGCGCCCATCCAGGCCCGCCAAGCCCGATGGACAGTGAAATCCTAATCAAGCCGCTCTCCTTATGGCCGGAGTATAGCACGGGC
>ERZ778518.2127-NODE-2127-length-11463-cov-4.409362_pt1 | contig 11463 bp, 9 predicted proteins | sample MGYA00510340_ERZ778518 | MGnify/ENA primary metagenome ERZ778518 (study PRJEB29527, sample SAMN07138967) | mouse gut metagenome | material: feces | host: mouse | place: China:Nanjing | collected 2016-01-25 ... | reverse complement strand
ACCTGGGGCTGTGAAGGGTTTTCATAATACGAAGAATACTGCTGTGTATTGTTCTGATTGTACATATTATTGCTATCCATCTGCTTTTCCTCTCCTCTGAATCACAATCTTAACTTGAAACCATTTTATCCAGTATAACACAAAATTTTTATCCATACAACCGGAAAAAAGTAAGAATGCGCTGTCGGTAGCCGGGTATCACACGTTCCAGCAGATTGTGCCCCGTATAGGACATGGGCGGCCGTCCCGGAAACAAGGTTGCCATCCGGTAGCCATACAGAAGCAGCGTGGCAATACAGACTGTCGTCAGAGCCAGCGTCCATCCCTTCGTAACCTGTTTTCCCGCCACATACCGGTTTATGCAAAACCACACCAATAGCAGCAGCCAGAAAGCACCCAGAGGATGCAGGGAAAAGGATCTGGAAAATTGCCCTGTCAGGAAATACCATACCGACCGGCTGAGCCCGCAGCCCGGACAGGGCAGGCCGGTGATAATGACCAGAGGACAGAATGCATGGAACACAAGACGCATCGCCACATAATAGAGAAGCAGACCCCCGATGGCATACCTGTATTCCCTGATATCCGCCTCCAGTCTGTTCCACATCCCTCTCATACTTTCTGATCGGTTTCCTTTGTATGATCCGACGCCAGTTCCGTTACACTGGCCTTTTCATCTTCCAGTTCCTGCGCCATCTCCCTGGCTTTTCTATCCTTTGTAATGGCGCGCATAATCCGGTTAATATCCTCCGGCGAAAACATGCCGATGGCCTTCTCCAGATCGCCCAGATTATCCCGGTTGACTTGCAGGGTCCCTCCCTCTGCCAGCGGGATGACCAGCGTATTCTTTCTGTCGCTTACATCCCCCAGGCAAATGCTGTTTGTGCGCTCGTCACATACAAAGGTAACCCCGTTATACTCAATCACGCCGTCCTTGGCCATATGGCCATACGGCACCTTACTGACTTCCCGCAGACGCTCCGCAGGGCTGCCGCTCATGGAAGCTGCCGCTTCAAAGACCCGCTGCGCCTCCGTCCGGTCCGCCTGCTGCTTCTCAAAGCGCTCCGCCTGTTCCTTTTTGATGTCCTCAATCTGTTTATCCACACTCTTCATAATCTTACTCCACTGCGTCCGCGTGTAGGAATCCGCCCCGGTAGGTATGGAATCTTCGGTTTCTCCCTTTTTTATCCTGGTCATAATATCCGCCTGATACTTATGAAAATCTTCTGTCCATCCGCCTGCTCTTACACCGTTTCCCGTTACCATATACTCTCTTTCTCCCTTCCGATACTGTTGTAAAGTCAGATCTCGTTTCCTGTACATAAATCCTGTATACCAGGATAAAAGACAGAACGCTCTGCGAACTTTCTTTTTTCATGAACCCCAAAAGGCGCGCGCTCTGTCTTCTATGGCCATGAATCATAAAGGAGAGCAGCCTTTTCGTCCTCCTGACAAAACACTGTGCTCTCCATAGCCCCGTTTTACTATATCTCTGTAACATATATCGGCAGCTTTTTTCATTTCTTAACGACGCAGAACATATTTTATTTTGCGGCCGCATAAGTTTGTACAAGAATCCAACAGCCTGGCCCGCAACTGTCTGGCGCCGGAAATCTCAATGGACAGGAGTAACCTTATGTTTGAACAAAAAACCGTAAAAGAAACCTGCTCGGAACTGAAAAGCGACACCCATAAGGGCCTGACAGAAATGGAGGCCGGCAGACGCCTCCGGATGGACGGAAAGAACGAATTGCCCGAGGAAGGACGTAAAAATCCTGTCACCAGATTTCTGGAGCAGCTACAGGATCCGCTGATTTATGTATTGCTGGCCGCTTCGGCAATTTCTCTGCTGCTGGATGAGGTCAGCGATACGATGATTATTCTCTTTGTCGTCCTGATGAATGCGGTCATCGGCCTGATTCAGGAGGGCAAGGCACAGAAAGCGCTGGATTCCCTGAAAAGACTGTCCAGCCCCCACGCCATGGTCATCCGGGACGGGCAGCAGAAGCAAATCGCCGCCTCTGACCTTGTAACCGGAGACATCGTCTGTCTGGAAGCGGGCTGTCAGGTGCCTGCAGATCTGCGGCTGCTGGAAACGGAAAGCCTCAAAATCGAAGAATCAGCGCTGACCGGAGAATCTCTGCCCGTAGATAAAAACGCTGCCTTCACCGTGCAAAAAGAGATGGGCGAAATCCCTCTGGGCGACCGGATCAACATGGCCTATATGTCCACCATCGTCACCTATGGCAGGGGCAGGGGCATTGTCACCGCCACCGGGCTGCATTCGGAAATCGGGAAAATCGCATCTATGATCCGGGATTCCGAAGAAGAACTGACACCCCTGCAAAAACGCCTGGGCGAGCTGGGCACTTTGCTGAGTATTCTTTCTCTGCTCCTCTGCGCTCTGCTGTTTGCCATCGGCGTTTTTCAACACCGGAATCTTTTTGATATGCTGATTACGGCCATTTCCCTTGCCGTCGCTGCCGTGCCGGAAGGGCTGCCTGCCATCGTGACCATCTGTCTCGCCCTCAGTGTAACCCGTATGGTAAAGGTACATACCATTATCCGGAAACTGCCTTCCGTTGAAACACTGGGTGCGGTCAGCGTCATATGCTCTGATAAAACAGGTACGCTCACCCAGAATAAAATGCGCGTGGTAAGCTGCTTTTGCAACCAGCACCCCATTCCCGCCGAACGCCTGGATAGACAGGTGCATCTGGAATTTCTCACCGGCATGTGCCTCTGCAATGATGCTGTGGAAACCCAGGGAAAAAATATAGGGGATCCTACGGAACTGGCGCTGCTGGAACTGGCAGCCCGGTACAATATCCACCGTGGAACGCTGGAAAAAACCATGCCGCGCATAAAAGAACTGCCCTTTGATTCCGACCGGAAAATGATGACCACATTCCACCGCTCTGCCGGCGGGAACATCGGCTATACAAAGGGTGCCCCTGATGAACTGTTAAAACGCTGCACCCACATACGGCTCTACGACAAACAGCTTCCCCTGACCCAGGAAATGCGGCGGAAAATCAGAGATGCAATGAAAGACATGTCCTCCCAGGCGCTGCGCACCCTTGCCATCGCCATGAAACGGGACGGGAACGGTCCCATGGAACAGGCGCTTACCTTTCTGGGCCTTGTGGGTATGCAGGACCCTGCCAGGCCCGAAGCCGCAGAAGCCGTCCGCACCTGCCGTGAAGCAGGCGTTACCACCGTTATGATTACCGGCGACCATCTGGACACGGCTTTTGCCATTGCCCGGCAGCTGGATATTGTGAAACAGCGGGAACAGTGTATGTCCGGCAGTGAAATATCCCGTCTGTCCGACAGTGATTTTTCCGGGAAGCTGGAACATGTACGTGTTTTTGCCCGTATTTCCCCGGAGCAAAAAGTAAAAATCGTAAAGGGATTTCAGTCCCGCCGCCAGATTGTTGCCATGACCGGAGACGGCGTCAATGACGCCCCGTCCTTAAAAGCTGCCGATATTGGCATTGCCATGGGCATGAACGGAACGGATGTGGCAAAGCAGGCCGCTGATGTTATTTTGACTGACGATAATTTCGCCACCATTCAGAAAGCCGTCCGGGAAGGCCGGGGCGTATATGAAAATATCAAAAAATCCGTGATCTTCCTGCTTTCCTCCAATTTGGGGGAAATTATGACCATGTTCCTGGCAGTCATCGGCGGACTGGCTTCTCCGCTGAAATCCAGCCACATACTTTGGATCAATCTGATAACGGACTCGCTGCCGGCCCTCGCCCTCGGCATAGACGAAAATGATGGCGCAAAACTGATGCGGATTCCGCCCCGGAAAAGCAATGAAAGCCTGTTTGCAAACGGTGGCCTTACCTGTACCTGTTTTTATGGAATCCTCATTGCCCTCATCAGCCTGACCGCTTTTTTTGCTTTTCCTTATATGCTGCTGCAAAAAGAAGGACTGCCGGTGACTCTGGAAAGCCTTTCCACATTACTGCGCCGCGAAGACATCCTGATGCGCGCTCAGACTTACGCCTTTACGGTTCTCGGCATGTCCCAGCTCTTTCACGCCGTGGGGATGCGGGATATTCACACATCCGTATTCCGGATGGGGCATCTGCGCAACAAACTGATGCTGGCTGCTTTTGTGACCGGGTTCCTTCTGCAATTCGGGGTTACGGAAATCCCCTTCCTGATCCGGGCCTTCGGGACCATCCATCTGCTGCCCGCCGAATGGTGCTTTCTGACCATCCTGGCCGCATTTCCCCTCCTGGCCCATGAGCTTCTGGTTTTGCTGGGCAGAGGAGGGAAGGAAAAGGACTGAACAGAGAAGACGCTCTTGCACTCCGACACAGTTTCTGACATACTCGTACTGCAGTCTGCTTTGGGTGCATAAAGGTGCATAAAAGAGCGCCGGCCATCACATACATGGCCGACGCTTTTTTATATTGTATCCTCTTTATCTATCCCGGTTCCGTCAAATGCCGGAATAAAACTTTCTCCGGCAGTTTCCCCTTCCTGTATAAACCCGTTTTCAATCCCCTGAGCAAGGGCATGGGAAATCAGTGCTTCATATTCAGATTCATCTACTTTTCCATTCAGTTCCGGATGGGTAAAATTTGTTGAGACCGGTGTATACTGATTCATCATACTGATAAAAATCCGGTCCCCATATGTATCCAGCAGCCAGGAAATAATTCTTTTGGAATCCTCCAGTCCTCCAGGCAGCAGAAGATGCCGTACAATCACCCCTCTTGTCATCACCAGGCTTTCGCCCTGCCCGCTCCGCTTTTGATAAGCCGCCGTATCCAGCCGCTGCGTTCCCGTAGCTTCATCGGTAAAGGCCATCTCACCCACCTGCCGCACCATCTCATCTATAGCCGCAGAGGCGGTTTCAAAATAATCCGGTGCATGAGAATATCGGTTGCTTCTCTCCCTGTCCATATATTTCAGATCCGGCAGATACACATCCACATATCCGTCCAGCATGCGAATCGTCTCCACCGATTCATAACCGCTGCTGTTATAGACCACTGGCAGACCCAGTCCCTTCCTTTTGGCAGCCTGCAGCGCCTCGATTACCTGGGGTACAAACTGGCAGGCCGTCACCAGATTGATATTGTTCGCCCCCGCTGCCTGAAGTTTTAAAAAAATTTCTCCCAGCCGCTCCACTGAAATCTCCCTGCCTGCCTTTCCGGAAGCAATGGCATGATTCTGGCAGAACACGCACTGCAGCCCGCAACCGGAAAAAAATACGGCCCCGGAACCGTTTCTGCCGGAAATACAGGGTTCTTCCCACATATGGAGAGCGGCCCGTGCAGCTTTTATGTTGTCCGACTGTCCGCAGACACCCCGCTGCCCGGCCGTCCGGTCAATCCCGCATGCCCTGGGACAGAGCCTGCAGGCTTCCATAGGATTGCTTATCGGTTTCATCCATCTCTCACACCCTTATGTCCAGGAAAAGTTCCACCACCGCCCCTGCTTTTTCCGTTTCTCTTAAATCAATGATTCTCTGATTTTCCGATCCCCGGAAACTAAGCATCAGATTCTTCTTTGCTTCTACAAAGGGGCCGTCCACCAGAACATCACACAGAGAAAGAAATGCACTGGTGCTCTCGCAATTTGCCCGGCCATCCGGCAGGAAATCCTCATACAGATAGCCGCTGTACACCCATACAGTTTTCGCCGCCTCCCGCTTCACACGGCGCAGCAGGGGCAATAGCGCCCGCTGGTTGTCCGGTTCCATAGGATCCCCGCCGAGCAGGGTCAGACCCGCTATATAATCGGGCTCCAGCATTTTCAGTATCCTGTCCTCCGTCTCTGCCGTAAATGGACTTCCATATTCGAAGTCCCAGGTTTTCTCGCTGAAACAGCCCCTGCATCGATGACTGCAGCCGGATACGAACAGAGATACCCGTACCCCCGGGCCATTTTCGATAGAAAACTGTTTAATCGCTCCGTAATGCATCCACTCTCTCCGATCCTGCTACAGGTGCATCACCCGTTCCTGAATCTCCTGTGTCCTGCCCTGATTCCAGAACTGGGTTCCGATATAGCCACAGGTCCTTCTGGCCACATTCAACGTCTCCTGATTCCTGTTTCCACAGCGGGGACATTCCCATACCAGCTTCCCGTCCGCTTCTGCTATCTGGATTTCCCCGTTATAACCACATTCCTGGCAGTAATCACTCTTTGTATTCAGCTCTGCATACATGATATTGTCATAAATAAACCGGATGATACTCAGCACTGCCGGAATATTATCCTGCATATCCGGCACCTCCACATAGCTGATGGCGCCCCCTTTGGACAGCGCCTGAAATTCCGCTTCAAATTTCAATTTGGAAAAAGCGTCTATCTCCTCTGTCACTTTCACATGATAACTGTTGGTAATATACCCTTTGTCTGTGACGCCTTCCACAATGCCAAACCGCCGCTGCAGGCACTTGGCAAATTTGTAAGTCGTACTTTCAATCGGAGAACCGTAAATGCTGAACCCAATATCCGTTTCCTCTTTCCACCGGTCGCAGGCGCGGTTCATATATTCCATCACTTCCAGTGCAAAAGGCTTCGCCAGAGGATCCGTGTGGGATTTGCCGGTCATATATTTTACACATTCGCACAGACCTGCATAGCCCAGGGAAATGGTGGAGTATCCGCCATACAGCAGGCTGTCTATCACCTCTCCCCGTTTCAGCCGCGCCAGAGCGCCATACTGCCAGAGAATCGGCGCCGCATCCGACAAGGTGCCCTTGAGCCTCTCATGGCGGCACATCAGCGCCCGGTAACACAGATCCAGCCGTTCGTCAAAAATCTTCCAGAACCTGTCCATATCCCTGCCGGAGGACAAGGCCACATCCACCAGATTGATGGTCACAACCCCCTGGTTAAATCTTCCGTAAAATTTATATTGTCCCTGTTCATCCTGCCAGGGGGACAGGGCGCTGCGGCACCCCATAACCGGGAAACAGTTGCCCTCTTTCAGCTGTTTCATAATCTTTTCCGATATATAATCGGGAACCATCCTTTTGGCCGTACAGTTGGCGGCCAGCTTTGTCAGATAAAAATATTCACTGTCCTCACTGATATTGTCCTCTTCCAGCACATAAATCAGTTTGGGAAAAGCCGGTGTGATATAAACGCCGCTTTCATTTTTCACTCCCTGGATACGCTGGTTCAGCATTTCTTCTATAATCAGAGCCAGATCTCTCTTCTCCTGGCTGCTCCTTGCCTCATTCAGATACATAAAGACCGTCAAAAACGGCGCCTGACCATTGGTGGTCATCAGTGTGATCACCTGATACTGAATCGTCTGCACCCCTTTTTCAATTTCCTTCCGCAGACGCTTCTCCACAATCTGATGCAGCGCTTCTTCAGAAGGATGCGCACCTGTCAACCCCATATCTTCCAGCACTTCCCTGCGTATTTTCTCTCTGGAAATCTGCACAAACGGCGCAAGATGGGCCAGAGAAATACTCTGTCCGCCATACTGGCTGCTGGCAACCTGGGCTACGATCTGCATGGCAATGTTGCAGGCTGTGGAAAAGCTGTGGGGCTTGTCAATAAATGTTTCACTGATCACCGTACCATTCTCCAGCATGTCCTCCAGATTGACCAGGTCACAGTTGTGCATATGCTGGGCAAAATAGTCCGAATCATGGAAATGAATCAGCCCTTCCGCGTCCGCCTTTACAATGTCCTCCGGAAGCAGCAGACGTCTGGTCAGATCCCTGCTGACCTCCCCTGCCATATAATCCCGCTGTACACTGTTGATGACCGGATCCTTATTGGAATTTTCCTGCATCACTTCTTCATTATTACATTCTATCAATGTCAGTATACGCCCGTCCGTGGTATTGCTCTTGCGGACAAGCGTTCTTGTATACCGGTATCGCACATAACATCTGGCTACATTGAAAGCGCCCTGGGACATAATCTGGTTCTCAACCATGTCCTGCATCTCTTCCACGGAAACCGCACGGTTCATACGGCTGCATTTAAAATCAATATACTCCGATATTTCCTGAATCTGCTCCTGTGTCAATTCCTGCCGTATCGCCGCTTTATTGGCTTTTTCTATGGCCGCCTGGATCTTTGTAATATCAAAATCCACCTCTGAGCCATTCCGCTTGATTACTTTCATAAACTCTTCTCCTCCTTACCGCTGACTGTATTATATTACATTGTCCGGAGAAAAACTGTTGTGTGAACAACATATTTATTTTATAATACCATATATGGTAGTAATTACAGAAAGGAATATCTATATATGGGGGATTCTGACACTATTTTCATTTCTGAAAAAAATATGAAATTCATTCTGGAATATTTCCAGCCCCGGCAGAAAGCCTTTGGCCGCAGTGAAATGATTCTGGAAAAAAATATACCCGAAGACAGACTGTGCCTGCTGCTGAAAGGCACCGCCTATCTGTGCATGGAAAACGAACGGGGAGACAAGCAGCTTCTGGACTATTTTACAGGAGGCCGGCTGTTGTATCACGATATGCTGCCCGGCCCGGAAAGCGGCCACTGTTTCGTGCAGGCCAAATATCCCTGCGTCATCGCATATCTGCCCGGCCCGGAACTGACGGAATACATATTAAAAACAGAGGACAGGAATCTGGCAACGCAGTTTTACGGTATATTGCGGTCCACCGTATCCCTGAGCATCGAGCATTGTCATATATTACAGCAAAAAACCATCCGCGGAAAACTGCTCGCCTTCCTCCATGCCCAGAGACGCCAGCAGAAAAGCAGCACAGTCCATATCCCCATCCCCTACTCTGATCTGGCGGACTATCTGTCCATTGACCGCAGTTCTCTGATGACCGAACTGAGCAGAATGCATGAGGATGGGGTGATTGAAAAAAACACACGGAGGATCGTTTTAAAAGGAAACGGACCGGATTGAACCCCCTGGCCGCAGAAAGGGTTACAGGCGCAGCGATTGCGGAAAGCCGGATGTGTCTTTTGCCTTGAATTAAACCCTGGCCTGTGATAAAATCAGAGCGTTCAATGACGTTTTACAAAACTGTTTGTCATAATCAAAATCTTACATAAAAATGTTTGCTGTATCATTGTGACGAAAGGAAATCATCATGCTGTATAAATTTACATTCAGTCCCACAGGTGGAACAGAAAAAATCGCCTCTATCCTGGCAGCCGCACTTTCGCCGGACATAACAGACGTGGATCTGACAGACCGATCCATTGATCTTTCTCAATATGCTCCAAAAGCGCAGGATCTCTGTCTTGTATCGGTTCCCTCTTATGGAGGGCGGGTTCCGGATACGGCAGCCCTGCGGATTGCACAGATACAGGGGAACGGCGCCAGAGCCGTCCTTGTGGTTTCCTACGGAAACCGCGCCTACGAAGATACGCTGCTGGAGCTGGAGGAATTGGTACATCATGCGGGATTCCGCTGTATGGCAGGCGTTGCCGCGGTAGCTGAACATTCCATTATGCGTCAGTTTGCAACCGGCCGGCCGGACGCGCAGGATGCCGCCGAACTGACCACCTTCGCAGAAGCCATTTTGCAGAAGCTCAGTCAGACCACGCCGCTTCTGCCGGTTTCTTTCCCCGGCAGCCGGCCCTATCGTGAATATAATGGCGTACCTCTGATGCCAAAAGCAGGCAAAGCCTGCCAGCGCTGCGGCCTGTGCGCCGCCCGCTGTCCGGCAGGCGCCATTACGGCTGAAAACCCGTCCCATACGGATAAAAAGCGCTGTATCTCCTGTATGCGCTGTATCTCTCTCTGTCCGGCCCACGCCCGCAGTTTGAATCAACTGTTGTTCTCCGTAGCCGCCAAAAAGATGGAAAGCGTTTGCAGCGGCAGGAAAGAGAATGAGCTGTTTCTGTAGGCGCAAGGGGAACTTCCCGCACCGATGCCGAAAACCCTACGAGCCATATTTCCTGTTTCCGTTACGAAATCGTTATATTATTCAACAGAAGGGCATTCATTATGAATACAAATCCACAGGCAATCATCATCAGTTATAATACCCACAATGAAGCAATCTGCGCCAGTGCTGCAAGAATATCCACAACTCCCGGAAATGCCGAAGAAATCTTCCAAAAAGCCCAGGGAAACGCAAAAAACCGCAATCTGATAGAAAAAGTTCTGTCTTCCGGCCATAAATCCCTGCTTGAACATGCAGTGTTTACCATTGCCTTTCGGAATGTTTCCGCTTATGTGGAGCAGTTCTTTATTGAATGCAGACTGGCTTCCTTCACTGTCAAGTCAAGGCGCTATGTGGATTTCAGTCAGTCGGGATATTATATACCGCCGGAGCTTACAGGAAATGACCGCCATCTGTATGAACATTATATGGATCATCTGTTTCATGCCTATCATACGCTGCTGGAAAGCGGCGTTCCCAGAGAGGATGCGCGTTTCATTCTGCCATATTCATTTCACAGTAATTTCTACTGTACCCTGAATGCACGGGAACTGGGGCACGTAATCTGTGCAATCCAATACGGGCGCGGGCGTAATATCCCTGAATTAAAACAGATCTCGGCGCAGATTACAGAACAGATTAAAACACTCTTTCCCTGCCTGCTGCCGGAATTTGAGAAACCGGACACACTGCAGGATGTATCTGACAGCCCCCGGGAGCCTGTATTTTCCCCATCGCCCGTGTTTCTTTCTCAGGCAGAGATTGGCAGTGTGGCGTTAATCCATGCACCCGTTGATCCCCGAAGCCTCCTGAACATCGCCTGGAAGATCAGTCATCCCGACTGCGCCGGGCTGCCGGAAATGAGCACATTCTGTAAGGGGGAACGGCTAAGGGAACTGGAACAGCTTTCCTATACATTTACCATCTCCAATATCAGCCTGTCGGGTATCACACATATTGTGCGGCATCGTATGCAGTCTGTGATCATTCCTTCCATCCAGGCCATCGACCACAGCAGATTCCTGATTCCGCCTACGGTGGAAAGGGATTCGGCTCTGCTTGCTCAATACCGCCACATTCTGGAAAAAACATGCCGTCTGCTGAACCGGATGGAAGATAACCGGACTTTAAAAGCATATCATTACTATTTCGCCCTCAGCGGCAACGTTATGAACAGTATGACGACGATGAATGCAAGGGAGCTCCTGCACTTTATCCGTCTGAGAACCTGCAACCGGGCCCAGTGGGAAATACGAAACATGACGGTCAACATGTTAACACAGCTCCGGGAACATTTCCCCGAACTTTTCAACCACTTTGGCCCCAGTTGTTTCCACAGTGGATTTTGCCCGGAAGGCAAACTCACCTGCGGGCAAATGGCTTCTGTGATTGCCGGATTTCAGAATGATCGTGAAAATCCTAACGGTTCAAAACATTAGAAAGCACCTCTGGCGGACTTTCCATTGTCATGAATCCGTATCTGCCGGATGGGGCGGGGTATGGCAGTTTATTCCGCCAGCCACATCTCCGGCACCTGCAGATACTGCCCTTCCAAAATCCGGTCTGCCTCTTCCAGCCCGTT
>ERZ778518.2126-NODE-2126-length-11466-cov-3.788274_pt1 | contig 11466 bp, 7 predicted proteins | sample MGYA00510340_ERZ778518 | MGnify/ENA primary metagenome ERZ778518 (study PRJEB29527, sample SAMN07138967) | mouse gut metagenome | material: feces | host: mouse | place: China:Nanjing | collected 2016-01-25 ... | reverse complement strand
CGCTGGAAACGGTGCGCAGTATGTTTGCGACCCAGACACAGGACTTTATTACGGCGGTGGATGAAAAGAGCATCATTCTTGTGAAGGAACTGAGAGGAAAAGAAAAGATCGAGGATTTGGAAAAAACGGCGGCAGTCATCGTCGATATGCTGAATACAGAAGCGATGTCGCGGGTTCATGTGGCGTTCGGCACTGTGGTGAACGACTTAAAGGAAGTATCCCGCTCGTACAAAGAGGCGAAGATGGCGCTGGATGTGGGTAAGATTTTTTACAGTGACAAACGCGTCATCGCCTATGGCAACCTGGGGATCGGCCGGTTGATCTACCAGCTTCCGATGCCTCTGTGCAAGATGTTTATCAAAGAAATTTTTTCCGACCGGCCGCCAAATGATTTTGACGAGGAAACGCTGACGACGGTGAATAAGTTTTTTGAGAACAACCTCAATGTTTCCGAAACATCGAGGCAGCTCTACATTCACCGGAACACGCTTGTTTACCGGCTCGACAAGCTGCAAAAGAGCACGGGGCTTGATCTGCGTGTGTTTGATGATGCGATCACGTTCAAGATCGCGCTGATGGTTGTGAAGTATATGAGTTATTTGGAGTCGATCGATTACTAAGCGCAGGGACGCCTGAATCGAGTGGCTGCTCATTGCCCATAAAAGATAAAGAAAATCAGGATAAGGAAAATATACGGGAGGAGACGATGGCGGAAAAAAGACGTTTGCCAATTATCGCGCTGGATCATGTGAGTAAGCAGTACCAGACGGGCATTGATGCGTTAAAAGATATCACGCTGCGGATCGAGAGCGGCGAGTTTGTATTTCTCGTGGGGAAAAGCGGTTCCGGAAAATCGACCTTTATCAAACTGCTGTTGAAGGAACTGGATCCCACTTCGGGGAAACTGCATATTGCCGGCCGCCTGGTCAATAAGCTGAAGAGGAAACAGGTGCCTTTGTACCGGCGCAATATCGGCGTCGTGTTCCAGGATTTCCGTTTGCTCAAGGACAGGACAGTATTTGAAAATGTCGCGTTTGCCCAGAGGATCATCGGCAGGGGGAAGCGGGAGATTATTCGGAATGTGACGACGATGTTGACGATCGTGGGCCTGACGGATAAGGCCGATGCGTTTCCAGATGAGCTGTCCGGCGGTGAGCAGCAGCGTGTGGCGATCGCGAGGGCTCTTGTAAACCAGCCAACGATCCTTTTGGCGGATGAGCCCACGGGAAATCTGGATCCTCAGAATGCCTGGGATATTATGATGCTTTTGCAGGAGGTAAATAAGATGGGGACGACGGTTGTTGTCGTCACGCACAATGACGACATAGTGGATATCATGCAAAAGCGGGTTGTCACGCTGGAGGATGGAAAAATTGTCCGGGATGACAAAAAAGGTGGATATGAATATGAGAGGGATTAGCGTTTTTGTTTACAGTGTTCGGCAGGGAATGAAGAGTCTGAGAAAGAACCGGATGTTTACGCTGGCGTCGATTGGCACGATTTCAGCCTGTCTGTTTTTATTCGGTTTATTTTATTTTGTAGTCAGTAATTTTCAGCATATGATCAAAGAAGTAGAAACAACGGTCGGCGTTACCGTGTTTTTTGAGGATGGGATTTCACAGGAACAGGTGGATTCCATCGGCGAGGCGATCCGGTTCCGGGAAGAAGTGGATCATATCGAATTTATTTCTGCGGAAGAGGCGTGGGCGAAGTTTGTCCGGGAAAATTTTAGTGATAATACGGAGCTGGTGGACAGTTTTGGAACTGATAATCCACTGGAGAACTCCGCTTCTTATCAGGTCTTTTTAAAGGATATTTCGGATCAGCAGGAGATCGCGGAATACGTAAACGGGATCGAGGGGGTCAGGACGGTGAAGCGTTCCGATGAGACGGCGAAAAACCTCGAGAACGCCAATCTGCTCGTCAGTTACGTGTCCATCGCGATCATCGCGATCCTCTTGGCCGTATCGGTATTTCTCATCAACTCGACGATCTCCACCGGTATTACGGTGCGCCGGAGTGAGATCGAGATCATGCGGCTGATGGGGGCTTCTGACTTTTTTATACGGGCGCCGTTTATCGTGGAGGGCGTCGTCATCGGTCTGGTCGGCGCGCTGATTCCGCTCGTCATCTTATTTTTTAGTTATAATACGATCATACAGTACATTAAAACCCGCTTTGAGGTGATTTCAGGGTGGCTGGATTTTCTCGGGGCGGCACAGGTATTTCAGATGCTCATTCTGGTCTGTTTGCTGATCGGCATAGGGATAGGTTTTCTTGGCAGTTTTGTAACGGTTCGAAAGCATTTGGACGTATGAGAACGGAGGTAACATATGAAAAAAGTGGTATGTCGGCTGGCGGTCACCGCTTTTTTGGCCGCGTGTATCTTGTCGGGTTTTTGTCTGTTCCGGCCGCGGGCAGCGGCGGAGACGTCGAATCTGGACGAGAAGATCCAGGAGGCGGAGGAGGCGAAAAAGAAAGCAAAAAAGCATGTGGAGGAATTGGAAGAGGAGATCGCCGAACTCGAGAACAGCAAGGAAGATATCGTTGACTATGTAAAAAAGGTTGATAAAAAGATCGAGAAGGTTTCAAAAACCCTTTCATCGCTGGAAAAACAAGTTGACGCCGCGCGCGCAGAGCTTACTGATCTCGAAGCGGACGTGGCATCTGCCGAGACAGTTGAAAAAGAGCAGTATGAAACGATGAGAAAACGAATAAGATATATGTATGAAAATGGCGGCAACGATTATATGGAGGTCATTTTCAGCGCAAAGAGCCTCGGGGATCTGCTGAACCGTTCCGAGTACATCGAGAAGATTTCCAAGTATGACGCGGACTTGTTTGAGCAGTTTGTGAAGACAAAGGAGGACGTGGAGCAGAAACGGACGAGGATGAAGGCGAAGGTCGGGGAGATTGCCGCGCTCCGGGAGGAGGCGCTTGCGGATAAAGCGGCGTTAAAGGAGCTAAAAGCGGGCAAGAAGGCCGAAATGGGAAAACTGGACAATGCCATTTCCTATACGGACGAAAAAGTGCAGAATTTCCAGGATCAGGTGGCGAAACAGGAGCAGGAAGTGGAAAATCTGCTGCGTGAAAAACAGGAGCAGATCGCGAAGCAGGAGGCCGCGCAGAGAGCGGCCGCTGGCGGATCCACGCAGCCTTCTGGCGCACAGCCTGCCGGGAACGCGTATGCCAATACCGGACAGCTCCGCTGGCCGCTAGAGGAAGCGGGAAGGATTTCTTCCAGGTTCGGGAGCCGAACGAGTCCGACACAGGGGGCGAGCACGGAGCACCACGGCATAGACATCGCGGTTTCGGAGGGCGCGCCGATCGTAGCGGCAGCGGACGGTACGGTCGTGACGGCGACGTACAATGCGAGCGCCGGAAACCATGTGATGGTTTACCACGGCAATAGCTTATATACGGTTTATATGCACGCTTCGAGGCTGGCGGTCAGTGAGGGAACCGAGGTCAAGCAGGGAGACGTGATCGCTTATGTCGGATCTACCGGGATTTCGACGGGGGCGCATCTGCATTTTGGTATTTCGATCAATGGTGAGTACGTGGATCCGCTCAATTATGTAAGTCAGGTGTAGAAAGCGGGTGATTTTTTGTCAAAAGAGCGAAAAAAGGGGTTTCTTTTTGGGATCCTGTTCGGGGCGGCAGTTACGCTCGGGGTGATCAGCGCGGCCAGGTATTTTGGTATCCAGCTATATATATCCGGTTCGGCTACCAAACAGGTCCACGATAAAGCGAGCGTGATTGAAACGTGTATTGATGATTATTACCAGGGGGAAGTAAAGGATGAGGAACTAGCGAACGGAGCGGCAAAAGGAATGGTGAGCGCGCTGGGTGACAAATATTCCCAATATTTTACCGAAGAGGAATACGAGGAACTGATGAATGGGATCAATGGTTCTTACGTCGGAATCGGCGTGTCATTAAAGCAGGAAGAAAACGGTGACGTTATCGTGAAGGATGTCTCAGAGGGCGGTCCTGCGGCGGAGGCCGGCATTCAGACAGGAGACCGTTTCGTGCGCGTGGATGACAGGGAAGTTGCCGGCATGTCAATGGATGATATGATCTCCATGATCAAAAAAGAGGGCAACGATGGCAGGACGATACGGATCACGGTGGAGCGAGCAGAAGAGAACGGCGCGAAACAGCAATTGGAAAAGCAGGTTGTTTGCGGAAAAGTGGATGTCGTATCGGTTTCATCAAAAAAAATCGGGACAGTTGGCTATATAAAGATCACGGAATTTGATAAGGAAACGGATGAGCAGTTCGGGACAGTTATGGAGAACATGAAGAGAGATGATGTGAGCGGGCTGGTGATCGATGTCCGCAACAATGGCGGCGGTTCGCTGGATTCTGTGATTGAGATGCTCGATGAACTTCTGCCGGAGGGGGAACTGATCACGGAGAAGAGTAAAAAAGAGGGCGATAAGACCTATTATTCTACGGATGAGACCAGCTTTGACCGGCCGGTTGCCGTGCTGATCAACGGAAACAGCGCGAGCGCGTCGGAAGTATTTGCGGGGACACTGCAGGCGAGAAAGGCCGCGACGCTTGTGGGCACACAGAGTTTTGGAAAAGGGATCGTCCAGACCGTACTCTCACTCGAGGGGTCATGCGGCGGGGGGATCAAGCTGACGACGGCGGAATATGTTCTGCCGGGCGGCATAAGCATACACAAGAAAGGACTGACGCCGGACTTTGAGATCGAGGCGGATGCCGGGGAACCAATCGATGAGAGTCTGGATAACCAGCTGCAGCGGGCGCTGGAACTCGTGAACGGACAATCAAACCAGTAGATTCTAAGAGGGAAATGATCACTGACACGATTCCTGCCGCCCTGCTGCCGTTTGCCGGATCAGCTTTCCTTTAAATAAGCTTCATTCAGGGCAAGTACGTGTTTCATCGCCTGCTCGCCCGGGGCGCCGATCGTGTTCCGCCGTTCGACGCACGTTTTCATCGAGATAGCTTCATAAATATCCTCCTCAAAGACGGGGGATATTTTTTTGTATTCGCTCAGAGGAAGTTCATCGAGGGAAATATCTTTTTCGATGCAGGTTAAAACGAGCTGCCCGATGATGCCGTGGGCATCGCGAAACGGGATACCGTGGTTTACGAGGTAATCAGCGGCATCTGTCGCGTTTGTGAAACCATTTTTAGCGCTGGCTTCCATCTGTTCCGTGCGAAAGCGCATCGTGGCGATCATGCCGGTAAAGAGGGAAAGGCAGCCTTTTACGGTGTCGATCGCGTCAAATGTCAATTCTTTATCTTCCTGCATGTCTTTATTATAGGCGAGGGGAAGTCCCTTCATCGTCGTCAGCAGGGAGAGCTGCGCGCCGTATACGCGTCCGGTTTTCCCGCGCACGAGCTCGGCGATGTCCGGGTTCTTTTTCTGCGGCATGATGCTGCTGCCCGTGGAGTAGGAGTCGTCGATCTCTACAAATTGATATTCGTTCGAGTTCCATACGATGATCTCTTCGCAGAAGCGGCTTAAGTGCATCATGATCATGGACATGGCGTTTAGCAGTTCGATCAGGTAGTCGCGGTCAGATACCGAGTCCATGCTGTTCAGAGTCGGACCGTCGAAGTTCAGGAAGGAAGCGGTTTCTTCCCGGTCGAGCGGGTACGTCGTACCGGCAAGGGCACCGGCGCCGAGAGGACAGTAGTTCATGCGGTCATAAATGTCCCGCAGCCGGCTGCGGTCGCGGCGGAACATTTCAAAGTACGCGCCGAAGTGATGTGCAAGCGTGACCGGCTGCGCCTTTTGCAGATGCGTAAAGCCTGGCATGTAAGTGGTAACATGGTTTTTCATGATATTGTGGATCGTCAGGAGAAGCTCTTTTAACAGATCGTTGAGCGCGACGATCTCATCCCTCGTATACAGTTTCATGTCCAGCGCGACCTGGTCGTTCCGGCTCCGGCCGGTGTGTAATTTCTTTCCCGCCTCCCCGATCCGCTCGATCAGGTTTGCTTCGACGAAGCTGTGGATGTCCTCGTGTTCTTCCGTGATGGCAAGGCTGCCATTCTCGATGTCATGTAAGATGCTCTTGCATCCCCCGATGATCTGTTCTTTTTCGTCGGCTGTGATGATGCCCTGTTTTTCGAGCATGGTGACATGGGCGATGCTGCCTAGTATGTCCTGTTTGTAAAATTTCTGGTCAAAGGAAATCGAAGCGTTGAAATTATGCACCAGTTCATTGGTTTCCTTTGTAAAGCGTCCTCCCCAAAGTTTCATAGTTAACCTCATTTCTGTAACAGGGTATTTTAACCCTGTGAACGATTTAGTTTTGTGTTTTAACACCAATGTAATAGTAACATGGTGTTCGTGGGAAGTCAACGATTTAAGATGAGATCGGCCGTGGCAAATAATGAGGAAAAGGTGGTAGAAAACTTGCTATCGGGGAATCATATGTGTTATAATCATGTCAGTTGTATGTTAAAATAAGTGCTGGCGCACTTGTTACTGTGCAGAAAAACATGCACAAAAATAACGATAAAGTATGGAGTTTATAGAAGAAAAGGCTACGAATTATGGATAGTATGGAAAAAGCAGAGAAAAAAACGATCCGGTTACATGGTTCCTCTTTTATCAATGATATGGAGCTGGATGACCGGTATAAGATTGTGAAAGAGAGTTTGTGGATTTCCCTTTTATCTCTGGTGGGCAATCCAGACGGCGCTACCGTTACGTTAGAGGAACCGGCATCGCCATTGTTGACGATGGATCTGGAGAAACGGCTTGCGCAGTCGCTGGAAGACGAGCCGGCGGAATTTCTCGTGGTAGATATGTGCTACACGGCGGGACACGGGCTTTATAAGTGGAACGGCCAGGTATTTACCAAGAACCCGAAGTTTTTGGAGAGCCGTTTTTTTGCCGAACACGAACAGGAAATGGAATTTATCGACGTCATGCGTGACCGGGAGTTTGACTGGAAACCTTATATGGACCGGTATTTGGAACTGATCGGGAAATATTTTGATGCAGACCATATGATCTTAGTCAGATCTAGATGTCCCCTCTGGTATGTGACGCACACGCATGTGCGCAGGTATAAGAGAAAGAGCAGACGGGCGTATAACCGGCGAATCAAGGAACTGGAAAATTATTTCGTAAAAAAAATGAACCCGTATGTCGTAGATATTTATTCCCACTATTTTATCGACTTCGATCATAAACGGGGCGTGACGATGTCGACATATGAGAAACCGTTTTACCATCAAGCAAAACGGATCATTTCGACCATCATACGGACACAGCCGGAACAGAGAGTATTCCGCGAACAGGAATATTTTATGCGGCTGGGCCGTTTCATCAAGTACTACGATAATCTGTTTGCGAAAAATAATACGAACTTATTTATGGATGAGGATGATTTTCTGGACCATCTTGTTTTACAGCTCAGCCGGGAAATACTGATCGATTATGAGAGCGATCTTGTGGAAATAGAGGCCTGCGGGTATTCTTCCATACAGGAAATCCTGGACGGGCACAGTTTCAAGTTCGCGCAGCCGCTGCGTGAATGCCTGAAAGTCGTAAAGGCAGTGGAGGAGGGCGATCTGTTTCGCGAGGACACGGATTATGAGATGATATTTGAACATCAGTTAAAGATCGTGGGGCTCTTTACGGAGCTTGTGCGGCGGGAGTGGGTCCAGCAGGGGCTTGCGGCTGGTACGGTCCATGTGAACCGTTTTAACTGCAGAACTTATTACCAGGCGCTGCTGGCAGCAAAAAGAGGAAAAGCTTCCCTGTTAAAAAAATGTGTTACCGGAATCGGCGGCAATATGGAAGAGCGGCATAAGATAAAAATGCTGGTCAGGAGTATGAAGCGGGAGACAAAAAACGGGATCACAGCGTACTGTCATGCGTTGAACCGGTATTATGAACCTGTTCAGATCGATCTGTGGGGGTCATGTATTACGCGGGAGATCTTGAATGAGGATAAGGGAAGGTTCCAGATCGGAAAATATGCGTACCGGAACTGCTGTCTATTTGCGTTTGATGCGCCGATCCCTTATGAGGAGGAAAAGTTTGAGGACCTTTCCCTGTTTGAGAATAGCAATTGGCGCGTCGGCTACATTCGAAGCGCTTTCCACAAAGATTTGCCGGAACAATTGAAACAGACGGGATCGGAATGGCTTCTGCTCGATTTTTACGACCTTGTGTGCGATATAGTGGAGTATCAGGGCGGTATCCTGACGGCAGACAGCGAGGTGCGGGGACTGAAGTTCTATAAGGAGATTAAGGAGCAATGCAGGGTTACGTCGATTGATGCTGTTTTGGATGAGGAGGAGATCAAACGGCGGTTTGATGTGTTCATACGGTTTATCAAAGAGCGGTATGGGAAAAAGATCGTATGGATCAAGGCGGATGTAAAGCTGAAGTTTCTGGATCAGGAGAGACAGTTGCGGCCGATGCGGTGGCACAAAAGAGAGGTGCTCCTCGAGAAGAGGAAATTTATGGATCGGTGGCAGAAGTATTTCGAAAAACATATGGACTGTTACGTCATTGATTACGCGAGACGTTATCACGCGGATGATCTGTGCGTGTCAGGCGCGTTTATGGTACACTACGAAAAAGAGTTTTATGAGAAAGGCTATCAGGCACTGTATGAGATCATTTATGAGGGTAAGGGAAAACGGTATTACAAATAGCAGGAGGATAAGAAGATGAAGAAGAGAGCAAAGAGAAATTCCTTTTCCGGCTCGATCGGTTTTGTACTGGCGGCGGCTGGAAGCGCGGTGGGACTTGGAAATATATGGAGGTTTCCGTATCTGGCGGCGAAGGACGGCGGGGGCATGTTCCTTATAATTTACCTGGTGCTCGCGCTGACGTTTGGATTTACCTTGTTGATCACGGAAGTTGCGATCGGGCGCAAGACGAAGCAGAGCCCGATCACGGCTTATGGGAAGCTGAAGAAGAGCTGGGGCGGGCTGGGAGTGGTCTCGTGCCTCGTCCCGGTCATCATCCTGCCGTATTACTGTGTGATCGGCGGCTGGGTGATCAAGTACTTTCTGATGTATCTCACGGGAAACGGCGCGGCGACAGCAGAGGACGGGTTTTTCACATCCTTTATTTCCGCAGGGACAGAGCCAGTCGTGATGATGGCGATCTTTTTATTCGCGGTAGCATTTGTCATTTTCCGCGGTGTCAATAAGGGGATCGAGTCATTTTCAAAAATACTCATGCCGATACTGATCGTATTGGTTATCGTGATCGCTGTCTTTTCTGTTACGATCCGGCACACGGACGAGAGCGGGGTCACGAGGACAGGGCTGCAGGGACTTGGTATTTATCTGATCCCGAATTTTGAGGGGATGACAGTAAGCCGGTTTTTCTCGGTACTTTTTGACGCGATGGGGCAGTTGTTTTTCAGCCTGAGTGTCGCGATGGGCATTATGATCGCGTACGGTTCTTATGTACGTGACGATGCCGACCTGAACAAGTCGATCTATCAGATCGAGATTTTTGACACGGTCGTTGCTTTTTTGGCGGGTGTCATGATCATTCCCGCGGTGTTTACGTTTTCTGGAACCGAGGGGATGGATGCTTCCGGGCCGGGACTGATGTTTGTTTCCCTGCCGAACGTCTTTTCTGAGATGGGAAAGATCGGCCATGTGGTAGGCTGTCTGTTTTTTGCTATGGTGCTGTTCGCGGCACTCACGAGTGCCGTGTCGGTCATGGAGGCGGTCGTTTCGAGCCTGATGGACCGTTTTGGATTGACGAGGATGAAGGCGGCCGTGTTGGAGACGGTGATCGCCGTGGCTGCCGGGTTTATTGTCTGTAAGGGTTACAATGCGCTGTACTTCGAACTCCCGCTGCCAAACGGGGCTACGGCGCAGATTTTGGATATTATGGATTATATCAGCAATAATATTCTCATGCCGGTCGTGGCGATCGGAACGTGTATCCTCATCGGGTGGATCGTAAAACCTTCCACGGTAGTGGAAGAGGTGGAAAAGAATGGGCAGAAGATGGGAAGGAAGCGGCTCTATGTCGTGATGCTCCGGTTTATCGCTCCCATCCTGCTTATGATCCTGCTGTTGAAATCATTGGGAATATTGACGGCAATATAAAATTTTCATGAAATAAGTGCAGGTGCAGGGTGCGGGGCAGTCGGGACAATACAAGGACAATAGAAACGGGAAAGGAATGGTTTATCGTATGAAAGTGAAAGTTTCAAATTATGTGGCGCAGTTTTTGGTGGAGCACGGAATCGATACAGTGTTTACCGTGACGGGTGGAGGCGCGATGCACCTCAATGACGGATTGGGGCATCAGGAGGGACTTCACTGTGTGTATCAGCATCATGAGCAGGCGTGCGCGATCGCCGGGGAGGCGTACGCGCGTATGCACAACCGGATCGGCGCCGTGTGCGTGACGACGGGTCCGGGAGGGACGAACGCGATCACCGGCGTCGTCGGTGGATGGCTGGATTCGATCCCGATGCTCATCCTTTCCGGGCAGGTCCGCTACGATACGACGGCGAGGAGTACCGGCCTCGGACTGCGCGCGATGGGAGATCAGGAGTTTGACATCTGCAAGGCGGTGGACTGCATGACGAAGTACTGCCAGATGGTGATCGATCCCCTCGATATCCGGTATTGTCTGGAAAAGGCGCTGTATCTCGCGCAGATCGGGCGTCCCGGCCCGTGCTGGCTCGACATTCCTCTGAATGTACAGGGCGCGTTTTTGGAAACGGATGATCTCCGCGCGTTCGACCCGCTGGAGTGTGCCGCGGAAAAACCGGTGGAGCCTGCGGACGAACTGATCGATACGATCCTGGAAAAGATCAAGGGTGCCAAGCGTCCAGTGATCAATGCCGGAAACGGCATACGGATCTCGGGCGGATATGAGGATTTCGTGGAACTGGTCGAAAAGCTGGGGATCCCGGTCGTGACCGGATGGAACAGCATTGACCTGATCGCGGACGAGCACCCGCTGTACGTCGGGCGCGCGGGCATCATGGGCGACCGCGCGGGCAATTTTGCCATTCAGAACAGCGACCTTGTTCTTTCGCTCGGAAGCCGCCTGAGTATCCGGCAGGTGGGGTACAATTATAAGACGTGGGCGAGGGAGGCCTATACGATCGTCGTCGATGTGGACGGGGAGGAACTGAAAAAACCGACGCTGCATGTCGATCTGCCCGTCTGCGCGGATGTCAGGGACGTGATGCGCAAATTAAATAAGAAGCTGGGCGACGAAAAGCACTCAGCCGAGACCTTCTGGCTCGAAAAATGCGCGCACTGGAAAGAGGCCTATCCGGTCGTTCTTCCGAAACACTATGAGCAGAGTAGTCCGGCGAATGTGTACGCGTTTATCAAAGAAGTGAGTAAAGTGCTTCCTGAAGACTACGTGACGGTCGTGGGAAATGGATCCGCGTGCGTCGTGGGGAGCCACGGCTATGAGATCAAGAAAGGACAGCGTTTTATCATCAATTCCGCGATCGCGTCGAT
>ERZ778518.2123-NODE-2123-length-11478-cov-3.878928_pt1 | contig 11478 bp, 7 predicted proteins | sample MGYA00510340_ERZ778518 | MGnify/ENA primary metagenome ERZ778518 (study PRJEB29527, sample SAMN07138967) | mouse gut metagenome | material: feces | host: mouse | place: China:Nanjing | collected 2016-01-25 ... | reverse complement strand
TGGTGCTTTGGGAGATTATATTCATTTTGGAATTACAATTTGCGGAAACTCAAGGATTTTATGAAAGGAACCTTCTTCAGAACAACAGATTGCAGGCTTCGCCAGCAAACCTGTTGTCTTGAACAAAAGTGCGCTTCGTCGCCTTTCTGTTGTCATAAATAAGCCGGCATATGCGCTTATTTTATATAAAGCACATATCCCGGCCTTATCAGTTTCTATTTGCCAAAACCTATTTCACAGACAATACTGCCACATCCCGGAGACATCCGGTTACATATGGATATTTCCCATAAAATATTCTGAAATATCCATGCTGTTCAACACACAGGTTGCACCGTTTGCATCGTTCTGCATCCATGATCCATGTACCTTCAGCCAACTTCTGAGAGAAGAGCTGAACCATTCTTCCGACCATTTCGAATGGGGATCATTTCTGTCCAGTTTTTTCATGATACAGCTCTCGCACGGCCTGTCCTGTCCGGCATAGGTGCGATAACAGTAATCCCCGATTCTCAGATCTGGCAGCGCACTCAGCATCTTGCGATTGGCAAAGCACAATTCATAAGTATCATAATCCACTGCCATTACATAACTGTCAAAGTCATCCAAAAGACGTGCATCGTTCAGAGAAGTGCACCCGTTTTGTTTTCTTTCTATTTTTAATACATAGATCTGAATCAACTGAAGGATACGTTTCAGTTCCTTTTCTTCTTCCGTGTTCAGGTGCCATTCCTTACCGGTACATTCTCCCATCAGAAATACCCCTTTAATCTCCCCTTTGGCCATCATCGGCTGTATCAAAAGGGTGTATATCTTGTTCCTGAGCATATAGGAAGCCAGTTCTTCGGAAACATCGTCATAATTATGTATAATCTGGAACCCTCCAAGGAGTTTTATCCGTTTCAGGAACGAAACCCACTGCTGTGTCTCATCAGTGAAATTCTGTTCTTCTTTCTGCTCATAGCCGGGGTTGAAATATCGAAGCTCCAGTCCGGCTTTTCCATTCGTTCCTTCCATGGAAAGACACGCCTTTTGAAAGCCAAAATGCCGGATTACCATCTTCAGCATCGCTCTGGTCAGGTTTTCATTCTGCTTTTCTTCGTTGATAATTTTCTCCAGCAGACTTTCCAGATTTTCATCGCTGTCTGTCTCTTCCAGAAGCCGCTGCTGTCTTTCGTTTTCTGCTCCTTCTATCTTCAAAATGCCGGAAAGATCATAGACATGATAACCGACCTTACCGCTTCCCTTGAGAGAATTGACCGCCCTCTCTGCCTTTGTGTTCAGTTCCTGCCAGTTGTCACCCTGATAGGGATACAGGGAAATACCAACCCTTCCTGCCAGCGTAAAACCGTCCGCCCCGCTTCCCAGCGTCATCTCTGTGCTGTGGCATACCATGGATGCCAGCGCGTCCAGATTGTGTACGGAACCGATATTCTGTGCGAAAATAACAAGCTCATCTTCACTGATCCGTCCAAGAATATCGGAGCGTTTGAAGCCCCGGCTCATCTTTTTTGTAATATCTTTCAGGATCCGGTTGCCCATATCCTCTCCAAGGCTCTCGGAGAGAATCCTGAAATCACTGATATCAATCAGAATAAATCCGTGTACATTGTGGTCGTCGGAAGAAGCCAGAATCTGATTGACCTGCTCTTTTGTCGCCTGCCTGTTATACCAGCCGGTAACCGTATCCAGTTTTTCTTTTCCCCGCAGTTCTTCCTGAAGCAGTTTATTCTCGTGAATATCCGTAATCTTACCCACAATATGAGTCACATAACCATCCACGCCGGCAATACTGGATGTATGAATGCGATACCACCGTTTTTCCCCGCCATTCATAATATTGGTTTTCAATTCCACAATATCCGTCCGGGGAGATTTCAGCGCCTCTTCTATCGTCTCAACCAGCTTTCTTTCCTCGACGGTGTCGGACATATCCCGCCTCAGCTTCATCATAAACTTATCTATGATCCGGGTACTCTCCAGACCATATTCACTGGCAGTCTTGATACTGAGCACATCTGTCTTTGCATTATAATCCGCCAGCATCTCGCCTTCTGTCTCCAGAAGCATCTGATACCACTCGGACTGTGTCTGGATTTCGTTTTCCACAAATTTCCTGTCTGTGGCGTCCAGAAATACACACAGAATCACGGCGCGCTCTGCTGTCCGCTCATACAGATTCCCCCGGATCTGCAGCCAGCGCAGGCTGCCGGACGCCGTTACGGTACGCATCTCCAGATCCACCGCCCCGTCATCCTTGAGCACATCCTCAATCGCCTGCCAGAATTTCGGCTTATCTTCATCCAGAATAAGCGATACCAGATTGTTCAAATACCTGTAGCCGACTGTCGGCGTGTAGCCTAACATCCGAAAACCGCCGCTGTTCATATAGAGGAATTCCAGCTTATCCTCCTGCAGCCCCAGGAATGCCACGCCTGTCAGCATATTTTCCATCATCTCACATATTGTTTTGTAATCAAGATTGTTTGCCATAATATCCCCTTTGTGACCTGTCCTGTATCTATTATATCTCTTTTTTCACAATATTTCCACTGTCTTTATAGATACTTTTTTCCGGAATATAGCCCCGCACCCTGGAAAGTGGGTAGATATTCGTTTCCCTCCCGATTACACTGCCCGGATTCAAGACACTGTTACAGCCCACTTCCACATTGTCTCCCAGCATTGCACCGAATTTTTTAAGTCCTGTCTCGATATTGCCTTCCCCGGATTTCACTACGACCAGGGTCTTATCACTCTTTACATTGGACGTAATGGAACCGGCTCCCATATGCGCCCTGTATCCCAATATGCTGTCTCCTACATAATTGTAATGGGGTACCTGCACCTTATTGAACAGAATCACATTTTTCAGTTCCGTGGAATTTCCCACCACAGCCCCTTTGCCCACAATGGCATTGCCACGGATAAACGCACAGTGCCGGACTTCGGCTTCCTCATCTATAATGGCAGGGCCTCCGATAAAAGCAGAAGGATATACTTTGGCGGATTTGGCAACCCATACATTCTCTCCTCTCTGCTCAAACCGGTCCGCAGGAAGCAATTTGCCCAGCCGGATGATATATTCACCAATCAGGGGCAACACCTCCCAGGGATATGTCTTTCCTGCGAAAATGTCTTCCGCAATGGTTTCATCCGTTTTGTACAGGTTTTGAATCTTCAGATACTCCATTTTTGTCACCTCTCATAATTTTTTGCGGCCATATCATACCTTCCATACAGGCTGCGCCCTCCGGCAGACTGTCTGACCAGATTGGTGCGTCTGGATACAAAATCGTCCAGTTTGCCCATATATTCCTTTCCTGTAATTGTCCCCTCGGCAACCTGGGTCAGCCCCTTTTCCCAGCTTGCCGTCAATGCAGGATTTAAAAGCGGCCTGATGGAATAGTCTACAATTTCATATATCATCTCACCCATCAGTGTGGGGGTAATGATCTGCGTTTTTTTATTCAGAGCCAGATACCCTATATGAACCAGCTTTTTCAAGATCTCCGCCCTGGTCGCGGAAGTCCCGATACCGCTGCCCCGGATCTGTTCCCGCAGCTCCTCATCTTCGATAAACTGCCCTGCATTTTCCATAGTCAGGATCAGCGTGCCGGAATTGTACCGTTTGGGAGGTGTGGTTTCCCCCTCTTTTATTTCATAGGGCTTCTCTTTGTCCAAAGACAAAGTGCTTCCCTTCTTTAAACGCCCCAGCGCTTCCATAAATCCGGCATCCTTTGCCTTGTCCGGTTCTTCCTCCTCTTTCTTTTTTTTCAGGAAGGAATATGCCATAACTTTTAAATATCCTTCCGATTCCAGTACTTTGAAACCGGAGAAAAACCGTTCTCCTTTCATCAGCAGAGTCAATGCTATTTTCCGGTATACGGCTCCCGGATAAAAAATACTCAAAAACCGCCGGACAATCAGTTCGTACACCTGCGCAGAGACAGCCTGCAGCCCTTTCAGATTTCCCAGCCCCTGTCCTGTCGGGATAATGGCGTAATGATCCGTAATCTGTTTATCATTTACATATCTGGATTTTGCCAGCTTCTGATATAGTTGGTTGTTCAATATTTCCTCTGCAAAGGCGGCGCACTGGCCATACTGGCACAGGCCTTTGATCTGTTTCACGATTTCCTTCGCCACAGCAGTTGACAGTACCCTGGCATCGGTTCTGGGATATGTGGTCAGCTTTTTTTCGTACAACTCCTGCGCGATCCGCAATGTCTCGTCAGGACTGATTTTAAAATACCGTGCACAGTCATTCTGGAGTTCCGCCAGATTATAGAGCAGCGGCGGATTCTTTGTTTCTTTTTTCTTTTCTGCCTTCTCTACCACGGGCTCCGGCACCGGCGCCTGTTCCAGCAGATCAGTCAACGCCTGCGCCGTTTCTTTTTTCAGAAACCCGTTTTCTTTATAGAGCAGCGGTGAATTCTCATACCGGCTGCCTGCCACGGCACGCCACTCTCCTTCAAAAGGCTTTCCTCCCAGGGACAGATTCGCCACAACTCTGTAAAAAGGGGTTTTAACAAACTCCCTGATCTCCCGTTCCCGCTTTACCACAATGCCCAGTACACAGGTCATCACACGGCCTGCGGAAATCACTGCTTTGTCTATTTTCAGATATTCCTTAACGGAATTGCCAAATTTTAAAGTCAGCGCCCGTGAAAAGTTAATACCCATCAGATAATCTTCTTTTGCCCGCAGATAAGCCGCTTCGCAAAGATTATCATAATCGGATAAATCTTTGGCCTCCCTGATACCCCGGCGGATTTCCTCATGGGTCTGGGAATCAATCCAGACACGCTTCCTGACCTTACCCGTAACCCCCGCCTGTCTTTCCACCAGTCTGTAGATATATTCACCCTCCCGTCCGGAGTCTGTACATACATAGATTATATCCACATCACTGCGCTTTAACAGACCACTCACAATCTCAAACTGCTTCTTTACACTGTCAATGACTTCATATTGAAATTCATCCGGTATAAAAGGAAGCGTCTCGAACGACCAGCGTCTGTATTTTTCATCATATTTTTCCGGATAACTCATAGTCACCAGATGTCCCACACACCAGGTGATGACCGCTTCGGGGGACTCCATAAAGCCATCCTTCCCCGTCATATGATACCCAAGGGCCGCGGCAAACTCTCTTGCCACGCTGGGTTTTTCGGCAATAAACAAACTTTTTCCCATGTATGACCTCAAAATGAATGCAAACCGATCAGATGCAGGCTGTTCTTTGCTTCAGCCTCCCGTAGCAGCATATTGTCAAACCGTTCCGCTGAGAACAGATAAATGTGATCCGCCTGCAGTCTGGCCTTTCTGGCGCAGAACAGCAGCCATTCGTAATCATCAAAGGACATCACAGGTTTTTCCCAGCTACAGAGAGCAATCAGGGTATGTCCTGCCTCATCCTGGGCAACCATATCAATATCTCCCGCTTTTCCGGCCCATTCGCCCATTCTGGTGTACACAAACGGCAGCCGCTTCCCCTGATTCAGATACGCCATATATTCACGGCATACCCGTACAAAAGAAAATGCTGTAAAACGCCGGAAGTCCGGTGCAATATAAGTATCGTAAAAATCTTCCGGTTTCATAACCGCCAGACGGCTCATATGCGGATATAAATAACGGAAATAAAAATAAATCAGATGGTTTTGAATCCGATAGACCCCTTTTTTCGTATTATCCTTTCCTTCCGTTTCAAAGGAAAATACCTTTTCCACAATTTCCAGCTCCATCAGATTCTTTAAGTATACGCTGATTTTGGCACGGGAAAACCCCGTATGAATATACAGTTCATTCAGCTTCTGCTTCCCGCAGGCAAGCGCCGACAAAATGGTATCATACACCCCTGTCTCCCGCAGTTCCCGCGCCACCAGGCCAGGCGCTTCCTCATGCAGAAAGCTGCCCTTTCGCAATATAAAGCGGCATATATTCTCTTTGACGGACAATTCTTTATCAAATTGTCTCCATAACCCCGGAAAACCGCCCAGAACCGCATAGGTTTCCACCTGCTGTTCTCTTGTGCTGCCGGCAAAATACCGCACCATATCAAAGAAACTCTGTTCTTTCATTTTCAGGAACCCGGTAATTGCAAGCGCTGCACCTCCAATCTTCTGTACCATACTGCTCTCAACCCAGCCGATGGAAGTAGAACTCAGAACCACCATGACCATATGCCCTTCCTGCAACCCGTGCAGGAAAGAAACCAAAGACGGCATAAATAGCTGGCTCTGCTTCACAATATATTGGAACTCTTCTATTATAATAACTTTCTTTCCCGGTTGATTCAAGTCCAATGATACAAACAGTTCCGGATATGACGGATATTCGGGGAGCATGATCCCCATTTCCCGCAATTCATTCCCCCACAGAAACAACTGCTGCCGTTCGGAGCAGGGCCTGGCTTTATAATAGATAACCGGCTTGCCCTGACAGAATGTCTCTGTCATTTCCGTCATGCCCGTGTGCTTTTGTCCATACAGTACGATTAACTGGCTGCCCGGCTTCTCATAATGCCGTCTCAGATACTGCAGCTCGGCTCTCTCTTTCCCTGCCATACGTACTCCCCGCTATTCCCATACCTGCTTTTCAAGCTGCTCTTCCAGCAATTCTTCCAGCTGCTTCTCCGGCATGGGCCTGCCCAGCAAATATCCCTGAATATATTCACAACCGATGTCTCTAAGATACTCCAGTTGTTCCTGTTGTTCCACGCCCTCTGCAATGGTGTCATACCCCAGCCGGTTCACCATATCCACGATGCATTCCACGATAATGTTCCCGTTTTCATCCTGCAACATGGAATCAATAAAAGATTTATCTATTTTGATGGTCTGCACGGGAAGGCTTCTTAAATAGGAAAACGCCGAATACCCTGTGCCAAAATCATCAATGGCAGTCTGTATGCCGTACTGCCTGAGAAGCTCCAGCTTTTTGATAACACCGCTTGCGTCATTCATCAGCACCGTCTCTGTAAATTCCAGTTCAATTTCCTCCGGAGAAATCCCGTATTCTTCCACAAGCTGTATCAGGTGGTCGGAAAACTCTTCCATGGCAAAATGAACGGCTGAAATATTGATGGACATAATCAGGCTGATGCCAAATTTCTTTTTCAGCCGGGCCAGTATGGAAACAGCCTTTTCCATCACCCATTCCCCGATATCGACAATCAGGCTGCTCTTTTCCGCAATGGGGATAAACTCGCCCGGACTGATAATCCTGCCATCCTCATCCTTCCAGCGAATCAAAGCCTCCACGCCCCGCAGATGTTTCGTCTCCGTATCAAACTGCGGCTGATAATACAGAAGAAATTCTTTCTCCAGCACTGCATGCTTTAATTTCCGCTCCATCTGCGCATTTTGCACAAAATCCTCGATTATGGGCGCGTCAAAATAGCGGATACCGCTTTTCCCTTCATGTTTGACTTTAAACATGACGATCTCCGCCCGCTCGATCAGCGCAAGAGGCTCCTGCGCAGCCTCAGGGTATTCCGCCACGCCCACACTGACCGTAATGGAAACCTGATGCTCTGTGAGAACAAAGGGCTGTTCCAGACGCTCATGGATCTGGCGGTATAAGTCTTCCACGGTACGCCTGCCATACGGATCATAGACCGCCATACAATAGGCATCCCCGTTCAGGTGAGCACACATCATGTTCTCATCTGTGCACAACCCCCTGAGAAATCGTCCAAACTGTTGTAACAGTTCGTCGCCTACCAGTACGCCGATCCCGTCGTTGATCTTGCGGAAATCGTTGATATTGATAAACGCCACGCTGACCATGGTTTTTTCCGCCTCGGCCTGCCTAAGCCACCCCGCCAGTTCCTGAATAAAACGGTTTCTGTTATACATACCGGTGAGTGTATCATAATATGCCATATAGGCCAGATCATCATTCTGCTTTTTAAATTGGGTAATATCCCGAAACCGCAGCAATTTCTCCTGCGGCTCTCCCATCTCATCACGAATGACATTGACCTGACATTCCAGCCACTGCTTTTTGTCCTTCTTGCAAAAATCCCTTACAGCAAACGAAGCATCTTTTTCGTCTATGTAAACAGCATTTCTGAGAGACTCCACGTCCTCTTCTCTGACCTGTGAAAAGAGCTTTGTCAAATCATTCCGGTTTCTCACCTGTATATCGAAAAACCGATCCCAGTCGCCCATCACCCGGCAGGCATCCTCCCTGTAGGAATAGTAGAGATATGCATTGCCGGATGTATTCACAAGGGTGCGGTACATACTGCATTCCCCGTTCAGCTTCTGGTTCTGTGCCTTTAACAGATCTATCTGGTACTGGAACTCATCCACGGATCATCAACCTCCTACATACAGGCAATTTCTATTTTTCCGTAATATATCCTTTTGCTTTCAAAAGTTCCGCACAGAGTATGGCGCCGCCTGCCGCTCCTCTCACCGTATTATGTGAAAGTCCCACAAATTTCCAGTCATAGACGGTATCCTCCCGAAGCCGCCCGATGGAAATGCCCATGCCTTTCTCAACGTCTACATCCAGCGCCACCTGCGGACGGTTATCTTCTTCCATATACCGGATAAACTGTACCGGCGCACTGGGCAGTTCCAATTCCTGAGGAAGGCCCCTGTAATTTGTCAGTCTCTCAATCAACTGCTCTTTCGTGGGTTTCTTGTGAAACCGGACAAATACGGCGGCAGTATGCCCGTTTAAAACCGGTACACGGATACACTGACAGGTAATGACCGGCGCCTTTGCAGGACGGATGACACCGTCTTCCACACTGCCCAAAACACGCAAAGGTTCTTTCTCAGACTTTTCCTCTTCTCCGCTGATAAAGGGGATAATATTGCCCTCCATCTCCGGCCAGTCCTGAAAGGTCTTTCCCGCCCCGGAAATAGCCTGATATGTGGTTGCCACAACCTCACAGGGCTCAAATTCCTTCCAGGCAGCCAGTGCCGGCGCATAACTCTGGATGGAACAGTTGGGCTTTACGGCAATGAAACCTCTCTTTGTCCCCAGTCTTTCCTGCTGAAACCGGATCACGTCCATATGCTCCGGATTCACTTCCGGAATCAGCATGGGCACATCCGGCGTCCAGCGGTGAGCACTGTTGTTGGATACCACGGGCGTCTCTGTCTTTGCATAGTCCTCTTCAATCTTACGGATTTCATCCTTTGTCATGTCCACGGCGCTGAATACAAAATCCACCTTTGAAGCGACCTGCTCCACATCGTTTACGTTCATAACAACGATCTGTTTTACTGCTTCGGGCATGGGCGTATCCATTTTCCATCGCTCACCCACTGCCTCCTCATAAGTTTTGCCTGCGGAACGGGGGCTGGCCGCAATCACTGTCACCTCAAACCATGGATGGTTCTCCAGCAGTGAAACAAATCTCTGCCCTACCATACCGGTTCCGCCTAAAATGCCTGCTCTTAATTTTCTGCTCATCTTTTCATTCTCCTCATAACTGTCCTGTCTGTATATTATCGCTTCTGTTCCTGCTCCAGAAACGCTCTGCCTGCCTGAATTGCCTCTTCCATTGCCTTCCTGCCCGGTGCACCCGCAGTCAGCCGCTTTTCCACACAAGTCCTGAGGCTCACCGCATCATACAGATCCGCCTCAAACACAGGGCTCACCGCCTGCAGTTCCTCCAGTGTCAGGGCATCTATGGATGTCTCTTTCCCGATACAGTACAACACAAGCTGACCCGTCAGTCTGTGGGCATCCCGAAAAGGCACACCTTTGGATACCAGATAATCCGCCGCATCGGTGGCATTGGTAAACCCTTTCATGGCACTCTCGGCCATCACCTCTTTATGGAACCGCATTGTCCTGAGCATGCCGGTAAACAGGGAAAGGCATCCGGTAACGGTATCCATGGCATCAAAGGTCAGCTCCTTATCTTCCTGCATGTCTTTATTATATGCCAGCGGAAGCCCTTTCATGGTCGTAAGAAGCGACATAAGCGCGCCATAGACCCGGCCCGTTTTCCCGCGCACCAGCTCCGCAATGTCCGGATTCTTCTTCTGCGGCATAATACTGCTGCCGGTGGAAAAAGCATCGTCAATTTCCACAAATCCGTATTCATTGCTGTTCCACAGAATAATTTCCTCGGAAAAACGGCTCAAATGCATCATAATCGTAGATGCCGCCGATAAATATTCAATCAGATAATCCCGGTCCGACACCGCATCCATGCTGTTCGCCGCAGGCCCTGTAAATCCCAGCAGCTGCGCCGTGTATGCACGGTCCAGAGGATAGGTGGTGCCCGCCAGCGCCCCACTGCCCAGAGGGCAGTAATTCATCCGCACACAAATATCCTGCATTCTCTGTACGTCCCGCTTGAACATCTCAAAGTATGCGCCCAGATGATGCGCCAGTGTCACAGGCTGTGCCTTTTGCAGATGGGTAAAGCCCGGCATATAGGTATCCAGATGCTCTTCCATCATGGAGAGCAGTGTTTCCAGCAGCGCCCTCAGCAGTGTCTTTGTCTCCTGCACCCGCTTCCTCGTATACAGCTTCATATCCAGGGCCACCTGATCGTTTCTGCTCCTGCCCGTATGTAATTTTTTCCCTGCTTCTCCGATCCGCTCGGTCAGGACAGCTTCTACAAAACTGTGTATATCCTCATATTCCTCTGTAATGGCAAGTTTCCCGCTCTTTACATCTTCCCGGATGGCAGTCAGCCCCTGCGTAATCGCATCCGCCTCTGCCCGGGTCAATAGGTTCTGTTTCGCCAGCATAGCCGTATGGGCAATGCTGCCTGCAATATCCTCTTCAAAAAATATCTGGTCAAAAGAAATGGATGCATTAAACCGGTATACAAGTGCATCTGTTTCTCCTGTAAAACGACCGCCCCAAAGCTGCGCCATAGCACGCCTCCTTAATCTTAAATCTGAATTTGATAATACCATATTTTTTTCTCCCCTGCAAGAAAGGGATATAAAATTCCTGCCTCAGCGACAAATTCCGTATATGCCGTTGCAAAACGACGGATTTTTCATACTATATGATATATATTTTGGGAGTGATGTTATGAATGCTTCAATTTTGGAACTGCACGATATATCCTATGCCTATCACAGTCTGACAGGGGAAATCCCCGCACTTTCGAATATTTCCTTTCATGTCAGGCAGGGGGAATTCCTGGCAGTCGTAGGCCCCAGCGGCTGTGGTAAGTCCACCCTTTTGTCGATTATTGCCAGACTGCTGGAACCGGAAAGCGGCACCATCGCTTTCCAGAATCCCGACGGTTCTCTGGAATATCCGAAAACGGGATATATGTTGCAGCACGATCATTTGCTGGAATGGCGGACCATTCTGGGAAATGTCACACTGGGACTGGAAATTACCCATAAAAATACGCCGGAGCAGGTTGCCTACGCAGAGCAACTGCTGGACGATTATGATCTGTACAAATTCAAAGACAAACATCCGGGGGAACTGTCCGGAGGAATGCGCCAGCGCGCCGCTCTGATCCGCACC
>ERZ778518.2121-NODE-2121-length-11497-cov-4.675931_pt1 | contig 11497 bp, 14 predicted proteins | sample MGYA00510340_ERZ778518 | MGnify/ENA primary metagenome ERZ778518 (study PRJEB29527, sample SAMN07138967) | mouse gut metagenome | material: feces | host: mouse | place: China:Nanjing | collected 2016-01-25 ... | reverse complement strand
CCTTATTTTATCACATCTTTTATCATTTGGGGGGATTAAATCAGCGTTTCCCTAATATAAAAGAAATTTTTTGGCCCCGGCGGGAGGAGGGTCCCGTCTTGCATTCGGTGGGGGACGGTGCTATAATTCCTACAACGACAGCCGCCGTCCGGGCGGCGGAGAGGAGGCGCGCTATGGCCGCTTTGTTCGATCTTCACTGCGATACGCTGACCAGAAATTTGCCCTCTGAGGGGGATACGCTGGATCATCCGGGGCTCCAGCTGGCTCTTGGGAAGGTTCCTGCGGGGACGGAATGGGTACAGTGCTTTGCCATCTTTGTGCCGGACGATCAGAGAGGGGACGACGCGGTGGCCTTCTTTGACCGCTATGCCGCCGGCTTCCACCGGCAGGCGGAGAAATTCGGGGACCGCATGGCGGAATGCCGCTCCTTTGCGGAGATGGAGAGGGCCGTATCGGAGAAAAAGTTTGCGGGGCTCCTCACCGTGGAGGGCGGCGCGGCGCTGGCCGGAAGGCTGGAGCGGGTACAGGCCGTCTACGACGAGGGCGTGCGGATGATGACGCTCACCTGGAACGGGCCGAACGAGCTGGCCTCCGGGCATGATACGGACAGCGGGTTTTCCGCCTTCGGCCGGGAGGCCGTCGGGGAGATGGAGCGGCTGGGGATCCTTGTGGACGTCTCCCACCTCAACGACCGGGGGTTTGAGGAGCTGCTGGGGTTTGCGAAAAAGCCCTTTGTGGCGTCCCACTCCAATGCGCGGGCCGTATGCGGACATAGGAGAAATCTGCCGGATGCGTTTATCCGGGAGATGGTCCGGCGGGAGGGACTGATCGGGCTGACCTACTGTGCGCCCTTCCTCTCCGCGGAGGGCCGGGGAAGTCTGGACGATCTGTACCGGCATGTGTGCCACCTCCTGGAGCTGGGGGCGGAGCGGTGCATCGCGCTGGGGTCCGACTACGACGGCGCGGGGATCCATCCGGACCTGGATTCCGTCGAGAAGAGCCTGGGAATCGGAGAATATCTGGTGGACCACGGGATTTCCCGGGAAATTGCGGAGGGGATCTGCTTCGGGAACGCCTGGAGGTTCTTCGGAAAATGGATGGGATAGGCGCGATTCTCCGCTTGCATCTTGGGGAAATAATTGCTATAATTCAATAAAAAAAGAAGCTTTGGGAAAGGAAGGGTCGCTCAGATGCCGCATATTCAGCAGCTCTCCCCCCATGTGGCCGACCTCATTGCCGCAGGCGAGGTGGTGGAGCGCCCGGCCAGCGTGGTGAAGGAATTGATCGAAAACGCCATCGACGCCGGTGCGTCCTCCGTGGTGGTGGAATTGCAGAATGGCGGGATGTCCCTGATCCGCGTCACCGACAACGGCTGCGGCATTGCGGCGGAGGAGCTCCCCACCGCCTTCCTCCGCCACGCCACCAGCAAGCTCCGGAGTGCCGAGGACCTGGGGGCCATCGGGACCCTGGGATTCCGGGGGGAGGCGCTGGCCGCCATCTCCTCGGTCAGCCGTCTGGACGTGTTTACAAGACAAAAGGGCGCAGCAATGGGGGTATCCCTGCACCTGGAGGGCGGCGTCCCCGGACCGGTGGAGGAGGCCGGATGTCCGGAGGGAACCACCTTCGCCGTGCGGGACCTGTTCTACAACACGCCCGCCCGGCTGAAATTCATGAAGACCGACAGCGCCGAGGCGTCCGCCGCCGCAGGGCTCATCGCGCAGATCGCCCTCAGCCACCCGGAGGTCTCCATCCGGTATCTCCGGGACGGCAAGGAGGAGCTGCACACCCCGGGGGACAACCGGCTGCTCTCCGCCATCTATGCCGCCAGGGGGCGGGACTTTGCCCTGCACCTCCGGGAGGTCCGGGGCGGCGGCGAGGGGATCTCTGTGCGGGGGTACGTCACCGAGCCCCTGGCGGGGCGGGGAAACCGGTCCATGCAGACCTTCTTCTGCTGCGGCAGGATCATCAAGTCCGCCCTGCTTACCGCCGCTCTGGAGGAAGCCTACGCCAACCGGCAGATGCGGGGGAAATACCCCGGGTGCGTGCTCCATATCGACCTGCCCCTCCATCTGGTGGACGTCAACGTCCACCCCGCGAAGACAGTGGTGAAGTTCGTCAACGAGCGGGCCCTGTTCTCCGCCGTGCACCACACGGTACAGGATGCGTTGGACGGGGACGTGGAAAAGAAGGAGGCGGTTTTGCCGCCGCCTCCGCCCGTGGGGAACGACGTCCCCCCTGCCCGCAGGGAGCAGAAGGCCGTCCCGAAAAAAGATTTTTATCAGAGCATGGACGCGAAGTCCTTCCGGGAGAAGGCCGGAGGCGGCATGGGGTCCGAGATGGGGCGTCGGCTGGTGTTCCGGGATTCCGGGCAGCAGCAGCGGCCATATGTACCCCGGCAGACGGAGCTTGTGCCGCCGGCGGCGGCGGTTCCGGCCCCGAAGCAGGAGCGGGCCGTTACCGCCCCGGCGGAACCAAAGAAACCCGCCCCGACAGAGCCGGAGCAGGTGGCGCTGCCGGTGAAACCGGCCCCCTGGCGCTTTGCGGGGGAGGTATTGCACACCTACATCATCGCCGAGGACGGGGACGACGTGTGGCTCATCGACAAGCACGCGGCCCACGAGCGGATCAACTTCGATCGCATGAGGGCCAATGCGGAACCGGTGATGCGCCAGCAGCTCCTCTCCCCCCTGACGGTGGAGGTCCCGCCGGAGCAGTATGCGGTCCTGCTGGAAAATCTGCCGCTGCTGGAGGAGTTCGGGTTTGAGGCGGAGGACTTCGGCAGCGGGTGCCTCGTGGTGCGGGGGATCCCCTCCGATCTGGACCCGGGACGGGTCCGGGAGACGCTGGAGGAGCTATCCGGAAAGATCCTCACCGGCGGGCAGGCCGACCCGGGGGCCGCCCGGGACATCCTCCTGCACACCATGGCCTGCAAGGCGGCCATCAAGGGGGGCTGGACCTCCGACCCTGCGGAGCTGCGGGTCCTCATCGACAAGGTCCAGAGCGGAGAGGTCCAATACTGCCCCCACGGCAGGCCGGTCAAGGTGAAACTGAGCCGGTACGAGATCGAGAAGATGTTCAAGCGGGCGTAGTTACTTGGGGGCGACCGCTTCCAGCATCAGGCGCACGCCCAGTTTGAAGCCCTCGCGGAAATGGTATAGGTCGGTCAGGTCCGCCTTTTTGGACAGGCGGTACAGGTGGGCATCCACAAAATCGCCGCCCATGACCTCCGTGACCTTATCCCAGAAAGCGATGTCCTCCGCCTGCAAGTTCCTGGGATAGTTGGGTCTCCCCGCCTGGGGCTGATATTGGCCGTGATAGATTTCTTCTATGATACTCATTGTCGTTTTCTCCTTTCTACGGTTCTCTTCCAGAGAACTAAATCAAATTATATTCTCCCAGGGAGAACTTGTCAAGGAGTTTTTATGTTTTCAAAGGAATTATTTGGCGAACGACTGCTTGAAACCAGAAAAAAGAACCACGAAACCCAATCCGATCTTGCTGCCCTGTTGGGTTGTGTGAAAAGTCATATCAGCGAAATGGAAAGCGGCAAGAAGACCACGACGGCGGAAAAAATCGCGCTGATCTGTGGGCACTATCACATCTGTTCCGATTATCTGCTGGGCCTGACGGACGACCCCAGTCCCAGAAAAAAGTGAGGAGGATCCCCATGCCGCCGAGAGTGCTCTGCGTCGTAGGCCCTACCGCCTGCGGTAAGACGAAAATGGGCGTCCTGCTGGCCCGGAAATATGGCGGCGAGGTGGTCAGCGTGGACTCCATGCAGATCTATCGGGGCATGACCATCGGCACCGCCGCGCCCACGGCGGCGGAGACGGAGGGCGTCCCCCACCACATGGTGGGGGTGGCGGACCCCCGGGAGAACTGGTCTGCGGCGCGGTTTGTGGCGGCGGCGGATGATTGTATTCAGGATATTTTGCGCAGGAATAAACTGCCCGTATTGGTCGGCGGGACGGGGCTCTATCTGGACGCCGTGGTGGCCGGGCGGACCTTCGCGCCGGGGACCGCCGGGGGTGAGGTGCGCCGGGCGCTGGAGAAAGAGCTGGAGGCGGGGGGGATCGAACCCCTGCTGGAACAGCTGCGGGCGGTGGACCCGGAGGCGGCGGAACGGCTCCACCCCGCCGACAGGAAGCGGATCCTTCGGGCCCTGGAAGTCTATCGGGAGACGGGAAAAACCATCTCTCAGCACAACGAGGAATCCCGGGCGGTTCCAAGGCGGTATGAACCGGTCTACCTCGGCCTGGCCTTCGCGGACCGGGAGGATATGAGGGCGCTCATCGACCGGCGGGTGGATGGGATGCTGGCGGCGGGGCTCTTAGACGAGGTGCGCGCTCTGCGGGATGCGGGGGTCCCCCCCCTCTCCACGGCCCTCCAGGCCATCGGATATAAGGAGCTTCTTCCCGCGCTGGACGGGCGGGTTTCGGTTGCAGAGGCGGCGGAGGAGATCAAGCTCCGGTCCCGGCAGTACGCCAAGCGGCAGCTGACGTGGCTGCGGAGGAATCCGGACATCCACTGGATATTTTGGGAAAAAGAGCGAAACTTTGCCGCCGCTCTCCAAATTGCGACAGAAATTCTCACCGCCGAGGGGCTACAATAGGCTCTGGGCGGACAAGCCGTTTCATGATAGCAGACTTCAGAATTTCGTAAGACCTGTAGGGGCGCACAGCGTGCGCCCGCACGATACCACGCAGCTTCCGTTAGAAACGGGCGTTTCCGTAAAAGGCGGGCGCACACTGTGCGCCCCTACAGAGTTGCTGTCTGCAATTTTGTATACTGTTATCAATGAAACGGCGTCTGCCTTATTACAAACTAAAGAGAGGTAGACAACCATGAGCAAATCACCTAATTTGCAGGACGTATTCCTGGCCTCCGCGCGGCGGAACGAAACCCCTGTTACCGTGTTTCTGATGAATGGATTCCAGATGCGGGGCGTCATCACCGGATTTGACGCCTTCACCGTGGTCCTCACCGCCGAGGGAAAGCAAAACCTGATCTACAAGCACGCCATCTCCACCGTCAGTCCCACAAGAAACGTGGATTTGAGCGAATGGGAGGACACGCTGTAAGCGCTTGTCCGGCGCTGCCCCGGAAAGAGAGATACATACCATGAAAAACAGTACCCTTGCTACAAAACTGATGCTCTTCGCCATCTTCCTGACCGTGCTCATCTACTTCGGCGTGAACCTGGCCGCCTACTTCTCCGACCCGTATACCACCACGGTGGCTTACAGCTACACCGGAGAGAACGCGGTGACCGTCTCCGGCTACGTGGTGCGGGAGGAGCAGGTCCTGGAGAGCGAGGGGGAACTGGTCTACTCCTCCCGGGGCGAGGGCGAACGGGTCAGCCGGGGGGGGACCGTGGCGCTGATCTATCCCACCGCCCAGGCCCTTGCCGATGCCAACACCCTCCGGGAGCTCACGGACCAGATGGACCAGCTCCAGTACGCCCGGTCCCTGGCCAGCGGCAGTCAGGCCACCGCGCGTCTGGACGACGAGATCACCCGGGCCCTCACCGCCTTCCACGGCTCCCTGGCCGCAGGCAGCATCGATGCCGCCGCGGACGCCGGGCAGTCCCTGCGCTCGGCCATCCTCCGGCGGGGCTACGCCTACTCCGGGGCCGAGGGGCTGGACGCCTCCATTGCCGCCATGCAGAGCAGGATCAGCGAGTTCTCCGCCTCTGCCGAGGCCGACGTCACCCGGATCTCCGCCCCCAGGGCGGGGATCTTCTCCGGGCTGGTGGACGGCTATGAGGCGGTGCTGACCCCGAAGAGCATCCAGGAGATAACCCCCGCCGGTTACCGGGAGATCCGGGCCGAGACGGACGTCTCCAGCGTGGGGAAAATGATCTACGGGGATGAGTGGTCCTTCGTCGCCCTCATGCGCAGCGAGGATGTGAAGCGCCTCCAGGAGAAGGGCAAGGTGACGATCCGCTTCCAGAAGGGGCTGGACCGGGACATGGAGATGACCATATCCTCCATTAGCGCGGAGGAGGGGGGCCGCCGGGTGGTGGTCTTCACCAGCAATCGCTATATTCAGCTGGCCACCCTCCTGCGCCACCAGAACGCCCAGATTATCTTCGAGAGCTATGAGGGCGTGCGCGTTCCGCGCAGCGCCGTGCGCGTGGATACCCAGCCGGTACTGGACGAGGCGGGCCAACAGGTGATGGACAGCCAGGGCAACCCAAAGACGCGCTCCGTCACCTGCGTTTACTCCCTCTGGGGGACCACGGCGCGGCTCAAGCCGGTGAAGGTGCTCTGGCAGGAGGACGAGTACATCCTGGTGGCCCCGGACGAAGAGGCGCTGCGGGAAATCAGCGCGGAGAAGACCAGGGAGAGCCGCCGCCTCCGGGCGGGGGATCAGGTGATCACCGCAGCGGCGGAACTGTATGACGGAAAGGTGGTCCAGTAGCATGGGCATTGCGGAGAACATCAGGGACATCCGGGAGAGAATGGAACGGGCCGCCCGGGAGGCGGGCCGGGACCCGGCGGAGATCCGGCTGGTGGGCGCCAGCAAGATGAACGGGGCGGACGCCTGCCGGGAGGCCATCGCCGCCGGAATCGACGCGCTGGGGGAAAACCGGGTGCAGGAGATGACCGCGAAACTGGCGGAGGGCGCTTACGAGGGCGCGCCCCTCCACTTTATCGGCCATCTCCAGCGCAACAAGGTCCGGCAGGTGGTGGGGAAGGTCTCGCTGATCCAGTCGGTGGGCTCCCTGGCGCTGCTGGAGGAGATCCACCGGCAGGCGGAGAAGCTGGACATGGTGCAGGACGTGCTGCTGGAGGTGAACATCGGCGGCGAGGAGAGCAAAAGCGGCTTTTCTCCCGCGGAAATCTACGGCGCGGGGGAAAAAGCGCGGACATTTTCCCACGTTCGTGTCCGCGGTCTGATGACCATCCCCCCAATCGAGCGGGAACCCCATGGAAATTTGCCCTATTTCAGAAAAGTTTCCCAGCTTTATGTTGACATAAGCCGAAATTTGTACGATAATGATTTTGTATATCTGTCCATGGGCATGAGCGACGATTTTGAAGATGCCATCACCGCCGGGGCCACCATGGTCCGGGTGGGTTCCGCCATATTTGGGCATAGACAGTACCACGAATGATTTGGAGGTTTCCACCATGAGCTTTTTTGAAAACATCAAGAGGATGATCAGCCCGATCAGCGACGAGGACGACGATTACGATGAGATCTTTGACGACCGGGATTCGCCCTTTGTAGACGACCGTCCCCGCAGCGCCGACCGGAACAGCGCCATCGACAGGGGCCGGGGCAAGGTGGTAAACATCCATGCCACGACGCAGCTGAAGGTGGTGCTGGTGAAGCCCGAGCGGTTCGAGGCCGCCAGCGAAATCGCCGACCATCTCAAGGAGAAGCGCACGGTGGTGGTAAACCTGGAGTCCACCCACAAGGATATTGCCCGGCGGCTGATCGACTTCCTCTCCGGGGTGGCCTATGCGGGCGAGGGCAAGATCAAGAAGGTAGCGGCCAACACGTACATCATTACCCCCTATTCCGTGGACATCCAGGGAGATCTGATCGACGAGCTGGAGAGCAACGGGATGTATTTCTAATCCCATGGAAGGGCGAAGCCCTTCCATGGGAAAGCTCCAAAACGGCAGAGCCGTTTCGGAGCTTGAGGTCCGGGCCGAGCGTGGCCCGCAAGGTGTTTTTTTGAGGTACACGCCCCCAAAAAAACGATTTGATTTTATTTCGCGCCCGTGGGCGCGAAACTCTGCGAGGCTTTTGGCTGGATTTGGATTTAGGAGGGACCGTATACGATGATGACCCCGCAGGAGGTGGCGAACTGCACGTTTGCCAAGTCGATGATGGGCGGCTACAACATGGCGTCAGTGGACGACTTTCTGGACAAGCTGACGGAGGACTACACCGCCCTATACAAGGAGAACGCTGCGCTGAAGGCGAAATTGAAGGTGACAGTGGACAAGATGAGCGAGTACCGGGAGTCGGAGGACGCCATCCGCTCCACGCTGCTGGCGGCGCAAAAGATGTCCACGGCCATGATCACGGAGGCGGAACAGAAGCGGGACGCCGTCGTTGCCAGCGCCTCCGCCGACGCCCAGGCCAGGGTGGCGGCGCTCAAGCAGGAGATCGCGGAGGAGGAACACCGGCTCTCGGCGGTCCAGTTTCAGGTGGACAAGGAGCTGGAGGCGGAGCGCAAGCGGCTGAAGGCGGGACAGGAGCAGCTGCGCACCTTTATCCGGCAGGTCCGGGAGGTGTGCGAGAAGGAGTTGGAACATCTGGAGCTCCTGCCGGAGCTCCCGCCGGAGGAACCCAAGCCGGAACCGGTGGTACAGGTGATACCGCCTGCGGAGCCGGAGCCCATTCCGGAGGGGGAGGAGGTCTCCCTGACCCACGACCAGCTGGTCCAGGCCATCAGTGCGTTTGCACCGGCCCCGGAGGAGCCGGAGGAGATTCCCGACCTCCCGGAGGAACCGGATTTTGAGGAGGGCGACGGGGAGCAGGACCCCTTTGCCGAGGATGAGCTGGAGGACACCGAGGCAACCAGGATTATCAATCTGGATGACTTGCAGTTTGGTCCGAATTATACAAAGGATTGAAAAGAGGCGGCGGCAGGACCGCCTCTTTTTGAATTGTTATATTTCTGCTGAGATGATTCGTTAGAAAACAGATGTCTTTGGTATATTGCTCAATAGATGATGTGAGAAAATGCAGGCTGGAAAGGATGTGTTCACGTGAAAATTCATTTTCCATCTGCATGGCAAGGATAACGGATTCCAAAAGCAAAAGGACATCCCCAAGGTCATGGTAGTTTTCGTTCAGTTCAGTGATTTGGTTGGGTATTCTGTTCATTGTACACCTCAAAAATTAGTTATAAATTCTAATTCAGTATATAGTTTTTAATTCTAATTGTCAAGAGGCAAAGAAACAATATGGCAACTTTTTCAGAAAGAATTAAGGAATTGCGGTTAGAGAAGAATTTGACGCAGACCCAATTAGGGGAAATAATTGGGGTGAAGCATTTTTCGATTTACTCCTATGAGAAGGGGCGGGCGTGTCCGGAGATGAAGGGGTTGGTTGCGCTGGCGGACTATTTTGGGGTATCTATGGATTATCTAGCGGGACGAACGGATAAGCGGGAGGTCAACCGATAGGGGGCAGTTTTTCTACCAATCTGTAATAGGCGGTCCCCCTTGCAGGGGGTCTCTCTTTGAAAGGGCGTCAGCCGGAGTTCTACAAGTGCCAATCTACTAGATCAGATGCCCGTAGGGTCTGTCATTCGGTGGCTTCGCCCAACAAAACCCGCACTGCACGCCATAAATCCCCCGCATAGGGAGCGGCGCTCCGAGCCGCTCCCGCCAAGGGATTCTTAAACCGTAGGTTTAAGCGCGTTTTTGCCTACTTTTGCCGCGCGGCAAAAGTAGGCGCGGAGTCCGGGGGCGCGCAGCTCCCGGGGTAGGACGAGAAAACGTTACCGTTCGCGCGCAGAGCGCGCGAAGAAAGGAGAGCTGCCATGCCGAACAAGACAATAGTAGCACTGCTCTATGACTTCGACAAAACCCTCTGCACCCAGGACATGCAAAACTACGCCTTTATCCCCTCCCTGGGTCTGGCCCCGGGGGACTTCTGGAAAATCGCCAACGACTTCGGAAGAAAAGAAAAAATGGACGGCGTGCTGGCCTACATGTACACCATGCTCAGGGAATCGGAAAAAAGATCCCTGCCGCTGACGCGGCAGAGTCTGAACCACTGCGGAAGAAGTATCTCCTTCTTCCCCGGCGTCATAGATTGGTTCGAGAGGATCAACCGCTATGGCGGCCTCCTGGGCGTCCAGGTGGAACACTATGTGATCTCCTCCGGACTGCGGGAAATCATCGAAGGCAGCGCCATTGCAAAGGAATTTAAGGAAATTTACGCCAGCGAGTTCTATTACGACGGCGAGGGAAAACCCACTTGGCCCAGGCTGGCGGTGAACTTTACCGCAAAAACCCAGTTCGTCTACCGGATCAACAAGGGCGTGCTGGACGTCTCCGACGACCGGACCCTCAACGACTCGATGCCGGACGACAGCAAGAGAGTCCCCTTTCCCAATATGATCTACCTGGGGGACGGCCTGAGCGACGTGCCCTGCATGAAGATGATGCGGGCCTACGGCGGGCAGGCCATCGCCGTCTATCAGGCGGTGAACCGCCGGGGCGTGGAGCAGCTGCTGCGGCAGGGACGGGTGGACTTTATCTACCCCGCCGACTACCGGGAGGGCACTGAGCTGGAAATCACCGTGAAGAACGTCATCCGGAAAATGGCCGTCAGCCAGCAGCTCTATGAGGAAAATATGAACCAACTGCGGGCCATCCGATAAAATTTTTCCGAGCGGCGGAACATTTCCCCTCCCTTTGCGTCTGTATCAGTGTAGGTCACTTGCAGAAATAAAAAAGGAGGAAATTCGGATGAAAAAGAGACTGTTTGCCCTGTTGTGGAGCGCCATGCTGCTGCTGTCCCTGGCCGCCTGCGGCGGCAGCGCCAAGGGCGGAGACATGAACTCCGCCGCACAAACCGCGCCCAGCGCGTCGGATGCGGTACACTTTGCCACCGACGAGAAATACGACATGCCCATGGAGGAGATGGGCTGGGAGAGCGATGCTATGCCTGCTCCCGAACCGGAGAGCCCTGAGGGCGGCTACGGCGGAATGAACGGCAGCTACGGCGGCGTGCCCGCCAACGCCAAGATCATCTACACCGCCGACATGAGCCTGGAGACCAAGGAGTTCGATGAGGCCCAGCAGGCCCTGGAGGATGTGGTCAACGAGCTGGGCGGCTACTTCGAGAGCCGCAGCGTCAACCAGGGCGGGCACTACCGCAGTCTCGACTGCACCGTCCGGGTGCCGGTGAAGAACTTTATCACCTTCCTGGACCGGGCCGGGGAGACCGCCCACGTGACCAACCGGTCCGAGTACCTGGAGGACGTCAGCGAGGCGTACTACGACCAGGAGGCCCGGCTGGCCACCCAGCGCATCAAGCTGGAGCGGCTCCAGGAGCTGTTGGGCAAGGCGGAGAACATGGCGGACATCATCACCATTGAGAGCGCCATCAGCGAGACGGAGCTACAGATCGAGTACCTCACCGGAAGTCTGCGGCAGTACGACAGCCAGATCAATTATTCCACGGTCAGCATCTATCTCCGGGAGGTCTACCGGCTCTCCACGGATGAGGAGGCGCCCGTGACCTTCGGCGACCGGATCGCCTCCGCTTTCTCCAGCGGGCTGTCCAGCGGTGTGGCAAATCTGGACGATTTCGCTATCTTTGTGGCGCGGAACTGGCTGTCGCTGCTGATCCTGATCGCGGTGATTGCGGCAGCAGTCCTGTTCTTCCGGAGAAGAAGGAGCAGGAAAAAGATGGCCGCCCCTCCCCTGCCGGTGGAAAAAGACGCAGAAAAAGCGGATGAGGAGCAGGAGGAGAAGAAATAGACAGCGTAAAAGAGAACCAAACGGCCCCCGGCGCA
>ERZ778518.2117-NODE-2117-length-11514-cov-8.637228_pt1 | contig 11514 bp, 11 predicted proteins | sample MGYA00510340_ERZ778518 | MGnify/ENA primary metagenome ERZ778518 (study PRJEB29527, sample SAMN07138967) | mouse gut metagenome | material: feces | host: mouse | place: China:Nanjing | collected 2016-01-25 ... | reverse complement strand
ATCGGGGCGCGCTCGGGACTTACACCCGTTAGATTATGCCCATGTCGGGCGAACTCATAATAATCCCTCGCCGGAGTCAGACTCCGGCGAGGGATTACATTTACGGCGGCCATAAGACCACAATTTAATATTCAAAAACGCGGCTTGCGCATCTGCTGAGCCATAGCCATCATCTTTTTCGGATTCATCTTCGAAGCGGCATGCATCATTTTGCGGGTCTCCTGAAACTGCTTCAATAGCTTATTAACCTCCTGCAGGCTCGTGCCGCTCCCCTTTGCAATGCGCTGACGGCGTGACTGGTTGATTACCTCCGGATTCTGACGCTCATACACAGTCATCGAATTAATTATGGCCTCAATGCTCTTAAAGGCATCATCCGGAATATCTATATTCTTTATCGCCTTGCCGACACCTGGTATCATCGATGCTATATCCTTCAGATTACCCATCTTCTTGATTTGACCAATCTGACGCATGAAGTCTTCAAAATCAAACTTGTTACGACGTATCTTTTCCTCAAGTTTGCGGGCCTCCTTCTCATCATAAACACTTTGCGCACGACCGACAAGCTCCACGATATCACCCATGCCGAGAATACGGCTTGCCATACCCTCAGGATTGAACTCCTGGATATCCTCCATCTTCTCGCCTGAACCGATAAACTTTATAGGCTTGTTGACTACAGCACTGATTGATAACGCTGCTCCACCACGGGTATCGCCATCAAGTTTGGTCAGAATCACACCATCAAAGTCGAGACAGTCGTTAAACGCCTTCGCCGTATTGACGGCATCATTACCCGTCATCGAATCCACCACAAACAGGATCTCCTGAGGATTGACAGCATTCTTGATGTTGCTGATTTCATCCATCATATCCTCATCCACGGCCAGACGTCCGGCCGTATCGATGATTACAAGGTCATGACCATTGGCCTTGGCGTAGGATATAGCATTGCGGGCTATCTCCACAGGATTCTTATTGTCATCCTCACTGTATACTGGCACATTTATACCCGCACCTACCACCTTAAGCTGCTCAATCGCGGCAGGACGATACACGTCGCCGGCCACAAGCAGAGGCTTCTTATGCTTTACAGACCCCAGATATTTGGCGAGTTTGCCAGAAAACGTTGTCTTACCTGAACCCTGAAGACCCGACATCAATATCACGGCAGGTTTCCCCTCAAGGTTCAACGGAGCTTTGTTACCTCCCATGAGAGCAGTCATCTCGTCATGGAAGATTTTCACCATCAGCTCTTTCGGCTTAACTGCCGTCAGCACATTCTGTCCAAGTGCCTTCTTCTTGACCGTATTGGTGAAATCCTTGGCTACCTTATAGTTGACATCGGCATCTTGAAGCGCACGACGCACGTCTTTCAACGTCTCGGCCACATTTATCTCCGTAATGCGCCCCTCGCCTTTCAACATCTTGAAAGACCTCTCAAGTCTTTCCGACAAATTTTCAAACATATTATATCTTCTCTTTACTTTTCAAATATTCTTCTGTCCGTGAGGCATTCTCACGCCTGCTCCCGGCTCCGGAACCGACCGAAGATTGCTACTTCCGTATTACTTGCATGCGGCTCCATGCAAGAGCGCATCTCACACAAGGCGATTGGTCGCAGTATCCGGGAACACTACGCGCGGACGAAAATCGCGAGCTTCTTCAGGAGTCAGCTGTACGTAACTCATGATTATCACTACATCACCCGGCTGAGCCTTACGCGCAGCCGCACCGTTGAGACACACCACACCACTCCCGGCCGGCCCGGCAATCACATATGTGTCAAGGCGTTCGCCATTATTATTATTGACTATATACACCCTCTGTCCGGGGATAATACCGGCTGCTTCAAGAAGGGCTGAATCTATCGTGATGCTTCCGATATAGTTAAGATTGGCCTCAGTTACCGTCACACGGTGTATCTTGGCCTGCATCATCTCTATAAGCATTGCAGTTGTTTTATCAGTATTTACTTAAGTAGCATTCAAATTTAATTTATACAATATGCGGCTTGCTCTTTAGTCGACTCCGGTGCGGAAAGAAGAGGAACATAAATATATTCCGACCGGGCCGCACGATGGAAACGACAGAAAAAAGTCGCAGATTGTATAAACGATTTCTTTCACTTGCTTCGTTTGAATTCGAACACTTACTTATAGCGGATATTATCTATAAGGCGCACATCGCCATTATACACCGTGATACATCCTACAGCAAAGTCGCTCTCGCTCCATTCCGATATGGGCATCAGAGTGCGGCCATCCACAATCTCGTAGTATTCCACACGCATCTCAGGTATATTATTGATACGCTCCACCACCATATCATGCGTCTCCTGCACCGTATGGCTTTGAGAATAGTCTACACTCTCGCACAGAGCCGCATAGATACCAGGAGCCCGACGGCGCTGCTCTTCGCTAAGAAGTGCATTGCGCGATGACAGAGCCAGCCCGTCGGCAGCACGTCTGATCGGACATGCGATAATCTCCACATCCACATGTTCCGACTCCACCATATTGCGAATCACTGCAATCTGCTGGAAATCCTTCTCTCCGAAATACGCACGGTCAGGACGCACGAGGTCAAACAGACGGTGCACCACCTGAGCCACTCCCTGGAAATGACCGGGACGATATTTCCCTTCCATTACTTCGGCCGCGCTGCCGAGCTTATACTCATGGTCGCGCGACATCCCTGACGGATACATCTCTTCTACAGCCGGGGCAAACACCGCCGACACGCCAGCACCGGCCAACATCCTGAAGTCCTCCTCCTCCTTGCGTGGATAGGTGGCAAGATCTGACGGATTATTGAATTGAGTGGGATTGACGAATACACTTACTATCGTGACTTCATTATCCCTTACTGCCCGCTCCACGAGCGAGATATGCCCGGCATGAAGTGCCCCCATGGTGGGCACAAAGCCTATCGCGTGGTGATGTCTCCTCTGCATCGCCACATAGTCGGTCAGCTCGCCGACACTGCGGATAATCTGCATATTCTTGTTTGTTGGGTCTTATTCTCGGCCATCCTTGCTTCCTGGGAATCCGGAGAATCCACGCCTGCGAGTCACCAGCCGCCATACGGCAGCCGCCAGCTCCAAGCGTCGTCCCTCCGGAAGCCCTATTACGGACCTGGGGAGCCGGTCTTGATATTTTAGCCTTCAAAGTTACTAAATTATCCCCATACACCCAATCAATTTCAGCCATAATCCGCATTTTCTTCCGTTTATAAACTTTCCAGACCCGTTTTTCACTAAATTTAAGCGATTCCAACCATTGATATACACGCAATATCACATTTTTTTGCTAAATTTGCATTTGCGTCCGTATACCCACTCCTGCGCCTTGCGCAAGACTGCGGATATCACGGACATTTATGGCATCGCCGAGATCTGGTGTCGCCCCTCAATCTAATCTGTATAAAATGGCAGCTAAAAAAATCCTTTTCGTATCGCAGGAGATAGCCCCCTATCTCCCCGCCAACGAAATCTCCTCCTTCGGCAAAGCGCTACCCCAGTCTCTACAGGGGAAACGTTTTGAGGTAAGAACTTTCATGCCGAAATTCGGCAACGTCAACGAGCGTCGAAATCAGCTCCATGAAGTCATCCGTCTGAGCGGTCTTAATATCGAAATCAACGACAACGACCATCCGCTCATTCTGAAGGTAGCAAGCATGCAGCCAGTGCGCATCCAGGTCTATTTCATCGACAACGATGACTATTTCATCAAAGAAGACTCCGACATCGATGCTTTCGGCTCAAACAGAGCAGACAATGATGAGCGTGCGCTTTACTTCGCTCGAGGCACTATGGAGACTGTCAGAAAACTTAAATGGGATCCGGAAATAATTCAGTGTTCCGGATGGATGACAGCACTTACACCTCTATATATGCGTGCACTCTACACTCCCGACAATGATGCCGCGCCAAAGCCCAAAATAGTATACTGCATCGAACCGTCAAATCCCGGCATGGCTCCCATAGATACAGAAATAGTGCGCAAACTTATTGAAGACGGGCTGCCGCATGAACTCGTAGAAAAATACTCGGCCGACTCGATGGATGTCAATACCCTTCATCGTATCGCAATCGACAATGCGGATGCAGTCGTGTTCCTGACTCCGGAGCCTGACCAGGAACTGCTCGAATACATCTCTCAAAAAGGCATACCCGTTCTTTCAAAACAGGATATCGACGAAAAAGGGGTTGCGCAATTCCCGGATTTCTACGAATCAATCTGACAAAAGACATTCTCTTACACCTCTTCTGTCAGCCATCATTCCATTAAACACTTCCTATGAAGCCAATACGTCTGGCCATTCCGGCTTTAACCTCTCTTATATCGGCTGTCGGCATATCATCCTGTCAGGATGACGTAAGCACTATAGGCAGCTCTATTGTCAACGGGGAGGTCAGCATCTCGGTCGATTCTCTTATACTCGGAATTGACGCATCGACTATCGATGCGCTCAATATCGATACCCGCTCCACTACGACTCTGCTCGGCAATATCTCCGCAACCGAGTACGGACGCCTTTCGGCCGACTACGTCACCCAGCTCCTCGCAGCCTCTTCCATGGCCATACCCGACTCAATTGGCGTGGAAAGGGTGGATTCCATGAGAATGGTGCTCGAAATACCACGTAACGCCACTATCGGAGATACCCTCGCGCCTCAGCAACTAAAAATTTACAGGCTCTCAAAAGCCCTGCCGACCGACATAAAAAGCAACTTCAACCCTCAGGGATATTATGACCCGGATGATGTGGTTGCCACTCGCAACTACACACTATCGGCCATAGCTCTCTCTGATTCGGCTTTCTACAACAACCGTACGCTTTCCATCGCATTCCCGCTCCCGAAGGAATGGGCGGTGGATGCCTTCAACGCATATCGTAAGGGCTCGCCAATATTTGACTGGCCACAGGACTTCAACAAGGCTTATCCCGGGATCTACGTCCGCTCATCTTTCGGACGCGGCGCACTCGCAAACGTACAGGCAACCCGCCTTTTCCTCTACTACCACTATTTCATCACACGCAACATCGTGGAAAACGAAGTATCGGTAGAAAAACGCATTACGATGAAGGATTCGGTGTGCCTCTTCGCCTCTTCGCCTGAGACAATCGCAAGTTCGCTGCTTAACTACAAGCCGGCTCAATCAGTCGTTGATCTCGTCAGCAACGGTAAAAAAATCATCACGACCCCGACAGGCTACCGTGTGAGACTCACTTTCCCTGCCAAAGAAATCCTTCAACAATACTGGGCAGCCGATCATAACCTATCCGTAATCAACAACCTCACCTTCGCTCTCCCGGCCACAACCGTCAACAACGATTACGGAATCCTTCCACCTCCGGAGCTGCTTATGATCAGAACTTCGGAAATCGATGATTTCTTCGCCAATGGGAAGGTGCCTGATAACAAGACTTCATTCCGTGGCACATATTCATCCACTTCCGGTCGATATGAATTCTCGTCAATGCGCCAGTACATCGTCGACCTGAAAAACAAAGGCAGGGATATCGCCCCTGAGGATGTTGATTTCACACTGATACCCGTCAACTTCACAACCGAGTCTGTGACCAATAGCTATGACGGGTCAATCACTGTCTACGTCACCGGATGCTCCCCCTATATCTCATCTCCAAGAATGGCAGTAATCGATACCGACCACGCCGTGCTCGTATTTACATTTACAAGCCAGATCGTCAAATAAACAAGGCTTATATTCCACTGTTTTAATTATGCAGATTATCGATGGCAAAATGATGGCTGCCCGCATCAAGGAAGAAATAGCAGCCGAAGTAAATGAATTTATCGCCCGTGGCGAACGACCGCCTCATCTCGTGGCTGTAATTGTGGGCCACGACGGAGGCTCGGAAGCTTACGTAGCCAATAAGGAGAAAAACTGCAATGCAGTGGGCATCCGCTCCACCAATCTCCGCTTTGAAGAGTCAATCTCCGAGGAACAACTGATTGCCGAGATTTCCCGCCTCAACAATGATCCTGAAGTCGACGGCATCATCATACAGCTGCCGCTACCCCGCCATATCGACACTCAGAAAGTCACTGAGGCTCTCGACTATCGCAAGGACGTCGATGGGTTCCACCCCATCAACGTCGGACGAATGGCAATCGGCTTACCCGCTTTCCGTCCGGCCACACCGGCAGGAGTAATCGAACTGCTCCGACGCTACGAGATTCCCACAAAGGGCAAACATGCCGTAGTGCTCGGTCGGAGTAATATCGTAGGCAAGCCCATCGCGACTATGCTCATGCAGAAGGCTTCCCCTGGCGACTGCACTGTCACCGTATGCCACTCATCAACCCCTGACATCAAACAAAAATGCCTTCAGGCTGACATAATTGTCGCAGCGCTCGGTGTCCCGGGATTCCTAAAAGAAGATATGGTCAAGGAGGGGGCTATAGTAATCGATGTCGGCACTACACGTGTGCCCGACCCGACATCCAAAAGCGGTTCCCGCCTGCGTGGCGATGTCGACTTCGAGGCTGTAAGCTCCAAATGCTCGTGGATCACTCCAGTTCCAGGAGGCGTCGGGCCCATGACCAATTGCATCCTAATGCTCAACACTTTGGCTGCACGCCGAGGCGAACTTCCGGCATAATCCACATCAACCATCATGTCAATACTCCTCTTCTCTCTCCTAAGCTTCATAGTAGGAGCAGATGCGGCAGCCGGCCAATCTCCGGTTGCCGAACTACTTTTCGTCGGTGATGCGATGCAACATCAGGCTCAACTCGACCAGGCCCTTGCCGAAGGTAATGGACTGAATTACGATTATTCTGCATGTTTCCAGCTTATAGCGCCTGACGTAATGAAAGCTGATTATGCAGTGTGCAATCTTGAGGTGCCTCTCGGCGGGGGACCACGCTATAGCGGCTACCCTTGTTTCTCTGCACCGGACTCTTATGCCGAGGCTCTACGTGATGCAGGGTTCGACTTGTTTCTGACAGCCAACAACCATTGCCTTGACTCCGGCGACAGAGCGGCCCGACGCACTCTCGCGGCACTCGACTCCATCGGTGTCGACCATATCGGCACATATCACGATGCTCTGCAACGCGATTCTCTGATTCCATTCGTAAAAAATGTCAACGGATTCCGTATCGGATTCCTTAACTATACCTACGGCACCAACGGCATCTCTCCTCGCGACGGTATGGAAGTGGCCCTCATCGATCGCCAACGTATGGCACATGAAATATCACGCACCCGCGATGCCGGTGCCGAAATACTCTGCGTCACTATCCACTGGGGAATCGAATATGTACTCGAAGAGAACACTGCCCAACGGAGTCTTGCCTCATTCCTCGCCGACCAGGGAGTCGATCTAATAATCGGAAGCCATCCCCACGTCGTGCAGCCTATGGAAATAATCCATAATGAGAAACACCGAAAGGATTTGCTTGTGGTCTACTCTCTCGGCAATTTCATATCCAATATGAAGACCACCGACACACGCGGCGGCGCATTGGTCAAAGTGCGCCTGCAGCGCGATGCGGAAGGCAAGCCCTCATTCACCGATGCATCATACGACCTTCTGTATTGTGCAAAACCGACAGGACCTGGCTCCAACTACAAGGTCATACCCTCTGCCCTGGCCTCTACTCATGTCCCAGAAGCCGAATGGGGGAAATGGCTTATGTTCCAGCGCTCCGCACAACGTCTCTTTGACCGGCGCAACATTAATGTATCCTATATTCATGCAACTCCTGATACATTATCCGTCACTAAGTGACATAAGGCAACAGAAAATCAAAATGCCCACTGATTCGTTTCCATGAATCAGTAGGCATAAGTAAATGTTCAAATTTAATTTACGCCATCTACCGCCTTACGAGCGATAATCCGATTTCAAGACGCGTAGTCTTCATCAGATACTGCGGCAGCTTCTGCAGCAAATCCGACAGATTCTCAGGGTTCACTCCAGGCAGACTCGCACCTGTCAGATAATCCTGAAGTTTTGCCAAAATCTCATGATTCTGCAAGGCATCTCGCAGCAATGTCGACAGAAACGTCACACTCGCCGCTGTATCCAGATAAATATCAGCACCAGAAGGCGACGGAGAGACTGTAAGCGGGATTCCTCCTTCTATCTGAGGAGCAAGCGCCTTAAGAAACACTCCAATCATAGCCCGCGTCAGAGCCGGATCGACACTCATATCTCCGCCGGCAGCTTCGGCATGAACCGATGGCGCACGCTTAAGTAATGAACTAAAATCAAACTTTGCGTCATCCTTATTATCTGAAAGGGCAAGCAACGCCTCACTCACCACCTGCAGAGGATTCAGATACAGACGTATTCCCGACTCTGAAGGCACGTATTGCAGCATATTGCCACATGTTGTAGCCACATGTGATGCGCCACCCAATGTGCTAACATACATCACAGGCATATTCCCACTGCCAGTTAGAGCTATCGTTTTTACCAAACTATAAAATGCCTGCGCCACAGACGTATATGCCGTTCCTTCATACACCGGTATTACCGGCGCCGTGGCAATCATCCGCAGCACATCCGACAACGGAATGTCTATCCCCGCCATAGGATCAAGTTCCCACACAAGATGAAAAGGCATCGAACTATAGCCCGACAACATATCCCCTTCTATCGGAGCAGGAGCGAACACACTCCCTGACAGACTCTGGTTTGCCAATTTTACATCTGAAAGGTTAAACACCATCTTATCTTTCTCCACCCTCCCCGAATAATCAAACGTAACGTAATCAGTTGCACCTTCTCCAGACAGCACATACGCCCCATCCCCTGGTTTGGCGGAAGCCGTCAGTACAAGTCGGCTATCACCTGGCGTAACACCAGGAGCCGGAAGCTCTCCTGTAAGCCCCATCCCGGTCAGCATACTCAAATCAAACGATGAATCAAACGCCAGTTCTGCCACATCGTCTGTCACTTTTACCACTGCTCTTTTACCGGGCATTTGTTCGCCATTATAATATAGCTCCAGCGAAGTGCCGCTATATGTGGCAGCCTCCGATAGATTGGGGGCAGGCTCAATATCATTCTTATCCGAACAGCCGCTCAACCCTGCAGCGAGCAACCCGATACAGCTTGACATCATCAGTCGTACCCCGCAACAATAATTTTCTATAGTAGTCATAGCAGAATCCGATTGCCTCCTTATAGCAATCCATAAATAATTATTGCTGTCCGGTAAAACTTTGACATGATAGGAAATGGACTATCTTTATCTCATACAGCATGAAACAGACTCGTATAGATGTCTTTTAAGGGCTTTTTGATGCTTAATGCTACCAATTTCACATCGCCTCAAATGACAAGCCCTTTTTCGTAAAACAGGTGTAACTTGTTATATTTGTAGAGAATATATGATTTTGTCTTTTTTTACCGGACAGCAATAATAAATAATACAAACTCACATCAATTTGGTTCATTCCTGCCATCACCCGCCTTCCTGACTCACAAACATCCTCTCCTAAAAAGCATATAGAGTTTGCCGCCGGCTTCACAAACATTCTCGATAAGCGCAGCTGCAACCTCACCACCGGTTCCGGGCTTTCCTCCTCCTTCGAGAGCCAACGTCTCAGCTTCATGCCCGTCAGCTATTAAGCTTGATAACCCTGAGAAAATAATAACCATCATAAATCAGATACGGAAATCAGATACGACCCCATAGCCATCAACCCACATCAACTTCATTAATCCATAAACTTGCCAATTTCCTCCGAAATTACTAAATTTGCAAAAATTTTTGCAGTAATGATTCAGACAAATAATCATAGGACAAGATATCGGGAGGTGCGGGGAGCCGATGATAGGAGGCATTTATTTTGATTTACAGAGGATAAGAGCGACAATGGATTATTGAGAATATTTTGAATAGGTGTTTTTTAGTTCCGTTTTTGGTTCCGGTGCTGTTTGGAACTGTTGGCCGAACTGTTGGCCGGACTATGGCGGACCCAGGCTGACCACGGTTGGCCTGGCCTAACGGTGTGGAACTGTTGGGGGGGATGGATGAATGAAATGCCCAGCGGCTTGCGGCTGGGCATTTGCTTTGGATGGATTGAGTTTTTTCGGCTTGGTAATGCAGATGGCTCAGTATCCTGTGGGGATCGGAGTATCTGTGCCATCGGGGATATCTGTGCCATCGAGAGTGGTGGGGGCTGCCCGTGTGAGGAAGTCGGGGTCTGCTTCCACGGCAGCGGGGAATGGGTGTGTTGGGAGTTTGCGGCGGGCGATGGCGCGGAGGGTGGTCTTGAGTTCGTCTTCGCCGAAGAAGTCTATCATCTCTTGGAGGGTCTCGGGTATCTTGGCTACTCCGTCTTTGCGGCGGATGAAGTGCTCGCGGTAGCTTTTCCCTTCTGTCCATGCTACGGCAAGGGTGACGAAGATGGTCATGTAGGGGAGGTTGTACCATGTGAAGAGCAGTCCGATGGTGCCTACGAGGGAGGCGGCTATCTGCGCTCCCCAGTAGAAGGAGAGTTTTTCGAGTCCTTTGCGGAGTTTGCGCGACCGGATTTTTTCGCCTAACATGCGTGCGGTGCTGGTGGCGAAGTAGGTGTCAAGGGCTACGAGTACCGGGGGGATGAGGGCGAGGATGAACACTACGGCGTAGTGGAAGATAAGGTGGCGGCTGAAGTTGTCGCCAAGTTCGACTGTGAAGGCTTCGAGTAGGGTTTCCATTTCGTTTCTTGTGTTTGTGTTTGGGGTTGCCGGGCAGGGTCTTTGACCCTGCGGCGGGGCAAAAAATGGTGACGCACGGATGTCTGCGACTGCTTATGGCTACTTGCGGAGGATGCGCAAGGCGAGCAGGACGAGTCCGGCAATGAGGGCTATGGCGAGGGTGCAGAGGGCGATCCCTCCGGCGGTCATGCGGATTTGCTCCCATTGGGTGGGCTCGCGCTCTATGGGGTATGGGACGGGCACGCTGTCTGCCTTCTGAGTAGCCTTTAATGTGCGCAATACGGATTCAAGACTGTCGAATCTCGCGATGAGCAGGTTTTGCTGCGTCTGCGTGTCGCTGCCGTGATAGACGGAGCGGTCAGTGTCGTGGCGTGCGGTGTCTCCATTGGCGGCGAGGACTACAGTTTCCTTGATTCGTTCGCTTACCGAGTCGCGGCGCGACATCCGCTCAAAGCCGGATTGCAGTATCGTGGTGAGGTGATGAAAGAGTGCCGCGGTGTCAGTCCGCACATATTCGGTATGGACTGTTTCAACCGGCATAGGCACTATCTTCCGTCCGCATCCCGAAGTCAGCGTTGTTGTCAGCAATGCCATGAGGAGCAGCAGGATGTGATTAATATAGTTCATAATATATGGTGTTGAAGAAAAAAACAGTACGAAAATTTGTATAGTACGAATTTTAATATTAACTTTGCATTGAGTTCTAAAATCAATTGTTCCATTTAATCTCGTTTGTATGAAATTAACAGACAAAGAAGAGGAACTCATTGGAAAACCCAGGCGCGGATGACCCCTGCGGCCAAAGTTGATCTGACCCCT
>ERZ778518.2116-NODE-2116-length-11519-cov-4.963974_pt1 | contig 11519 bp, 8 predicted proteins | sample MGYA00510340_ERZ778518 | MGnify/ENA primary metagenome ERZ778518 (study PRJEB29527, sample SAMN07138967) | mouse gut metagenome | material: feces | host: mouse | place: China:Nanjing | collected 2016-01-25 ... | reverse complement strand
CTTGAGGGCACTTTTGGTTCTTTTCCTGCAAGGGAAAAGAACGCCCCCGCCCCGGCAGGGGCGAATCCAAAACAAGATTTAAGCCGGGGCCGCCGCGCAGCGGCGGCGAAGAAAGAGGCATCAACTATGAAGCTATCATTTTCTATAAAATATTGGGGAAAAATGGACTGGGCGGCGGCCTGTCAGGCCGCCTCTGACGCAAAGCTCAACGGCTTGGAGATCGACAGCGTCAGAAACCCCTCCCTGACCACCCGAAACAGTCCGACAAACCCTGAGCTCGCCGTGGCGGCCCGCCGCCAGCTGGCGGCGAAGGATTTGTCCGTCCCCTGCGTGGGGACGGAATCAAATCTGATGAGCCAGGAGGCCGAGGATGAGATTCCCGCCGCCATCGAGGCGGCGGCGAACCTCCTGGTCCCCTACGTGGTGCTCCACACCGTCTGCGATGACGGCCGGGCCGTCATCGAGAAACTGGCCCCCTTTGTCGCTATGGCAGAAAAAGCGAATGTCACCCTCCTGCTGGAGAGCGAGGGGGCTATGGCCGATACGAAAAAGTTGGTGGAGGTGCTCGACTTCTTCGCTTGCGACCACCTGGCCGCCTGCTGGAATGCCCACAGCACCTGCCTCATGCAGAAGGAGACCCCGGAGCAGACCATCACCAACCTGGGGGCCTACGTCCGCCATGTGCGCCTCACCGACGGCGCGTCCATCGGGTCCCCCGAGCTGGTCGGCGAGGGCGAAATGCCGATGCAGGATCTGATGAATGCCCTGCGCAGCGTCAACTATGACGGCTTCATCTCCCTCCTGTGGAACCCCTCCTGGGTGGAGGGCCTGGACGACGCGGAGATGATCCTCACCCACTACGCCGTCTACATGTCCCGCTTTGAGCGGGAGGGACGGAAGAGCCACCTCTACTACAACACCACCGGCACCGGGCAGTATGTCTGGAAGAAGGACATCGTCATCGACTATACCTTCCCCCAGGTGCTGGACAAAATGGTGGAGGAGTTCCCCGACCAGTACGCCTTCAAATACACCACGCTGGACTATACCCGGACCTATTCCCAGTTCCGGGACGACGTGGACCAGTTTGCCCGGTCCCTGATCGCCCTGGGGGTGAAGCCCGGGGACAAGGTGGCCATCTGGGCCACCAATGTGCCCGCCTGGTTCATCACCTTCTGGGCCACCACCAAGATCGGCGCGGTGCTGGTGACGGTGAACACCGCCTACAAGATCCACGAGGCGGAGTACCTCCTGCGCCAGTCCGACACCCACACCCTGGTGATGATCGACAGCTACCGGGACAGCAACTATGCCGAGATCATCGCCGAGCTCTGCCCCGAGCTGGAGAGCGCTCAGCCGGGGAAGCCCCTGCACTGCAAACGCCTCCCCTTCCTGCGCAACGTGGTCACCGTTGGCTACCGGCAGGCCGGGTGCCTGACCTGGGAGGAGGCCCTGGCCCTGGCGGGGAAGACGTCCCCCCAGGAGGTCCGCCGCCGCGCCGCCGCCGTGCGGCCCCACGACGTGGCCAACATGCAGTACACCTCCGGCACCACCGGCTTTCCCAAGGGTGTCATGCTCACCCACTACAATGTGGTCAACAACGGCAAGTATATCGGGGATCACATGGACCTCTCCACCGCCGACCGGATGATGATCCAGGTGCCCATGTTCCACTGTTTCGGTATGGTGCTGTCCATGACGGCCTCCATGACCCACGGGACCACCATGTGCCCCCTGCCCTACTTCTCCCCCAAGCCCGCCCTGGCCTGCATCAACCAGGAGAGGATCACCTGCTTCAACGGCGTACCCACCATGTTCATCGCCATGATGAACCACCAGGACTTCGCCGCCACGGACTTCTCCTACATCCGCACGGGCATTATGGCCGGGGCCAACTGCCCGCCGGAGCTGATGCGGAAGGCCGCCGATGTGATGAATATGAAGCAGATCATCTCCGTGTTCGGCCAGACGGAGGCGTCGCCGGGGTGCACCATGAGCAGCTTCGACGACCCCCTGGACGTGCGCACGGAGACCGTGGGCAGCCGGTTCGCCAACGTGGAGTGCAAGATCATCGACCCCAATACGGGGGAGGAGTGCCCCATCGGGGTCAGCGGCGAGTTCGTGGCCCGGGGGTACAACATCATGAAGGGTTACTACAAGATGCCCAAGGCCACCGCCGAGGCCATCGACGCCGACGGCTGGCTCCACTTCGGCGACCTCTGCTGCGAGGATGCCAACGGCAACTTCAAGGTCACCGGGCGGCTCAAGGACATGATCATCCGGGGCGGCGAGAATATCTATCCCCGGGAGATCGAGGAGTTCCTTTACACCAATCCGAAGGTAAAGGACGTCCAGGTCATCGGCGTACCCGACGAGCAGTACGGGGAGGAGATCATGGCCTGCATCATCCTCAGGGAGGGCGAGCGTGCGGACGAGGAAGAGATCAAGGCGTTTGTACGCGCCCACATGGCCAAGCACAAGGTGCCCCGCTATATCGACTTTGTGGACGCCTTCCCCATGAATGCGGCGGGGAAAATCCTCAAGTACAAGATGCGGGAGGAGGCCGTGGAAAAGCTGGGGCTGAAAAAATAATGCCCCCGGTTTCCCGGCGTTGGCGATAGAAAAAATATTCCTTCCGGGCCTCACGCCCGGAAGGAATATTTTTTCTCCCACTGGGGGGACGGTGCGCTGCCGTCCCCGGAGGGCGTACATGCGTCGCACAGGTCGTCCGCCATTTCCAGAATGACTTTTTTCAACTCCAGGGTCCGTGTCCATTTTTCTTCGATGGCGGACCGCCCCAGCCAGGCCCCCAGGATGTTCCCTGTCACCGCGCCGGTGGAATCGCTGTCCCCGCTGTGGTTGACCGAGGCGGCCACCCCCCTGGAGAAATCGTCCGAGTAGCGCAGCGCACAGTAGATGGCAATGGCCAGGGTCTCCTCCGCCACCCAGCCTCCGCCCAGAGCGTGGATGTTGTCCGGGTCAATGCTGCCGTTGGCCGCCATCGCCTCCGCTTGGTCCACCAGCCGGCGCAGCTCCTGCCAGTGCGCGTCCCGGCCGAACAGAGCGGCGGCGGCGTCCATGGCGTCCTCCACCGCGTCCGCCAGGGCGTCTCCCCGGGGACAGCCGCCGTAGACGGCCACATTCACAATGTGGGTCAGCACGGCGGCCGGGATGTACCCCAGGGAGTGGCCGTGGGTGATGGCGGCAATCTCCGCGCCCTCCCGGTTCATCTCCTCCCTGGGCAGGCGGTCCGGGGAGAACAACAGCCCCATGGGCGCCGCCCGCATCACGCCGCCGCATCCCTTGCTGTCGTTGACAGGGTGGCCGATGCTGCCGGGCCACCCGGCGTACAGCGCCGACAGACAGGTGTTCCCCGGCGCACGGCGGGCGTACAGGTCCGGAATATCCAGCAGCCAGGAGAGCTGGCCCTTCTCTCCGGACCGGCCCGTCTGTGTCAGCAGCCAGTCCTGATAGGCGGCAAACACGTCGTCGCGGATGGTTCCCGCAATTCCCCGCCGCGCCTGCGCCTCCCGATATAAAAGCCCGTTGGCGGTGAACAGGGTCATTTGTGTATCGTCGGAGATCAGTGCAAGCCCCGTCTCCATATCCGGATCGTGTTCCCGGATCCCCTCCGGCCCATACCGGGCCCGGATGCTCGGCCAGGACAGGAACTCCACCGGGTAGCCCAGCGCATCCCCCACCGCGCCGCCCAGCAAACAGCCCTGAATTTTATCCCTCTTTCTTGGATCCACCCTTCTCCCCCCTTCGCATATTGATTCTTCGATTAAGAATGCATAATCGTTACCGTGTGGAAATCTCGGAAAAGCAAAGACCACAGAGCGCGTTAAAGTTCTTTTTTGATACTTTTTCTTTCAAGAAAAAGTATCAATCTTCGCCGTCCATGGTCTCCTCGTCGGTGACGGGGCGGCTGGCCTTGAAGTTGTAGACCGGTGTGATGATGTTTACGACCTCCGCCGTGGGCTCGATGGTGTCCAGAATCGCCTCAATGGGCCGGTAGGCCATCGGGGATTCATCCAGGGTGGACTCATTCACCGAGGTAGTATAGATGCCCGCCATCGCGCGCCGGTACTCCTCAATACTGACCTCCTCCTTGGCCTGGGTCCGTGTCATGAGCCGTCCGGAACCGTGGGGGGCGGTGCAGTTCCACTCGTCGTTGCCCCTGCCGGTGCAGATGAGGCTTCCGTCCCGCATGTTGATGGGGATGATGATCCGCTCCCCCTCCCGGGCGGACACGGCGCCCTTGCGCAGAATGCCGTGGTCCGTATCAATGTAGTTGTGGACGGTTGCGAAGGTCTCCTCCACGTCCAGTCCCAGCGCCGCGATCAGCGTCTCCGCCATCAGCGAGCGGCTCAGTTTGGCGTAATCGACGGCAATATTCATATCGTGGAGGTAGTTGTCCAGGTACTCCCCGGTCAAGAAGCAGCGCTCCGGTTTGAGGGGACTGTTCTTGATGTCCGAGGGGCGCAGCTTCTTTTTCCGGACCTCCTCCTGGGAAATGCCGTTGGCGGCGAAGTAGGCCACGTTCTGGTGGAAGCGGGCCACGTCCCGCCCCAGACGGCGGCTCCCGGAGTGGATGACCAGATAGAGCTTTCCCTCCAGGTCCCGGTCCACCTCCACGAAGTGGTTGCCCCCGCCCAGGGTGCCCAGGGACTGGGCCACCATCGTGTGGCGGATGGAGTGAAAGCAGTACAGCGACTCCATGGGCAGACGGCTCAACGCCGGGTTCTCCCTGGCGTGGACCCGGGGGCCGGAGGGGATCTTCTCCCGGATGGCCTCGTCCAGGGCGGCGAAATCCAGCTCCCGGTCGTGGAGTACGTACACCTGCATCCCGCAGCCGATGTCCCCGCCCACATAGGCGGGGTTGACCCGGTCTCCCACGGTCATGGACGTGCCCACCGTGCAGCCTGCGGAGGCGTGCATATCCGGCATCATGCGGATGCGGCAGTCCTTCAGGTCCTCCAGGTTGCACATCTGCAAAACCTGGGCGTAGGACGCGGAATCCACCTGGTCCGCGTAGACCTGGGCGCGGTTGAATTTTCCAATAATCTCAAACATAATTGCTTCCTTTCCTGTTAATTCCGCATCATATAAGATAAATTGCGGAATGTCAAGAAAATTTTTCTGTGGCGGGAACCGGGGATCAGCTCCTGCGGTCCTTCCGCTCCTTGTAGTCGTGCTCAATGCGCTCCTTCCAACTGCTTCCCAGGGGCACGCTCGCCCGCACGGCGCACACCGCATCACTGAGCACCTCATAGTTCAGCGCCGTACCCTCATGGTCGCTGTGGTAGGTGGCGGCCCGCTGGGGGGCGATGCCGAAGTGACCAGCGGTCTCCACCGCGTCGATGTTGGCCCCCAGGAACAAAAACTCCCAGCCGTACTTCTCCTGCTGGCGCTTGACCATCTCCTTCACCCGGGGGGCGTCATAGCGGCGGCTGGCGTTCTCCATGCCGTCGGTGGTGATGACGATCAGCGTGTGCTCCGGGACGTCCTCCTCCCGGGCGTACTTGTGGATGTTCCCGATGTGGTGGATGGCGCCGCCCACCGCGTCCAGCAGGGCCGTACATCCCCGGACGTAGTAGTCCCGCTCCGTCATGGGCGGCACGTCCTCCAGGCGCACCCGGTCGTGGAGGACCTCCGTCTCATTGTCGAAGAGCACGGTGGATACCAGGGCCTCCCCCTCCTCCTTCTTCTGCCGCTCCAGCAGCGCGTTGAAGCCGCCGATGGTGTCGGCCTCCAGGCCGCCCATGGAGCCGCTCCGGTCCAGAATGAAAACCAGTTCCGTCAAACCTTTCTTCATGGTCGTTTCCTCCTTCTGTATTTGCAGCCACGAGCTTCCGCAATCGAATACTGTTCTCCAATGAAAAGCGCAGTATCGTCACCGGGCAAAAATCCAGGAATTGCAACGGCCTTAGGCCCGTGTTAAAGTTCTTTTTGATACTTTTTCTTTCAAGAAAAAGTATGACTGCGGTCACCAGGGCTTGCCTGATGACCGCAGTATAGACCATATCCAGTGGGGTTTGGTCGCCTGAAGGGCGACAAATCATCATCCGCCTAATAGCGGCTGATCGAAGGCAAACAGCGCCTCGTTGATGGTGAACACGTCATAGCAGCTCTGCATGATGAAATACTCCACGATAATATCGAACTTGCTGGCGTGGGAGAGGGCGAAGCCCGCGCGCCTGAGCAGGGCTTCCGTCTCCTCCAGGGACAGCTCCAGCGCCACGGCAAAGGCCAGAACCGTCGGCTTGCTGGGGCGGTAGTTGGGGTTGCTCCGGATTTTGGAGAAGAGCTTGCGGTCGATGTTGGCCTTCTTGTAGCACTGGGCATCGGACATGCCACTCTGGTCAATCAGCCGCAGCAGGGTCTGGGAAAAGCCCGCATCCAAATGGCGCAGGGTCTCCTCCAGGGTGTGCGCCACGGATAGGGGCGGCGGGGCCGCAGCTGCGGCGAACGGCACATACTCCGCAGAAAGAGGACCCGATTCCATACTCTCTCTGGCGATCCGATGCCGTCTGGCTTGCTCCACCGAGCCGTCGGTGTGCTCATCCACGTACCGCTGGTCGATGTAGGCCGTGATGTCGGCGAAGAGCTTTTCGCTGATCTGGTAGGACGAGCGGTCAAAGATGACGATATATACCATTATATCGTGCTCCAACAGGAAGCGGCTGACGGTCTCCATGGCCACCTGGAGGGCCTGCGCCTTGGGGTAGCCGTAGACGCCGGAGGAAATGAGGGGGAAGGCGATGCTTTCGCATTCCGCTTCGAGGGCCAGCTCCAGGCTTGTCCGGTAGCAGGACTCCAGCAGCTCCCGCTCGCCATAGTACCCGCCCCGCCACACGGGTCCCACCGTGTGGATGACATACTTGCAGGGCAGCCGGTAGGCTCCCGTACGCTTGGCAGAGCCGGTCTCACAGCCGCCCAGGGTGCGGCACTCCGCCAACAGCTCCGGGCCCGCCGCCCGATGGATGGCCCCATCCACCCCGCCGCCGCCGGTAAGGGCGTTGTTGGCGGCGTTGACGATGGCGTCCACCTCCATTTTGGTGATGTCGTCCCGCACGATCTTGACCGGCATGAAAAGCACCTCCTGTTTTCGGTATGGTTATAGTTCCATTATAGCGCATATTTTGTTTTTTGCAAGTGCTTCCCTGATCGATCAAGAGCCGTTCCCCGGAGGAGGTCCTTCCGGGAAACGGCTCTTTTGCTTTTTATTTCTTGTTCCTGCGCAGCAGGACCACGCTCTGGATCACCAAAAACAGGCACAGCATGGCGGCCACCGTGATGTTGGACCACCACGCCTCGTCAAAGCCCATGGAGGAGACGATGCGCTTGATGGTGTTCAGACTCAGTACGCCGAAGAAGGTGCCCGCCACGTTGCCCACACCGCCGGTGAGCAGGGTGCCGCCGATGATGGAGGAGGCGATGGCGTTCATCTCGTCCCCCGCGCCGTTGGCGACGTCGCCGCTGCCCACGTGGAGGAAGTAGAGGATGCCGCCCACCCCCGCCAGCACGGAGCACAGCACGTGGGCCAGAAACTTGGTGCGGCGCACGTTGATGCCCAGCATGTTGGCGCTCTGACTGCTGCCGCCCACGGCGTAGAAGGCGCGGCCCAGCTTCGTCCAGCGCAGCAGGCAGAAGAGGAGGAGGACCACCAGCAGTGCGATGACCACGCCCACCTCCACATAGGCCGGGATGTACTCCCCCAGCTTGTTGGCGGAGCCCAGGCCGGGGACGGTAATGCGGGCCTCCTTCACCGCCAGGAAGCCCTCGTTGGTCACCCGCACGGGCTCTTTGCTGACGATGGTGGTCATGCCCTTGGCGAAGAACATGCCCGCCAGGGAGATGATGAAGGGCTGGATCCCCAGGTGGGCCACAAGAAAGCCCTGGACGACCCCGAAGGCCAGTCCGATGCCCAGACCGATGAGGATCACGGTGAGCATGTTCCCCCCGTGCTGCTCCAGGTTCACGGCGCTGACCATGCACACCAGGCACGTGACCGCGCCCACACTGATGTCGATGCCCCCGGTGATCATCACCAGGCTCATGCCGCAGGAGAGGACGATGAGGGAGGCGTTGTTGTTGAGAATGTTCAGAAAGTTCTGGGGCTTGGTGAAGCCGCCGCCCAGAAACAGGATGGCGGACAGGTATAGGATGAAGAAGACCACGACGGTGATGGTCAGCAGCAGGTTTGTGTCGCTCATAGCCACCCGTTCCTTGATGCGGCCCCGCTTGTCAACTGCAATTCCCTTCGGCATGTTACGACACCCCCTTTACCGTCTTGCCGGGGGCCTTCCGGATGCCGGAGAGCTTCTCCTGCACCACCGGGGCGCTGAGGACCGCCAGCAGGATCACCACCACCGCCTTATAGGCGGGCAGGGCCGTAGAGGGCACCTCGTATTTGTAGAGCGTGGTGGTGAGGAACTGAATGACGTAGGCCCCCAGGATGGAGCCGTAGATGTTGAACTTCCCGCCGCCCAGGGCGTTGCCCCCCAGGGCCACCGCCAGGATGGCGTCCATCTCGATGTTCTCCGCGATGCGGGAGTAGTTGATGGACCCGCTGCGGCTGACCCGGATGAAACCGGCGACAGCGATGCACACTCCCAGGATCACGTAGGTCATCAGCTTGATGAGCTGGGGGTCCAGACCGTTGAGCCGGGAGGAGTTGGCGTTGATGCCCACGGACTGGGTATAGAGGCCCAGGTTGGTAAACTTCAGCGCCAGCCAGAAGAGCAGTATCACGGCGGCGGTGATAAAGATGGGCGTGGGGATGGGGATACCGGGGAGGAAGGTCCCCGCGTACTTGAAGCCCAGGTCGTTGATGATGGGCAGCTGGTTGTTGTTGATCCAGGCCGCAATGGAGCGCCCGGCGGTGAACAGGATCAGGGTGGCCACCATGGGCTGGATCTTGAAGTAGGCCACCAGGGCACCGTTGAACGCGCCGAAAATCATACTCACCAGAATGCCGATGAGCACGGCCAGAACCAAGGGCGTCTGCATGACGTCCGCGGAGACCTGCCCGCCGCAGACCAGACGGAGGATGACGCTGCCTGCGATGGCCATCGCCGCGCCCACGGAGATGTCCTGCCCGCCGGAGGAGGCGGTGACCAGGGTCATGCCGATGGCCAGGATCACCAGCTCGGAGGCGTTGTCCAGCACGGAGATCAAGTTGCCGCTGAGGACCGGGTTGCCCAGACTGTTCTCCTTCATGGTTATCACAAAAAAGGACGGGTCGGCAACCAGGTTGAACAGTACGAGCAGCGCCAGCGCCGCCAGGGGAATGAACAGCTGGTGCCGGGTGAGCCGTCGGAGGATACTCTCACCGGGGCGGGCCGCTTTGGTTTTGGGCTCTTTCACGGGTGCTGTCATTGCGTATCACCTCCTGCAATGGTGGCCATAATCTTGGTCTGGGTCAGATCCTCGCCCTTCAGCTCGCCCACGGCCTTCCGGTCCCGCATGACGATGAGCCGGGAGCAGGTGCGCAGCATCTCGTCGATCTCCGAGGAAATAAAGGTGACGCTCTTGCCCTGGGCGGCCAGCTTGAGGACCAGCTTCTGGATCTCGATCTTGGTGCCGATGTCAATGCCCCGGGTGGGTTCGTCCAGGATCAGATACTTGGGATCGGTGAGCAGCCACCGGGCCAGGATGCACTTCTGCTGGTTGCCTCCGGAGAGGGATTTGATCGGGGTGTCCGCCGAGGCGGTCTTGATCTCCAGCAGCTTGATGTACTCGTCGGCAATGTCCTCCGCCTGGGCCCTGGAGAAGGGACGGAAGAAGCCCTTCATCACCTGGAGGGCCAGGATGATGTTCTCCCGCACGGACAGCTCGCCCACGATGCCGTCGCCCTTCCGGTCCTCGGGGAGGTAGCCCACGCCCTGCTTCATGGCGTCCAGGGGCTTTTTGATTTTGACCTCCTTGCCGTCCACCCTGACGCTGCCGCCGGTGACGCGGTCCGCGCCGAAGATGGCCCGGACGCACTCGCTGCGCCCCGAGCCCAGCAGTCCGGTGAAGCCGTTGACCTCCCCGGTGTGGATGGAGAAGTCGAAGGGCTTGATGCCCGCGCTGCTGCACAGGTCCCGGGCCTCCAGCACGGGCGTCCCCCTTTGACTGACCGCCGTGGCGCCCACCTCGCTCTTGATGTCGGCCATGTCGTCCAGCTCCTTGCCCAGCATCTTGCTGACCAGCTGGACCCGGGGCAGGTCCTCGATGACGTACTCCCCCACCAGCTGGCCGTCCCGGAGGACGGTGATCCGGTCGCAGACCTCGTAGACCTGCTCCAGGAAGTGGGTGACGAAGATGATGCCCACGCCCTTGGCCCGCAGGTCCCGCATGAGGCCGAAGAGCTTCTGTACCTCCTGCTCGTCCAGGGAGGAGGTGGGCTCGTCAAGGATGAGCACCTTGCACTCCATGTCCACCGCCCGGGCGATGGCCACCATCTGCTGTACGGCGATGGAGCAGGAGCCCAGCTGCTGCCTGGGGCTGGCGGGGATGCCCAGGGACGCCAGGATCTTTCCTGCGCCGCTGTTCATGGCCCTCCAGTTGGCCCCGGCCCCCTTGGTGCGGCCGATGTACATGTTCTCCGCCACCGTCAGGTTGGGGCACAGGGTGATCTCCTGATAGACGGTGCTGATGCCCGCGTTCTGGGCGTCCTGGGGGGAGCGGATCACCGCTGCGCCCTCTATGCCCTTGATATGGACCTCGCCGCCGTCCTTGGGGTATACGCCGGTGAGCACTTTGATGAGGGTGGACTTGCCCGCACCGTTCTCTCCCATCAGGGCGTGGATCTCCCCCTCCCGCAGGGTGAAATCCACATCCTGAAGGGCGCGTACACCCGGAAAATACTTGCAGATACCGCGCATTTCCAAGACCGCGCCTTGCTGCATAGGGATACGCCTCCTTGTCTTCAAGATTTAGAGCATATCCCAAAATTATACGCGCACAGCTTGCTTGCATATTTTCCGCTGTGCCGCGTTGATTTGGCTTGAAATCCGTCAGGATTCCTGCGCCAAATCGCCTTGCACAGCAAAAAATCTGCTGCGCAATCTGCACGCGCCTAATTTCGGGATAAGCTCTTAAACACGCGGCGCGGCTGACATGCCGCGCCGCGTGTCGGGTCACGTGATGACTGCTATGATGGTTGCCTCAGATTGTCCGATTAGGTCCCGTAGGTATCCACGTTGGCCTGGGTCAGGGTGTCGCAGTCGAAGCCCTGCTCGGGGGTGTAGATGATCTTCTGGGCGGGCGCCTTTCCGGCCTGGAGATCCTTGATGATGCCGTCAACCGTGGGAGCCTGGAGGGGGTTGCACAGGCCCATGTAGTTCCAGCTGCCCTCCAGCACGGCCTCGAAGGCCCACTTGTCGCTGTCGAAGCCCATGACGATGACGTCGCCGCCCTTGCCGTGGGTGATGCCGGCGCCGTCCAGCGCGGCCACGGCGCCCCGGGCCATGCCGTTGTTCTCAGCATAGATGACGTTGAAGGGCTTGCCGGAGTCGATGACGGACTGG
>ERZ778518.2115-NODE-2115-length-11522-cov-10.354059_pt1 | contig 11522 bp, 9 predicted proteins | sample MGYA00510340_ERZ778518 | MGnify/ENA primary metagenome ERZ778518 (study PRJEB29527, sample SAMN07138967) | mouse gut metagenome | material: feces | host: mouse | place: China:Nanjing | collected 2016-01-25 ... | reverse complement strand
GTTAAAAAGGAGATGTTTCGACAGTCCATACAGGGTACAGGATACATGGTATCTTGCAGACCTGCCTAACGCCAACTTAGTTGACATCAGGATGCTTTGATTACAGAGTAATGTTACGAGGGAAGTGCTTATATAGGAAAAGTGGTAAACAGGAACAATGATATACAGGATTCATCTGAATTTATCAGATGAAGAGCAAAAGTAATTTTGGGTGGGGATGTCTTTTTTAAGATGTCCCTGCTTTTTATATAGATAAAATTCGCATGAGTGAGGAGGTGAAGAATATTTGAAAGAACATATCAAGCATTGGTATCCGAAGGATGAGAGGTTTTTTAAAGTGCTTTCCATAGCAGGAAATGTCAGACAGGAAGATGCCGCTAAAATAGACATATCAGCAAGCAGGCTTAAAAACATGGAGAAAGACAGGCTGATCGAGAAGGTGACGTATCCATCCAGATATAATAAGAATCCTAAGAGTAACGTGAGTTATGCGCTGACCAAGAAGGGGAAAGATTTCATTGAGAAAAAGTATGGCATAAGCAGGTGCCAGAATGCCCATGCTGCGGAGCATAACTGTAAAGTGGCTGAGATCATATGCAGTCTGGATAAAAAGGAGATTGAGACAGTGCAGGCAGAATGGCAGACAAGGGACCAGATGGAGGAGGCATTGGAGCAGATGAGGCAGGAAGGTGATTATGACCAGTATGACTATTATATGGATCTGTGGAAAGCAGGGCTGATTAGTGCTGTGGATGTGGTATACACTTCCGTAAAGACAGGGGAGATGGTGTGCTGTGAAGTGGTGACGAACAGTTATAAAGATTCAGATATACAGGGGAAGGAATATTGCGGGGAAATTTTGCAGATGGAGGTTGAGTATGTGAGGGTATGAAGCGACAGGAAGATATGAAAGAATTTTAGGAAAGTATTGACTAAGATTATATTATTTGTTTATTATGAATATAAAATAGTTTTACTGTATATAATAGTATTGATTAGAAAATTAAACAGTTGACAGCAATAGCCGATTACTGTTATAATCTAATCAATGGATAAGGCTTCAGAAACTTGAGATGCCTGAGGCCGAGGGAGAGCCCTACGGGGTTCTCTTTTTTTTGAGAAAGAGGAATACTATGCCAATGATAATTGAAACATTTCTAACATATCAACAGTTATTGAATAAACTTGTGAATGATAAAGATTTAATCATTAATGATTTAGTATTTGCGGAAGCAAAATTAAAGGAATGTGGATACTTTAATATTATTGGTGGTTACAAAGTACCTTTTACAAATCCCAGTACTAGAAAATATGTGAATAATACAACTTTTGATGATGTATTTGCTTTGTATCAATTTGATATTCAGTTAAAAAAACTGTTTTTATCATATCTATGCCAGATAGAGAGAAGAGTAGCTGTTTCTATCGCATATGCATTTAGTGAGGAACATGGGAATTCGCAATTAGAATATTTGGATAAGGATAATTATAACAATGTCCCAGCCAACACTGATGAAGTTGAAAAATTGGTAAAGATTTTAGATAGGGTCTTGCATGGTAATAAACATGAATATATAAATCATCATAGGAGTATAAAAGGGAATGTTCCCTTACGAATATTAGTAAATGCATTGACTATAGGGAATATTTCCAGCCTATATGCCCTTTCAGAGCATAGTGTAAGAAGTAAAGTGAGTCATAATTTTGTACATGTGAATGAAAAGGAATTGGAGCAATATTTAAAAGTGTTGGTAATTTTCAGAAATATGTGTGCCCATAATGAAAGACTGTTTTCGTCTTATGCGCATTCAGAGATACCAAATACGATTATTCATAAGAAATTAAGAATTCCCCAAATCGGAGAGCAGTATATTTGTGGTAAAAGAGATTTATTTAGCTTGGTGATTGCATTTAGATATTTGCTGCCTAAAGAAGATTTTCTTGCATTTAAAAAAGTGCTTGTGGATACGATAATTAAATATCTTAAAAACAGCAACAGATTAAGTGAGAATGAATTGCTTAAATATATGGGGTTTCCTGCAAATTGGAAGAGTATTACTAGATATAAAATATAAATTATTTTGAAATGGACTGAAGTTTATATAATTAAACTTTAAGTACATAGATACATATTAAAAACAAAGGCATTGGAATGCATTATCCAGTGCCTACTTTTGTGCCCAAAAAACTTTTGATCGTACATAAAATCTATTGTAATCGTAAAAAATTGCCTGTATAATGAGTAACAATATAATAAAAAAGGCGGATGCGAAAACATCTGCCTATAAAATAAAGTGTGCAATCATTCACCTCACACACTTGATTTCTGTATCATTATAACGTAAAAAGACAGAAATACAACAGATTTATTGCATGATAGGCAGTATTTTACATAGACAGAATGATTGCTCCTGAAATATGTATGAAGGGAGTATTTTTATGGAAGAATATAAATTTGATGGAAGTGCTTATGAGTTTCTTGGAATAATGCGATGGTCTTTGATTGCCAGAGAAATGCAAAAAGAGCACAGAAAGGATCGCTTTGATGTATTAAAGGATTCAACTAAATTAGAAGAAATTGCAGATGAATATGGTATGGATGATTATGCTCTAATAAAAGAACTGATTCGCCTGACTGATGAGTTAAAGAATACAGAATTCTACGAAAGGAAATCTCTTGTTGAAGCCTTACTGCAGTTTGCTCAAGAACTAGAGGAAAAAGAAACAAATGTAGAAAATGGCACTTAACCATGTTTGATGCTGAATTACTGCATAATGTTTTCCTACAGAAAAGGAAGCTATGGAGAAGCATTCATTTAATGATAAGGCATATGTTGGGATATATGAAGATTTTTCGATAGAAATTCAATAGCGAAGAGGGAGTCCAAACGGATTCCCTCTTAACACTGTAGAGAATTATGCAACGATGTCTACATCAAAGTAATAGCCAAGAATTTCTAAAGCCTTCTGCCCATAGGACATTTTTAAAACAATATCCTCTGGGAAACAGCACCTCTTTTCCACGATTGGCTCAAAATCGCCTATCAAGGAAATCTCCTTCAGACAGGTATCTTGAAACCCGTCAGGCGGGAAGTACAGGGAATCTGCATGGGTCCACAAAGACAGGGATTCTAAAGCATCTGCACCTGCAAAAGTATATTTTTCCAATTTGTCAAAGTTGCCTTGTATTTCAAGAGATTTAAGGGAATCGCAGCCGTTGAAAAGATGGTTTCCCAATTCTTTAATTTGATATCCTAAATTCAGAGTTTCCAGACTGCTGCATCCTGTAAATGCCCTGTCTCTGACATTCTTTAAAATATGGAAATGTGCTTCCTTTAGGCTTTCGCATCCGTTAAAGGCATCATAGGAAATCGTGTTTAAACCACGCTGTGCCCAAATAGATTTCAGGTTTTTACAGTTTGAAAAGGTTCCTTCTTTAATGATATGCAGGCTCCTTGGAAGTAGTATATCTTCAAGTTGGCTGCCTGCAAAGCATCTTTTACCAATCTTTAATCCTCTCGGCAATTTTACATTGTAGATATGGGAGTTTTCACATGCTTCGTCTTCCAAATATTCCACACCTTCCTCTATGCAGAGTAGGTTGATCATCAGGTGATCGAAGCAGTGGGGACCAATGCGATCGATCTGTTTTCCTTTGTATTGATGCGGGATAATAAGATAATCCAGCCTCTCCCACATCATGCTGTGATTACATTTGACTAATGTGTTAGTTTTTTGGTCTATAACGAATCTTTCCATAAAAATTTCCTCCTTTTTTGATTTTCATATTGTTAGTATCTCATACGAAAAATTAGATTTCCAGAGAGAGGGGATTAAAAACGTGACAATGGAGCACGAAAGGAAGAAAGTGCTTATTAGAATCTGAAGTGACATGAATAAGTGAATCACAGTATTCAGCCTTTTTTGCTATTAGCTGGCAATAATTGACATGGTATTAGCATAGCGATATAATGAAACGAAGGAAGAGTGTAGTCTGGAGGGACTGAATTCTATGCGGAAAAGTAGAGGAACAATTTGGAGATTAAAGAAACCTCTGCTAGAATTTCCAGAAGGACTTTTGTTAGTGGCTTACAAAAACTGAAATTATATTAAAAATGTAGACTGCAGAAGTAGTCAGGGTGCAAAGAACATTAGTATAATACTTACAATATATATTACCAACGTGATTAACGTAGCCCATACTGCTTCACAGTTACGAACCCTTTCAAGCATAAGAGGAACCTGCCATGACAGAAACGTTGTGATTAAAATGAAGAGAGCATGGATATTAATGTGCTGAAAAGCCAAATAGTCATATATGCAGCAAAACAGCGGGGGTATGACACAGAAGATGAAACTCATCAATAGCAAGAGACTAACCAGACTGAAACTTTCACATTCATCCATGTTTTTTCTAAGTGATGTAAGTATATTGGTCGTTTTGTTCTGTGTAGTATTTATTGCTTTTCATCTCCTTCCTTGTGCAGTTTGTATTTTATTGCCCTATGCTATATGTACAGCATTTGGATTGATATTATATTTGTTTCTTGTACCTTTGCATGAAGCAGGTCATTTCTATGCTTCATTATACTACATAAAAAGATATAATATTCCAGCAAAAGTGTATATCAAACGTGCCATGACAATTTTGGATTACTGCTACGGGAAGCAGTGCTAAAAGATAATTTGGACAGGGAAGAAAAGGCTTATAAATATATTTGTGATTGGAAATGGGTTTGAGTGTAACTATAAAAAGTATTTATTGAAGAATATGAATGTTTAAGGAGAAAATCAGATGAAAACTAAAAAGGGATGTGCTACATGCGAGTTTAATGCAGGGATTGCTTGTATGGGGTATGGAAAACGCAAAGATAATGGACAAGATACTTATGGAATGTCAATAGAAGAAACAATGAAAATGTTTCCTGATGGTTGTAGTGATTGGGGAATATCATTAGGAGCTTTTATAGAAGAGGAAGAAAGCAAATAATAGTATTGATATAATATAAAGTGTTTTGAAAGTAAGAATATAGATGATGTTTTGTATTTTAAGAGATTTTAGAAAATTGGATATATTTGTGTATGATGTATATTGAGGAAAATATGCTATCTGGATAAGAATTTTTGTATAGTGGGAGATTTTTCCTTTATTTTATAAAGATGGTGAAATGTTTTCGAGATAACAGAGAAGTGTCATCCTTAGTAAGTTTCAGGTAAAATTGGAATAAAAAACGGCAAAATTTGCAGAGTAGAGCTATTGAAGATAGTAAACGGAAAATATAGAATAAAAATGGGGATATTGTCGATATTTGATAGTGAACAATGGAGAAAGGGCTTATGAATATACTTGTGATTGGGAATGGGTTTGATTTGGCACATGGGTTGCCTACGAAGTATGGGGATTTTTTGGAGTGGGTAAAGGTTATAGAGCAAGTTGTTAGAATAAAGAATGGAGGTACTTTGACGGACGTAGATTGGGGAAATATTAATCTTCAAATCAAGGAATTTATCATCAATAATAAAAGGTATGGAAATAAGGGTATTTTTTCGCAAGAGCAGATATGTAATGAATTACTGAATGATAATAGTTGGATTGAATACTTTTTGCAATGTGATATGTATCAGAAGGAAAATTGGATTGATTTTGAGAGTGAGATTGGAAGAGTAATAAAGTCTATTGATGATGATATGAAGAGTAATGGGTTTGATGAAAATACTGTTATAAGGGAACTTCCAGTTCCTTTTTTGGCGGAAAAGTTTTTAAATGATTTTATGCTACTGGAAGAAGAAAGAGAAATGCGTGCAAGTGAAGAAATTAGAAAGATGGAGGAAGAAGAGGGTACTCGATGGAATATTGGAAAAACATCAGATTATTTGAAGGAATATATAGAGAAGCATCCTTTTGAAAACTTAAAAGAAGAAATTACTTATAAACAGTTAATTGTACGATTGGAGAATGATTTAGATAAATTGATTCGTGCTTTAGAAATATACTTGGCAGAGTATGTTAATGTGATTAAAGATACTGAGGAATGTAAGACTCTTCAGGGGGTAAATCCAGACTGTGTATTATCATTCAACTATTCAAATACATATGAAAGGTTATATGGTAATGGAAAGAAGATTCAATATAACTATATTCATGGCAAGGCAGATATAAATAATACAGTTGAATCAAACAAAATGGTTTTAGGTATTGATGAATACCTTGAACCAGATGGGATAAACGAGGAAATCAGTTTTATTTCTTTTAAAAAATATTATCAGAGAATTTATAAAGGAACAGGATGTGAGTTTAGAGATTGGATTTATAAAATGAAGGAAAGTGCGAAGTCATTTGAGTTGAAATTGCGAAATGAATATCCTGAACAAATACCATTTATCAAATTTACAAATGATGCACGACATAATGTATATATTTTTGGCCATTCATTAGATATAACAGATCAGGATATTCTTAGAGAATTAATTTTAAATGATAATGTATATACCACCATCTTTTATATGGATAAAAAGGATTTAAAAAGAAAGATTGCAAATCTTGTTAAAGTGATTACACAGGATGAATTGATAAGAAGAACTGGTGGAAGTACAAAGACGATAGAATTTGATCCAATAAAGAAATAATTACGAAGTCTTGGTTGGATGTTTCAGATATATGAAATTATTGAGGCTTAAGATATATATAGGAAGAAACTCAAGCTGAAAGAAGGGAAAAATTATGAAACTTGTAGAGTTACAAATTAAGAATTTTGGCTGTATTGATGAAAAAGGAGTTACTATTAAAATAGATAATATTGTTGTTTTGATAGGGCCTAATAATGTTGGAAAAACAACGGTGTTAAAAGCATATGAAGCATTTAGAAATTCTAGTGCAGCACAACCATTGGAAAATTTCTTTCAACACAGTGAAAAGAATCCTATTGAGATTATAGGTATATTTGGTGAAATAAGCGAAGAGGATAAAGCTCAAATAGGTACAAAGTGGATATATTCAAATGAAGATAATGAAAAAGTTATTAAATATAAGTGGGTGTGGAAAAGAAGTGAAGAGAAGGGTAAGAAGTTTTCTTGGAATAATGAAAGCGCAGAGTGGAATGAAGGCGGGATGGGAGGATGGGATAGTAAAATTGCAAGTTGTATACCGTTGCCATTAAAAGTAAATCCATTTGATGATTCGGAGCAATTAGAAAAGCAGATTGTTGATTTGCTGACAACCGCAGTAAAAGAAAATATAAAAAATAAACAATCTGAAGTGTCAAAAATGATTGAACAAATAAATGATTTGGCAAAAGATGTAAAGAAAGAAATTAGTGAGGAATTAGAGCAGACTACGGGTAAATTACAAGAAAATTTGAATGAGATTTTCCCAGGCAATATAATTGATATTGAGCCGCAGGCAGGAAAATTTGATGTGGATAAAATATTAGCAACAGGTACACATTTGCAAATTGCTAGTTATGATGGAAAATATTATCCGTTGGCAAATCAAGGGAGTGGATTGCAGAGAGCATTTCTATGGTCTGCGATTGAGGCGTTAGCAGATTCGGGAAAGATGAAAAGCGGGAGGAATGCTATAAAAAATGAAGAACCTAAGATTCTTTTGGTAGAGGAACCCGAATCGTTTTTGCATCCGCCAGCAATCAGAGCAGCAAGGGAAGCATTATATAAAATTGCAGAATTAGAAAATTGGCAAGTTATGCTTACAACGCATTCCCCTATTTTTATAGATGTTTCTAAACCGCATACAACAATTATACGGGTGGAAAAAAATGAAGGAAATGCAACGAAAACATTTTCAACGGAAAAAGCAGATTTTTCTGAGGATGAAAGAGAACGATTGCAAATGATAAGAAACTGTCATCCTACAGTGAATGAATTCTTTTTTGCGAATAAAGTTATTTTAATAGAAGGGGATACGGAACAAGCGGCTTTAATGCAGGTTAAAAAAGTGGATGTTTCAGTTTTGAACTGTAGAGGAAAAGCCAATATACCAATGTTTGAAAAAATACTTAATCATTTTGGTATGAGTTACATAGTTATGCATGATCTGGATACTCCTAAAGTTAAAAGAAAAGATTGCTGGATAAAAAATCCGATGTGGTCAATAAATGAAAAAATATATTTAGAGGCACAAAAAGGAAAGAACAATAAAGAAATTGTGAATATTCCTGATTTTGAAGGTCAATTTTTTGGATATTTGCAGAAGGGTGATAAGCCATATAATGCAATCTGTGAATTGCGAAAATCTGAAAATGAGGAGGTTCTGGAAGAATTAAAAAGCATTGCAAATGGGAATTTTAGTGAGCATTATGAACGAGAAGTTTATTCCATAGACGCCTATAGAAATTTTGGCTTGAGTTACTGTGAGATAAATAATATAGATACAGTTGATAAGTGGGATCTTGATTTAGAAGAATAGAAAATGGATGTGTACAAGGTTGTATTATTTCAAAAATAACAAATGCAAATTTGGATTTTGCATTGAATTTAGCTGTGACAAATATTGTGTTGTCGGTAGGTAAAGATAAAAGAGAAAATTAGAGATTATTATACTGGGTTGTTAGAAATAGTAAATATTTTTATATTGGGAGGATAATATAATGTATCAAAGTCCAAATGGAAATAGAACAGTGAAATTGAATCATCGAAATAAACCATTTTCATTAGGGAATAATAATTTGTTCGCTAGATTTAAAAAAGCATTATCTATTCTTTTGTCTGTAGAGTATTATGAAGGTTCTGAATATGGAATGTATTATAATAAATGTAGAGAAGATGGTAGGAGCCAGATTTATGTTGATCAACTTGATCTTGAAAAGAAGCTGAAAGATGAATTCATTGATATAGAAAGTGATATAGTTAAATTTTTAGTAGGACCAACTGGAACAGGAAAAACAACACTTATGAGAAATGTTTTTCATGTTTTTGGAAGGGATGTAGCAGTTACTGATAATAATTTAGTAATATATGTGTCGTTTTATTCGATGGTTTCATATTCAGGTGATGCTGAAGATGCAACTGTTTATATACGAGATGCGCTAATTGGTGCGATTAATGAGGCGATTTCTTGTTTGAATAAGAAAGATTATATAGATAGATTAGCCAGTTATGATGATGCATATTATAATGATTTTTACAATTTTGTAAAATCTAATAATAAACATCTGATAGAAACAGTTCCTAGTACTTCGGATAATGCGAAACAGATAAGGGATGGCAATGGTCAAAAATTTGTCTTGGATTGGATTGCACAAAATAAACCGATTGACTATTATATGTGTCAATTAAAGTATGAACTCTATTTGTATAAAAAACATACAAATAGTATGTTTAACAATATAATATTGATTTTTGATGATTTAGAGTCACTGGCATCTAAATATACAAACGATATAGTAGAATATGCATATCACTGCAAAAAGTGTTTGCAAGCTAATTTTAATAGGAGTTATCATTTTAAAGTTTTGGTAACAATGAGAAATTATACATATCGCATAGGACAAAATAGAAAGAAAGAAGCATTTCGTGAGATTTCATGGGAGGACGTAATAAAAAAAGATACAGCTCCGACATTAAGCGAAATATTAGATAAAAGAGTAGCATATGTGATGAATTTGGATGAAGTAATAAATTCAGTAGACGATAAAAAAGCGTTTCAGCAGGCTGGTGACAGCTTGAAAATAATATTACTAAGGATGTATGGTCAATATGATAATATGCTTCTTTCATTAAATCATAATAATATTTTTAAGAGTATGACGCTTATTTTTAGAATTCTTACAAATAAAACACATATGGGGAAATATGAGACTGATAGAAGAGAGCAAAATGGTGTGTTTGAGGTCTCTGCAAAGGATTATCGTGTTGAAAATCGTAGTAATAATTCTAGAATACCTGGAAATGATGAAGTGTTTTATGCATTAGCATATGGTGAAGAAAAACTCTATTTTGATAGCGAAGATTATTATTTAACCAATATTATGCATTATAAGAATACTAAAGGTGAAAATACGGAACTACTTGGCATTTACATTATTCAGTATTTTATTCATAAAGGTATTAGTATGGAAGATGAAGATTATGATGGTTTTGAAAGTCTTTTATGTATTAATGTTATTGAAGAAATAATGTCTCTCTATTCATTTTCTACAAAAGTGATAGCTGACTCTATATATAGAGGATTAGATATTATGATGAAGCATTTATATAGAGGGGGTGTATTATTACAAAGTATTATTGAACCTATTGCAGAAGAAGATGATGAAGTTACGCATAGAATCTATAAACCAGAAATGAAAGTGTTTCTATCATTAAGAGGAAGTCAGCTTTATAATATGCTCTCGTATAATGCTCTGCTATTTACGACTTATCGGGATGATATTGTAACAGATATTGAAGGCAACAATATTCCCACATTAGAGATGTCTATGAGTGCTCGTATACATTATTGTCTAACATATATTGAGTATTTGGCAAGTAAAGAGATTGAATTGTTTCGATCTGTATCAAGTTATAAGAGTTATAAGGATGTATTAGGGAGTGAATTAGTAGTTGTATTACTTATGAAAGGGATGAAAGAGACGATTAAAACATATTTTAAAGATGTTAATTTAGAGCAGCAAGAAATCATACGGCAGTATAGAACAATACAAGAAAAAATTAATGATTTTCTGGATTCGATTTATGATGAGGAACAAATTGACTTTGTTCATATTGAGTCAGTTTAGTTTAAGGAGGAAAATATGGTTCCTAACTATACTTTTGGACAAGATCAATTAAATAGGAAATTTATATCAGAAAATATTGAGGAATATTTAAAACTTATGCAAAAGAAGAATTCTGGGCGTGCTGTTTCTTTTGCCATTAATGCAAAGTGGGGAGAAGGAAAAACATATTTCATTAGTATGTGGAAAACTAAAATTGAGGAAAATAGAAAAGATGTTGCAGTTTACTATAATGCATGGGAAAATGATGATTGCGACTCAGCAATTCTTCCGTTGCTCTATAATATTATTTCTATCGAGGAGGATAGGGATGATGAAAAATTCCTTGAGTATGTAAAAATATTTATGAAAACATTGGGAATTAATACTTTAAAATTTGGCATAAATAAGGTGTTTGGCGATAATAACGAAATAGCAAAGATAATTTCAAGTAGTATAGGCGATAGAACAGATTATTCAATTTGTGACATTTTTTCTGAATTTGATGAGTATTATGGTAAGAGAAAAAAACTTCAAGAATCATTAAAAAATTTTATTCCAGATAACGGAAATTTATGGATTTTTATTGATGATTTAGATCGCTGTAATCCTACATTTGCTATTAATACTTTGGAATGTATAAAACACTTTTTTAATATTGAGCATATCATATTCATTTTTGCAATAGACTATCATCAACTGACAAAATCTGCGGAACAAATTTATGGGAAAGAAATTGATTCAGAGTCTTATATGAAAAAATTTTTTGACGTTATATACCAATTACCATCTCCAAATATAAAAAAATATATAGAG
>ERZ778518.2114-NODE-2114-length-11539-cov-4.151689_pt1 | contig 11539 bp, 10 predicted proteins | sample MGYA00510340_ERZ778518 | MGnify/ENA primary metagenome ERZ778518 (study PRJEB29527, sample SAMN07138967) | mouse gut metagenome | material: feces | host: mouse | place: China:Nanjing | collected 2016-01-25 ... | reverse complement strand
TTATATAAAGCAGAGGGGGAAGTTCTCTGTTGAAAACATGCTTGCCAGGTATGGCTCCCATGAACGGAGCAGATATGTGGTCTATCCTTATGTGACAGGACGTGACGGGGGAAATCCAAACTCTCTTCCATGGATTGTAAATCATGCATCAAAACATATTACGGAGGATATATGGAACACGGTTGAGGAAAAGGAATTTTGTGACACTGTTTGCTATGTTGCCGTTCATCCGGAACCGATTATAAAATGTTTTCCGAATTATATTGTCAGGACTGTGCTTAAAAGTAATAAAAGCCAGCTGGCCCTGAACGGAAATACATATCTCTGGAGGGTACAGCAAATCCAGGTTGAACTGCTGGAAGAATTTGACCGTATCTGCAGAAAATATGGTTTACGTTATAATATCAGCTTTGGAACGCTTTTGGGGGCTGCAAGGCACAAGGGCTTTATCCCCTGGGATGACGATATTGATGTAACCATTCCATGGGAAGATTATGATCAGTTGGATGAGATTATGAAACTCGAACTTGATCATGAAAAATATTATTTCCGCTGTCCGGCAAATGAGGAGAACAATCATCTGACATTTAAACACCTGGAACGAAAAGGTACGATCTACACCAAGCCCGGCAGGGACAAATTAGATCACCAGATAGGTGTGTTTATTGATATTTTCCCAATGTATCCTTCGTCCTCTTTTGCGGTATTGGATTGGGTGCATGCAAAAGTCTGCCGGTATTGGAGAACGGCTCTGTGGGCGACAGTGGGGGCTGATGCGGAACCAAATCAGAAAAAAAGAAAGTATTATCAGAAGATCGCCAGACCCGGTAATAAAAAGTGCTATGAAAAATTTATTCGTGCAGCTACTTTTTTTAAGAGCAGGAAATACCTGAAATTCTGGATCGCCATGGATCGCAACCCTTACGAGGTGCCACTGGTCAGAATGTCAAATTATACCGATACCATTGATATGGATTTTAACGGAAAAAAGTTTATGGCGCCACGGGACTATGAAGCAGTGCTGGATTACTGCTTTGGTCATGACTGGAAAAAGTATCCGACGACCGGTGGGAGAAAGCCTTCTCACAAGGCAATCATGGAAATTGGCGACTTATATAAAAAGGAAAGTGAGGGACAGCTATGAAATATGGTTATATGTTTTATCAAAAACCGTTAAAACCGCAGATGAAGACGCGGCCGGTCAATCTGGGAGATCCAATACAATCCTATGCGGTTAAAAATCTGTATCGGGAGATGGGCATTTCGGAAGAAGACATGGTTCCCGTGCCGCGATATGATGTAGCGGAGTATGATGGCGAAGAGTGTGTTTGTATTGTAAACAGTGCGAGCAATTATGAGGAGTTGGCTTACGACTCTCATTTTATGCCCCCATCTCCCAAAGTGCATGCAATTCCAATGTCTTTGCATCTTCATCGGGAATTGCCAAAGGATGAGCTGGAGTTTTACAGAACATGCGGAGGCGTGGGGTGCAGAGATCTGTTTACGGTAAATTACCTCAGGGGACTGGGGGTGGATGCTTATCTGACCGGATGCCTGACCCTGACTCTGCCTAAAAGAACAGAAGAACAGGCCAGAACAGCGGATAAAATTTACCTGCTGGATGTACCCACAGATGTGATGAAGATTATGCCGCAGGAGATAAAAGAGGAAGCGGTAACATTAACCAATATTCTGCGGTTTGAAAATCCCGGACATTCTAACAGAATATCTGTTGAGGATGCTTATGAGGAGCATAGAAAGGGAGAAGCGCGGATCGCATTACTCAGAGATACGGCAAAACTTGTAATTACCTCCAAGCTGCATGTGGCTTCCCCGTGCCTGGCTATGGGAATCCCGGTTATTTTGGCCAAAAATCATTTTGGAGACAGATTTGGATTTATAGATCGGTTCATCCCCACATATACCTCTGCCCATTATTCTGAAATAGACTGGAATCCGGCGCCTGTTGATTTTGAAGAAGAGAAGGCAAAAATAAAACAGGTATTTTTCGAACGTGTGAAGGCGGCGGTCAGCCGGATTGAACTGGAGAAAATGTGGGAATCCAAGAGCCCCCTGTACGAGATTGATTACAATACGGCAACCTCCATCGCAGTACGGAAAATCCCCTTCCCTGAGAGCCCTTTCCGATATGCGGTATGGGGAATTGTTTTATCAGCGGCATATTACCTTGATGAAGCCATGAAAGAGTACATACCGAATGGCAAATTGATTGCCGGAATTGATATTGCAGCGGAAGGGACTTATTGCGGCGAAAAGATTATAAAACCTGAGGATATTCACAAAATTCCGGAAGATGTGGTGATCATTGTGGCGGCGCCGTCTGCAAAGGAAGCTGCAAAAGAAATGCTGCTTGCATCAAACAGACCATTTGTTCTGCTGAAAGGAACCAATGTGGAATGTTATCATCTGTCATAAGCCGGTTTGACAGGCTTTGGGGGAGTAAGAGAAGCCGCTTTTCTTTATGATATTTTTCGGCGTCAATCTCAATATCGGATACCAAATGAAAGAAATAGGCATTACGCTGCTTTGCCAGAGCGGGGATGCTTATTTCTTTTTACGTTGTCTGTGGAATACAGTGCTGCAAACTGTCATGGAGTGGTTCGGGCAAATCTGACGCAAAAAAACACACAATCATAAATGGTAAAAACTTAATATTTTTTCATGATTATGTATAACCAGACAAATTTATACAAAAACTCCTTATATTTGACGATATAATACTGTGGCATTTGTAAATAAATAATGTTATAATAAGTGATAATTGTTTGACTGGAATTTTAAATTAAATAGAAATGGAACGGACGTATGTCCTGAGGTAAGAACATGAAAAAGAGGATTAAGATAAAAGGGAGGCTGAGATCGTATCTTCAGAGTTCCATAGCAATGGGCATTATGCTGGCCCTTGTGAATCTGATTATTTATCTGATGGATTACAGGTCGGGGCTTTTGCTGACCGGGGCGCTGCTGGTTTATTTTGTTGTTGTTTTTATCATGATGTTTTACAACAAGCCTGTGATTATGAATGAACTGATCAGCTTTGCAACACAGTATGGGCAGATTCAGAAGCGGCTGTTACGGGAAATGGAGATTCCCTATGCGCTTCTGGATGAGACGGGCAAAGTGGTCTGGAGCAATAAGGCTTTTGAGGCAGTAATACATAAGGAAAAAGGCTATTGTAAGTCGATTTCTTCCATATTTCCGGCGCTGACAAAGGACAGGCTGCCGGTGGAAGAGGAAGAAGAGACGGAAATGGAGCTGGAATTTGAGGCCTGTGAGTTTTCCGTGAAGATGAAGCGGATTTCACTGAAAGATATGGCGGTTAACAGCGAGATATTTCAGGAGCCTGACTATAAAGGGTATTTGATAGCCCTGTATCTCTATGATGAGACGGCATTGAAGATCGCTCTGCGGGAAAATGACAACCAGTCTCTTGCAGTGGGTATGATTTACCTGGATAATTATGAGGAAGCGCTGGAAAGTGTGGAAGAGGTGCGGCGGTCCCTCCTGATTGCGTTAATTGACAGAAAAGTCAATAAATACATTGCTTCTATGGACGGCATTGCCAAGAAAATGGAAAAAGATAAATATCTGATCATTCTTCGCAAGGAATCGGTGCTGCAACTGGAAGAAAGCAAATTTGACTTGTTGGACGATGTGAAAACGGTAAATATCGGCAATGAGATGGCGGTCACTCTAAGCATCGGCATTGGGCTGGATGGATTGAGTTATACACAGAATTATGAATTTGCCAGGACGGCGATTGACCTGGCTCTCGGCCGGGGCGGGGATCAGGCCGTTGTGAAAACTTCCGGTTCCATCACCTATTATGGCGGCAAGAGCCAGCAGGTGGAGAAAAATACGCGGGTAAAGGCCAGGGTAAAGGCCCATGCCTTGAATGAAATTATTTCTTCCAAAGACAAAGTGCTGGTTATGGGGCACCGCCTGGCGGATATGGACAGTTTTGGCGCAGCTGTGGGAATCTGCCGCATTGCCAGATCTCTGGAACGTAAAGCGCATATTGTCATCAACGATGTGACCACCTCCGTGCGGCCATTGGTGGAGATGTTCCGGAATAATCCGGAGTATGAGGAGGACATGCTGATTAACAGTGCGGAGGCAGTGGAAGCATCAGGCAATAATACAGTGCTGGTAGTCGTGGATGTCAACAAACCCAGCATTACCGAATGCCCGGAACTTTTGCGCACCTGCAAATCCATTGTGGTACTGGATCATCACAGACAGGGTTCGGAGACCATTGAGAATGCGACGCTCTCCTATGTGGAGCCCTATGCATCCTCAGCCTGTGAAATGGTAACGGAGATTTTGCAATATATTAAAGAAGGGATCCGTCTCAGAATTGAAGAGGCCAACTGTATGTATGCCGGTGTGATTGTGGATACCAATAATTTTACCACAAAGACAGGCGTGCGCACATTTGAGGCCGCTGCATTCCTGCGGAGAAACGGCGCTGATGTAACCAGGGTTCGCAAACTGTTCCGTGAGGATGCTTTGGAATATAAGACAAAGGCCGATGCGGTCAGTCAGGCAGAGATCTATCGGGGCAATTATGCCATTTCCGTCTGCTCCAGTGAAGGGGTTATGAGCCCTACCGTGCTGGGCGCACAGGCGGCCAATGAACTGTTGAATATTAAGGGAATCAAGGCCAGCTTTGTTATGACGGAGTATCAGGGTAAGATATTTATCAGCGCCCGGTCCATAGATGAGGTGAATGTACAGGTGATCATGGAACGGCTGGGCGGAGGCGGCCACATGAACATTGCGGGTGCACAGATGGAAGATGTTTCCCTGGAAGAAGCGGTCCGGGTTATGAAACATACATTGGATACTATGATAGAAGAAGGTGATTTGTCATGAAAATTATATTATTACAGGATGTAAAAAGCCTTGGCAAAAAAGGTGAAATCATTGAAGCCAGCGACGGTTATGCCAAAAATTTTATTTTACCGAAAAAGCTGGGCGTGGAGGCTAACGGTAAGAATCTGAATGACTTAAAGCTGCAAAAGGCAAATGAAGAAAAGATTGCAAAAGAGCAGCTGGAAGCGGCACAGGCTTTTGCGGAAGAGATGAAGACAAAGAAGGTAACTGTTAAAATGAAAGCCGGGGAAGGCGGTAAAGTGTTCGGATCCATCTCTTCCAAAGAGATCGCGCAGGCGGCTAAAAGCCAGTACGGTATGGAAATCGACAAAAAGAAAATACAGATGGCAGAGCCCATCCGGAGTTTTGGCGTATATGAAGTGGGCGTGAAGCTGCATCCCAAAGTAACAGGGCAACTAAAGGTACATGTATTGGAAGATCAATAGAAAGGGACTCTATGGCTGAAATGGAAGAGGCGCTGTTAAAGCGGGTAATGCCTCATAGCGTGGAAGCAGAACAGTCTGTGATTGGTTCGATGATCATAGACCGTGAGGCGATTGTGGTGGCGTCGGGGCTTCTTCGCAAGGAAGATTTCTATGGGAAGCAGTATGGCGTTGTGTTTGAAGCGATGACGGAGTTGAACGATGAAGGCAAGCCGGTGGACTTGATTACATTGCAAAACCGTCTGCGTGAGAAGGATGTCCCGCCGGAAGTCAGCAGCCTGGAATTCGTAAGAGATCTGATTACGGCTGTCCCGACCTCTGCCAATGTAAAGTATTATGCCAATATCGTGGCAGAAAAAGCGACTTTGCGTAAATTGATCCGTCTGAATGAAGAGATTGCCAATACCTGCTATGCAGGGAAAGAGAGCCTGGAATACATACTGGAAGATACGGAGAAGAAAATATTTGAACTGTTGCAGAAAAGAAACAGCAGTGACTATGTTCCCATCCGGGAGGTTGTTATGAATGCCATGAACCGGATTGAAGCCGCTTCCAGAAATAAAGGAGTCGTGACAGGGATTCCCACCGGCTTTATTGACCTGGATTACAGGACGGCAGGCATGCAGCCCTCGGATCTGATTCTTGTGGCGGCAAGGCCATCCATGGGAAAAACAGCCTTTGTACTGAATATCGCCCAATATGTGGCGTTTAAGCAAAATGAGACAGTGGCCATATTCAGTCTGGAAATGTCAAAAGAACAGCTTGTAAACCGGCTTTTTTCACTGGAATCAAAAGTGGATTCCCAGCATATCCGTACGGGTAATCTGACGGATCCCGAATGGGAGAAGCTGATAGAAAGCGCAGGTATCATAGGTAAATCAAAATTGATTATTGACGATACACCGGGAATCAGTATTTCCGAACTTCGTTCCAAATGCCGGAAGTATAAACTGGAACATGGGCTGAAAATGATTATTATTGACTACTTGCAGCTGATGTCAGGCAGTGGCCGGACAGATTCCAGACAGCAGGAGATTTCTGATATTTCCCGTTCCCTCAAGGCGCTTGCCAGGGAATTGAGCGTGCCGGTGATGGCGCTGTCACAGCTCAGCCGTGCAGTGGAGCAGCGTCCCGATCACAGGCCGATGCTTTCCGACCTGCGTGAGTCCGGTGCTATTGAGCAGGATGCGGATGTGGTAATGTTTATCTATCGGGATGACTATTATAATAAAGATACAGAATTAAAAGGCGTTGCTGAGATTATCATTGCAAAGCAGAGGAATGGCCCTATAGGGACGATCAATCTGGCATGGCTGCCGGATTATACAAAATTTGCCAATATGCAAAAATAATTCCATAATCAACATACAAAAGAGAACAGGCAGAGAGCAGGTTCTCTTTGCCTGTTTATGACAATAGAAAGTTTGCAACAACAGGAAGTTTACAAAGGCACTTTCTGCTGTTTCTGGCATTTGGGTAATTGCAGGTGGTTGTGATTGACAGGAGGAAAAGGTATGGAACAGAAAATGTACATGATTTCAGATGCGGCAAAACAGGTAGAAGTGGAGAGCCATGTCCTGCGGTATTGGGAAGATGAACTGGAACTTCCCATCAAACGGAACAAGCTGGGCCACCGCTACTATACACAGGATGACGTAAACCGTCTCAAGCGGGTTAAGACCATGAAGGAGCAGGGGTTTCAGCTAAAGGCGATCCGTAAGGCATTAAAGCAGGAAATCGAAGGGACAGAGGGAGAACCAATAGAAGAGAATGGGGAGGTGACGCCGCTGGTTGGTGAGACACAGGAACTTTCTGTAACTGAAAACGGATCGGGGGTCATCAGAAAAGAAGCTGGTTTGGCCAAAGAAGAGAAAGCATACCGCCTTCAGGTACTGCTTAGGAATATGATTGTGGATGCGATCCGGGAAGAGAATGAAGTATTCTGTGAGCAGATTAAAGACAGTGTATTAAAAGAACTGGACTATCAGTTCCGTTTGCAGGAAGAGCGGGAAGAACTGAGGGAGAATGAACGGATAAAGCGGGAAGAGGAGCATTTCAGGCAGATTGATGAGCTGATCCGGGAGAAGGCGGGTAAAAAGGAAAAAAGAAAAAAGCACTCATTTTTCTGAGTGCTTTTGCAACTTTTCTCTTTATGGTAGTTACTCTTCGGAGATGGAACCGGTAGGGCATGCGCCTGCGCAGGAACCACAACTGATGCATTTGTCGGGATCGATCTGGAACTGTGTGTCTCCCATGCTGATAGCACCTACAGGGCACTGTCCTTCACATGCGCCGCAGCTTACACATCCATCGCTGATTACATATGCCATAATAAAAATCCTCCTTATATTCATGGTTTCTTATTGATAAGATTATCAATTAACAAGTTTATTTTAATACAAATGTATGATGAATACAAGTAGAAAATGCAGGAATACATCCGGCTTTTTCTGGCTGTGGGTCAGCCCGCTTCGCTGTCTTTGCGGCGGGCTCTGATACCGTCCAGGATCACCTGCTTTTTCTCAATGACTTTGTTTTTATCCATGGGCTCTACCCCTTCCAGCTTATAGGGAATGCCCAGTTTTTCGTATTTTACCTTTCCCATGGTGTGATAGGGAAGTACATCCAGGGCTTTCAGCGTTTTCAGCCCGCCGATAAAGTATCCGAGTTTGTACAGATAGGTATCGTCATCGGTGATGCCGGGCACCACGACATGACGAATCCAGATAGGTACGTCTTTTTCGGAAAGATATTCTGCAAAAGCAAGAATCCGATCATTGGGCTGGGCTGTCAACTCCTTGTGCTTTTCCGGATCAATATGCTTGATATCCAGCATAACCAGATCGGTAAGCGCCAGAAGTCTGTCCAGTTTTTCCATCCACATACTGTTCTCCGGATTGAATGCTATTCCGGAAGAGTCAATACATGTATGGATATTTTTTTCTTTTGCGGCGGTAAAGAGTTCTGTAAGAAAATCCACCTGCATCAGTGGTTCGCCGCCGGTAACAGTGATGCCGCCGCCTTTGTAAAAGCTGATATTCCTTTCATATTGCTCAATAATCTCGCCAACTTCCATGAGAGTACCCGCATTCATTTCCCAGGTATCGGGATTATGGCAATAAGCGCAACGCATAGGACATCCCTGCACAAATACGACAAAACGTACACCAGGGCCGTCTACGGTGCCAAAAGATTCCAGAGAATGGATTCTGCCGCTCATATGATTTCAACGCCTTTCTATATATTTGTCTGTTTGAAAAGGTGTGTGGAAAGAACAGGGCACTGCGCCAGCAGTGCCCTGTAAATGTCAGTGCTTTTCGGATCAGGCTCAGATGCTCTCGTGGAATGTACGGGAGATAACGTCTGCCTGCTGTTCCGGTGTTAATTTAATGAAGTTAACAGCATAACCGGAAACACGGATTGTTAACTGAGGATAATTCTCCGGATGTTTCTGAGCATCCAGTAACATATCTCTGTTTAATACGTTTACATTCAGATGATGTCCGCCTTTTGTTGCATAACCATCCAATAAAGCTACTAAGTTGTCAACCTGTGCAGCATTTGTTGCCATGGGAAATTCCTCCTTTAATATTTATTGATTAGTGATAATCATCAAGACCCTGGTGCAGTGTGGGTACACTGCATGCCAGTGGGGTTCGGGAACAGTCCGTACAGCCCATTGTCTGAACATTTGTCGCTTCCTCACTTGTGAGATCAGTGTCCACATTGATGTGGCCCACTCCCATTGCCATGCCGGAATCCAGCATTTTTACAAGATCTTCCACTTTTTTGTCATCCATTGTTTTAACCACTCCCGAATCGTTTTGAATTTACTCTCAATTTATAACAGTGTGCTTATATAAACTGTTTAGTTATTCAGATCAAGCTCGATGTCGCCTGCAAATACCTGGTCTTCTTTTCCAAGAGCGCCAGGAATGATGGTGAAGGTATTGGAAATACCATCCTGAGCATCCTTGAACGGAAGTTTGGATACGGAAGAAAGAGATGCTACTGCACCGTGGGTATCACGTCCGTGCATCGGGTTAGCGCCGGGTGCAAAAGGCTGTCCTTTCTTACGTCCGTCAGGTGTGTTACCGGTTGCCTTACCATAGGTTACGTTGGAAGTGATGGTAAGGATAGAGGTTGTAGGAACACCGTTTCTGTAAGTATGATGTCTTCTGATTGCTGTCATGAATTTGTGTACGATATCCTGAGCAATGCTGTCAACGCGGTCATCATCATTGCCATATTTCGGGAAATCGCCGGTTGTTTTGAAGTCAACGATTACGCCGTCTTCATCACGTACAACTTCTACTTTTGCATGCTTGATTGCAGACAGAGAGTCAGCAACGATGGAAAGACCTGCAACACCTGTTGCAAAATAACGTTTTACGTCTCTGTCATGAAGAGCCATCTCTGCTCTCTCATAGCAGTATTTGTCATGCATATAGTGGATGATGTTCAGAGTATTTACATATACGTCTGCCTGCCATTCCATCATATCAATGAATTTGCTGTAAACATCATCATAATCCAGAACATCGCCTGTTACGGCACGGTATTTGGGACCAACCTGTTTCTTTGTTACTTCGTCAACACCGCCGTTCAATGCATACAGCAGACATTTTGCCAGGTTTGCACGTGCACCAAAGAACTGCATTTCCTTACCGATAACCATGGAAGATACGCAGCATGCAATACCATAGTCGTCACCGTGTGTAACTCTCATCAGGTCATCATTCTCATACTGGATGGAAGATGTGGTGATGGAAATCTTAGCACAGTATTTCTTGAAGTTCTCAGGAAGTCTTGTGGACCAGAGAACTGTCAGGTTCGGTTCAGGGCTGGCACCAAGGTTCTCCAGAGTGTGCAGATAACGGAAGCTCATCTTTGTTACCATATGACGTCCGTCAACACCTACACCTGCAAGGGATTCTGTTACCCATACCGGATCGCCTGCGAAAATCTGGTTGTATTCAGGAGTACGTGCGAATTTGATCAGACGCAGCTTCATAATGAAGTGGTCAACGAATTCCTGAATCTGTTCTTCTGTGAATGTACCATTCTTCAGATCTCTCTGTGCATAGCAGTCAAGGAAGGTGGATGTACGTCCAAGGGACATTGCAGCACCATTCTGCTCTTTTACTGCGCAAAGATAACCAAAGTAAACAGCCTGGATCGCTTCCTGTACGTTTGTAGCCGGTTTGGAAATATCACAGCCATAAGAAGCGGCCATTTCTTTCATCAGTTTCAGAGCTATTATCTGTTCGGACAATTCTTCACGCAGACGGATTACATCGTCAGTCATAACGCGACCGGTGGAATCTTTCTGAGCATTCTTGTCTTCGATCAGGTAATCAATACCATAAAGAGCTACACGTCTGTAATCGCCAATGATACGGCCGCGGCCATAAGCGTCCGGCAGACCTGTGATAATATGGGAAGAACGGCATGCTCTCATCTCTGCATTGTAAGCATCGAAGCATCCGGCATTGTGTGTCTTTCTGTGTGTGGAGAAGAATTCACTGATTTCAGGATCAACTTCGTAACCGTTGTCAGAGCATGCCTTCTCAGCCATTCTGATACCGCCGTAAGGCTGCAGGGAGCGCTTAAACGGTTTATCTGTCTGGAAGCCAACGATTGTCTCTTTGCTCTTGTCCAGATATCCAGGACCATGGGAGGTGATTGTGGAAACCACTTTGGTATCCATATCCAGGACACCGCCTGCTTCACGCTCCTTCTTCTGCAAATCAAGTACTACTGCCCACAGATCTTTTGTATTCTGTGTAGCATCTGCCAGGAAGGATTCATCCCCCTCATACGGTGTATAGTTCTTCTGAATGAAGTCACGGACATTCACTTCCGAATCCCATTTACCGCCTACAAAATCTTTCCATTCTGGTCTCATTTTGAAATAGCCTCCTATCGTTTTTTGTTAAGACTGTTGTTAACCTTATAGCAATTATTATAAGTGCTAAACCCCCGAAACGTCAAGAATCGGCATGTATTTTTTTGTATACAAACCCACAAAAATCATGAATTTTTTATAAATTTTTGTGAATTTCGTGGATAACTTGCCAATCTCTGGTTAAAGTATTATAATGTTCACGAAGCAATGAGCAGTGCGTGTTCGATTGTCCGCCAATCGGCTGCCGGCAGCCGAATTGGCGGCCAATCGAATTCAAAGGGCGAAGCCCGTG
>ERZ778518.2112-NODE-2112-length-11543-cov-3.469620_pt1 | contig 11543 bp, 9 predicted proteins | sample MGYA00510340_ERZ778518 | MGnify/ENA primary metagenome ERZ778518 (study PRJEB29527, sample SAMN07138967) | mouse gut metagenome | material: feces | host: mouse | place: China:Nanjing | collected 2016-01-25 ... | reverse complement strand
TGAATGTCGGTTTTATGCCGGCGGGAAATTATCTGGGAGAGATGATCGCGGGACTTCCGTACCGGGTGATCCTCGTGCCGATCGGCATGGTGATCGGTTTCTTTCTCGTAAAAGCGGAACCGGCGGTCTACGTCCTGATGGAGCAGGTGGAGGAGATCACGTCCGGCGCGATCCCCGGCCGGGCGATGGGTACGAGCCTTTCACTCGGCGTCGCGGTCTCGGTCGGGCTGGCGATGGTGCGTGTGCTGACGGGCATTTCGATCCTCTGGTTCATCCTTCCGGGTTATGTGATCGCGCTCTGCCTTTCCTTTTTTGTGCCAAAGATCTTTACGGCGATCGCGTTTGACTCCGGCGGCGTCGCTTCGGGCCCGATGACAGCTACATTCCTGCTTCCGTTCGCGATGGGAGCCTGTCAGCAGGTCGGGGGAAATATCGTACAGGACGCGTTTGGTATCGTCGCGATGGTGGCGATGACGCCTCTCATCGCGATTCAGGTATTAGGGGTCGTGTATCAGATCAAATCCGGGCGTTCTAAGGAGGCGCCGGAGTCTTACCTCGATATTTGGGATGAGGATGATATCATTGAATTGTAGGCTGGCCTGGCGGGCAGCATGACGGAGCCCGGCCGGGGAAAGGAGTTAGGATGAATGAGCTTTATATGCTGGGGATCATTACCAACCGCGGGATGCGCCATAAGTTTATCGAGTTTTTTAAGCGCAATGATATCCACATCACGCTGACCGTTCTCGGAAATGGCACGGCAAACAGCATGATCCTGGATTATCTGGGAATGGAGGCGGTGGAGAAAGCGATCTATTTTTCGTTTGTGACCTGGAATACGTGGAAACATCTGCGCAAAGAGCTGTATCAAACGATGCACATCGAAATTCCGGGCCGGGGGATCGCGTTTGTCATACCGCTCAGCAGTATCGGGGGGAAGAAGGCGCTGCATTACCTGACCGTAGGCCAGGAGGTTGAGATCGAGGAGGAGAGTACATTGAAACAGACGGATTTTGAACTTTTGGTCGCGGTAGCGAACGCGGGTTATATGGAGACGATCATGGATGCCGCCAGAAGCGCCCATGCGCCGGGGGGGACGGTCGTCCACGCGAAGGGAACCGGAATGGAGCACGCGAGGAAATTTTTAGGGATTTCTTTGGCGGAAGAAAAAGAGATGATTTTTATCGTGGTGCGTTCGGGACAGAAAAATGAGATCATGAGGGCGATCATGGAGCAGGCGGGGACGAAAAGTCCGGCCGGGGCGATCGTGTTTTCTCTCCCGGTGACGGGAACTGCCGGACTGCACGTATTGGAGGAAGAAGATGATTAGAAAATATAGATTTGGAAGACCGTTTGAGACGGGTGCTGTCGAGGGGCAGATCGGGGAGGCTAAGGGATTGCCGCCGTATGGGGAGATCCGGTGTGGAGATGAAGTGGCGGCGTGCGGGGAGAAGAGGCCGGCGGGATCGTTTTCGTACCACTATGTACTGCATGATGAGGATATCGTGTACGGGCTCGGCGAGGCAAACCGCGGGATCAATAAACGGGGATACCGTTACGTGAGCGACTGCACAGACCAGCCAAACCACACAGAGGATAAGCGTTCCCTGTATGGCGCGCACAATTTTATCGTCGTTTCCGGCGCGGAAACATTTGGCCTGTTTTTTGACTATCCGTCCAGAATGACGTTTGATATCGGCTATGAAAAAACCGAGCGGATGACTGTGAGTTGTGAGCGCGCCGATTTGTACTTATATGTAATAGAAGGGGATTCGGCGTATGACGTTGTGAAACAGTTTCGGAAGATCATCGGCAGGAGTTACATCCCACCGAAGTTTGCGTTTGGGTTCGGACAGAGCCGGTGGGGGTACAGAACAAAAGAGGATTTCCAAAATGTCGCGGACGGATACCGCGCGAACCGCATTCCGCTGGATCTGATCTATATGGACATTGATTATATGCAGGACTATAAGGATTTTACGGTGAATGAGGATGAGTTTCCCGATTTTCCGGCATTTGTCGCCGAGATGAGGGGGCGTGGCATCCGTCTGATCCCGATCATTGACGCCGGGGTGAAAGTCGAAGAGGGGTATCCGGTCTATGACGAGGGAGTGCGGGGCGGGTATTTTTGCAAACGGGAAGACGGCAGTGATTTTACGGCGGCGGTTTGGCCCGGGGAGACACATTTTCCCGATGTATTGAATGAAGAGGCGGCGAATTGGTTTGGGGATCATTACCGCAGCCTGACAGACCAGGGGATCGAAGGGTTTTGGAATGATATGAATGAGCCGGCCATGTTTTATTCACAGGAGGGCGTCCGGCAACTGCAGGAAGTGATCTCATCCTGTCAGAAGATGGAACGCGGCATGGCGGATGTGCACAAGATCCAGCAGACGGCCGGCGGCCTCGCAAATGCCGAGGCGGACTACAGACGTTTTTACCACTCGGTCAATGGGGAGATGATCCGGCACGATCTGGTGCATAACCTGTACGGGTATCATATGACGAAAGCGGCGGCACAGGCGTTTGGGCGCATTGCCCCGAACCGGAGGTTTTTGTTGTTTTCCCGCGCGTCCTATATCGGAATGCACCGGTATGGCGGCATTTGGACGGGGGACAACCACTCGTGGTGGTCACATCTGCTCCTGAACCTGAAAATGCTTCCCTCTCTCAACATGTGTGGATTTTTATATGCCGGTGCGGATTTAGGCGGGTTTGGGGCGGATACGACGAGGGAGCTATTGCTCCGCTGGCTGGCGTTAGGCGTATTTACGCCGCTTATGAGAGATCACTCCGCGATCGGGACGAGGGATCAGGAAGCTTACCAGTTTGGGGATACCGAGGCGTTTCGCGGTGTCATTGAGACGAGATACCGCCTTTTGCCCTATCTGTACAGCGAATATTTGAAAGCGGCGTATTCAGATGATATGTATTGCCGGCCGCTGGCGTTTGTATATCCCGGGGATGCGTTTGCGCGAGGTGTCGAGGATCAGCTCGTCATCGGCGATGAGATCATGATCGCGCCGGTTTATACAGAGAACGCGAGGGGGCGTTACGTATATCTGCCGGAAGAGATGCGGTTTGTGAAATTTAAGAAGGATGGCTGTTATTCAGTAGAAACGCTGGGGCCGGGGCATCATTATGTAGAGATTGATGTCGATGAAGTGCCGCTTTTTATCCGCGCCGGAAGGTGTATCCCGTTAGTGGACGCGGCGCCGTGCGTGGATGAGATCGACATGCGGACAATGAAAGTGATCGGGTACGAGGGCGCCAGGTATGAGCGGTATGATGATGACGGCATCCATACGGACAGCCAGGTGACGCGGACGATTGAGAGTTTGTAAGGGTTTGGGGCTGCATAATAAAAAAGACCAGTGCGGATCGTGGACTGGTCTTTTTCTATCTATAAACGGATCTGTGTGATTTTTTTCTTATTTCTTCGCGGCACCTACAAAGGCGAACAAAGAGCCTTTCGGATCGTTGATCGTTTTTCCGAACAGGAGCGGTTTGCACTGGGAACGCCAGGACGTGCTGTCACAGAGCCCCCACAGTGTGATGCCGGTGATTCCCTTTGGATTTACGGCGGTGTTGCGGGTTTTCTGTTTTGTTACGATCGTTTCCATCAGTTCCTTCACAAACTTTTTCTGGTCGGCACTGGTCTCTTTTTCGTCCCGGTATGCGTATGTGGCAGAGGAGCCTTCCGTGTCAAAATTGATCGTGAAATCGAGCTCGGTGATCTGGATTTCGTAACCGGAAGCAAGGAATTTTTCCAGCGCGTCGCCGTACTGTTTGACCGTCGGTACTTTCACGTCGACATGGCTCTGCATCCCGATGCCGCCGCAGATCTTTTCCGGCTCGTCCTTGTTGATAAATGCTACGAGATCGAGTACCTGCTGCACGGAAAAGTATGTGTTATAGTCATTATAGAAGAGAGTCACCTTGTCCTGGACCTCATAGCTTTTCAGGACGCCGTATGCGACCTGGAACGCTTTTTTTACATAGGAAGGCGAAGCGCCCATATTGCCGTATACGCTGTCCCACACGGTCTTTCCGAAAGAACCGCGGTGCAGGTATTCATTTACGACATCCCACGCGTAGACGATGCTTCCGGCGGAACCGGTCAGCGCTTTTTCTTTTTCCATGACGTGCGCCATTACATTGTGTACATAGAACTCCAGGCGCGCGTCCATCGTCTGGGTGGAAACGACAGAGGAAGAGCTGTCGTAGGATTTGAGGAAGAACCAGCTCGGCGTCTGGCTGTGCCACACGAGCGTGTGGGCGCGCATGCGCAGTCCGTTTTTCGCGGCGACTTCCATCGCGCCGTCCACCTCGCGGAAGTTAAGCTGCGGAACGGTCGGCTCGCTGTAGTTTTCCGGTATATAGTATCCGGCTGCTTTTGCTTCGGCTACGGTCATCGTTTTTGACTTGAAGCCGAGGATGTTATCCGGTTTCATTTCATTTTCCAGCGTAAAGCTGTTAAAATGTTTTTTGATAAACGCCAGTGTGTTGTTTTTGCGCAGCTCTCTCGGAGCGGAACTTCCGTAATTGACGGCGGCGCCCATGTTCGGGATGATGTCTTTATAGGCGGCCAGGATGCTCGGCGCATTTACGATCTTCTTCTTTGCTACGGTAATTTTGCATTTGAGCTTATATGTTTTCTTGTTCAGTTTTACAGAACAGGATACCGTGGCGGTTCCCTTTTTGACACCTTTGATCTTGCAGGATGTCTTTGTTTTTTTGGTAAGTTTTACATACTTTTTATTACTGGTCTTCCATGTCACTTTCGCTTTTTTTCCCGCGCGGGACAATTTTATGGTTTTCGTTTTCCCCTCGGTAACCGTTACTTTTTTTGCGGAAAGCTTTGGTTTTTTTGCTTTGGCGCCGGCTGGTGTTCCCGGTGCGATAACTGAGACTACAGCGCCAAATAAAACAGCATGTGCGATGATACGCCTGGAAATGCCATTTGGCGTTTTTTTAATGGATGCAGTCATATGAATTCCTCCTACTCATGTTATTATTTGTGCAGACCGGTTTTTTAGTTCCGGTTTTTCTTCTATTATACAGGAGGATTATCCAATGTTCAAGCGTGTTTTCAGTTCTTCTATGCTGATGTCAAGTTCTCTCGCGATGCGTGACAGATCCTCGTATTCCAGTTTGGATCGCGTGACGCCGTATCCAGAGGATATTTTTTCCCGCACCTGGCCGAATGGGGTGTCGCGTGTTTCAACCGCGCGCGCTAAAACGTGCCGGCGCTGTTTGGTTTCCCGTATGCCGAGCGTCGTCGTATGCTGAAACAGCAGGGATAGCATCGCTTCTTTTTCCTGTCCGCGGCAGAGAACGGTAAAGAGGGTGCCGGGTCTTGATTTTTTCATGCCGGCGGGAACGGTGAACACATCGAGGGCGCCGCCGTCGAGCAGGCGTTCGGCCGCAAAACCGATCATTTCGGCAGTCATATCGTCCACCTGGCATTGCAGCTCCCAGATGGTTTCCGTCTGTCCGTCTGATGCTTCCCCGATCATGGCCCGTACGCAGTTTGCGGCGGGAAAGTCCCTGGTCCCCATGCCATATCCGATTTTTTCTACCTGCATGACAGGCATGTCCTCAAACTGTGTGGCAAAATGCCTTAGAAGTGCCGCGCCGGTCGGCGTGCACAATTCGCCCTGGATGCTGCCGCCGTAGATCGGCACGCCGCGCAGGATGTGGGCAGTCGCGGGCGCTGGTACGGGCAGGATGCCGTGCGCGCACGCCACCTGGCCGCTGCCGACGTGGACCGGGGAGACGATGACCTCGTCCGGGGCAAGTTTTTCCATGAGCAGACAGACCGCGGTAACATCCGCGACGGCGTCCATCGTGCCGACTTCATGAAAATGGATCTCTGATACGGGAACGCCGTGGGCGCTGCTCTCTGCCCGGGCGATCAGATCATAGACGGAAATTGCATGATTCCTGACGTTTTGTGAGACTGGCAGGTTTTCTAACAGGTGCCCGATCTGGTGCAGGCTGCTGTGGGAGTGGTTTGGATGTTCATGTGCGTGTTCGTGTTCCAGTGAGTGCCTGTGTCCATGCCGCTGCGCAAGATCGGTCTCCTCCCTGCCATGTATCTTCACGGAAACGTGTGTACCAAGTATCCCGCACTTCGTGGAAGGGTGTTTGCTAAATCGCACGCCGGGAATGCCTAAGGCGTTAAGTTCCGTGACGGCTGCATCGGGGTCAGGCAGCAGTTCCAGCAGGGCCGCTGTGAGCATGTCGCCCGCGGCGCCCATGCCGCAGTCAATGTATAATGATTTCATCGTATCATCCTTTCTGCGTTTTTTTTGCTTCCATATGGTTGATCATGCTGGCGAGATAACCGGCGCCGAACCCGTTATCAATATTAACGACCGAGACGCCGCTTGCACAGCTGTTCAGCATGGATAGAAGCGCCGAGAGTCCGCCAAAGGATGACCCGTACCCGACACTGGTCGGAACAGCGATGACCGGGCAGTCGGCGAGACCGCCGATCACGCTGGCTAGCGCCCCCTCCATGCCGGCTACGGCGATGATGACGCTCGCACTCATCAGGATTTCTTTCTGGGCGAGCAGACGGTGGAGACCGGCGACTCCGACGTCATAAACCCGTGAAACCTCATTTCCCAGTACCTCGGCCGTCAGGGCGGCTTCTTCGGCGACGGGTATATCGCTCGTTCCCCCGGTGGCGACCACAATCGTTCCGATGCCGTCCGCCTGTTCCGGTTCCCCGACAATGCCGATGCCGGCCTCTTCATGAAAATGCAGGGGGTGGTGTTGCCGGATCTCATGGGCGGCGTCTTTGGAAAGGCGGGTAATGAGTACCACATCCTGACCGTTTTTTCTCATGGTATCCAATATGCCGATGATCTGGGCGTTTGTTTTCCCGGCTCCATATATGACCTCGGCCGCCCCCTGCCGCACGTTTCGGTGAAGGTCGACTTTCGCGTAGCCGATGTCTTCAAACGGCTTTGTTTTGATTGCCAGCAAAGCTTCTTCTACCGACAGCGTTCCGTTATGGACGGCGGTGAGGATGTCTTTGATCCCTGTTTTCATGTGCGAACCTCCAAATCAAGAAAAACATTGGTATACAATGGCTTCAGTTCCGTGACAATGCGCGTCCGGTTTTCCATGACGGCATCAAGCTGTGCCGCGGGAACCTGTATGTTAGCTGCGTTTTCGAACAGACGGACACGAAAGTCAGTCAGACCGAGGGAAGACAGAACTTGTTCGGCGTACTCCGTGCGTTCTAGTTTTTCTGCTGTAATGGGCGAGCCGGACGGGATTCTTGTGGCAAGGCAGGCGTAAGCCGGCTTGTCCCAGGTGAACAGGCCGGCTTCTTTTGATAACCGCCGTATGTCCGCCTTTGTCAAACCGCATTCCCGTAAAGGGGAGCGGATGGCGCATTCTTTGAGTGCCTGCATTCCCGGGCGGTCGTCTGCCTGATCTGAGGCATTTGTGCCGTCGAGTACGACGGAAAACCCGTCTTCGGCCGCCGCCTTTATGATCCGGGTAACGATGGCTTTTTTGCAGTAGTAGCATCGCTTTGCGGAATTTTCCGTGATTTCCGGCGTGCGGAGAAGATCGGTTTCCAGTACGGTCAGATCGGCGTGGAGACAGGCCGCCATGCGTTTGGCGTCTTCGAGTTCAAATCGCGGCTGAAAGGCGGATTTTACGAAATACGCTTTTATTTCCGTGCCATAGGTGACAGCGGCGTATAACAAAAAGGCGGAGTCCACCCCGCCGGAAAATGCGACGGCTGTTTTGGGGTGATTCTGAAAGAATGATGCCAGGTCCATAAAAATCCCTCTTTCGTTTTATGATATACTATGATGTTGGGGTCAAAAGGTTTTTTGCCCCCAACTGATGCCTCGGATTGCTCCGTTGTTTCACAACTCCCGCAATCCTTCAAACATTCGAAATCCGCTGATTTACTACGTAAATCGCTTCTTTCTCATGTTTGGCGGGTCCCAAGTTCAAATCCTAATAAGTTCGCCAGAACTTATTTATTATGTAGACATGAACGGCATTTTGACCTTTTGACCCTGGCATCATAATATGAAGTATATCACATCGGGATGGGGAGGAAAAGAAAAAGTTCATTATATCAGCCTGTTTTTTACGGGTGGATGAAGACGTTTTTTTACGTCTATAATGGGGATCACGATATCCATGCAAAATGTGCTGCCAAATGTGTGCTTTAAAAAACCGTGATTTTTCTCAACGATATTTTCAATGTTATCCATCCCATACCCGTGTTTCAGAAAATCTGTTTTGTGCAGGGAAGTGCATTCTTCCGCGGGATCATATGTATTTTCTATACGAATGTAAAAAATATCATTTTCATTGACCGAGATCGTGAGAGCGATAAAATTGTGCCCGCCCGCGTTTTTCCGGCAGGCATTGAAGCTGTTGTCCAATAGGTTTCCGAGGATCACGCATAGATCATAATCGTTGATCGGAATGCGGTTTGCATCGATTTTCAGAGTGGGGGAAAAGGAGATACCGTTTGTTTCAGCAATATTTTTAAAGTTGCTGACAAAGGCGTCGATCACCAGGTTTCCCGTATTGATCTCCGTGTAAGTGTCCTCAATATCTTTCATGGCTAACTGCAGGTACTGGCAGAGTTCTGTGTACTCCTGCCGCTTTAGGTGCTCCTGAAGGATAAAATAGTGTTTCTTGGTATCATGGATCAGGCGGCGGTTGGTTTTATAAGCGGCTCCTAACTGGACATACTTCTCCTTTTGGTATGCGATCTGCATTTCCATCTGGCGCAGCCGGTGCAGCGCCTGTTCCTGCTGGAAACTTTTATTGATCATCCAGTGATTCAGGATATTTAGCAGGGAAAGGGCAATATAAAGGCAAAGGAAGAAGGTCCGGTTGTTTCCCGTCATGATATCTTCGATCGGCGCGAGCAGCATGGTTACTAACGAAACGAGTGGTGTGGTCAGGATAAATATGTGGTAATTCGGTTTATGGCCGAACAATTTCCGATTCCAAAAAAAAGAAACGATCAGGGTAAGGAAGAATAGTACGATCTTTGAGCCTAAATTCATCATGACCGAAAGGGAGTCATCGGAAATGCTGAAGATGGACGGACGGACCATTTCCATGAGCATGGTAAAAATCGTTTCTCCCAGAATGGCCAATGCCTGAAAGATTAAAACAGAAAACAGGCGGTGGCGCATGGATGTCTGATATAAAAATGTCAGCGCGTACGAGGTCAGTAAACTGACGGATGCAGCAAGGATAAATTTCTGGTTGCTGGAAAGGGGCGCTGTCAGCATTTCATTGGCAAACAGGACCGCTTCCATGATACAGTAGGAAGCATAAAAAGTAGTAAGGGATACGTTGTCTCGCCGGCGCTGCAGGACATTATTAAAAAATGTTAGAATTAGAAAAAGGTCAAACGCATAGGTAAATATGATTATGATCGTGTGAATCATTTTCGTGTTCCTTCCTTAAAGTTTTTTCATTTCGACAATGTTGTTCAAAAAAACGTGCTGCAATTTCTTTTCGTAGCCTCTGCTGATCGGTACGGTCTCGCCATTGTCCAATATGGCAGAGTGTTTGTGGAAATAGTGTATGAAGGCCAGGTTTAGAAGGATACCGCGGTAACAGGGTAAAAATTGGTAATTAGCTAGTTTTTCCGCCCAGTCGTTCAATTTTCCCTTCGTCTCTATTTTTTCATCAAAAAAGTGGAAACAGAGGATGCCCTTTTTCCCATCGGAAACGTCGATATAACGAATATCCCGGATGTTTACGGTTTTTTCTGTTTCGTCCTCCCGGATCAGTGTGTACAACAGAAACTGATCGTTGATTTCATGCACGATCTCATTCATGATGCCATAAACCTTTTCAAGTGAAATCGGCTTTACGAGGTAGTAATAGGGATGGACCCGAAAACTGTCCTGCATGTAATCAGGGTAATTGCTGATAAAAACAATAAATACATGGCGGTCAACCGTTGTCTTGATGATCTCAGCTGTTTTTAGTCCGTCTGTTCCGGGCATTTCAACATCTAAAAAAACGATATGGAAATCACCCTGCTGCTGGAACTTTTTTAACAGATCACTGCCAGAGGAAAATTCGGTATAGGTGAAGTTGTTATCCTGTGCGATCAGATAGGAGTCCAGACAGGTCGCGATATTTTTGCGGTATATTTCGTCATCATCACATATTGCTATATTTAAGTTCAGCATCGTTCTCCCCCTTGCTTGCCGTACGCATTGATCATCATTCCTATGCCCTGGTTTATAGAAACAGCCATCATACAGATAGATACCCAAAAATAACATTCCCTGCATTTATAATACTGTAGTATGGCATAAATGGCAATCACAAACAGGCAGCAGAGCAGACATTTTTGTTTGTACCGGCCGCGCTGGCCGGCAGGAATGCGTTTGTTTTGTGTGTCTACTGGCGCCATAAATAAAATCAGGAAAAGGGAAAGGAAAAAGCTCAAATGTATCATTCCCTGCGGCATCGTTTCCGCGAACAGACTTGTGAGGAACAATATCAATAAAAAAACGGAAAAGGAAACCATACTGCATTTCATACGGGAACGGGCGTGCGCTCCGCCGGCAAACATTTTCACTGGAATCATCGTAATGAGATAGAGCGCAGCCTGCAAAGGAACGTCGAGCAGAACTCCGATCAGGAAAATAGAAGCATTGAATAATATGTTATCCAGTACAAAATCAAAACAGTACAGATAAAATTTAGTTTCTTCGGGTGAAATGATGTGGTTGTCTGTTAACATAGCACAGATTTTTTTACTTATATGACATGTAATATACATGGATCGATCGTCCTCCCCTCTGCACGTTATTATACCATGACTAAAAAAAATTTTCCGATATCAAGGGCGAGATGTCAAAAACGGGGGGTGAGTTGCATCCCTCGCCTGTCATTTTGCATTTCACCCCGTGAATTTGACATCTCACCCCCCATTTCGATCCGAGTCAATCATTCCGTGCTAAAATGAATCCAGTGTGAAAGCATTTTACAACGTTCAAGCGAGGAGTGATGGCGAGTATAGCACCGATTAGAACGCTGCGATGCGGTTTTGAATTGTGGGAGGAGGTGAGAGAATGTATCAGGGAAAGATTGCTGTTTACAGAGATTCCGGTGAAAAAAGCGTTCTTTTCATATGGTAGTGGAATACCGAAAAGAACGCGGTGTAAACACACACATACTGTAGCACGAAATCACATAAAAAACAAGAATAGGAGATGATTTTTATGATAAGAAGACTGACTGGAAAAATAGCAAAAGTACTTACATGCCTGTCCCTGGCGGCCCTCGTGGCAGCACCCGTGATGGCGCAGCAAACGAGCGCGAGTAATACCGTTGAAACAAACAAAAAAGACTGGGTGACGTCTATGGCGGATACGAAGGTTACCAATCAGCAGGAAACCAGTTTTACGTTATTTAAGGGAATAGGGCATGACAGTGCCATAAACAATGTAAAGGTGGGAGCATACTTAGACGGTACATGGAAAAGGGTAATCGGTCCGGCAGAGGGCATTGCAACA
>ERZ778518.2103-NODE-2103-length-11582-cov-5.626182_pt1 | contig 11582 bp, 10 predicted proteins | sample MGYA00510340_ERZ778518 | MGnify/ENA primary metagenome ERZ778518 (study PRJEB29527, sample SAMN07138967) | mouse gut metagenome | material: feces | host: mouse | place: China:Nanjing | collected 2016-01-25 ... | reverse complement strand
TAAGAAGAAGGCTCAGCAGGGTTAATTGAATAAGCGCAGCCCGAAGACCTAGGTTTTCGGGCTGATTTTTTGAAAGCGTGAGGTGAGCAATGCGGGATATCAAACGGCTGTTTTTCGGTCTGGGTTATACCTTGATAGACGAAAGCAAGTGTGTCGAATACCGTATATAGGAGTTGCTTAAACAAAGCAATGCACCAAGCCGTGAGATTCCGGAGCGACGCATGAAAGAATATGCGTCACAAAACCGTTTGCCATACAAGGACACGCCAAGTGATTCGGACTTAAAACGACAAAATGGCGGCATGATCTGGAGAAAATTTACATATGCGTTTCAAATGTGCTTGAAAAACTGTAATCCAAGTATAACCCGGAGATAATCGCAAATCATGGACATGGGACGGAGGAACGCCTTATCGGATACGGAAACCGTCAGTTTTTTGACATTATCATTTCTTCTGGCGAGGAGGATGTGTACAAACCCGATCAGAAAATTTTTGAGATCACGCTGAACAAAGCGGAATGTTCTCCCAGAGAAGCTTGTATGATTGGCGACAGATTAGATAACGATATCGTCCCCGCCAAAAAAGAAAATGTCGAGTATATGGGTAAAACAGGGTTTATTTAAAATAGTGATGTCAGCTTGAAAAAAAATAAGCCCGATATAATTGTCGAACGAATTGATGATATATTATCTTACTTGTAACACTAAAATGGGCTGTTTTCCGCATTATTATCGCAAATGCAACCGCGGGTTGGCGAATTGAAAAGCGGCGGTTGGTAGTCCGCAACCGCAGAAAATGCTAAAATTAACGTATCGGAAGCAACGGTTTCCGAAATAATATAAGAGGTGATTTTATGATTTTTGCGGACAAACTGGTAAGGCTCAGAAAAAAGAGCGGAATGTCGCAGGAGGAGCTTGCCGAGAGAATGAACGTTTCACGGCAGTCGGTGTCGAAGTGGGAGAGCGCGCAGAGCGTTCCCGATCTGGAAAAAATATTGCGGCTCGGCGAGCTGTTCGGCGTGACGACCGATTACTTATTAAAAGACGAGATAGAGGACGAGGAATTTGTCGGAAAGGACACGTCCGAGTGCAATCGAAAGATAACGCTCGCCGAGGCAAACGAGTTCCTTGAGCTGCGGAAAAAGGCTTCGTGGCGCATTGCTCTGGCGACGTTCCTCAATATTGCCGCGGTGACGCAGCTTATTATATTCGGCGGCACGACGACGCTGTCCGAGCCGCCGTTCCCGGAGAACGCCGCCGCTGTGCTCGGGATGGCGTTGCTGCTGGTAATGGCGGCTATCGCGGTTGGAATTTATCTGTATACGGGCGCTCAGAGCAAGCATTTTGAGTTCCTCGAAAAAGAGGAATTTGAAACGGAATACGGCGTTGTCGGAATGGTCAAGGAGCAGCAAAAAGCGTTCCGCAATACCTATGTGACGAACAACATAATAGGCGCGTGTTTGTGCGTGATTTCGCCCGTGCCGGTATTTGCCGGAGCGCTTATGACGAAAGATTTCACTCGTGTGCTGCTTCTGGCGACAACAATGCTTATCGCGGGCGTCGGGGTGGTGTTCTTTATTACCGCGGGGGTGCGCGAGGCAAGTATGCGCAAGCTGCTCGGGGAGGGCGACTATTCCCCTAAATACAAGCGCAAGGCACGATTGGCGGCAAAGATCTCACCGATATACTGGAGCATTGTCGTGGCGGTCTATCTGGCGTGGCTGCTGTTTATTGACGGGAACAAACACGAATCGAATTCGTGGGTGGTGTTCCCCGTAGCGGGCGTGCTGTTCGCAGCTGTGCTCGGGATATGCAGCATAGTGGACCGCAATAACAAAAACGACGATATATAACGGTTTACAACAGTTGGAGATAACGTTTTGCTTTAATACGCCCTTTGTGCAAAATGACCAAATTTAACATTTATTTTTGTAATATGAATATTTGTTTATACACATATTTTGCTTGATTTATTATTGAAAATATTGTATAATAAGGTTATAAAGCTTTTAATTCAATCCAAAGGAGCTGGAATTATGAACATAGACAACATCACTCTGTTGGACGTGATCGACCGTCAGACATTGCAGTCGCTGCAAGACGCTTTCGCCGAGGCTACGGGAATGGCGGCGCTCGCGACCGATGACACGGGCTCGGTAACGCGCCTGAGCAACCCGACCGAATTCTGTATGAGCCTTACGCGCAAATCTTCGATAGGCTGTGAGCGCTGCAACAAGTGCGATTTACAGGGCGGAGCGGATTCATCGCGCACAGGACGTCCGTCCGTTTACTACTGCCACGGCGGACTGGTGGACTTTGCCGCGCCTATCATCGTCAACGGTAGGCATATCGGATCGCTCATCGGCGGTCAGGTGCTGACGCAGGAGCCCGACGACGCGAAATTCCGCAGGATCGCCGCCGAGATCGGAGTAGACCCCGATCGTTATGTTAGCGCAGTACATAAGGTCAAGATCGTTCCCAAGGAGCAGATCGACGCCGCCGCTAATCTGTTGTATCAGATGGCTAACGCGCTGTCCGATGTGGGATATCAGCGTGTTCTCGCGCAGGAGCAGGCAAACCGTGACGCCTCTGTCGTATCGGAGATACAGGTTCAGTTCACCGATATCAACGCGCAGACAGACGAGTCCGTAAACGCGATAAAGAGCCTTACAGACAGCTTTAAAAATATCGAGGATACCGTTGCCGCAGCAGCAAGGGCTGTCGCGAGCACCGACAATATCATCAAGACCATTGAAAACGCTTCTACACAGCTCACACTGATAGGTTTTAACGCGTCAATTGAGGCAAAGCGCGCGGGCGCGGCAGGTCAGGGCTTTAACGTTATCGCGCAGGAGGTGCGCTCGCTCTCCGACAAGAACACAAAGCAGACCGCCGAGATTGAGAAAACACTCAATGGTATCAAAAAATCCATGACGAATATTCATGAGCAGATAAACGGCGTTCATTCCGCTATCGAACAAAACAACGCTGTGATCGAGAAGCTTCGTTATATGCTGGAGGATGCAAACGCGCTTATCTCAAAGATAAAGTAAACCGTATCCGCATTTGCGCGGAAAATATATAATATATAACGAAAGGAATGTTTGTTATGAACCGTTTTATTCTCAATGAGACCTCGTATCACGGAAAGGGCGCTGTTGCAGCTATTGCCGACGAGGCAAAAAGCAGGGGCTTTAAAAAGGCTCTGGTCTGCTCCGACCCAGATCTTATCAAGTTTGAGGTCACGAAAAAGGTCACGGATATTCTCGATAAGGAGGGGCTTGCGTACACCGTATTCTCGCAAATAAAGCCCAATCCCACCATTCAGGACGTACAGGCAGGCGTTGCGGCTTTTAAAGAATGCGGCGCGGACTATATCATCGCTATCGGCGGCGGCTCGTCTATCGACACGGCTAAGGCTGTTGGCATAATCATCAACAATCCCGAATTTGCGGACGTGAGAAGTCTCGAGGGCGTTGCCCCCACGAAAAAGGCTTGTGTGCCGATAATCGCCGTTCCGACTACCGCGGGCACGGCGGCCGAGGTCACGATAAACTATGTTATCACCGATACCGAAAAGAATAGAAAAATGGTGTGCGTTGATCCGCACGATATCCCGCTGGTTGCCGTTGTTGACCCCGATATGATGAGCACTATGCCCAAGGGTCTCACCGCCGCGACGGGTATGGACGCGCTCACTCACGCAATTGAGGGTTACATCACCAAGGGCGCTTGGGCGCTTTCGGATATGTTCCACCTCAAGGCAATAGAGATTATCTCTAACTCGCTGCGCGGTGCGGTAAACAATGATCCCGAGGGACGCGAGGGTATGGCTCTCGGTCAGTATGTTGCGGGAATGGGTTTCTCGAACGTCGGTCTTGGTATCGTCCACTCCATGGCGCACCCTCTCGGAGCGCTCTATGATACGCCGCACGGCATTGCGAACGCGATAATCCTGCCAACCGTTATGGAATACAACGCTCCCGAAACGGGCGAGAAATACCGCGATATCGCCAAGGCTATGGGGGTTAAGGGCACGGAGAATATGTCGCAGGAGGAATACAGAAAGGCAGCTGTCGAGGCTGTAAAGCAGCTGTCCAAAGACGTTGGTATTCCCGACAATCTGAAGGACATCGTAAAGTCCGAGGACATCCCGTTCCTCGCGCAATCCGCGTTTGACGACGCCTGCCGTCCCGGCAACCCGAGAGATACCTCCGTTGAGGAGATCACCGAGCTTTACAAAAAGCTTCTGTAATTGAAAAAGCTCCGCCGCCGAAGTCGTTTCGGCGGCGGTTATTTTGTTTGTATTGTGAATATTTGACAAAAAAGGAAAATCGGGATTGACAAAACCGTTTCGCCGAATTATAATAACATAAAGCGCTCGGCACGGGCGAAAAATTGAAAGGTAAAATATCATGAACGGAAACAACAAGTATACATTGTCAAATCCTGGCTCAAACGAGAGGACCCGAAGAATATTCGAGTACATTTGCGATAATTTCGGCACCAATATTATCGCGGCTCAGCAGGAGAGCATATGGGCGGGCTCGCCCGAGTATGAGATGGACCATATATTGAAGGTCACAGGAAAGCTTCCCGCTATGAGAGGGCTGGACTTCAAAGCGAACGATTTTGACGGCGTTGTGATGCGCTCGATAGAGTGGACGAAGCGCGGCGGTCTCGTGACTATCTGTTGGCACACGGGTGTTGCTATAAGCGATTATCCCGAGTCCAAGGAGGATGATCCCGATTTTGAGCGGCTGTTCACGGAGGGCACAGCGGAGAACACTACCCTTATGTCAAGCTGGGACAGGGCGGCAAGAGCGCTCCAAGATCTGCGCAGAGCAAACGTTACCGTACTTTGGAGACCGTTCCACGAGTTCGACGGTCAATGGTTCTGGTGGGGCAAGGGCGGCTCGGAGAATTTTAAGCGCCTTTGGAAACTGATGTACGACAAATTTAAAAATGAGTACAAGCTCGATAACCTGATCTGGGTGCTCGGTTATGCGGATTTCGTCAAGGACGGGTGGTATCCCGGGGACGAATATTGTGACATCATAGGCTCGGATACCTACGACAACAGCACTCACAAGGCGGGTTGGGAGCTGCTTAAAAAGCTGACCAGCAAGCCTATGGCGTTCCACGAATGCGGAAACGTTCCTCCGGTCGGCGATTTTGTACGCGACGGCGCTGTATGGGCGTGGTTCATGACATGGCACACCCAATACCTTATGGCAAACAATAATGATACGTTGAGCGGGGTGTATAACGATCCGCGTGTTATAACGCTCGATAAACTGCCAGCGGGCTTGGTTAATTGAAACAAGTCTAATATATATTTTGCAGTTGACAAATTTTCAAAAATATGTTATAATGACAGTAAGTGCAAAGAAACCGAAGGGGGGCAGTAAGAGAGCGGGATCGGGCTTTTGCCGTTTGCGAAAATGTAAATAACTGTAAGCGATCCGCTGTTATTCACTTTATGGAAAAAATACTTATTGTTGACGATTCCGAGATGAATCGTGAAATTCTTACCGATATGCTTGCCGATGAGTATGAAATATTTGAGGCGGCGAACGGAAATGAGGCTATAACTCTTCTTAATGAACACAGTACCGAAATTTCTCTTGTGCTGCTGGATATGGTCATGCCCGTAATGAATGGGCTGGAAGTTCTTGATATCATGAACAAGAACGGCTGGCTATCCGATCTTCCCGTAATTATGATAAGCTCCGAGGATTCGGCGGAGGCTATCCACAAGGCATACGAGCTTGGCGTTACCGAGTTTATACGCCGCCCGTTCGATTCGCTGATCGTACAGAAACGCTGCCGCAACATCACCTCGCTGTACGCAAAGCAGAAAAAGCTCGCAGGACTTGTCGCGGACCAGTTTTACGAGAAGGAAAAGAATTCGCGCGTCATGATCGAGATATTGGCGCATACTGTCGAGTTCAGAAACGGCGAATGCGGTATGCACGTCATCAACGTGCAGAGCTATACCGAAATACTACTCAGAGAGCTTATCAAGATAACCGATCGGTATAAACTTACAGAGGCGGATATTTCGCTTATTTCCACCGTTTCCGCGCTTCACGATATCGGGAAAATCTCTATCCCCGACGAGATACTGAACAAGCCTGGCCGGCTAACCAATGAGGAGTTCGCGATAATGAAGTCGCACTCCGCCGTGGGTTCGCAGATGCTGTCCGAGCTGCCGTTCTACCGTGACGAACCTATCGTCAAGCTTGCGTATTCAATTGCGCGCTGGCATCACGAGCGTTGGGACGGACGCGGCTATCCCGACGGTCTGGCCGGCGATGATATCCCGATCGCGGCACAGGCCGTATCGCTTGCGGACGTTTACGACGCGCTCACAGCGGAGCGTGTTTACAAGAAGGCATTTTCGCATGATACCGCTATCGAGATGATCTCCAAGGGCGAGTGCGGACAGTTCAATCCGCTGCTGCTCACCTGTATGAACAACTGTGCTGAGGAAATGCGTCTTGTCAAAGAGGGCAACGGCACGAATATCCGCGGTGAAGACGAGATCAAAGAATTCGCTCACGAGCTGCTGAAGAACGACGCTATGTATTCCTCCGACAGACTGCTGCATCTGCTTGAGTACGAGAAGATGAAGAACCGTTTCTTTGAGGGCATTACGGGCGGATATTCATTTGAATACAACGCTGTTTCGGATATGCTTACTCTGTCTGTTAAAGGCGCGGAGGTCATCGGCACCGAGGAGACTATCATTGATCCCGTCCATAACGATACATTGATAAATGTGTTCGGGCATAAAACTCTTGCCGAATTATCCGCAAAGTTCAGGTCTTTGTCGGCAGAGCAGCCTATCGTACAATTCTACGTACATCAGCTCATCACTGTAAAGCCCGGCAAGGAGATGCCCGTGCAAACACTGAGAATAACAGACACTGCCGAGGAACACCGCCGCTATCCCGCGGATACTCACTGCAATACCTATAAACTGGTATGCCGTACTACATGGACGCTTGAAGAGCCGCAGAGATATACGGGCGTTATCGGAAAACTTGTTCCTACGGGGAACGCTTACGGACTTATGAAAGGAACGGACAATAATGACTTTAGAAGCCTTTTATAACGAGATCGGATCGAATTACAGCGCCGCTCTTATGAGAATGGGCAATTCCGAGAAAATGTTGGGGAAATTTGTAAGAAAGTTCACCGGCGACAAGACAATGAGCGAGCTGAACGCATCGTTTGACAGCGAAGATTATTCCACTGCGTTCAGAATGGCGCATACGCTTAAGGGGCTTTGCGCGAATCTGGGTCTTGACAAGCTCCAGAAATCATCCTCCGAGCTTACCGAGGCGCTGCGTAATGGCGTTGCGGACAATGCCGCAGAGCTGATGGGGCAGGTTCGCGCCGACTACGATATGACGATTACCGCTTTGGCACAGCTTGATGAGTGACTATTACAGAGGTGAGTTCAAATTGACAGCGTCCAATAAAAAGAAAACTACAGGATTTCTGCTTACCAGTCTGGCTCTGCTTGTTGTTGTGATTGTAGGCTCGCTTTCATTTTTCGTTCTAACTATGGAACGCGAAAGCCAGCAGGTTATCAACAGTGTCGGAACTATCTATATGCAAGGCATGAGCGAAAAAATCGCCATGCACTTTGAGACCACTATAAGTCTTCGCATGAATCCGCTTGAAACCATGGTCATAAATATGCCGCCCGAGGACACGGAATACGACCGTGAGCTGATTAATGAGCTCACATATGAAGGCACTATCCGCAACTATGAGTATCTCGCCTTTTTTGATTGGAACGGTAAGTTTCATATGATATACGGTGACGAGGTAGAACTGGAGGATACCTCGTCGTTCCTGGGGTCGTTGCGCAACGGAAATAAAAAGATCGCCGTGGGGCATTCCCGCACCGAGGAAAAGATCGTAATGATGGGTATTCCCGTTGCTTATCCGATGGAAAACGGAGAGAAAAGTATTGCGCTTGTTGCGGGAATTTCTGCTTCGTATATAAACGAGGTATTGTCGCTGGACACTAATAATGCGCTTACATATTCGCATATCATACGCTGCGACGGAAGCTTTGTAATAAAGAACATAGATCTGGAAATGAATAACTACTTTGACAGGATACGCGCCACATTTGCAGAGCATGGAGACAATGGCGCGGACGAGTTTATCGACGGGTTGCGCGACGCAATGGAGAAGCACAGGGACTTTTCGTCCGTAATGCCTGTCCTTAACGAGCGCAGTCATGTTTACTGTACTCCGCTGGCTCATTCGGAGTGGTATCTCGTGACGGTCATGCCTTATGGTGAGTTGGACAGTACGATAAACGCTCTCGACCGTGACCGCACAATGCTCTTCGCGGTGTGTATGGCAATCAATCTGGCAGTGATAGGTATTATTTTCTTTTTGTATTTCAGGAATAATCGTAAACAGATGCAGCTGCTGGTTGAGGCAAGACAGGACGCGGAGCACGCCAATAAGGCGAAAAGCGAATTTCTGTCTAATATGTCGCACGACATAAGAACACCTATGAACGCCATCGTCGGTATGACAGCCATTGCGACGGCGAATATTGACAACAAACAGCAGATTGAAAACTGTCTGGGTAAGATCGCGCTATCTAGCAAACATCTGCTGGGACTTATTAATGATGTACTAGATATGTCGAAGATCGAGAGCGGAAAAATGACGCTTTCAATGTCCGAGATCTCGCTTAGAGAGGTCATGGAGGCGATCGTCAGCATTGTTCAGCCGCAGGTGCGCTCGAAGAAACAGAAGTTTGACGTGTTCATCTACGATATCGAGACGGAGAACGTTTACTGCGACAGCGTACGTCTGAATCAGATAATAATCAACCTCTTGTCAAATGCCGTAAAATTTACTCCCGAAGGCGGTACTATTGAGGTAAAAATGTACCAAAGACCGTCTGAAAAGGGCGATGAATACATACAGGTAAACATTGAGGTGCGGGACTCGGGTATCGGTATGACCGAGGAATTCAAAAAGAACGTGTTTGAGGCGTTCTCACGTGAGGACTCCAAGCGCGTTCAAAAAACCGAGGGTACGGGTCTCGGAATGGCGATAACGAAATACATCATTGATGCTATGGGCGGTACGATAAACCTTGAGACCGCTCCGGGAAAGGGTACGCACTTCTTTGTTACACTCGACCTCGAAAAGGCGGAGCTGCGCGAGGAGGAAATGATACTTCCGAGCTGGCATATGCTGGTCGTTGATGATGATGAGCTGATCTGCCGCAGCGCCGCGGAATCTCTGAAAAATATCGGTATTGAAGCGGAATGGACGCTCGACGGCGAAAGCGCTGTGAAAATGGTTGCTCAAAAGCAGAAGAGCACTGACCCATACCATATTATCCTGCTTGACTGGAAACTTCCCGGTATTGATGGCGTTGAGACCGCTCGGCAGATTCGTAATACACTCGGAGACGATATACCTATCCTTCTGATCTCGGCATATGACTGGTCGGATATTGAGTGTGACGCGCGCGCGGCGGGCATTTCGGGATTTATCTCGAAACCGCTGTTCAAGTCGACACTGTATTACGGGCTGAAACAGTTCACGGGCAGTGAAATGCCGTCCGCCGCCGACGCGAATAATGTTGTTGACCGTCACGTTGATGAAATAACATTTGACAATTTGAAGATACTTCTTGCAGAGGATAACGAGCTTAACTGGGAAATCGCAAACGAGTTGCTGTCCGAGCTTGGGCTTGATATCGACCACGCCGAGAACGGAAAGATATGCGTTGAGATGTTTAAAAACAGCGCAGCAGGCTATTACAAAGCGATACTTATGGATATCAGAATGCCAGTCATGTCGGGCTACGAGGCTGCCGAAGCGATACGAGCGAGCGATCGTCCCGACAAGGACATTCCGATTATCGCGATGACTGCGGACGCATTCTCGGAGGACGTGAAAAAGTGTCTCGACGCAGGAATGAACGCACATACCTCCAAGCCTATTGATGTCAACACTGTTGCCAGACTGCTTGACAAGTACATAATAAAGCGATAGCAAAAAGCGTTAAAAATATCAAAATGTGATTTTTTCTGCTTACCGTTGCGAAATTCAATTGCATGATATTGAAATTTTATAAAAAGAGCGCCCGAGAGGTTTTTTAATATAATCCCCATAGAACAGACAGTTGAAAAAACAAAAAGGTCTGAACTATGGGGGTGTTTTTTATGAAATTAACATATATGCAGCGACAGGAAGCGGCGTTAAAGTACAAGAGCGGAGAAGAACATATGAGCAGATTGCAAAAGAATACGGGATAAAGCTGTCGTCGCTGCAGGAAATAGTATCGAAATATGAGTCGCTCGAAAAAGGTGGTCTAAAAGATACGCACAAAAACATGAAATATAACGATGATTTGAAGACGCAGGCAGTGGAGGATTATCTTTTGGGTAAAGGGAGTCTGATTGAAATTTGCAGGAAGTATAAAATAAGATCAAAAATGGCACTAAGAGACCGGATAAAGTGGTATAATGGTCATATGGGAAGCAGCAAAACGAAAGGACAACTCTGTTGAGCAACCTTGATATTACAGTAATAAACGGCAGTGCGGAACTGAACAAGCTGTCGTTGGAGAGATTTTCCGAGCTTAATAACGATGAAAAAAACTCGATTCGCATTCAATACGCGGAACGGCTTGCTAAAATGACAGGTACTCTGATCTCTGACGGATATTATGCGTTTCCGGATAAGGTCGTTTTTACCGAAGCGGACGCTCAAGCCTACGATGTATTTTTGTATCTTTATTGTAAGCCGCAGATCATTCGCGAACGGCTTTGCAGTTCAAAAAAGAACGCACATTTTTCCAATATTTCCGTGGAGAATATCGGTAAGTGGCAGCGTTTTGAAATAGAAACATTACGTAGCGAGCGCCATAAACGGAATAAAGATTTTTATGTAGTCAACGATATTTCAATAGCTTTATTCAAGGTATCGAAAACGGGTTTGACTCATTTCGGTTTGTGGAAAAATTGTTAATCAAATAAAATCGATTTACCCCGAACCTTGTAATATTGGTATTTGCGATAATGATAAAACCGTTTTCAAGCAGGATTCTTTTCGGGTATGCTAGAATAATTACATAACACACGCCTTTGACGAAGATTTTTATACGGGATTTCAGTCAATGAGATTTGACAACAAAATTCGCGAGCTAGAATACGACCTTGAAAAAATCAATTCCATAGAACCGGATGATCTAATTTACAACGATGTCCACGGCAAGAATTATTTCGTTATTTCTACGAAAATCGGTATGCTGTGGGAAAGAATTTTGGAACTTCTTGGCTTGAAAAAGTTATAGCAGATACGGTCAGGCAAAGGGCGGATTGCAAATCAGACACGGATCGGGATTTCCTCTTAATTGCAAACGGACCTCGAAAAAATATTAAGAGAGGAGATCAATTACGAGGTTCCCCTATCCGCGAACATTATCAAAAGTAGGTCGGACACCAAGCCCCAATTTCGACAGGGTGGGCACTCCATAAAATTTTGTGTAAAAGCAAATCCGGTCAGGCAAAAGGTGGCT
>ERZ778518.2096-NODE-2096-length-11599-cov-19.628378_pt1 | contig 11599 bp, 8 predicted proteins | sample MGYA00510340_ERZ778518 | MGnify/ENA primary metagenome ERZ778518 (study PRJEB29527, sample SAMN07138967) | mouse gut metagenome | material: feces | host: mouse | place: China:Nanjing | collected 2016-01-25 ... | reverse complement strand
TATTATGCCCGTGGGGTCAAATCCCGCGTGCCCGAAGGGGTCAAACTCTCGCGCCGTTTCCAGCGATGACCGGATTGGAAATATAGTCGATGCCGGAAACTCCGACCACACGCCCGGCTTCGCCGACAGCATCGAGCATGGCTATATGAGTGGATGACATAGCCACAATACGCGAAGCATCGCCTTCGAGTACCTGACCGGTGAACCCTTCGGGAGCAGACTCACCTCCTCTTGCTATGAAGAGCTGAGTGGTTATGCTGTCCGCACCCTGCCACGGATTGGTGACAGTAATGATGGAGCTTTCATATCCGTCCGCACCCTTGATACTGAAGCCGGAGGCATATTCCGGGGTATAGAGCTGATTGCTGAAATCGCTGATAGAAGCGGTCTTTTTACCATTACAGGCAGCCAGCAGAACGATGAGAAGGCACAGACTGAGGAAAGATTTACACTTTTGCATATTCTGTTGATTTTTGGTTTGTTTCAATAATTATCCGTTTTCGGTTCAGTCTTTTTCTTTCCGAACTTTGGTGTTATTCCGACAAAGAACTCGAAGTTGATGCCGGGCATGGGACGCGACAGGACTGAAAGATAGTCCTCGTTGAAGAGGTTGTTCACAGCCAGTTTCAGTTGTAAATCGACAGGTTTGAACTTCAGCCCTTTTTCAAGGGATACGTTGCTCATGTAATACTTAGGGAGGTGCCCTGTGATAGTATAGTCGTTGCTCGACATGGTGAACCTCTCTGAATAGTAAGCCCATTTATACAGGAAGCTCCAAGACTTCCATGTAAGACGCCCCGTGAGCGAAGCCGAGTGCTTGGGGACGTATGGGAGCTGCTTGCCTACAGACTGGTCGGCAGGTGACATCTTTTCACCCTCGTTGATGGAGGGAGTCCATGAATATGACCCATTCAGATCGAAAATCCACCCCTTGAAAGGTTCGAAAGCGATATTGAGCTTTCCCTCGATGCCGTAGGCGTGTACCTTCTTTACATTGCGCGGCGAGAAGAACCCTTTGGTTGTGGGAAGCCATATAATCCAGTCATCGATACGGCTGTCAAACCATGTGGCACTTCCACCCATCGACACCGGGAAGGGAGCTTTCCAACCCACATCGAACGAAGCACCGGCATCATACGACCAACCATGCTCGCTCTTCAGGTCAGGATTGCCACCGGGGAGAAAATAGAGGTCATTGAGCGTAGGAAACTTGTGGTTGCGTGATACGGACGCTTTCAGCATGACGTTTCCTTTCCTTGACAGAAGACCGTCGATGAAGAAAGCCGGGATTACGGGAGCCCAAGTTTCGCCAAACATCTCCTGACGCAGTACGAGTGACAAGCCCAGCGGATTGATCGGCTGCCATTTAGCCGAAGCGGAACCGGATAGTTCAATACGACCCTTGTCGTAACCGACAACGGCTTTGTCACCATCCTGAAGGATAATGTTCTTATCCTCGGAGCGGACAAAATGCTGATGTGCCGAGATGTTGGCGGTAAAATACCATTTCCTTGTGGGATTATACTCACCCTCTGCCTGACCGTAGAATGTGTTTACCCTGCTTCGTGAGCGTGTCATGGACGACCAGTTGTTTTCAGCGACCTCACGCTTGTAGTCATACGCCATCCAAGTGTGGATATATCCCCCTTTTGCCGCGAATTTCCAGCCATCGCGCCGATGATCCCATGAGAGGACGCTGCGGAGGGTCTGTTCACGCTGACGGTTCTCGAAGTTGCGCTCGTTGCCGTAGTCGGTGGTGAGCATCGGCAGTTCGCGGTTGGAGTTGATGTACCATGCGTTGAATCCGAAACGGTCACCCTTGTTGGTGTTGTAGTACACCTCCTGCAGCGCATGGAAATCCTTGTAGGCACCGCTGCGGTTCCGTTCCGTCGGATGATACTGACCTATTATGTTCTTGTCATCGTCGTAGATGTTCACCTTCTTGTCGTGGTTGATGTACTTGTAGTCGTTTGGTGAAGATGAATATACTACACGGCTTGAAACGTGCCAGTGTTCACTGCCATAGGTAAACCGGGCGAACTCGTCGAATGTGCTGAATGAGCCCACTCCCTGCACATATTGCAGATTGACACCTTCCGCCACATCTGGAATAGTTCCGAGTCTGACAAGACCGCCCAGACCGCCGCCAGTCTCGTTGACCGATGAAGTGCCGTGGAGCAGCGATGCCTGGTCGATGAAGTAGGACGGGATTGTCGAGAAGTCGGTCATGCCGAGCATAGGATTATTGATGCGCATACCGTTCCATGTAACTTGGGTATGACTGGGCGATGTACCACGAAAAGCAACAGTGGAAAGCGTGGCGCGACCGTAGCTCTTGACGAAGACTGAAGAATTGAACGTGAGGATGTCCGCCATAGAGAGGGCGATATTCTCTTTGAGGGCGATGGAATCGAAAGTTGTTTTCTGCACTCCGATATCCTTCATCGGGCGTTTGCCCCACACCACGACCTCACGCAGATTGTGCATCCTCTGTGAAGACTGTGCGTAAGCTCCGGTGCACAATGCAAAATTCATAATGCACAGAAAAAGATATATGTATGACCGGTCTGTTCTCATAATTGGCGGCTTAAAAAAGATTATAGTTCATGAACTGACGTTTCTCCTGCATCCAGCTCATTTCAGAGTGTATGGTATCCTGCTGTTCAATGTAATCGGCCCAGAATGGCAGTCGGTCACGTTCAACAATAAAGGATAGACAGCATTTGAGCCATCCTCCGAATCTTTCCATATCCAGAATGCCGGCAGCCCTGAAACAACTGATGTTCTTAATTTTCTCAATCAGCTTCTTCACGTTTTTGCGGAGCGGGATTTCTGTAAGGATATGGACATGGTGCATATCTCCTCCGACGGCATAAACCGGGCAGTGGCGGTTGCTGAAGAGAAGTGCGATGGCATCAAAGAATTCATCCCTGTGGAGAGGCGGTATCGCAACTCCAAAGTCTCTTGTCTGAAAAATCAGATGATATATGTTTCCTAATGCCTCCATCACTTCCAGCAGAATGCGCCGGGTATTATGCCGACATAAAATTCATCAATCAGTTTTCCTTCGGGCGAGTATCGGTAGATCATGCCCTGCTGTTGGTAGTCGATGGCATCGGCTACATACACTTCGCCGTTCACAGGATTTACGGTAAGTCCGTAATACTTCGTGTCGCGGTATTCGAGGAAAGGACGGACAGGAACACGGTTTGCCGTCACGTCCATACTCCAGATGTCATTGTTGATCCAGTACAGCTTGTCACGTTCGCCGTTGAGTTGCAGCTCGCTCGGAGCATCACCGAGTTTGAATTTCCACTGTTTTTCAACAGTAAAAGTTGCGGCATCAATCTTATAGAGCGAAGGTGTCTCATATCCGTATGGCGAGCCTTCATAACCGCCGTCGGTGATGGTCCACATCTTGTCGTTTTTATCCAAGACAAGCGATGTAGGCTGTATGCCGACCGTCAGCTGATCCACCACCTTGTCCGTCTCGGTATCTATCTTGATGATGCGGTTCTGGTAGCTCCAGCAGTTGCAATAGACATACTTGCCGTATTGCACCATCTGTTCCGTTGAGCCGCTCTCCATCGTCATATCAGGCACTTGTATGTAGCCCGTAATTTCATATTTCTTGGGATTGACGATGAAGATGCGGTTGTCCCAAAGTTGCGTGACGTAAGCCTTTTCATCGCTCAGGAAGTGGATATAACGCGGAGAGGTCAGATCCTCGATGCGCCCCACCTCCTTGAAAGTATTGAGGTCGATGGCAAAGATGACATGGGAGTTGTTCACCACTATCCAGCCTTTGTTGTCATAGATACTCATGGACTGAGCGACATCGCCGAGTCTCATTCCGTTTGCACGGAAAAACACCTCATTCTGAACTTGATTCGTTGCCGGATCATAATAGGAAAGCGTCGCGTTGCCATACTGGAAGTTTCCTTCGTTAGTAATGAACAGTCCGGAGCCTGTTGCATTAAAGTCCTCTACCACATCGCCATAGTCCCACTCCATGCAGCCTGTCAATGACAGGACTGCACAGAATAAGACGGCAGAAAAAAAGATATTTTTATTGAGTTTCATTTACTTGCTATATTTTCCATCGACCATATCTTGATAAGTAGGATTGTAACCGCAGTATTGTATGGTCCAGTCATCAATACTTTTAATCGAGTTATTTTTGAACAGGGCGGAGAATGTCGAGAAGTCGTTGAGTTTTTTGAAGTTCTTTATAAACACTTTATCGGCCGAGGTTAGAGCCGGGAAGGTCAGTTCCGTCAATTTTGTGTCAGCATTGGGCAGGCTGACTATTTTCAAACAGCCTTTTACTGTTTTCAATGTCGGCAAGCCGAATGAGGTCCATGACTTCTTTGAGTAATAAAGATTGCAGTGCCATCCGTTTCCGCCTATATATTGCAGTTTGTCAAGATTGATTTTCTCGTTATCACCGAGTTCCATATACAGTCCCCAGCCAGCTTTCAATCCCTCAATATTATTATTGAAAGACTCGAGTAACGAAATGTATTTGATTTTGTCAAAGTCGGTAGACGTAGCACAAATAGAAGTAAGTTCGGGAAATTTCCATACAGACGTTTTCTGTGGTACATAGACTTCACCTACGATCTCTTTCAGTCTGGGAAAGTCGAAGTCTGTCGTGCCGTCCACGAGCATATATCGACCTATACGCGTCAGATTTGGGAATGACAGAGTCCCTCTGTTCTTTATATTGAGGTCACGATAAATTTCAGAGAATGTGTAGGTTTCGTTCTGTCCGCCACTTATCACCAGTGATCCAATCTTGCTGACATTTTGGAATGTATATGTGTTGCCAAAAAGGACAAAATCGCAATCCATTTCCGACTGACCTAAAATGGTAGTTGTAGGCACATTGTTCATATATATATAAGCCGGAGTATTACCTTCTGTCAAGAAAGAGGATGCACTCAAATTGATGCTCGAAGGTAACTTAGGGCATCGCGACAGATAGATAGCATGGATTGCAGCATGGCTGAAATCGGGCAACATTTCAAGTCCGGCGAAGTCCTCAAGTCGGAATGTACCTCCGATTTTAGTCAGCTTTGTCAATCCGTCAATTTTTGTTAGTACGGTGTTAAAATCGTATGAGCTGCCAATCGGTTGGTAAGCAAAGAATGATGTTAAAGTGAAATCTCCGGCGACTTCAATAATCTCCGGCAGACTTATGGTCTCAAACTCAAAAGGAACTTTCTCCAGTGAAACACTACCCGTCTTTTGTAGTTTCGGGAATATAAAAGTGGTGAGATTCGGACACAATCTGACTGAAATTTCACCGACTACTGAAGTAAGAAGGGGCAGCATGAAATTAGTGATACCGGCTTTGTTTATACCGTTGATTTTCAAATCACCTGCTACGGTTGACAGAGTTTCAAGCTGGATAGATTGTAAGGATGATGAAGTGACAGAAATGCTTCCTCCTACAGTCTCCAGTTTTTCTGCAATCACCATTGAAGTATTGTTATTTACTATCTCAATATCACCGGTTATCTCCGTAGCCTTGTGAATAGTGACAACCTCAATCGGAGAGGAGGAAGGCTTTTCTACTGTACCTATCTGCAATCCTCCCATACTTCTCATACGGTCAAGACCTGTGAGGTCATTGCCTTCAAAACTGTTCAATATGATGACTGTGCCTTTAACTTCCTTGATAGTAGAGAGTGGAGACAAGTCAGTAATGATCTCGCCTTCATCGCTTCCGATTGTCAGGTTACCCTCAATGACATTGATGCCGCTTTCTCCAAAAGCATCTATCTCAGATTGTGAAGCAAGGGTCACGTCGCCACACTGCGATATATCGGCACGATTTAGAAGGTATGTGTATTCCCTTGATTTGCCGGAGTATGATATCACACGGAACACTCTCTCGTTGTTCCAATCGTGAACAGTTGCAGGATCCGGCAGAATCTTTGCGGAAGGAGTGCATCTGACGTTTGCAGTCGCTCCGTCAAGGTCAACAGTGTAAGGTATAGTGACAGTCATATTCTCTCCGTTGATTTCAGCCGTATATGTCTGACCGTCCTTGGTTAGAGAGAAGTCTGTGATAAAGTTGTCGTCTGCATCATCGGGCTTAGGTTCGTCCTTGTCAGAACAAGCCGCGAACATAGCAACGGTGGCTACCAGCCAGATATATTTAAGGAGTTTCATATCAAATTACTTATTAAGATCCTGGAATGAGAAGACTTCACATGAATTTTCACCGATAGCCCCACTTTGGGCATTTACGCCGGTCTGTACTTTTATAAAGTCAATATGGCTCAAAATAATTGGAGTTCCGTCGGGATACATGGCATTTGAAATCTTGAAGCCATTCATCTGACCGCTGCCGGTGACGGCATCTCCGCCGAGGCAGTCACTACCTATATTGTCTGCATATCCCCATGGGAATGCGTTGTTGGCCCAATACCCGGTAACGGGGTCAACGGTATTGTTGGCAGGAAGCCTGGTGCCATAGAGAGTATATGAGTCGGTATGAACCCAAAGCGGATAATAGTAGTCCTGTGAGTGGAACTGACCGAGATATGCTATTTTGCCTGTCTTTCCTTCAGAGTCAACCCATGTGACATCCATCTTTGGACCGGCAGGACGGTAATAAGTACACCAATAATCCTGAATCGTACCCTCTTTGCCTGTCTGTGAGCCTCGCAGTTCATACCATTCATCGTCAGGAAGTCCGTTGCCGTTGGTGTCCTGCATCACATAGACTATTCCGGGTTCGTTGGAACCGCCATTTGAACTGTTGAAAGCGTTTCCCTGTATAGCAAAATCATAATTGCCTCTTGAGTTCCTGATGCTGTGGTCGAAGCCCACGATGATATAACCACCCCAGCCACCGAGCGAAACATACTGGCGGCCGTTAAGGCGCTTGTAAGCGTATTCGGAAGCCTTCTGTTCGGTATTGATATCCGGAGAAAATCCTGCTGTTCCAAGTTCGTTGACGTATTGTCCGGGTGCAGGTAAAAATTCATATACCTTGTTGGAATAGATGATCGTGCCACCATGGCGTATATGGGTATCCTCTTTTTCATAGCAGTGAACGATTACCGAAGCCATCAGTTCGGTCTCTCCACGGGTCACGTTGCGTGTCAATGCCCTTGATTGTTGTGAAGATGTACCGGGATTGGCTGTCACTGCAACCCTCACGGTGTATTCACCCACTTGTGTGGGCGTGAATTTGTATGTGCGTTGTGTAGCGTCAGGGACAACATTCCCATTTACGCTCCAAATAAACGATGGATTATCAATGTATTCAAGTATAGGAGTAAGGTAAATAGTTCGGTCAACAATAGTGTTGCGGTCTGTGATGGATTGGAAGTAAGATGGTGTCGGGAACGATACCTTGTAAGGAAGCGTTTCCACAACTTCTACTTCAAATTCTTTAGTCGTCTCACCATCCTCATTGCTTGCCTTTATGGTTATGGGGTACACTCCAAGATTAGCTTCGCTGAAAGTATAGGTTCTTTCTTCTGAAACGACCTTGGCGTCGCGAATCCATTCAATCTTGAATCCGGGTTCGTCGGCATGCTGTATATCGGGTGTAAAAATGTATTCTGTGTTTGAAAGGACTTTGAGTCCTTGCGAGGGAAGAGCGAGAGAAATCACCGGTGGAGTTTTTTCAAGTACTTCAATCTTGATTTCCTCTTGCGCGGTGCCTCCGAGGGTTTCTACGCGAAAGATAACATAAAGCTCCTGCGGCTCGTCATATCTGACAGTCAGCCGTGGGCTGCGTCCGATTATCTTGCCGCCAGCTATCCAAGTATAGATAGCATCATCGGCATATTCCACGTCGGGAGAGATAGTAAGTTCCCGACCTATTTTTACGGTATATATGCCGTCTTCACTGTCAAGCGTTATTACAGGGGCTTTCCCTGTCAAGTCTTCGATTACATCATCCTTGTTGCATGATGCAGTAATCAGAAGTAAGAAAAGAATTAAAAGGTAATCCGTTAACCCGAAACGGGAGGTATGTTTTTTTTCCATATTATGTTTTTTTCTACCGTTAATATTGAATAACGGATACTTAAGTAATGATGTGAAGGTAGGGAAATCGGCAATTTTTAGCCGGTTTCCCTACTTTCTGAGAAGATTCTATTATTCGAGAGTATGTGAAATGTCCAGCCTTAGCGGATCCATACTTTTTCAGTTTTCTTTCCGCTCTTCCGGATATAGATACCGGGAGTAAGGTTTTCCTTGTTAACCTTGATACCTTGCAGGTTGAAGTATTCCTCATCCCCATTTTCTCTATCTACGGCAATATCGTCGACACCTGACTTGCCGGAGATAGTATAGCGGAAACCGAACTCCTTGTTGGCATGACCATAGGTATAGTCAATACCATAAGTTGTGTCACCGATTGCACCTGTTTCAATCGTAATGTAATACAATCCTGCTTCAATAAGAGGATTGGTAAAAGTGACTATGACAGTCTTGTCATCATCAGGTGAGACAGCGATTGAAGAGATAGGATTGCTTACGTATTTACTGTCCTTATACATGAAGGACTTCATGGCAATCTCTTCATTAACTACTATCGGGACATCAAATGTAATCCTAGTCTCAGAGACTTCATCGTATGTTTCGTATGACTTCGGATCAATTTCTATAGGCTCAAGATCATAGAACATCTGATATTTACCGGAAATAGTGTATTTCACCTCAAAAGAAGGATTAGTATGCCCGACAGTAAAGTTTTCTCCGTATTCGGCATCGCCAAATACTCCCTGAGGGAATGAGAATGTGTATTCTCCATAATTTACAATTTCACTACCAATGCTGATAATAACCGAATTAGCGTCTGCTTCATCAACAGTAACCGTGCCTTTACCTATTCCTTGAATATCCGAAACATACGCTTCATTAATCGATACGGGAGAGGCGAATATGAGTTTAAACTGGCTCAATCTATCAAGTGTTTCGCCATTGGTTGGTTCAGATTTAATCAAATCAAAATCATATTCAAGTTTCTCATCATTAACAATTGTGAAATTGTATGTTAGCTCAGGGTTGGAACGTCCATTGGTAAATTCATGCTCAGAATAAACTTTATTTCCAATAATTCCCTTAGGGATAATAACAAGATATTCTCCCGATTCATTCAATGGTGTTTCAAGCTCAATGATATAATGCCAAGCATTATCTCGTTGAACGTAATTCGATGTGGATACTGCAATTACATTATCTCCTTTTTTGATTTGTATTGGGTCGTTAATATTAGGGTTTTCATAAACTTCTGATGGACAATACAGATCTATCGACTGGATTTCAGTTATAGGAGTCTCTCTTGGAATAACTGAAACACTTTCAGGAATAAAGTCATACGTAATCACTTTGTTGATACCACATATCGAAAACTCGAAGTGACCTATAGAAGAAGAATAGTGGCCGTCTTTACCCTCAATTTGATTAAAAAGAGCAAATGTGTGTTCATCATCCACAGTGAGATAATTAATTGCATCATATGCTTCAATTGTAACAACCACAGGTTTTAATTCTGAGATTAAATAGTCATTGATGGAATCGTCCGGTGTAGCAGCAAAAACATAGCCATCCGCATATATTTGAGGCTGGAAGGTGATTGTCATGTCTTCAGCATTTACTTCACCGACTAAAGTATAATCATCAGATGTATCAAAAAGACCACAGAAATCTTTAAGGAGACCATGTAAAAGGACATGGTTTTCATCGAGCCTAGTTACATAGGGACGAATAATGTAATTAGAATTACCACCACTTGTCCCACCCCACAAGTCTATTTCTTCCCCTTCTTCCCAGTTGTAGTCCACCCAATATTCTGATGGATCTAGAGATGACTCTCTAAGATCGTATCCATAAAAGGTGTAATCATAGTCAAAGGGAATTAGAATGCGGGACCATAAATCCTCAATGCTCTGAGCATTCGCCGAGAACACACATGACATGGCAAAGGCTATTAATATAGCCTTTGCCATGTCGTTAACTTTGAGTAGTGACTTCATCTCAGAATGATACTTTTATATTATCAAGACATATGTATGCCGGAGTATTTAATCCCCAAGCACTGTTATCAGAACCATCAAAATTAAATTTGATAGTCTGAACACGATTAATTACGCCTCCGTCTTTTGAAAAGTCCCATAGAGTCCATGTTTTCACGGGTGTTACCTCTGTGTGGTTTTCCTGATAGTCGGCAAGATATTTGGAACGTTGCGCAATCAACCGATTATTTACATCATAACAATGCATTGTGACACGGAAGAAGCCCTTATCTTGTTTGATTTTAGGAACATTTATTATGATTGAGTCGCCAAACTCATTGCCTTTTTCTAGAACACCGTATACATATGAAGAATTGCAATATTCCAAACTCTTCAGTGTAACTGGTTCGACAAATGACAATTCAGGACATTTCATGTACGATTGATTCTTCGCATCTTGATAGCCATATAAAATAGCAAAAACATCTGAACCATTGGCACCAGCACCTTTCTGTGTCTGCTCTGCACGAGTGTTATAAACACTACATTGGTTATTATAGGAGTACCACCAGTCAGATGCTGAGTTTGAAGATGCATATTTATTGCTCATTATCGCCCAATTTGAAAGTGCAACACCTCCATTCCAGAAGTTATAAGCACCATCAATTTCGTTAAGCCCAAACATGAGATAATTCTCATTTGTAAGCATGATGCTTCCGGCTACGAATTTCTCATCGCCAGTATAACTGGCATATAAATTCGCGCCATAGGATGTCGGTCCTGCAAGGTTAACACCATTTGCTACATAGTCCTCAAAAGTGATGGTGTAGTCGGTGGTTGCCTCAACGCTACGTGAGAGGACTGTCTCTGCGTTGTCATTGAAGTTGGCGAACGGTTCATCATCGGATGAACACCCTGTGAAGGTTACAGCTCCAGCCAAAGCGAAGCCGCAAGCTGCGAAACGTAGGAGTTTTTTCGGCTTGACCCGTTTTTTCATACTCGTTGTTGTTTTTAGTTAATATTAAAAAATAAATATTCCCGATAACGCTTAAATGAAGCGGCAACGGGAATAGATAGAATTATAGTCATTAAAAACAACTTACGAGGTAAGAAGTCAGACAACCTAAGCCCATAGTCCCGTAGGCGGTATCACTTGGCGGAAATGGCAGGTCTTCTGACTTATCCCGGTTCAATCGCGCCTTCCCAGTCGTTTGGTGACCAGTGGCAGGTTGCGAAAAACCTTGTTCAATAACGAATTTACATCACTATTAAACGGGGAAATACAGCAGCGGGTACTGTCGAGGAATCACACCTCATTCCCTTTTAATGCTCCTTCACGCCTCCACTCTTGGACGGCAGAGCAACCATTTCAGCCGCAAAATTACAAAAAATAATCTTCCCCACCAAATAAATTCCTTTTTAACGTGCCGCAAATCAGTTTTTTCTCAGTTTTCTTGGCAGCTAGATAAATTTCCTCTATATTTGTATTGTCAATCAGTGTGACAAGGCACAATATTTGACAATAGATATTATGATCATACAAAGACCTCTATACCTTCGGAAGCTCATTTCTCGCAGACACAACGGAATGATAAAGATTGTCACCGGCGTAA
>ERZ778518.2088-NODE-2088-length-11635-cov-4.845250_pt1 | contig 11635 bp, 11 predicted proteins | sample MGYA00510340_ERZ778518 | MGnify/ENA primary metagenome ERZ778518 (study PRJEB29527, sample SAMN07138967) | mouse gut metagenome | material: feces | host: mouse | place: China:Nanjing | collected 2016-01-25 ... | reverse complement strand
ACGACACCTTCCACCTCGCCCGCCTCACGGCGGAGGACTTCGCCGAGCGCCGCCCCAGGGGCATCATCGGCATGGTCCCCGGGGAGCTGGTCACCACCGACCAGGGCTACTCCGACCGCATCGACACCGGGTGGGACATCCTGAAAATTGCCGTCATTGAGCGCCACAAGAATACCCATCACATCGGCATCGGCTACCTCCAGGGCTACGGCCTGAAGGGGGGCGCGGTGGCCACCAGCGTCTCCCACGACTCCCACAATATCATCGTGGTGGGCACAAACGAGGAGGACATGGCCGCCGCCGCCAACCGGGTGGCGGAGAACAAGGGCGGCATCGTGGTCCTGGAGAACGGTCAGATCAAGGGCGAGGTGGCCCTGGCCATCGCGGGCCTCATGAGCGACGACACTCTGGAGAACGTCAACCGGGACCTGGAGGCGGCCAAGGACGCGGCCTTCGCCCTGGGCGTCAGCCGGGACATCGACCCCTTTATGACCCTCAGCTTTATGTCCCTGCCGGTGATCCCCACCCTGCGCCTCACTACGCGGGGCGTCATCGACGTGGCAAAGCAGCAGTACATTTGATGTTGCAGGTAAAAATCCCCCTGCAGAGACGCAGGGGGATTTTTTGGGGGTTGACAAATGTGTACCTGTGTGGTATGGTAACGGTAGACGGACGTATACCACGGAAAGGAGGCCGGTGGAATGGAAAAGCGGATCAGTTTATCCGACGGCGAGTGGAAGCTGATGAACCGGCTCTGGGCCCACAGTCCCATGACCATCATGGAGCTGACCGCCGCTACGCGGGAGGAGACGGGGTGGGGCAAGAATACGGTCATCACCATGCTCTCCCGGCTGGAGGCCAAGGGGGCCGTGGGCTGTGAGCAGGGGGAGCGGGCCAAGCGGTACTACCCCCTCTTAGCGCAGCGGGACGCGGCCCGGACGGAGACGGAGAGCTTTTTGGGCAAGGTCTACGGCGGCAGTCTGGGGCTGATGATGAGCTCCCTGGTGGAGAGCCGGGGGCTGTCCCGGGACGACATCGCGGAGCTGTCCGCCATTCTGGAAAAGGCGGGAGGCGAGGAGAAATGAAAGAGATCCTGCTGACCTCCTCCGTGCTGATTCCGGCGCTGCTGGTTCTGCGGCAGGTTTTCCGGAAGAGGATCTCCCGGCGGGTGCAATACGCCCTGTGGGCGCTGGTGCTGGTGCGTCTGCTGGTGCCGGTGAACCTCCCGGCGGCGGATTTCAGCGTGCTGTCGGTCTCACAGCCTGTGCGGGCGGAGGCGGAGGCCCGGCTGGAGGAGAACACGGTCTATGTTCTGCCGGTGCAGGAGGAACCCATTTCCTATACTTCGGTCGTCGTAAGACCCGCATGGAAGGATGTCCTCCCCATTGAGGGGCATCCCGTAGTGTCGGAGGACGAAAAAACACTGATTACCTATGCATTTACATTGGAGGAAGCACTTGATCTGGCTTGGAAAGCGGGTATGGCCGCGATGGCCCTTTGGCTGGCGGCGTCCAACCTGCGCTTCTGGCGGAGGCTGCGGCGCAGACGGGTTCCACTGGAGTTTCCGGAATGCAAGCGCCCGGTGTACCTGGTGGAGGAGGGACTGGTGTCCCCGTGCCTGTTCGGACTTATTCGGCCCGCCATCTATCTGACCCCCGCCGCCCTGGAGGACCGGGAGGGACTGCGGCACATCCTGGCCCACGAGGAGGCCCACGCCAGGCAGTGGGACCCGCTGTGGTCCCTGCTGCGGGGGGTGTGCCTGGCGGTGTACTGGTTTGACCCCCTGGTGTGGCTGGCGGCCCGGGCGTCCAAGGAGGACTGCGAGCTTGCCTGCGACGAGCTGGCCCTGAGGACGCTGGGCGAGGAGGAGCGGGTCCCCTACGGGCGGACCCTGCTGCGGCTGATCCCGGTGAAGCGGTCCGCGGGCGGCGTGCTGCTGACGGCCACCACCATGACCTCCGACAAGAAGCGTCTGGCCGAGCGCATCACCCGGATTGCGGAGAACCGGAAGATGAAGCGGGCCGCCTTCTGCGCCGTCCTGGCGGTGACCGTGGCAGTGTGCGCGGTGACCTTTACCGGCTGTGTGGCGGCGGTGTCGAAGGAACCGGATGTTCCCGCCGCGCCTGAGGAACCGGCGGACGTGCCGGAGACGCCCGGTACGCCCTCTGCCGCCGCGCCTCCGGGCAATGCGGCGGACGCTCTCCCGGCGGGGGATCCGGTGCTGACCATCCTGACGGACCAGGCCCCCTATGAGCCGGTGCCGGTGGAGGTGCTCTCCCCGGAGCCCCTGTTCACGGACCACCACGGGGAGAGGCACCACGATAACTGGGACAGGGTGGGCGGCGGATGCTCGACAACGGAAGATTGCACTACTTTTGCATGGAACTATGGCGGAAATACCTATGTCTCTTCTCACGTTACCGCTATGAACGCTTTCACGGGCGACTACTTCCTGTGCTTCCCGGAGCAGGAGTACGTGGAGGAGGCATTTACGGACCTGTTCGGGTACGACGGCGTATGTATCACCTATGAGGACCGGCTGGAGACGGGAAACTGCACGGTCAACGACTACTATATCTTCCAGGAGGGCGAGGCCGGGACGGAGGTCTACCTGCTGGCCCGGATGTACGGCGAGGCGCAGCGGATCGACCTGGACGGCAACGGCACGGAGGAGCTGGTGTCCACCGACGGCTGGGATCGGGCCCAGATCGTCTTCCAGTGGGGCGGACAGCTCTATGAGACGGACGCCCTTGCGGCGCTGCGGGAGTTCTGGCCGGAGCTGGCCGCTCCCGTGACCCCCTGTGCCTGGTCCCCGGAGGCGCGGTGTCTCCAGGTGCAGGGGATCGTCTCCGGCGGGGACGGCGGATTTTCCGCCTCCCGGGCGCTGTACTTTGACGGGAAAAACCTGCTGCTCTGCGAGCCAGTGCGGGAGATGACGGACCACGCGCTCTCCGGCGTCCAGGCCCCCGCCGCCGTGCTGGAGACGGCGCTGGAGACCGTGCGGACGGAGTTTGCGCGGTGGCAGGAGCGGGATAACGCCTCTGCGGACCGTCCGGCGTGGGACGACTACTGCATCATGGACCTGTTTCCGGTGTACCCCGCCGAGGCGGACCGGATACCGGAGGGGCTTGATTTGGTCGTATACCAAGTCCAGTATGAGTTCCACACCTCCGCCCCGGAACGGGTGATGCTGGCCGGGGGGATATACGTGGACGAGGACGGCTGGGTGGGCGGCTTCAGCTCCGACAGTCCCGCGTTCCTGCTCTTCCAGCGGACGGAGGATGGCTCCTATGTCTATCTGGACAGCGCCGGGTACGACTTCGACCCGGGTGCGCCCGCCTTCGTGAGGTGGGTCAACAGGGTTCTGGGGGAGCACGGATTGCCGCAGATGCCCGTTTCCGAGGTTTAGAACCTGTATTCACAACCGTTGCACGCTGTCTGTACGGTCTTTTTCCCGTCATATTGCGTCAATTTTCCTTGCAATCCGTCAGGATTGCTGCGAAAAATTTCCTTGTCTGGCGGGAAAAATCCTCGCCCATCCAGCATCCCCCGGTTATGAATACAGGTTCTTAGGGCCGGATACCGTATTGACTTTTCCGGGACATTGTGGTAAATATAGATGGACCACTTTTTTGAGAAGCATTTCCGGCGGCTGTCCGCCGGGAGCGATAGAATGACGATGGATGAAGGAGGACTTCTGTTATGAAAAAACCAATGCAAAAGCGGGCTGTGATCCTGCTGCTGGTCTGCGCCACGGCGCTGGCGCTGATGGTCCCCGCCCTGGCCCACGGCCACCACGGCGGCAGGCGGAAGCAGACCCAGGTTACCGTGTGCACCGTCAAAAACTGCGATACGGCGGGGCGGCACACCCACAACGGCGTGATCTACTGCGGCTATGACCACGAGAGCGGCTACTGCGACGGCCAGTGCCTGGCGCTGTGCGATGTGGAGGGCTGCGAGATCGCCGGACGGCACGACCACGACGGCGTGACCTACTGCGGAAGCAACCACGGGTGCGGCTTCTGCGACGGGCAGTGCCTGACCCTGTGCCCGGTGGAGGGCTGTACCACTGCCGGACGGCACGTCCACAGCGGCGTGACCTACTGCGGCAACCACCACGAGGCCGGTTACTGCGCCGGGACCTGCGCCGCAGCGTCCACAGGCACAGGACACCGCCACGGCTGCCACCACTGATCCCCACGGCGCGGAGAAAACTCCGCGCCGTATTTTTCTTGACAGATTGCATTGTTTGTATTATACTAAATAATGCAAAGGAGGTGGGAACCGTGTTGCTGCGATTGGATTTCTCCGGCGACGTGCCGGTGTATCAGCAGATCAGGAATCAGGCGGTGGCCGCCATCGCCTCGGGGGAGCTGTCGCCCGGGGAGAGGCTGCCCACCATCCGGGCCCTGGCGGAGGAGTGCGGCATCAATATGATGACCGCCAGCAAGGCGTATCAGCTCCTGAAATCGGAGGGCTACATCACCACGGGCCGCCGGGACGGGGCCGTGGTGCGCCTGCCGGAGGGAGAACCGGACCCCCGGACCCTGGAGGGCCTGCGGCTGCGGCTGTGCGAGCTGCGGCTGGCGGGGATGGGACGGGAGGAAGTATTGGAGTTGTGCGGAAGGCTGTATGACGGGGAGGTGTCGGGGAAATGACGGTGTTCTGGAAACTCATTATGTGGGCGATGATCGTTTGGCTGCTTCCGCTGCTGAATGCGTACTTCAAAAACGAGTGCAAGCCGAAGAAAAACATTATCGCGGGCGTGACCCTGCCCTACAGCGCGCAGGATGACGCGGCAGTCCTCGCCCTGCTGGAGAAGTACAAAAGGGAGTTGATGCTGAATAGCTGGATCATGCTGGCAGCGGCGGTCCCGAGTCTGCTGCTGCGAGGGCACGGGGCCTTTATGACATACTGGATCACCTGGGCGATCTTGATATGCCTGTCGTTTTATATCCCTTACGTCCGCTGCAACAAATCCCTGCGCCAGCTCAAAGAGGAGCGCGGTTGGCTGCGGACGGAGGAAGCGCCCCAGGTGGTCACAGATTTGCAGGCCGCGGCGGAGGAAATGCGGTGGCTCTCCCCATGGTGGTTTTTGCCGCCGTTTATTATCAGCCTCGTGCCGCTGGCGTTCGACAGGACGCTCTGGTGGCTGTGGGCGCTGGACGGGGCGATGGTGCCGGTGTTTTATCTGTGTTACCGGTATTTGTACCGCAACCGGGCCGAGGTGGTGGACGAAAACAGTGAGAGGACTATGGCGCTGACCCGCATCCGGCGGTACAACTGGGGGAAATTCTGGCTGGTGATGGCCTGGGCCACGGGGCTGTTCAACGTGGGGATGTGGCTGACGCTGGAGAACATCTGGCTGTGTATGGCGGTGATTTTGCTCTATGGCGTGGTGGTCTGTGTGTCGGCGGTGGGCATCGAGTTCCGGGTCCGGCGCTTGCAGGAGAAGCTAACGGCGGACAGCGGGCAGGGGTACTACGTGGACGAGGACGACCGGTGGATCTGGGGCATCTTCTACTACAACCCCAACGACGCCCGCCTGATGGTCAACGCCAGGACCGGCATCAATTCCACCTTCAATCTGGCGAGGCGGTCCGGGCAGGTCCTGATGGGACTGGTGTTGGCAATGCTGCTGGCGTGCCCGTTGAGGGGCGTGTGGCTCATGGGCATGGAGCGGGCCCCGGTGGAGCTGGAGGTCACGGAGACCGAGCTGGTGGGCTCCCACTACGGCGGGGAGTGGAGCGTGGCGCTGGAGGATATTGCGGAAATCCAGGTCCTCGCGGAGAGGCCAAAGCTCCGCCGGGTGGCGGGCACCGGGATGGAGAGCGCCCTCACCGGGCAGTTCAGCGCGGAGGACTGGGGCCGGGTGACCGTGTGCCTCGACCCCCGGACGGGCCCGTGGCTGCTGGTGACGGCAGAGGATGGGACGCTGTACCTCTTCGGGGCCAGCGAGGAGGGCATTGTGGAGACGATTGCCGCAAGATTGTCATAAAACCCAGGGGGCTCCGGCTTTTGACCGGGGCCCCCTATTTGTTCTCTATTCTGCCTGGGGTGGGTGCAGGTGGGTCTCGCTCCAGGAGAGCATACTGTGGAGGATGGGCGCGAAGCTCTCGCCCATGGGGGTCAGGGTGTACTCCACCCGGGGCGGGACCTCCGGGTAGACCTCCCGGTGGAGAAACCCGTCCCGCTCCAGCTCCCGGAGGGACTTGGTGAGGCTGGACTGGGTGACGCCGTCCAACCGCCGCTGGAGCTCCCCGAACCGCTGGACCCGGTAGGCCGTGACGTACCAGAGGATCATGATCTTCCACTTGCCGCCCAGGACGCTCTGTAAGCGGCTCATGGGGACGCACAGGGAGAGCATTTCCGGGGTGTCAAATTTATTGTCCGGCATATTCCGCCCTCCTTTTGTGCGAAAAAGTGGACTATTACCAATTAAATTGCGTACTTGCGCGGACCGTTCCAGGGGTGTACTATCGCGGCATCAACCACCGAAAGGAGAATCCCTATGCACTTTACCGGAACGATCTGGCGTCCGCCCTATGAGAGCGGTTCCCTGCTCATCGAAGCCACGGCGGGCTGCACCCACCACCGCTGCAAATTCTGCACCCTGTATGACGATCTGCCCTTCTCTTTCCGCATGTCGCCGCTGGAGGACATCGAGGCCGATTTGCAGGAGGCCCAGCTATATCAGAACGGCCCCCTGGAGCGGCTTGGCCTGCGGATGCAGGGGTTGTCCGCGCCAGAGGGGCCCCGCCGGGTGTTCCTCACAGGGGCCAACCCCTTCGTGCTGAAGACCGGGCGGCTGGAGCGCATCGCGGAGCTGGTCCGGACGTACTTCCCCAGGTGCGAAACCATTGGCTGCTTTGCCCGCGTTACGGATGTGGCGGGCAAGACGGACGAGGAGCTGCGCCGCCTGGCCCGGGCGGGCTATGACGGCATCACCATCGGTGTGGAAACCGGGGACGGGGAGGCTCTGGCCTTCATGGACAAGGGGTATTCGCCGGAGGACATCATCACCCAGACCCGCCGCCTGGATGGGGCGGGCATGGGGTATCACTTCTTCTACCTGGCGGGCATCGCCGGTGCGGGAAGGGGCGTGGAAAGCGCCGTCCGCTCTGCGGAGATCTTCAGCCGGACCCACCCCCGCCGGGTGGGGTCCTCCATGCTGACGGTGTTCCCGGAGTCCCGGCTGTATCGGGAGATTCGGGCGGGGAACTGGCGGGAGGCCGGAGAGAAGGAGAAGCTGGAGGAGGTCCGTACCCTGGTGGAGCGCCTGGACATCCCGGTGACCTTCGCCGCCCTGGGGGCGTCCAATGCGGTCAACCTGGAGGGCCGCCTGCCGGAGGACCGGGAGGCGCTGCTGTCCGCCCTGGACGGGGTGATCTCCCGGTACAGTGAGGCGGAACTGCGGCGGTATCGGGAGGCGCTGCCGCACCTGTAATCAGGCAGGCCCCCGGCCGGGGGCCTGCCTGTGGTTATTCCTTGCTCTCCCGCTCGAAAATCAGGTCCATGGACTTGATCCCGCCGTTGCCGGTGAAGGTCAGGGGCACATAGCCCACGTACCGCCAGCCGTCCCGGGCCTCGTGGTCGATGACATCCCGGTGGGACCCCTCGGCGTTGTTGAACCAGAAGCCGCCGCCGGTGTCGATCTCGATATACTGGTACTCGTACATGGGGACCGCCTCCTCAGCAGAGCTTGGCTCCTGCGGGAATTTTGTCGTCCACCATCAGCAGGTTCAGGCACTCCTCGCCGCGCTCGGTGTGGACGGCGGAAATGAGCATCCCCTGGCTCTCCTGACCCATCATCTTCCGGGGGGGCAGGTTCACGATGGCAACCAGGGTCTTGCCGATCAGGTCCTCCGGGGCGTACCACTTGGCAATGCCGGAGAGGATCTGCCGGTCCGTGCCGGTGCCGTCGTCCAGGGTGAATTTCAGGAGCTTGTCGGACTTCTTCACCCGCTGGCAGTCCTTCACTTTCACGGCCCGGAAATCGGACTTGCAGAAGGTGTCGAAGTCCACCTTCTCCTCCGTCTGGGGCTCGATCTCCAGGGCGGGGAGGGCGGCCTTTTTCGCCTCCTCCATGATGCGGTCCAGCTCCTCCAGCTCCTTGGCCATGTCGATGCGGGGGAACAGGGTCTCGCCCTTGTGGACCGCCACGGCGGCGGGCAGCACGCCCCACTGCGCCACACTGTCCCAGGTCCGGGCGGTCTCGTCCGCGCCGATCTGGGCGAAGATCTTCTCGCAGCTCTCGGGCATGAAGGGGGTCAGCAGCACCGTGCAGACCCGGACGGTTTCCAGCAGATTATAGAGCACCGTAGCAAGGCGGGGGGCGTTGGCGTCCATGTCCTTGGCCAGGGTCCAGGGGGCGTTCTCGTCGATATACTTGTTCGCCCGCTGGATGACCTTGAACGCCAATTCGAGGGCGTTCTGGAACTGGAATTTCTCCATCTGCGCCTCGTACAGGCCGCGGAGAGCGGAGACCTGGGTGAGCAGGCTGCCGTCCAGCTCCGGGTTTTCCTGCCGGGCCTCGGGGAGCTTGCCGTCGAAGTATTTCTCCGCCATGGCGGTGGTGCGGCTGACCAGGTTGCCCAGGTCGTTGGCAAGGTCGGTATTGATGGTCTGAATCAGCAGCTCGTTGGTGAAGTTGCCGTCGGACCCGAAGGGGAAGGTTCGCAGCAGGAAGAAGCGCAGGGCGTCCACGCCGTACCGCTCCGAGAGCAGGTAGGGGTCCACCACGTTGCCCTTGGACTTGCTCATCTTGTCGCCGTTGAAGTTGAGCCAGCCGTGGCCGTAGACCTTCTTGGGCAGGGGCAGATCCAGGCTCATGAGGAAGGCGGGCCAATAGATGGCGTGAAAACGGACGATCTCCTTGCCCAGGAAGTGTACGTCAGCGGGCCAGAACTTGTCCAGATCGTTATATTTGTCGTTTTGATAACCCAGTGCGGTCATGTAGTTGAACAGCGCGTCCAGCCACACGTAGACCACGTGGCCCGGGTCGAAGTCCACGGGCACGCCCCAGGTAAAGCTGGTACGGGAGACGCACAGGTCCTGCAAGCCGCCCTCGCAGTCGATGAAGTTGTTGACCATCTCGTGGACCCGGCTCTTGGGCTCCAGGAAATCCGTGTTCAGGAGCAGGTCCCGGACCCGGTCCGCATACTTGGAGGCGCGGAAGAAGTAGGCCTCCTCCTCCGCGTCCACCACCTCCCGGCCGCAGTCGGGGCACTTGCCGTCTTTGAGCTGGCTCTCGGTCCAGAAGGACTCGCAGGGCTTGCAGTACTTGCCCTTGTAGGAGCCCTTGTAGATGTCGCCGTTGTCGTATATCTTCTTGAAGATCTTCTGGATGGCGGCCACATGGTAGTCGTCGGTGGTGCGGATGAAGCGGTCATAGGAGATGTTCATCAGCTTCCACAGGTCCAGCACCCCGCCGGGGGCGGTGACAATGTTGTCCACGAACTGCTGGGGCGTGACCCCGGCCTCCCGGGCCTTGTCCTCGATCTTCTGGCCGTGCTCGTCGGTGCCGGTGAGGAACATGACCTCGCAGCCGGTCAGGCGCTTGTAGCGGGCCATAGCGTCGGTGGCCACGGTGCAGTATGCCTGGCCGATGTGGAAGCGGCTGGAAGGGTAGTAGATAGGGGTGGTAATATAATAGCGTTTGTTGTCCATGGGATGGAATCCTCCGAATTTCTATTTTAGGATTGCGTTACATTCGTCCGCCCGGTCCAACCGGACGGCTCCGGAGGACCATCAGCAGGAACGTGACAGAGTACCGCCTGTCCGCTGTTCCCATTGCATCGCCCCCTTTTTTCGTAGTATGCCCAATGTACCACAAATTCCCAACCTTTACAAGTGCCCCGGCCCCGGATTTTCCAAAAAATTGCATAAAAAGAGGCATGAAGCCCCGTTGCCCCGCATAGGCTTGTCAGAGAGGGGGTGCGGGCATGGAGCGTCTGCCGCTATACTGCCAGGGAGAGCGCCGGGGGGAGGTCACCCTGGCCCTCTGGGGGCCCAACGGGGCCAGGATGGAGATCATCGCGTCTGCGGACGACCCCGGGGACGGGCTATACCGCGCCTTTTTGCAGGGGGAGCAGGGGGAGCTCCCCCTGGGGGTGCTGGCCCCGGAGGAGGGACGGCTGCGGGTGTGCCGGAGGCTCTACCACCGGGACCTGACGCCCCTGGGGAAGCTCCTGCGGGGGGAGGCCCGGCGGTCCTTCCGGTTCGAGGAGGCGGGGAGCTGCTGGCGGGAGACCCGCTGCCCCGCCCAGCTATTCAAGAGCGGTTTCCTCCGGCAGAGGCTGCAATCCTACGGGTGCGCCTGGTGGCGGCGAGAGCGGGGACTGCTGCTGCTGGCCCTGCCGCTGGAGGAGGGGAAGCCCTTCCCACTGGAGGCCCTGTTCTGCCTGGGGCGGACGGAATGCGTGGAGGGGCGGCGGTGCGTGGTGTACGCCTTCCGGGAGGAGGAGCCGGTACTTTGGGAGAAAGGGTAAAAAATTGGCTGTATGCCCCTTCCTTTTGCTGGAAAATCGTGCTATAATGAATATCGTCTTACAAATTCCTTGTATAGCTCAAAAACCGGCTGGATTTCCAGGTCCAGCAGGCTGTCAAAGGGCCGTGTTTCCGTCAGATACCGCACGAATCTGGCCCCCAGATAGTAGCCCGTGTCGCCGCGCCCGTGGTAGGAGCACCAGTCGCCGAAATACCGCTGGGTGAACTGGGTCATGGAGGGAAGGTTCTGGTTGAAGTCTGCCAGGAGCTGGCGGAAATGCTCGTCGCACCAGGGGAGCCAGCCATCCTTGTCCTGGTGGTAGTATGCAGCGTCGCCGACAAGGGTTTGCTCGAAGTACATGGCGATGCCCTCGGTGAAGAGCTGCCAGACGAAGTTTTTCGCACTGTCGGCGGATTCGCGCTCGAGAACGCCGTACTGGGCCTGATAGACGTGGCCCAGTTCATGATAGAGCAGGCCGTACATGTCGTCCAGGCCCTGCCAGCCCAGCTCCAGGATTTTTTCCACCCCTAATAAAATCGCGTCCCGCCCGTTCACCCGGGTGACCCATCCGGCGGCGCAGCATAGGCCCAGGTATAGCACGATGTCCACGTCCAGCGTCCGCCCAAAGCAGGCGGAGACCCGCTGGCCCAGGCCCTCCGTGGCGGCGGCGAAATTTGCTTGCAGGACGGGCAGACCCGGGTTTTGGGGAACGGCATTGAGGATGGGGAGAAAGTCCTTTTCAAAGGTATATTGTCCGCTTTCCAGGTACTGCTTTACCTCGTCCGTGAACATATGGGTACAGCCGGGAAAGACGGAATGGATGTAAACCTCCCATTTGTCGTAGGCAAATCCCTCCGTGGAAAACAGTGCCGGGATTTGTTGGGAAGCGTCAAGGATCCGCATCATGATGATCACCTCATCGCCATTGTATCACAGGGCGTTTGCGCCGTCTATAGCAAGCATCAGAATTGACGGCAAAAAAGGAGGGAGGAGAAATTGTGCAGGGCAAGGCGGAGGATGCGGGCGGGCTGACGCCCGCCAAAGACGACAACGCGGCCATGCGCAATTTGTACCCCCGAACTTTTGCCGGGAATTTTGATGCTTGCTATATATATTTCACGAATGAAAAAGGAGGAACCCGCCATG
>ERZ778518.2085-NODE-2085-length-11643-cov-4.183811_pt1 | contig 11643 bp, 15 predicted proteins | sample MGYA00510340_ERZ778518 | MGnify/ENA primary metagenome ERZ778518 (study PRJEB29527, sample SAMN07138967) | mouse gut metagenome | material: feces | host: mouse | place: China:Nanjing | collected 2016-01-25 ... | reverse complement strand
GAAAAAATATATGAAGCATATTCAGCTTTGGCAGACGGATGAATCAATATAGAAGGTAATATGGCATATGTTGCTTCCTCAAATGGTAAAAAAAGTTATAAGGTAGAATGGGAAGGAGATACATACACTTCAACAGATAATGCGACATTATGGCAGAGTTATCCGGGCTATCCAGTTATAGGGGTTCTGTTGTGTGAAAAAAAGTTACAGTTAAATGAGTCTGTTATTCATTATTTTTCAGAGATTAACTGGCATGAATTAAATCAAAAACATAAACGCAACTATAGGGCCGCATTATTGGAAGTCTTTGAACAAAAGAAACTTTCGGATAGGGAAATCAAAAGGATTGAAAGTGAGACACAGCAGATATATGAACAGCTTCAAAGGCTGGATATAAAAATTGTAAGAAGGATTAAGAGGTAAAGTATGGATTTAAAGAATTTGTTGGATGTTAGGTCCAGGGAAGAACTTAGAAGATGGTTAGAAAAAAACCATAAGACAGAGCCAGAATGTTGGGTGGTTGTAAAACGTGGCAGACCAAAAAATGATGGCACATTCTGGTATATTGATGCTGTTGAAGAAGCTATGTGCTTTGGATGGATTGATAGTACAACGAAAACTATTTCAGAGGGGGTAACAGCGCAAAAGCTGGCTCCCCGTAAACCCAAAAGTTTGTGGTCGGAATTAAATAAGGAAAGATGTCGGCGCATGGAGCGGCTCGGACTTATGACAGATGCAGGACGTGCAGTTTTACCAGATATGACAGATGCAGGTTTTGTAATTGATGATGAGATATTGAAGGCTTTGAAATCTGATCCGATTGTATGGGAAAACTTTAATAAATTTCCTGTATTGTATCAGAGAGTTAGGATTGACACCATTCAGATTAAAAAGAAACAGCCAGAGCTTTTCGCAAGCAGACTGGAAAAGTTTATTTCAAATACCAAAGAGGGAATTATGTTTGGCGAATGGAATGATAATGGAAGATTGTTGTGTGATGGTAATGAAAATAATATGGAGAATAAAATGTCAAAAATTAAAATTGGTTCACATGTTAAAATGGCAGGTAAATTCGCGGGTAGTTTGGTCAATGGGAACTAAAATATCGGAAGTTACATGAACCACGATCAGGGGATTACTGAAACAGTCCGCAACCCCAACGGGGGAAAGGGCCTCCCAACGGGCGGTATCGCCTTTGTCGGGGATGCTGATCCTCGGGGGACAAGGGGATCGCATCGGTGCCGATGTAGGCTCCCTCCCCCAGCCGTTCCCCTCGCTCGTTGGTGAGGTAGTATTTTTCCATGCTGTCCAGGTAGCCGGCGTGGATCTCCCTGATCTCCATGCTGCACAGGTCGTTGGTTATATCACAGAGGACCAGGGCCAGAAGGGCGGCGGCGGTGATATAGACCACCAGGGTCTTCCGAAGGGAGAGATTGCGCCACCGGCGTTTTAACAGTTCCATTTATAACCGCACCCCCAAACTGTTTCAATATAAGTGTGATCTGTGTGTGCGGCAATTTTTGTCCTGATCCTGCGGATATGCTCCGCAACAACACCGCTGTCCCCCTCGCTGTCATAGCCCCAGATCTTCTCGTAAATTCGTTCCTTGTCAAACACCTGCCCCGGATTTTGAGACAGCAGCTCCACAATGTCAAATTCCTTTTTCGTCACGGAAATTTCCTCTTTCCCATAAAACAGGCTGCGCTGGGCAAAATCTATGGTCAGATCCCCGGTAAATTTCACAAAAGTTTCCATGCTGTGCCGTGCCTGCCTGCGCAGATGGGCGCTTACCCTTGCCTCCAGCTCCGCAAGGGAGAAAGGTTTCACAATATAGTCATCCCCGCCGACGGAAAACCCCTTTACCTTATCCATATCTTCTATTTTTGCGGTAAGAAAAAGGATGGGGCAGTCAATGTGATCCCGAATACGCCTGCAGACCTCCAGACCGTTTAAACCCGGCATACTGATATCCAGCAGGATCAGATCCGGCCTCTTTTCTACCTGCTTTAAGGTTTCTATCCCGTCAGAAGCGGTCATGACATCATACCCCTTCCCCTCAAAAAAGGTGGTAAGCATTGTCACAATATCCGCTTCGTCATCCGCTATCAGCAGCCTGTCCATCACTTTTCCACCTCAATATAACGGTTTTCCGGATTTCCCATCTCTGATCCCCGCTGGCCGATACAGTAATATAAATCAGCGGAATCATTCAGAATACTGTCTTCCACAATGTACCCGATATGACCTCCCATCCGCTTTCAGCGATATCGTTCCATTGTGGGAATCGCATAGCCCCCACCATAGTCAACCGTCAGAAGATATTCCGGTTTCTCCCCTTCATCTTCATAAATATAAAAATATTCCAACTGCCCATGAGTAATATATCCGCTTTCATAGACCACTCTCCCTCTTTCGTCATAATAGCTTTCCAGCGAACAGAGCGTTGTCCCAAATATGGACGGATTATGGGTATAATCCCGGCAATATAAGGTTCCGTCATCCCGGTATACATAATCCAGCTCCAGAACAGAAACAGGAGCCAGTTCCAGAGCCCCGTCCTCATCCCGCCTGTGTTCCATAAGTCCCTGGGATTTATTAAAGTCAGGGTTTCCGGCCTCTGTGTACTCCACGGTTTCCTCAAAATCCTCCACAGCATCTGCTCCATCTGTTCCATATACTGATTTCAGAGAAAATACAGTATCTTCTTCCCAGTCCCGTTCTCCTACATCGTCAATCGTAAATCCATATCTGTCCACACATTTTTCTCTGTTACTGTTAAAATAATAGCAATATACAAGCCCGCAAAGCTGTTCTGCAGATTCATCCATGTACAATTCCAGACGCAGATTATGATACCTGTCATAATGCTGATACATGGGGACAGTGTTCTCAAATCCCGCCTCCGACAAAAAAGCTTCCTGACTTTCATACTCCCTCATGGGATCTTTTGTCCTGCTGCTGTCCACCCATGTCCGAATGGTGGTCTCCTCCGTGTAATCCCAAAGCTGACACAAACCTTCCCACAAAAGCCTGTCATAATACTTTTCATTAACCAGATTCCCGGTTTCATCCAGAGACACGGGGCCTTCAAATATACTCTGATTTTCCAGAGCATCCCAGATTTCAAGCTGCCCGGTCTCTTTTTGCAGCTTCCACCACCGCGTCTCTTCCATGCATCCTTTTGGTTCATTGACCTGATACAATCTCTTTACCTGATCTGTATGGTTATACTCGGTAATAAGCGCCGATTTCCCATCAGGAGAATACTGTATGGGAAGCTTTGGATCAAATGGCAGCATTGTTTCCGGTGCATCTGTTTCCCCAATCTCTAACAGTAATACATTTTCAGGCATTGCCCCGGCATCGCCTGTTGTATTTATGCACACGGGTACCCAGAGGTAAGTGTCAGCATACGCTGACGGGTGCCCGGCGCACGAGTAGAGAAGATAACTCTTCCCTACTCGATTTTTGCCGCCATTGCCCGCACACGCTGTCAGAACGGCTGCGCAGGAAAATACCACACATAAAATGACTGCCTTTCTCATACAATCCCTTCCTGTATCCTGTCCATCAGGTTCAAAAATCAAACCATATGTTTATCCATGTAATCACCTACATCCGACCACTCCCTGACAGAAGTCTCTGCGTCTTCTCCCTCATCGGTATCTACCTCGTCGTCATACTGCGTGTAGGCCCGCAGGCAGACACCATCCCTTACGTGAATAAACTCCGCATTCATGTCCTCGTCATAGTAAGCGTAGATCAGTTCATCCTCTCCGGCCAGTTTCACCCAGTTAGAGATTCCCCAGCCAAACAACTGGGTTCCGGAGTAATCCTCCACCAGCGTCCAGTCTCCCCGCTTTTCAAACTCCATATCCTCATAGTCCGAGAACCGGGCCTTTACCTTTTTCATGGGTGCTTTAATCATCACTTTACACTCTGTCATACGATCTGTCCTTTCCTGTTTTTCAAAAGTTTTGTCCCTTGCCCGTGAGCATGGCTTATCTGTTATCCCTGGAAATCACTTGTTATTACAAAAGATTTAAATGTGTAACCGTCTATATGAGACGTCATCTTTTGGAACAAGTCCATTGCCTTTTTGCAGTCATTCTTACTCATAATCGTAAAATGATAATCTTCACTGGCCCCGTCAAAATCAACAATATATAAGTTCTCCAGTTGTGCGGCAAGCTCTGCCAGCCATTCCACGATACAGTCATCGTCTGAGAATTTTTCTTCATCAATGGTAAAATCAAGTCCCCGCGCTGTCCTGAGGTTCTCAACGAACCAGAAAAAGTCCTCTAAATCTGGTGCGCCGGCGTCAGTAGAGATCAGATAGTATTGCGGTTTTACGGATTGTTTGTCATCACTGGCCATATTTCCAAATGGATCATCCGGATCGACATCGTTCCCGGAGAGCACATATAAAATATCAGGAATGCCGCCATATTCGTCGGCCGCATTTTCCATACATTCTTTACAGCGACGAAACGCTTTTTCTTGGTGCCCGCAAAGTAACAGGGCACAAAAATCTTTCAATACATCAGTTTGACTCATATTAAGTATCATTTTGGATTCTCCTTTATTTCTCTTTCAAATAAAATTTTACCTTTTGAAATCCCTGAATTTCTTACTGTTCAGTGCATTTTCGGCGGCACGGTTGCCATGCTTTGCCGCCTTTGTAAAGCAGTCAAAGGCTTTCTGTAAATCGACCTCTACTCCCAGACCCTTTAAGTACATATCTCCCAACTCATATAAGGCATCATCATTTCGATGCTCTGCCAACTGGAGATACAGCTTTCTCGCCGCCGGATAGTCTTTTTCTCCTCCGGTTCCCCGCTTGAGGCAGTTTGCAAATTGAAGCATAGCGAAAGGATTCCCCATAGCCGCGCCTGTCTGGTACATTTCTCTGGCCTTTACCCAGTCCTTCTCCACGCCTTTGCCCTGGAAATATGCCGAGCCCAAACATGTATACGCCTGCGCATAACCCATCTGGGCGGCTTTCATAAAATAGGAAAAAGACTTTTTCAGATCCTCTTCCGGCGCTTCAAAATAGTCGTAAGCGCACCCAAGGGAGAAATATGCCTCCGCGTCACCCTGGGCGGCCAGCTGCTCGTACAGTTCCACAGACTGTTCCAGGCTGCGGTCATCCTCCTCGTCGGAAAATTCCGACAGCAGCTCTTCCGGAACACCGTCGCCGGAATACAGGACATCGGCCAGCTTCTTCCTGGCCCGGACGCTCCCTTTCTCCGCTTTGGCTCTCAACAGCGCGATCCATTTTTCATACCATTTACGGGCAAGTGCTGTGGCCTGTTCTCCCTCCATGTCGGTGGGAGGCTGGTACATATAGTAGTTCATCAGGGCTTCGGCTTCCTCGATGCCGCCTTTTCCGGCCTTCGCCTCCAGCATGGAAAACCATTTTTTATGCCACTCCAGCTCCAGCTCCGACGCCTGTTCTGGGGACATCCCATCAAGAGCGCGACAGCAATACAGACTTGTCAGGGCCTCAGCAGCTTTTATGCTTCCTCTTTTTGCGGCTTCCTCATACCAATAAGCAGCCTTGGCCTGATCCGGTTCTATATAACAGCCCTCAGAATAGTAATCACCAAGACTGCACTGTGCCTCCACATACCCCCCTTCAGCCAGTTCCTTCAAAATCTCAGTAGCTTCTTTGACTTGATCTGGAGCATCGACACAGGTTTTCAGCACTCTGACGCTGTACTGGTAACGCATTTTGATTTCCGCATCTGTAGTTTTTTTGTCCATCGTATACATCCTCCCGCAACTTGGCAACGGCTCCATCAAGTTAGAAGCTATTTATTCCAGCCTTCCTCATTGCTTCCGGTTTCATAGCTCAATGGAGAAATGTGGGGATAATCGTCAGCAGAACGCCGGTGTTTTAATGCCCACGCCTTCCCCGGAACATAGAGCAGGGCTTCAAAATCCATACCCCATACCTTTTTCATTCCCCCCCGCTTGACCTTCTCATAGAAATCCGGCCCATTGATCAAAGCGGCACACCTGGAATATAAAAATGTGTCGTCACACATCAGCGGGTCAACCTTCTCACATTGATCTGCCAGCTTTTCCGTATCCAGATCATACAGCAGTTCTGTCATGAGATCGTCAAACTCAAAAATAATACAGTCATCCTGCTTTGAGAGATATTTGATCAGCGGATTCAGTACCTTATCATCATCCCCTTCCTTGCTCCAATCGCACAGTTCCATCGTCGTCCAAAAGAAATCGAATTTTTCAGTTAAGACCATCTTTTCAAAACCCCCTTATAAAACCGATATGCCAAATAAATCCCCGCCGAACAATCAAACACTAACAACCCAATTCCAGCAATAGGAAAAACTACAAATAAAATCCCTGTCAGTAAGAAGAATAACGCACACTTTTTATATAATCCAGCCATTTCCGTATTATAGCCTTTTACATTCTTAACTTTATCTTTTAGTGAGGCGTCTCCACTCCAAAAATTTATAGGCTCACTACTATCCTTCCCCCAAACACTTATAACAAAGAAAGGAAAAGCACATAATAAGCAGCATACCAGAGCTACTATTCTTCCAACCAATATACTCAACCTCCTCAAATTCCAGTTTATATATTCACTAATAAACTGCGGTTCAATCCAGAATTAGTGAAATTGCTAATGTATCAATGCAGCAACACGTATGACTGCCTGTTTTACTCATGAATAAAGCGTGCGCACCTTCTGGTCCAGCTCCCTGACCCACTTCGTGAACGCCGGTCCCGACAGCTCGCTGTCAAAAAACAGCGCAACGGCCCTGCCGCCGTCCAGCCAGGAAAGCAGACATCCGGTGCCTCCCTGTCCCCAGACCTGGAAAGGGAAGTGGCTACGGGTATTGTCACAAAGGGCCTCCACATCAGAGTACAGCACCAACTGCTGAAACAAGTCCCAACTTTCCATGTCTCCCAGCTTTTCCATGTGGACGGCCCCGGTTGCCCGGTTCACCTCCGCAAAGACGGCGATGCCGTTCTCTTTCATAAATGCAAGGATTTTCTGCTCCATCTGCATCTCCTCCTGTTGTTCATTCTGGTATCGTAATGATATATTCTTCATCAAATTCATCGTCTTTATCATCGTAGGTCATTCGGAACTGATTTTCCGAAAGCCATTCCACACCAAAAGATACGGTCTCCATAAAGCCGGCGCTCGGATAGGTCCAGATCTCCCTTTTCCCGTACCAGGTCTTTTGGTAGACATATGGGCGGCATACATGGTCGTACTCAATGATGATGGTGTTTGTCCCCTGGGGCGAGACGAAGACCTCCCGGCTCGCCACAAACAAAGCGTCACAGCAGCTCCGAAAGAGACAGATCACCAGAAGGAGCGCCGCCAATCCAGCTATGTATTTGAATCGCTTACTCTTCATTATCCTCCAAATCGTCCCCGTCATCCTCGTCCTCGGTCAGGGCATTAATAAACGCTGTGATGGATTCCGCCAGCCAGGTTATATGCTCCTCCGGGTCCTCGCCGTATTCAAACTCGTGATCGTAATAATAGATGGCGCCCAGGTCGGATTCCCTTACACTGAAACAAAAGAGGTTTCCCCCATCTTCTTCGGCAAAGGGAATCAACCAGTCCGGAATGACATCGTCATCCGCTCTTAAAAGTTCCAGCGTTTTTTCCATGGGCCGTTTCTTTCCGTCCCGTACAGGAATAAACAAGTCCACAGAGTATTCGTTGCCGTTTTTGTCCGTAAAAATGGGATTTTCCGGATAGCCGCCGTTATAGGCCAGACAGTGTTCCCGCACATCCGCAGGGATTTTTACATGAAATTTCTGCTCAATACGGTCTAAATCCTCTTTCTTTGCTTTCCCTTCCGCACATAAAATCTGATTGCTGTACATCGCTTTTGTCTCCTTCATTCTATTTTGATCATCGACCGCATTTGCCTATATAGGCAAATGTCTGGCAGATGATCTTCACCAGTCAGGCTTTAATTTGGACTGCGCAAGCTACATCACTTATTTTCCTGCAGTTCCTTATCTCGGAATAATATCCGCGCTGATCTGTGCCCCAAGCTCGGACGATACATCTATGCGCAGTTGTTCTTCCTCAATCGCTTTCCCTTCGCTGTCATACGACTCAAAAACGTACTCTTCGGAAACCGTTTCCAGCTGGCCGCTTGCCGCGTTTCTTTCCATGACATGTGCATACCACGCGTCAAATGTCACGCCGCCGGTTTCTACGGAAGCAGCGTCATAGTACTGTCTAATCTTTTCATCGAATATGAAAATCCCTTCTTCCTCATAATAACGGATTTTCACAATTTCACCGTCAATATACTGGTACGTTGAATAATAATGATACGCCGCTCCTCCGCATTCCATGCCGTAAATAAGCTGTTTTTCCTGATCAAAGACAGCAAGCGAGATCTGATTTAAGCGGATATCATTCTCAAACCTTTGTTCTTCCACATTCCATACAAGGTAAATCCATTCCGTCCGGTAATTTCCATTTAATACATCGAAGACGAGTATGTCCTGATATCCGTCAAAGTTTACGTCCTCCATAACAATTTCGAGCGTGCTCTGCAAGGTCTGACCTTCCCATGTAAGCTCCGGTATGGAAATGGCCTGCAGCAGTGTATCGCCCTGGTAAACATCAATGGTCTGCAGCGCGTAACCCTCGCGCCGCAAATCATAATACGCGGTTAGCCGAAACGTAAACTCCGGCATGTCTTCCCTGAGCTTCCCTGTCTGCGTTACCGTAATCAATTCATCCTTTCTTTCCGCGAAAAACTGTTCAAAGGCGCTATCCGAAATCCGGTTTCCTTTCAGCTCTATATGTTTTAAAGCGTGCAGCCCGTACAACGGCGCTATATCGCTGATCCGATTATTTTCAAGCTCTAAGCTCGTAAGCTTTTGTTTGTTTTCCAGCGGGCTGATATCGTCAATTCTGTTATTGTTTAAATAGACTTTCGTCAGGTTTTGCAAATTTTTTAACGGGCTGATGTCTGAAATCCGGTTGTATCCCAGACTAAGCTCCTCAAGCTGCGCAAGGCCGCCCAGCGCAGATATGTCCGAAATGCCGCAGTCCCGTGCGAACAGCGATTTGAGGTTTGTCATGTTTGTAACAAATGTTATGTCCACTTTCGCTTCAGAGACGTTCCCGATTTCAAGGTCCTCCAAGTGGACCAGCCCGCTGACAGGCGTGTAATCATCAATATCGTTTCCCAGACAGTGAAAACTCACAAGCCTCGTCAGACTGCTTACCGGTGTAATGTCTGTTATGTGATTGCGACTTACCCAAAGCGTTTTCAGTGCCGTAAGAGCCTCCACACCTTCCAGACTCTGCACGCCGCAGTGATACAGACTTACCTTCTCCAGATTGCAGAACCACTGCAGATCCAAAAACGGCTTACCACACGAAATTTCTTCGTATCCGTCAAAGTCAAATTCCGTGATTGCAAGCACGTCTGATTTTGTGATTGCGCCTTCGGGCTTCTCCAGGAGTTCCCGCGTTCTGCGCTCGATTTCCGGGGAATGAAACAGGATTTCCTCTGATAACGACACCTGTTGGACCGTTTCCGTTGGATTCTGCAGTTCCATATCCGTTCTACCTGTTGCACCTGCTGTATCGCTGCAGGCACAAAGCAGCAGGCTGATAAATAAAGCACCCAGGCAGTGATATATTCTCATTGCTTTGTCACCTCTGTTTTTATATCTTAGTTTATCAGGATATTTTAAAACATAAATTCCAACTTTTTATCTACTTTTGAAAAAATCCAAACAATTTATACCGGAAATGTCAGCACAGTTCTAAACCCCTTCTGCGGTGCGCTCTCCATGGTCATGGTACCTTTGTGAGCCTCCACAATCTGCCTTACCAGCAGAACACCTAACCCATGCCGCAGGTTCAGTTTTTCATCCGTACTCTCCAGGCGGCGGTGGTCTGTGGCCAGCTCCTTCAGCTTTTCAGCCGATACCCCCACACCATCGTCTGTAACCTCGACCGTTATACCGGCTTCTCTGCACAGAATCGAGACAGAAATCCGACAGCCTTGTGGGTTATGAACGATGCTGTTTTGGATTAAATTACCCAGGGCACGTTTCAACAAAGCCTCATCACCCAGGATGAGCAACGACTCGCTTTCCTGGTCAGCGCAGAACGCTATCCCATATCGCTCCTCCAAACCACCGTCCAGAAATTCGCAGACAACCTGCCGTGCCAGTTCCACCAGATAGACTTTTTCCAGCCGGAGGGGCTGCATGGAATATTCCAGCCTTGATGTGAGGTTCAAATCGGAAATCAAACTCCGCAGCCGCTCTCCCTGTTTTCGGATGCAGGCCGCCTGCTCACGGGCGGATGCCGGGAGGGCACGATCATCCTCCAGCTGTCCGGCAAAGCCCAGCATGACTGACAGAGGCGTCCGCACATCATGGGAGACGCCGCTGATCCATTCGGCACGGGCAGTGTCCTTTCTGGCAATAAAAGCCCCTGCCTTGTTGAGCTGCCTGTTGATCTCCGACAATTCCCCCTTTTCCGGGAGGCTGACCGGCTGGCCGCAGGAGACTGTTTCAATCCCCCGCAAAATGGGTGTGACTGCCTTTTCAATGTGCCGGGTGTTCTTCCAAATCAGCAGAACCACTACAATGATATTTGTCAGAAAGACGGCAGCCAGCCCGACAGACAGCTTTCTTACATAGCTCTCATTGACGGAAAAGTAATATTTCACCCGACTGCCTTTTTCACCGCCCACTACCAACAGCCCCTGGGGATGCTCCCGCACATAGACCGGGTAATCTCCCAGATACCACCGGCTAAATTTTGCAACATCTGTTGTTGTGTACCGCCGGGGCAGCTCCTTTGGCAATCCTCTCTGAAAAATGACGGTTCCCGCATCATCCAGAATCATGGCCCAGGCATGATTTTCTTCCAGCAGCCCGGATAGGCCCTCAGCCGTTGTAAAATGGCCTTCCTCGTCCATCATGATGCCGTCGCAGATTTCGTTTACAGAGAGCTCTGGCGTTTCCGAGGTCGAGGTCTGCCATGCCCATATCAACATAGAGAAAAGCAGGACAACATTGAGCAGCAGAAACAGCACAATGATGCCCACCATGGATAAAAAATATTTCCGAAAGAAACGTTCCACTGGTTTCATTTCTCCTGCTCCTTTACTACCAGCTTATACCCCAGCCCCTTTACCGTCAGGAGCGACACGGGCTTTGACGGATTTTCCTCAATCTTCTCCCGCAGGTGCCGGATATGAGTCATCAGTGTTGTCTCATATCCCTGCCAGATGTCCCCGCACAGTGTCTGGCACAGGACGCCGATGGTGACAATCCGGCCCGCATTCTCCGCCAGTTTTTCGAAAATGCTGTACTCCCTGGCAGTCAGGGGTATCCGCTGCCCCTCTTTGATAACCTCCGCCCGATCCAGATCCACTGCAGCTGCATCCAGCGTAACGATCCGATTCTTTTCAGGATAGGCCCGTTTCAAAATTGCCTGAACCCGCAGCAGCAATTCCTTGGGCAGAAAGGGCTTGACCAGGTAGTCGTCCGCGCCCAGCTCGAACCCGGCGAAACGGTCCTCGGCTTCTCCCTTTGCGGTGAGCATGAGGACAGGGACCTTGCTGACGGCCCGAATCTCCTGGAGCAGTTCAA
>ERZ778518.2082-NODE-2082-length-11666-cov-4.355869_pt1 | contig 11666 bp, 14 predicted proteins | sample MGYA00510340_ERZ778518 | MGnify/ENA primary metagenome ERZ778518 (study PRJEB29527, sample SAMN07138967) | mouse gut metagenome | material: feces | host: mouse | place: China:Nanjing | collected 2016-01-25 ... | reverse complement strand
CTCCATCCGGATCGTACAGTCATGGTGCTTCAGGATCAATGCCGTGATCGCCAATCCGAGCCCCGCGCCGCCGCTTTTCCTGCTCCTCGATTTGTCGATCATATAAAAGGGCTCCAGGATCTTCTCCCGCTCGTCCTTCGGGATGCCTGTGCCAAAATCCTGTACTTCTATTACCCGCTCCCCTGCCGAGAGAAGGATCCGGTCTCCCCTTTTACTAGCCTTTCTCGCATTATCAATGAGATTGATCAAAACCTCCGTAAACAGATCCGCGTCTGCCACAAATACCTGCCCGTCTTCCTGACACTCCAGCCGGATCCCATCCTCCCAAAGGCTCTGCCGGCACGCCTCCGCGGCGTGGGCAAACAGCACACTGGCCGGCACCTCCTGCCTCTCAATGTTCTCGCTTTCTTCTAATAAAAGTAAGTTCATCATTTTTTTAGAAAGGCGTTCCAGGCGACAGCTTTCCTCGTATATATAAGAAAGCGCCTCTTCTTTGTCGCTCTCGGGCAGCTTTACGGTTAATAATGTTTTTGCGTACCCGGATATCGCGGTCATCGGCGTTTTTAACTCATGTGTCAGATTTCCCATAAACAGCGTCCGCTTCCATTCCGCCTCTTCGAGCTGCCGGATGCGGCACTGCACCGCTTCTGCCATACGATTGAAATTATCGCTTAACGTTCCGATCTCATCTTTTCGCCAGACAGGGATTCTCTCGTCATAGTGTCCTCTCGCGATCAGCTTCGCACCGGCATTTAGTTCTTTCAGCGGCTGCAGCACCCGGCTCATGATAAAGAACAAAAGCGCGCATACGAGCATCGTGACTACACAGGTCAGTATAACAAGTCCGATTCCAAGCATCCTCATACGCTCCCACACATACGTAATATCCTCCAGCTTATATATCGTGTACGAGACTCCTTGCTCCTGCCGGTATATAAAAAAATGCCGCCCTTCCCATGCCAGTTCTGCCTCCTCTGCTGCCAGGTCTGACAGCGGGCGGTACGGCAGCGACTCCAGATCGGCCTGCGCAAAAACCGTTTCATTGTAAACTTCTATATCCTCTCCCCCCGCCGTCTGGACAAAACATAAGAGCATATCATCCTTTTGCTGTTTCATAAAGTATTGCAGCACTTCCCAGTCAGGCTCACGGCCGGTCCGGTCTTTCAACGCCGTGATTTTCTTTTCCAGCTCGGTAAATCCAGCCAGCGCGTTTTGCACACTCTGCGCCTGCGCCGCATCGATGGAGTTGCTTTTTACGAGCAGATAGACGGCGGTGCTGCACACGATCGAGGAAAAAAGGGTACTGATACAGCAGATCAGTATGATCTTTGTCTTTAACCGCATGACTTCACTCCCTGTTCCTTTCGTTTTACAGTTCCAACTTCGCCGGTTTTACAGTTCCAACTTCGCCGGATTTACAGTTCCAACCGGTAGCCGATCTTGGAAACGGTCTTTATATGGTCATTCAGCGAAAGTTTCTTACGCAGCTGGCCGATGTGCACATCCACCGTTCTCGTCTCCCCGACAAAATCCACGCCCCATACGCGCCGGAGCAGCTCTTCGCGCGAGATCGCGATATTCTGATTCCGCGCCAGTACGCAGAGCAGCTCATATTCCATTGGTTTTAGTAAAACTTCCTTCCCATTTTTCCTCACGGTATGTTCTAAAAAATTGATCTCCACATCTAAAAAGCGGATGACATCACTGAGTTTTTTCGCCCTCTCTAACACCTTTTCCATGCGGACCATGAGTTCCAGCATTTCAAAGGGCTTTACGATATAATCTTCTGCTCCGCCCTGTAGTCCCTGTATTTTCGACTGGATATCGTCTTTCGCAGTCAGGAAGATGACGGGGATTTCGTAAGAGGATACGATATCAAGCAGGGCAAAGCCGTCCATGCCGGGCAACATCACATCAAGGAGCGCGATGTCGTAGGCGTGCTCGTTTTCCAGTGCTTCGGCGGCCTCGCTCCCATCGTGGAACATCACGGTTTCGTAACCTGCCACGGAGAGGTTCATGCTGATCATTTTCGCGATCGGGATTTCATCTTCTACGATCAATACTTTGTTTTTGTTCATATATACCTCATACATCTCACCAACATTAATAAAGGTGTAAAGCCATAATAATTCAATAAAAACTTTGCACCTTTCGTTTTTGTGATTACTCTTTTTGATTACATTTCATATTCTTCGGACGGAATACCCAAAGAAGAAAGTTTATTCTGATATACTTTTAATTGAAAATCTAATTCTGCATTATTGCCCGTTTCTGCTTTTTTGATACGTTGCAAATTCACATAGTAATCAATTGTCACTTGTTCAAATTCGTCAAGTGTCATCCCTTCAACCATCCTTTCACCGCCTCGTAACTTAATGTGTATATAATTAGTATAGCGGATCCGTGGAAAAGTGTAAAGCCTTTATTCAATTATCAAGGTGTGCGCGCGGTATTACTTGTTTTTCGTTTTTTTATTTGTATCTATGGAAAGGACTAAATAATATTGCTGTTACCCTGAAAGAAAAATATCAGGATACTTTAGATGAACAAAAATAGAAATTCTGGAACTTGTAATAGCTCTTATGGCAGGCCTAATTCACTATATCTCTCGGATTCTCCTTAACTACATTATATACATTTTATTTTTGTGTTACAATCTTTGATTTGACAATTTCTCCATTATCATCTATATAAATGAAGTCATTAAAATTATTAAACAAGAGAAACAAATAATCACTTATACTGTACCAATATTCAAAATCATGAAAAAAACTACTCATTTTTCCAAAAGAAAAAAGATTGATCAGCTCCATAGAGCCGCAAAGACAGCAAATCCAAATATCCTCATTTTCATATGGCAATAAATCATCTATATTTTGAGACTTATGCTCAATCAATAACTTTGAAAAATCTGGTCTTGTGTAGCGGACTGGCAGTCCGTTTAGAACGGAATTGATTCGATCTGCTTCACCCTGCTCAGCAAACCGATAATATTTTGTAAAATCAATATGTTCCGAGATCAAACGCTCTTTTTCAAAGACAACACGCTTTTCATATTCCCTCTGCTTATTTTGTCTTTTCAACAATGCCAATCGCTTTTTCATATTTTCTTCCATGACATTGCTCCTTAATATTCTTTATATCATTAACCTGAATCCGCGAACTCAAATTGTCACAACCCTCTGTAGCACTTATATGATAAAGGAATTTTCTGATAATGGCAACCACATTTTTTTCACTCATCAGGTGCCGGCAGCCGAAAACCATGTTGTCTGCCTTAAGTCGTTTATGGTATACTGATATCAGTGTATGAGGGCAACCATTCGCAGTAAATCTGATGAAATTGCTTTAGATCCCTGGGATAACAACAATCTGATACATAAATCCTATCAATCTCAAAGATCTACTCTGCCTGCACTCAATTATTTGATGAAGGAATTCTCTGTGCACGGCGAAGATGGAAAATATCAGATATGGCTGCGCTTTGAAATTCATTCCAGACCACTTGTCAGTTTCATCATTGTAAAAAAATATACGGATAAAAATGGAGGGGAACAGTACACCAGAGAATTTAACAAAACCGACGAAATATATAAAATGGCTGAAAGTTATATTTGAAAAGAGGAAAATGAAGAATATCACAGGAACGGATGGTGGATCGACTGGTTTTATGTACCGTCTGGCGGGACGGAAGCAGAGGATTCTCTGCCTGATTTTAAGGTATGTAATGACGCATATTTTGATCTGTATGAAAAAGATAACTATGATGCGTTTGTAGATTCGGCAGTTGCGGAGATGAAACGGATGAAGGAGAGGATAAAAAATTTTGTTTGAGAAAAATGTTGAATTGTATTAAACGATGTGGTATACTGTTTATATAGTTGAGAAAGAAAAATTCAAATTATCGGGATTTACTAAGAAGGTGATATCTTGAGTACAACAGCACAGACACATCAACAGGATTTAGAACGTCTGAAATCACTCCGATATATAGATGATGATTTTATGACGGTCTGCCTCGCAGATAACTATGAAGGCGTAGAACTGATACTTCGGATTGTCTTAGGACAGAAAGATATAACAATTAAGACGATTCGCACACAGGAACTGTTAAAGAATCTGCAAGGGCGTTCTGCTATATTAGACGTCCATGCGATTGATAGCACCAAGAAGGAGTTTGATGTAGAAATTCAACGTTCAGACGCAGGTGCAGGCGCGAAGAGAGCAAGGCATAACAGCAGTTTGTTAGACGCACATATATTAAAACCCGGAAATGAAACAGAGGATATTCCCGACAGCTATGTGATTTTTATTACAGAAAATGATGTAATGAAAGGGAATCAGTCGATATATCCAGTGGAGAGATATGTCCGTGTCGGAGAAAATAAAGTATTATTTAATGACGGTTCGCATATTATATATGTTAATGGGAAGTACAGGGGCAATGATGAAATCGGAAAACTAATGCACGATTTTTCATGCACCAATCCCGATAATATGAACTATGAAGCACTTGCTAAAAAAGCAAGATATTATAAGCAGGACGAGGAGTGGCGGCTATGTGCAAAATAATGGAAGATATGAGGAATGAAGCAGCATTAGAGAACACTAGAGAAACAGCGAGAAGAATGATTAAAAAGGGGAAAATGCCACTTGAAGAAATTGCAGACTATGTTCCTGCATTATCACTTGACGAATTAAAGCAACTTGAAACCGAGATTATGCCTATGGCATAGGCAGGCAAATGCCATAGGCAGGTAACCGATGGTTTAATACCTGTAAACAGCATAAAAGTGCAAAAAATGAGACAACTATTTTACCTGCTTTTTCAGGAAAGGACGAACTATGCCCAAACCACGAACAAATACTGGTGAAAAAAACTTAATCAGCAAACGCCTGATTGCATTGAGAAGCCAGCACGGCTTGTCACAACGTGATCTTGCCCGTCAACTCCAACTGGCAGGCTACGATATGGATAAAAATGTAATCACTCGAATTGAAACAAATAAGCGCTATGTTAACGATTTGGAACTGAAAGCACTGACAGAGATTTTTCATGTTTCCTACGATTATCTGATTGAGGGAAAAGAATAAGTTAATCCCTTCTTACTCCAAATAATACCCATCCTTCCCAAACCGTATCATAACCTTCGTCCACTCCCCCTCGGCCGCTTCCATCCAGATCTCATGCCCGAGCTTCCCGCACATCTTCCGGCAGATATAAAGCCCCATCCCGGTAGACGCCGCCGTCTTCCTCCCATTTTCCCCGGTAAAAGACTTCTCAAACACCCTCCGCACATCCGAAGCCGGCACACCGATCCCGTGATCCTCGACGATCAGCGTCACGCTCCCGTCCTCTTCCACCGCCTGAAATCCCAGATAACCGCTGGCCCCCCTTTTATACTTAACGCTGTTATGGATCAGCTGCCCCAGCATAAACTTGATCCACTTCGCATCCGAAACCACAAAAACACCGGTATCCTTCTTTTGGATCGTAAACTTTCCGGCGATCAGAACGTCTTTATTTTCAAGTAAAACCTCGTTTATGATCTCTTCCAGACAGCACCGTTTCATGAGATAATCTTTCTGCGGCGTATCCGCGCGGACATAATACAAAATCTGTTCCACCAGTTGGGAAATCTTGTCCAGCTGCTGACGATAACTCCGAAAATCCATCTCTTCATTGTGATTCATCAGCGACACGGCTGAAATCGGCAGCTTGATCTCATGGATCCACATTTCAACATAATCCTTAAACTCCCGCACCGCCCGCTCCTGCCCGCTGACCTTCTCGTTCATCGACCGGTCGGTCTCATAAAGCGCGTCACACAAAATATCGCCCTCTAAAAAACCTGGTTTTTCGATCATTTCCGTGATAAGATATTTCTTATCCAGCTCATCCAGCTTTTGCAGCATATCCTGATAGAATTTATATTTTTTCCGAAAATCAAAGGCCCACATAAGCAGCAAAATGAAACATTCCAAAAACACCACAGACACGATATATGACGTGTTAATCCGAAAAATCTTTCCCATCCCAATAACTAAGAGCATCTGGCCGAGAAAACAAAACATCCAGCCGGCCTTTTCCCGACAATAATCCGTGAATTTCATCCCAGTAAATACCCGATTCCTCTCTTCGTTTTAATTAGATCCACTACGCCGTGTTCCTTTAATTTCCCCCGCACCCGGTTAATATTTACCGTAAGCGTGTTATCATCCACAAATTCCTCGGAATCCCACAAATAACTGATCAACTCGTCACGCGTAACCGTTTTTCCCTGGTTTTGCATGAGATAACGCAGAATCCGCATTTCATTTTTTGTCAACTCCACCGTTTGCGCCGCGCCGCCTGCCTGCTCCGGCAAAACCTCCAGAACGCAGCGCCCCACATCGAGACGGATCTTGCCGTATGTGACAAATGAGTCCTCCGCGCTGTTGTCCAACCGCTTAAATACCGCTTCAATATGGAGTAGAAGAATCGCCGGATTATACGGTTTGGCAATAAAATCGTCCGCGCCGTACGTCATGCAGATAACCTCGTCCATCTCCGTATTCTTACTCGTCACCATAATCACCGGGATATTCGAAATCTCCCGCAATTTACGCAGGATATTTCCCCCGTCGGCCCCGGGCAGTGTAATGTCCAAAAGCACCATATCGGCGCCGCTTGCCGCGATCTGCTGCGGCACACGCTCAAACGCCTTTATCACGATACAGTCATACCCGTTATTGCTTAAAAATCCCGCCAGCTGGCTGCAGATTTCCTCGTCGTCCTCTACGATCGCGATCGTCTTCATTCTGCTCACTCCCCCTTTTAAATCTAACAACACCTGCCGCTTCCGGCAACACATGCTAATTCAGGCAGCACATGCCGCTTCAAGCAGCACCTATAAAGCCAGATAACACCTATTACGTCAGGCGATAAAATTATCAATCAACCTCGTCGTTCCAATGTATACTGCCACCGCTGCCAGCACTTCCCCGCGCACACTCGTGACCGGCTTCAGGGAATCCCATTCCACCAGCTCCACGTAATCGATCTTCGCAAGCGGTTCCTTCCCGATCACATCCGTGATCGCGCCGACGATCTTAGACGCATCCGTCTCACCTGCTTTCACGAGCTGTTCCCCTGCCAGAAGCCCCTGGTGGAGTACGACTGCTGCCCGGCGCTCCTCCTCGCTCAGATACGTATTGCGTGAACTCTTTGCCAGGCCGTCCGCCTCCCTCACGATCGGACAGCCGACGATTTCCAGATCAAAATTCAGATCCCGTACCATGCGGCGGATCACCGCGAGCTGCTGGGCATCTTTCTGTCCAAAGTACGCGCGGTCTGGCGCCACGATGTGGAACAGTTTCGACACGACCGTACAAACTCCCCGGAAATGTGTAGGTCTTGTCTTTCCGCAAAGTCCTTTCGTCAGATCATCCATATCCACATACGTACAAAAATCATCAAAATACATCTCTCCATCCGACGGGTGGAATACCAGATCCGCTCCCGCCGCTTCACAAAGTGCGGCATCCCGTTTCAGATCCCTCGGATAACTCGCCAAGTCCTCACTCGGCCCGAACTGGATCGGATTCACAAACACACTTACTACCACGCGGTCATTTTCCTCGACCGCCCGGTCGATCAGGCTTTTATGTCCCTCGTGGAGATACCCCATCGTCGGCACCAGTCCGACCGCAAGTCCCTCTTTTCTCCATGTCCTGACCTGTTCCCTAACTTCTGCTATCGTCTCTGCTATTTTCATCTGCCACTTGCCTCCTTCTTTTCACATTCTTCTGCACAGGATACCTGTCCCCCTGTCAGCTCACGACGTCTTACTACCCGAGTCATACAACCCCTCGATCACGCTGTCATCCACTGAATATTCATGCTCTTTCGCCGGAAACGTTCCATCTCCCACTTCCTCGATATACGCCTGGAACGCACGCTTCATCACCTCGCCAATATCCGCATACCGCTTCACAAACTTCGGCGTAAAGTCAGAAAACATCCCCAGCATGTCCTGATACACGAGCACCTGCCCGTCACAGCCGTTTCCGGCCCCGATGCCGATTGTTGGAATCGTCAGTTCCCGCGTGATCACGTCCGCCAGTTTGCGCGGGACACCTTCCACGACGACCGCAAAAGCCCCTGCCTCTTGCACGGCCTTCGCATCCTCCAAAAGTTTTTTCGCTGCCGCCTCGCTCTTACCCTGTACTTTAAAACCGCCAAACGCGTTGATCGACTGCGGCGTTAATCCAATGTGCGCGCAGACGGGGATTCCCGCCCCCACGATCGCCTTGATCTGCGGACACACTTCCGTTCCGCCCTCCAGCTTCACCGCGCCAGCGCGCCCCTCCTTCATCAGGCGCCCCGCATTGACCATCGCATCATAGACCGAAGTCTGGTACGACATAAACGGCATGTCAATGATGACAAGCGCGTTCTTCGCCCCGCGCGCCACAGCCGCCCCGTGATGGATCATGTCTTCCATCGTAACGGAAACCGTATCTTCATAGCCGAGGATGACATTTCCCAGCGAATCCCCGACCAGGATACTGTTGATCCCCGCCTCATCGATCAGTTTCGCCGTCGAATAATCATAAGCCGTCAACATCGTCAGCTTCTCACCCTTTTCCTTTGCCTGGGCAAAAGTCAAAACCGTATTTTTCATTGTCTCTCCATTCCGCGCATGATCATTCCTCACCGATGCGCTCTGTTCATTTACTGCAATAGTTCCGATATGTTCCGATAATCCCGGTCGGGATTTTTCCGCCGCGCGACTGCTAACACTTTCTGTCCCAGCAGCTGGTATATCATTCGTTCTTCCCCGCGGAGCACAGCCAGATGGCCCTCCACGGTGTGGACGTCGCCGCGCTCAATCGGCCCGGTCAAAGTCTTTTCGGCGCCGTCCCGGACAGCCGCCTCTATATTATGAACGACAAGAGGCCCCACAAGCTCCCGGCCCGTCTCCTCCGGGATACCGCACTGTTCGAGCAGATCCAGTCCCATCGAAAAAAGTCCCGTCATAAAATTACTAACGAGGGAAGCACTGCAATGATACCGCATTTTCGCCTCTGGAGAGATTTTCAAAACCCGGTTGCCCATGTTCGAAAACATTTCTTCCATGACGGCGGCAGCCCTCTTTTGTCCCTCGATCGTAACGATCGCCGAATTCAATTTCTGATAAGATGTGAATTTATCGCTGAACGCATACATAGGATGAACCGAACATCCGGCCGCGCCGGTACTTTCGATTCCTGAAAATACAGCAGATGATAATGAGCCACTGAAATGGCATACTATTTTACCCGCAAGCGGATGTACGGCAGAACCTTTTTCTCCCATTCCGCGCATCTGCTGCCAGACATTCCCGATCTCATCGTCGGGAACGGCGAGGCAGAGCAATCCGCATGCCTGAATCAATTCATATAAATCTTCAAATACTTTTGTTCCTGTGAAAGTCCCAGCCTGTTCCGAGCTTTCCCTGTGTCTGCTAACATAACCGGCCACCTTGAATCCGTGTTCTATCATATATTTTCCCATCGAACACCCGACTTTTCCGGCCCCGATCATACCAATCTCCATGTCATCACCTGCTCTCTCCGAATGCGGCAGACAGTGACACCCAAAATTCATCTGATGCAGTTTCCTACGAATACCGCTCGGTGTAAAGAATACCACAATTCGGAAAAAAAAGCAAATAATTTTCCTTCCCCGTAAAAAATCGCTTGAGGTTTTTCTCATTTCCGTTATAATATAATATGAACATGTGTGATTGAAAGAGACTAGGAGGATACAAAATGCCAAAAAGAACTGATATTCACAAGGTACTTATTATTGGCTCTGGCCCGATCATCATCGGTCAGGCGTGTGAGTTTGATTATTCCGGCACCCAGGCGTGTAAAGCGCTGCGTAAACTGGGATACGAGATCGTATTAGTGAATTCCAACCCTGCTACGATCATGACGGATCCGGAAACTGCCGATGTCACTTATATCGAGCCTTTGAATGTAAACCGTTTGGAGCAGATCATCGCAAAAGAGCGGCCCGACGCCTTACTTCCCAACTTAGGAGGGCAGTCCGGCCTGAATTTATGTGCGGAATTGAACCAAAAAGGAATTTTAGACAAATATAATGTAAAAGTAATCGGTGTTCAGGTCGACGCGATCGAGCGCGGTGAAGACCGGATTGAATTTAAAAAAACAATGGACAAGCTGGGGATCGAAATGGCCCGCAGCGAAGTTGCTTACAGCGTAGAAGAGGCTTTGGCTATCGCTGACAAACTCAGTTATCCCGTTGTACTCCGCCCGGCGTACACGATGGGCGGCGCAGGCGGCGGCCTCGTTTATAATAAAGAAGAATTAAAAACCGTATGCGCGCGCGGCCTTCAGGCAAGCCTCGTCGGGCAGGTACTCGTCGAAGAGTCCATTCTCGGCTGGGAAGAACTGGAACTAGAAGTCGTACGCGATGCCGAAAATAACATTATTACTGTGTGCTTTATCGAAAATATCGACCCGTTGGGCGTACATACAGGCGATTCGTTCTGTTCCGCGCCGATGCTGACCATTTCCGAGGAATGTCAAAAACGCTTGCAGGAACAGGCGTATAAGATCGTGGAATCGGTACAGGTCATCGGCGGTACGAATGTACAGTTTGCTCACGACCCAGTCAGCGACCGGATCATTGTCATCGAGATCAACCCGCGTACGTCCCGTTCCTCCGCCCTCGCCTCCAAAGCGACCGGCTTCCCGATCGCGCTCGTGTCGGCGATGCTGGCTTCCGGCCTGACGCTAAAAGATATTCCGTGCGGCAAATATGGCACGTTGGACAAGTACGTACCGGACGGCGACTACGTCGTGATCAAATTCGCGCGCTGGGCATTTGAGAAGTTCAAAGGCGTGGAAGACAAACTCGGCACCCAGATGCGCGCGGTCGGGGAAGTGATGAGTATTGGCAAAACCTATAAAGAAGCGTTCCAAAAAGCCATCCGCAGCCTGGAAACCGGTCGCTACGGCCTGGGCCACGCGAAAGATTTTGATTCTATGACGAAAAAAGAACTCCTCCAGCTTTTGATCACACCATCGAGCGAACGGCATTTTATCATGTACGAGGCGCTGAGAAAAGGCGCTACGGTCGAAGAAATTTACGATCTCACAAAAGTAAAAGCCTACTTTATCGAACAGATGAAAGAGCTGGTCGAAGAAGAAGAAGAACTGATGAAATCCAAAGGCAGCCTGCCGCCGGATGATCTTCTCACCACAGCGAAAAAGGACGGCTTTTCGGATAAATATTTGAGCAAGATCCTGGAAATCCCGGAAGAAGACATACGGAACAAACGAATTTCCCTCGGCGTCTGCGAAGCGTGGGAAGGCGTCCATGTCAGCGGCACGGAAAACAGCGCTTACTACTATTCCACCTACAATGCGCCGGACAAAAATCCGGTGACATCGGATAAACCGAAGATCATGATCCTCGGCGGCGGCCCGAACCGCATCGGCCAGGGAATCGAGTTTGACTACTGCTGTGTCCATGCGGCTATCGCCCTGAAACATCTGGGCTTTGAAACGATCATCGTCAACTGTAACCCTGAGACGGTATCCACCGACTACGACACGTCGGATAAATTATATTTTGAGCCGCTGACACTGGAAGATGTGCTGAGCATCTACAA
>ERZ778518.2072-NODE-2072-length-11712-cov-4.156473_pt1 | contig 11712 bp, 12 predicted proteins | sample MGYA00510340_ERZ778518 | MGnify/ENA primary metagenome ERZ778518 (study PRJEB29527, sample SAMN07138967) | mouse gut metagenome | material: feces | host: mouse | place: China:Nanjing | collected 2016-01-25 ... | reverse complement strand
GGAGGAGGAGGGCCGGGGGGGAATTATCAAGTTGTCTTACCGCCTCGGCGGCGGTGGGGACGTACTTTTCCCCTGCAGGAAAAGTAACAAAAGTGCCCTCAAGGGGACCAAGGTCCCCTTGAGAATCCCCTGATGATTTGATTATTGGCGCTACGACCTGTTGGACTGGTTGTCCTGCGGGGTGCTTTGGGCCGATGCCGGTTCGTGCGTCTATCCTTTCGCGCTATTGGGACGCTTACGCTGCCCTGTGGCGCGTGCTTTGAAAATCTATAACCGGGCGGGGTGTCGATACCCGCCCGGTTTCTGTTTAGGAGGAATGAAAATGCTATACTTACAGCCCCTATCCCTGACCGACGGCAGGGAGTTCTACGACATGCTCCAGCGCATTCCGCCGGAAAACGGCTTTCTAAATTCTGCATACCAGATGGATTATGCCGCATTTCCCGCATGGCTGGAGAAAAAGGTTCATATAGCCCGGGGGATTGGCCTGGAGGATTGGATGGTTCCCGCCAGCACCTTCTGGCTCATGGCGGATGGCGTCCCCGTGGGCATGGGCAATCTGCGCCACCGCCTCACGGACGCGCTCCGGGAGGCGGGAGGCCACATCGGTTACGCCGTCGCCTCCGACCAGCACGGGAAGGGCTATGGCAAGGCCCTCCTGCGCCTGATGCTGGTGGAGGCCCGCCGCATGGGCATCACCGAAGAGATCCTGGTGACAGTCTACCTAGACAACACCGCCTCCCGCCGTGTAGCGGAGGCCAACGGCGGCGAGCTCCGCCGTGAGACGGAGAAGCGAGCGTACTACTGGTTCCGATAAGGCCCGGCGGTTGACTTTCAGTTCCTCCAGAGATAATTCCAAGGTCCGCACTGCCCTCTGTCAGCCTATACGCTCTAATAAGGAATCCCGGACGGACCGCTCACCGGTCCGTCCGGGATTCTTTTGGGCTGACGATTGTATATAGTGGCAGCCCTAAGCGTTGAAATTCCTGCGTAATCAAATACCGTATGTATCCAGGGACCGTCCGCCCTGTCTCCGCAGCTATTTTTTGCAGCTGTTCATGCGCAGCCTCCGGAATGGAAACAGAAAGAACCTTTGATTTAGTATAATGGCCTTGCATAATGTATCCACCTCAATAAATAATCTATATCAGACTAATCATACTCCGGAACAGAGTAAATGTAAATAGTCGGATTCGGAATATTTATGATGACCACGAGGTGAAATCTTATGGATTATGTTGATCGTCTCACAGCGCTCCGTCAAGACCGGGACATTGTGCAGAAGGAGGTGGCGGCCGTTTTGGGGTGTGAGCAGGCTGCCGTCTCAAAATATGAATTGCGGGTATCACGGTATGATATAGATGACCTGATCAAGCTCTGCAAGTTCTATAATGTATCCGCTGATTACGTCCTTGGACTGCCGAAGGGCATGGACTTTCCGGAGCGATGAAAAAACCGGACGCGCTGCCAGCGCGTCCGGTTTTTTCCCTTTAGGGCAATTTATGTGTTGTATCCTCTTGAAATCTGTGTTATGCTGACCACAGGAAAGAATCATCTTTCAGCGCTGCCAGTAACGGTGGACGGTTGGCCTCTCCATCCCGGGGAGGGACTTCTTTCCCTCTCCGATGAAAGGAGGGGGATGCCTGTGTTGACATACTCAGAATTTTTCCAGTTCTGTCTCGTTATCATTGGCATTTGCGGCCTGTTTCTTCAGGTACATAACGGCAAAAAGAAGTAACCGCCCAATCTGTCCCCACAGTCGGCGGTTACTTCTGTAACTAGCTAGGGGGCTAACCGTCTACCGGCAGCGCCCTTTCTGGTTTCAGTATACCCTCCCGGTAAGGATTTGTCAAGCCTCCGTCTAGTGGTTGACTACCCCATCCGGATAAGGGCCGGTGAGGCTCGTCAGGACAGGTCCGTACTCCGTCTCCTTTATCCCGTCGTAGCTCACATAGCGGTCCCCATTCTCCAGCCAGAGGTTCTCAAATTCCACATAGGAGACCGCTTCGGTGCTGAAAATTTTCATCCGGTCGTAGTACCACAGTAAAGCGTCTTCTTTTTCGACCCCGCTTCCCGGTCTGTCCGCCTCCGCCAGGGACAGTGGGGACCAGTCGTTGTCCAGCTCCTTCCAGCTGATGTAGACACTTGGGATATTGTCCGAGCTGCCATATCGGGTGTTGAAACCAAAGGAGAAAAATCCCCTCTGATTGAACCCGTCCGGCAGGAGAGAAAAATTTACCCCGAACTCGCTGGCGGCGCAGTAGCACTCGTCCACCTTCAGTCCCGTTATATGATACAGCTCCTGCAAGGCCAAGTACGCCTGCTGCCGGTGGGTGATGCGGATGTCCGGGGTGTACGGGAGGATGTCGTCCGGATCGATTTTGTCCGATAGAATGCCCGCCCGGTCATCAGTGATAAAGGTGAGCTTCGTCCCCGCCACATCCGGGTAATCCGCCACAGAGAAGTCCGTGGGCGGTAAACGGACCAGCTCGCCGTCCCGCAGAACATACCGGCTGACCACCGCGTTGTCCCCGTCCACCAGAAGGAAGCCGCCCCGCTCCGGATTGAAATCGAACATCACTTCTAGGGGAAGCGCCTCGTTGATGCTGTTGTAATCCACCTCATAGGTGAAAGCGCCCTCCTCGCCCTCGGTGGTGTCGATGATCTCCCAGCCGGGGAGATACCGGTTGAAGCTGACGATCTCCAGCACGCCGTCGTCGTCTATGTCGGCCTCGTGTCCGGGCTCTCCGGAGGTGGTCATCATGCGCGGCACGCCATCGGGCCCCGGCGCGATGTAGGTGCTGTCCCGGTAAAAATTGTCCGCATGGGACATGGTGATCTTAAATCCGTCATAGCCCAGCACATTTTCAAAGGGCCCGGCCTCCAGGTCGCCGCAGTCCTCCCCGAAATAATCCTCTCCGATGCGGAGGAGAATGTGATATTCCAGCTCTCCGCCCGTCGTCTCCACCGGCGGGGCCCATAAAAGGTAGATGTTGGCTCGGGCGGCGGTCTGATCCCAGTAGGCGCTTGCCTTTACCAGACTGAGCCGCGTCCCATCCGGGAACCAATCGCACCAGAGCTCATTTTCCATGACCTTCTCCCCATCCTCCAGGTAGGCCACCTCCGCCGGGTCATACCCCCCTGTGGGCCAATCCCCGAAGTCAAAATCCCGCCGGACGGAGAGGGGTAGGACATCCGGGAAATCGGCGTAGGCATCCTCCACCTCCTCCGGAACGGGGACGACGGGCAAGTCCACCTCCGGCGGCGGGTCCTCCGGCGCAGGGGCCGGTCTTGCCCGGAGGGAGACGGCCAGACAGACCGCCAGAATCAGGCACACCGCCGCCAGCGCCGCCGTAGCAAGTTTCCAGGGCCGTGAAGTATCCGGGGGCCTGCGGGCGGCCTCCTCCTCCGCGTCGATAGCCGCCCAGGTCTCAGCTGGGATGTCCAGAATCTCGGAGAGCCTGTCCAGCTTTTCCCGTGTAGGCCGCGAAAGGTCGGCCTCCCACTTACTGACCGCCTGACGGGAAACGTCCAACTGTTCCGCCAACTGCTCCTGGGTGAGCCGTTCGTCCTCCCGGGCTTGTTTGATGATGGTTCCATAGGTCATTGAGGTGTCCTCCTTGGGAATAGATTTGCACTGAGGATACCGGTTTCCGGTGCAAAAATCAACCAACCGGGCGCAACTATAAGCGGTTGCGCCCGGTTTTTTATATTTTTTCTTGAAAGAAAAAGTAACAAAAAGAACTTTAACACGGGCCTACAGCCGCTGCTGCTCCAAAATATCTGCCCGGTGACGAAAAAAAGACTTGAATAGAAAAATAGTATGAGAGGATTTTTCTCAAATCAGAAAGGAAGCATCTCGGAGGGGCCCCCCAGCGCGGCGTGAGCCGTGCGGCCGACGATAGACCCCTATAAACCGCGCGAAGCGCACGCTTCGCGCCGCAGGCATTCCCCCGCGCAGAAGTCCCGCCATAGGAGTACGCACCAAAGCAAGAGGCCCGTAGGGCATACACAAAGTTTTTCTTTTGGTTCTTTTCTTTGTTCACAAAGAAAAGAACGGTCTTCGCGCCTTACCTCCCCACGAACACCATGACGCTCCTGGGCCGGATGGTAAATCCGCCGGAGACGTGCCGGCCCTTGCTGGGGGCGCCCTCCTCCCAGGTGTCCACGGCCAGGGTCCATCCGGCGGAGACGGGGAGGTCGGGGAGGCGGACGCTGAGCTCCTCCCACCAGGCGTTGGAGGCCACGTAGACCGCCTCAGGGCCCACGCCCCGCTCGCCGCCGGTATAGAGGACGCCCACATAATGCTCGTGGGGTCCATAGCCGCCGCAGGGCCCATTCACGCCATAAAAGCTGACGTCGGGCTGACCCCAGCAGCCGTCGCTGATGTTGGTGCGGAGAACCCGGTGGGCCTTGCGGAAGCGGATCATGTGCTGGAAAAAGAGGAACATATCCTGGTTCTTCTCCAGCAGCGTCCAGTCCAGCCAGGAGGTGATGTTGTCCTGGCAGTAGGCGTTGTTGTTGCCGAACTGGGTGTTGGAGAACTCGTCCCCCGCCAGGAACATGGGGATGCCCCGGGAGCACATGAGCAGGGCAAAGGCGTTGCGGCACATTCTCCGCCGTAGCGCGTTGATCCCCGGGTCGCCGGAGCGCCCCTCCGCGCCGCAGTTCCAGCTGTTGTTGTCGTTGGCCCCGTCGGTGTTGTTCCACCCGTTCTTCAGGTTGTGCTTCTCGTTGTAGGAGAACAGATCCCAAAGCGTAAATCCGTCGTGGCAGGTAATAAAGTTGACCGAGGCGTCCTTCCGCCCGGCCTGGCCGTAGATGTCCCAGGAGCCCGTCAGGCGCAGGGCCGCCCCCTGGGCGGCGCCCTCGTCCCCCTTGAGATAGCGCCGCATGTCGTCCCGATAGCGCCCGTTCCACTCCGTCCAGCGGTTCCAGGAGGGGAAGGAGCCCACCTGGTAGAGCCCGCCCGCGTCCCACGCCTCGGCGATCAGCTTCACGTCTCCCAGGATGGGGTCGAAGGCCATGGCCTGGAGCAGCGGAGGCTTGATCATGGGGGACCCGTCCTCGTTGCGCCCCAGGATGGAGGCCAGATCGAACCGGAAGCCGTCCACCCGGTAGGTGGTCACCCAGTACCGCAGGCAGTTCATGATCATCTGGTGAACGATGGGGTGGTTGCAGTTGAGGGTGTTGCCGCAGCCGCTGAAGTTATAATATTTCCCGTCCGGGGTCAGCAGATAGTAGATGTTGTTGTCAAAGCCCTTGAAGGAGAAGAAGGGGCCCCGCTCGTTGCCCTCGGCCGTGTGGTTGAATACCACATCCAGATAGACCTCGATCCCCTGCCGGTGGCAGTCCAGGATCAGCTTTTTCAGCTCCGTGCCCTCCCGGTTGAACTCGGTTTCGGCGGCGTAGCTGGTGTTGGGGGCGAAAAAACTGACGGTGCTGTACCCCCAGTAGTTGTAAAGCTTCTGGCCGTCCACCTCCCGGTAGTCCTGCATCTCGTCAAACTCAAAGATGGGCATCAGCTCGATGGCGTTGACGCCCAATTTTTTCAGGTAGGGCAGCTTCTCCATCAGCCCGGCGAAGGTGCCCGGGTGCTTCACGCCGGAGGAGGCGTCCCTGGTGAAGCCCCTCACGTGGAGCTCGTAGATCACCAGATCCTCCATGGGGATCAGGGGGGCCGCCTGGTCGCCCCAGTCGAAGTCGTCCTTCACCACCCGGGCCTTGTAGTGCTGGCCCCGGGGCGCGGCGGCGCCCCACTCGCTCTGGCCGGTGACCGCCTTGGCGTAGGGGTCCAGCAGGAACTTGCTCTTGTCGAAGATCTTCCCCTTCTCCGGCTCATAGGGGCCGTCCACCCGGTAGGCGTACTCAAACTCCTCGATGTTCAGCTTAAAGACGATCATGGAGTACACGTTGCCGATGCGGTATCGCTGGGGGAAGGGGAGCACGGCGAAGGGCTCCTCCTCCTCCCGGTGGAAGAGCAGCAGCTCGATGGAGGAGGCCCCGTGGGAGTAGATTGTAAAGTTCACGCCGCCGGGGATAGCGGTGGCCCCGTTGATGTCGTAGAAGCCCGGACGCACGTCGAAGCCGTCGATGGTGTCCAGGGGGACCAGGTGGATGGTCCGCGGCAGCGTGGTGTCTACCGTCAGTCCGCCTTTCAGGGGTGGGACGCTTTTTTCGCGCATAGTCAGTTTCCTCCTGTTCAATGGATGTGCGTAAAGATCAGCGCCATGCCCAGCAGCATCCCCAGCATGGTGGACAGGCCGGACAGACGGTTCTGCCAGAGGTGCTCCGCCTCCGGCAGCAGCTCGCCGAAGATCACGTACAGCATCGCTCCGGCGGCGAAGCTCAAAGAGATGGCCAGTAGCAGGGGATTCATGGTTCCCGCGCCGTAGCCAATGAGGGCCCCCAGGATGGTGGGCAGGCCGCTGAGGGCGGCGATGCCCACGGCGTTGCCGGGCCTGGAGCCCCCCGCCAGCAGGGGCGCGGCGATGCTCATGCCCTCGGGGATGTTGTGCAGGCCGATGATGAGCGCGGCCAGGACGCCGCCCTCCCGGGAGGCGAAGGTAGCCCCGATGGCCATGCCCACGGGCATGTTGTGCAGCGCCACCGCCGCGGCCAGCACCAGTCCCGCCGTGTGCAGGGTGTGGTGGCCGCAGGCGCACAGCTCGCCGTTGTCCGGGCCGATGGGGATGTTGTGGTCCGGGGTGTGGTCGTGCTTGTGGGGATGGTCATGTTCGTGGTCATGTCCCCCGTGGCTGTGGGTGTGGTGGGCCTGCTTGTCGATCCAGCAGTTGAGGAGATAGGTGCACAGATACCCGATCATGATCCAGCACAGCACGGGCACCATGCCGGACCCCTCCAGGGCATCCTCCACCAGGTCGAAGCACACCACGCTGCACATCACCCCCGCAGTAAACCGCAGCAGGAGGCTCACCGTCCGGTCGGAGGGACTGTGGACCATGGCGGCCATGCCGCCGCCCAGAGCCAGCCCCCCCGCCCCGGTGAGGGCGGTGATGAGAAAAATTTGCAGATAGTTGGAATCCATATCGTTGCTCCTGTTTTCCTTTTTATGCGCGGGAAAAGACTGCTCAGGCCATCCGCCGCAGCTTCTCCAACAATGCCGTGAACTCCGGTTCCAGCGGGCACTTCAGCTCCACCGCCTCCCCGGTCCGGGGGTGGAGAAACCGCAGCCCCACCGCGTGGAGGCACTGCCCGGTCAACCCCGCCACGGGCTTTTTCGCCCCGTACACCGTGTCCCCATAGATGGGGTGCCCGATGTAGGCCATGTGGACCCGGATCTGATGGGTCCGCCCCGTCTCCAGGCGGCAGCGGACGTGGGTGTACCCCGGAAAGCGCTCCAAGACCTCCCAGTGGGTGACGGCGCTCTTGCCGCCCCGGTCCGTCACGGCCATCTTCTTCCGGTCCGCGTGGTGCCGCCCGATGGGTGCGTCCACCGTCCCGCTGTCCTCCCGCAGATTCCCCACCACTACGGCCTCATAGGTCCGGGCCAGGGTGTGGTCCTGGAGCTGGGCGGAGAGGGAGAGGTGGGCGGCGTCGTTCTTGGCGGCGATGATCAGCCCGCTGGTGTCCCGGTCGATGCGGTGGACGACGCCCGGGCGCAGGGCGCCCCCCACGCCGCTGAGGCTGTCCCCGCAGTGGTGGAGCAGCGCGTTGACCAGGGTGCCGTCCGGGTGTCCCGGGGCCGGGTGGACCACCAGGCCCACCGGCTTGTTGACCACGATGACGTCCTCGTCCTCGTACACCACGTCCAGCGGGATGTCCTGGGGCGCGGCCTCGATGGGTTCCGGGTCCGGCAGGTCCACGGAAATCGCCTCCCCGCCGGAGAGCTTGCAGCTCTTGGAGACGGCCCTGCCGTCCACCGCCACGTGCCCGGCCGCAATGAGCCGCGCGGCGGCGGAGCGGGTCACCTCCGGCAGCGCACCGGCCAGGAAGCTGTCCAGCCGGACCCCGGCGCAGTCACTGCCCGCCGTCAGCCGGATCATGTTCCGTCTCCTTCTCCGCGCCCTTCTCCCTCCTGTCGTGGAGCAGCAGGTAGTAGATGGCAAACCCGATGACGCCGCACACCACCAGGATGTCCGCCACGTTGAACACCGGGTAGCTCATGAACTGGAAGTTGAACATGTCCACCACGTATCCCAGCCGCACCCGGTCAATGAGGTTCCCCAGTCCGCCCCCCAGGATGGCCGTCAGGGTCCACATCGCCAGCGGGTGGGGGAACTTTTTCTTCACCAGCACCCAGGCGATACCGGCCATCAGCACCGCCGTGAGCGCCGTCAGGATCCAGGTGTGCCCCGCCAGGATGGAGAAGCCGCCTCCGGTGTTCTGGATGTGGAACAGCTCCACCACCCCCGGCAGCAGCGGGGCGCTCTCGTAGAGCGCCAGGTGGGAGACCACGTAGTATTTCACCGCCTGGTCCGCGGCGACGCACAAAACGATGGCAAGGATATAGGGCATCGGCTTATACCTCCAGCTCTCTGAGCAGATCGCGGTTCACCCGGTTGCTGGCCCACACGCTGCACCGGTCCGAGAGGGACAGGGGGTCCCCCTCCAGGGTGGAGACGAAGCCCCCCGCCTCGGTGACGATCAGTCCCGCCGCCGCGTGGTCCCAGGGGCACAGGCTGTACTCGAAAAACAGCTCCAGCCGCCCGCAGGCCACGTCGCACAGGTCCAGCGACGCCGCCCCCAGGCGGCGGAAGTCACAGCTGCGCCGGAAGAGCTGCTCCGTCACGCGCATGGTGGGTTCCAGGTATTCCCGGCGATAGATGGCGGTGCCCATGCCGAACACCCCCTGCGCAAGGGGGCGCTCACTGACGTGGATGGGTGCGCCGTTGCAGAACGCGCCCCCGCCCCGCCGCGCCGAGAAGAGCTCCTCCTTGAAGGGGTCGTAGACCACGGCGCATTCCACCGCGCCGTCGCAGGCCAGGGCCACGGAGACGGCGCTCTGCTTCAGCCCCCGGACAAAGTTGGTAGTGCCGTCGATGGGGTCCACGATGAAGGCCCAGCCCCGGGTGGGGTCGGCGTTTTCCGCCTCCTCCTCGCCGAAGAACACGGACCCCGGAACCAGGGGCGGCAGCTTTTCCTTTAGAAAATTCTCCACCGCCAGGTCGTACTCCGTCACCAGGTCGGCGGCGGAGGTCTTCTCATGGGTGTGGGACCAGATGTCCCGGGCGGAGAGGACGATGTCCCCCGCCTCCCGGACAAGGGGGATGATTTGTTCCAGCATACTGATTCCTTCCTTTGCGGAAATATATGGACACGGACAGTGTTTTTTGATAAACTATCCGCAGAAAACAACAGGAGGACCTGCCATGAAAACGCTTATTCTGAACGGATCTCCCCGCCCCCACGGCGATACCGCCGCTCTTCTCCGCATTCTGAAGGAGAATCTGGACGGGGAATACCGTCAGATCGACGCCTACCGCTGCAATATCTCCCCCTGCATCGACTGCCGGTACTGCAAGACCCACAGCGGCTGTGCCATTCCGGACGAAATGCAGGAGGTCTACCCCCTGATCCAGGAATGTGACAATATTGTCCTTGCGTCCCCCATCTACTTCTCCGAGGTAACCGGGCGGGTCCTGGACGTGTGCAGCCGCTTACAGACCTACTTCTGCGCCCGCATCTACCGGGGGGAGACGCCCATCCCAAAGCCCAAGCGGGGCGCGGTCCTGCTGGCAGGCGGCGGCGACGGCTCGCCGGAGAAGGCATACGGCACCGCGTGTACCCTCCTCCACCAGATGAACTGCCGGGAGATCCACCCCCTGGTCTGTTCCCACGACACGGACCACCGCCCCGCCATGGAGGACGAATCCGCCCTGGCGGGGGCGGCGCACGCGGCGGCGTTCCTCAACCGGGAGATGTAGAAGCTATGCCCGCCGCGCCCGCTTTCGGAGGGCCCAGCCGAGCAGAATGACCGCAAGGAGCGCTATGACATTGTACTTCGCGGGCGCGAGCCAACATACATTGCACGTCATATGCAGCAGCGCGGCGGAAACAATATTGGAAAACCTGCCATAGAACAAGGACAGCGCCATACCCAGCAGGAGCGCCCAGAGCAGCAGCGCCGCGATCTCCGCCGGGGCCAGCGCGTTCCGGATCCACCACATGGGGATATGCCAGACCGCCCAGAGGCCGCCGGAGACCGCCGCCGCTGTCAGCCGGTCCCCTCCCGCGGCCATGCGCCGGAACAGGAAGCCTCTCCACGCCGCCTCCTCCGCCAGAGCCGTGGCAAACAGGTAGACGCAGCTGCCGACAAGCGACAGGACGGAGGGATACGCATCACCGAACAGCCCAACCCCCTCCGCAAGGGAGTATCCCCCGGTGACCGCGATGCCGGAGAGCGCCATGATGCCGCATCCCCCGGCCTCCTTGAGGGATATGCGCTTGCACTGCCGGAGCAGGCCGGTTTTCAGGCAGCCCTCCCGCAGCCAGAAGACGAACGAAACCGCCGCCGGGACAAGGACAAACCCATACCGCAGCAGGAGCAGTCCGCCGGGGACCGCTTTCCCGCAGCGTTCCAGCAGCAGGGGGAGGTAGCAGGCAAAGGACAACAGGTAGACCGCACAGACCCACACCGGGATCGTCCCATCGATGGGGGCCATTCTCTTGCCGCTCACAGCAGGGTCCACTCAAAATTTTCCCACAGGAGTCTGCTGCCCACGTCGGTGCCCTCCGGCAGCAGGAACATAGCCACCTGGTTCTCCACGCCGCTGTCGCTGGTCATGTAGGCGTAATCTCCGTTGATGGTGTTGACGGTATAGCAGATCGGCTCCATGGGGAAATCCTCCTGATTTTGGATAGGGTCAGGGGAAGTATATCACAAAACCCGCCGCTTTACAAGGCGGCGGGCCATTCTTTTTCTGTTCACAAAAAATTCACTTGACTTTTTGGGGAGGATGCAGTATATTCTTTTTAGGATTTAATCCCAGTAAGGAGCCAGACCTATGGCGGATAGAAATACGATACAAAAGGAGATTATCCATCATACGCTCTGCGCGATGGGATGCCATCCCACCGCCGCGATGGTCTACGAGCATGTCCACCGGGACCATCCCACTATCAGCCGTTCCACCGTGTACCGGGTGCTCTCCCGGATGGCGGAGGAGGGGAAGATTCTGCGATTGGACCTGGCGGGGGGCGACAGCCGCTATGACGGTCGGCTCCAGCCCCACAGTCACGTCCGCTGCCGCCTGTGCGGCGCGGTGGCGGATCTCCCGGCGGTCCGGGTGGAGCGGCCCTCCGACAGCGGCGGGTTTCTCCTGGAGGACTGTGCGGTGGTATACCGGGGCTTATGCGCCGGGTGCCGCCAGGCCGGACGATCAGTTGGTTAGCTACGCCGCAAGGCGTCTATAAAATTCATGCAGGATATTATATTGAAAAGGAGATTTTTACTATGAAGAAGTGGGTTTGCCCTGTCTGCGGTTATGTTCATGAGGGTGACATGCCCCCCGAGAAGTGCCCCCAGTGCGGCGTCCCCGGTTCCAAGTTCACCGAGCAGAAGGGTGAGATGAGCTGGGCGGCCGAGCACGTGGTCGGCGTGGCCAAGGGCGTTGACGAGAAGATCATCGAGGGTCTGCGCGCCAACTTCAACGGCGAGTGCACCGAGGTGGGCATGTACCTGGCCATGGCCCGCGTGGCCCACCGCGAGGGCTATCCCGAGATCGGCCTGTACTGGGAGAAGGCCGCCTA
>ERZ778518.2045-NODE-2045-length-11883-cov-4.067044_pt1 | contig 11883 bp, 6 predicted proteins | sample MGYA00510340_ERZ778518 | MGnify/ENA primary metagenome ERZ778518 (study PRJEB29527, sample SAMN07138967) | mouse gut metagenome | material: feces | host: mouse | place: China:Nanjing | collected 2016-01-25 ... | reverse complement strand
CTCCTGCCTTCTCCCTGGACCACAGCTTATTTCGGTAATTCAGGTCACAGCTGATCGTAATTCCCTTTTCTTTCGCTGCCTTGCAGGCATCCAAACAGATGGCGGCGACATTGTCGCCGAGTGCCGGTGTGATGCCCGTAAAATGAAACCATTCAGCACCTTCAAATATGCTGTTCCAGTCAAAATCCTCTGGTTTGGCTGTTGCGATCGAAGAGCCGGCGCGGTCATAGATGACTTTAGAAGGGCGCTGGCTGGCTCCTTTTTCCAGGAAGTAGATGCCGACGCGGTCACCGCCGCGCACGATATGTGAAGTGTCAACGCCGAACCGGCGAAGGGAGTTAATCCCCGCCTGGCCGATTTCATGGGCGGGCAGCTTTGTGACAAAGCCTGCGTTCAAACCATAATTTGCCAGGGAAACGGCTACGTTTGCTTCCCCGCCGCCATAGGTGGCGCCATATGATTCTGCCTGGACAAATCGGTAATATCCTTCAGGAGCGAGACGGAGCATGATTTCACCAAATGTGATTACTTTTTTAGACATTTTTTCCTCATTTCTGCACCGCTTAAGAAAATTTTGATTTTGTAAAATGTTTTGCGGGCCTGGGACGAGCGGTGCGCAGACGCAAACCCGAAACTCCATGCGATAACTGTCTTCAGGAGTAGTAAATAGAGTATAAGTATCCTTCTATTTCGATTATAATTTGCAAGTGTCTGTCTGTCAAGTTTTTCCTTTCACGGCCTTTTTCGCTCAAACTCGGGGAATGTCCCGATCACGAACGAAAAATCCTATATTTGATCGTTTACAAGTGCAAAAATCCGTGATAAAGTAAAGTCACCTCGAGGGGAACAATGTAAACTAGTCGATTTATAGGATAGGAGTGATCATATTGAATAAATTTTTATCGGTATTACTTGCTTTGGCCATGCTATTGACAAGTGTTTCATCAGCAGATGTAAAAACGATATCAGCAGCTTGTGCACTGGATGCAAATGCGGGAGAGAACAGTACCGTGGGGGCAGTTTCCCAGGTGCACGGAATTCAATTTAATATTGGGGATATCCGGTATTCAGGAGATATAGGTAATATTAAATGGGGTATTGATGGTTCAGGTGTTTTTGCCTTTTATCATTCGGATGCCACACCAGCGCAGAGAATCACAAATGCCTCTGGATTCCAGACATATTCTGAGCCGACAAAAATTCCGTGGTATCGGTACCGATCTTATATCCAGTATATTACGCTGGCAAATCTGGACAGTTATTTTACGATACCGAACATGGATTATTTCTTTTATGAGTGCCGGAATCTATTGGCCGTTGGAATGCTTCCAGCAGTCGTTTCATCAATGAATCATACGTTTTATATGGATATCAACCTTCGGTCCGTTGGTTGTGTGCTGCGGGAGACGAGGAGAATGAATTGTTGTTTGCAGGGGTGCAAGGAGCTGGATTCTGTGGTGGTAGCACACAATCCGGCGGAGTGTGCGTATGCGTTTAACCGTACGTCTTGTCACGTGATCGTTCTGCCGGGTATTTATGATGAAAAATCCAAACTGGCGATTGATTCAAAATGTGAAGGCTATTATAAGATGAATTCATTTGAACCGACATTATATGGTATTTCTAATGTGGATGGCAGTTCGTCGGAAACGTACCGGTCAGATTCCAGTGTGTCCCCGATTCGCTATGGACAGAAGATTGCCGATGCGGAGATCGGAAGCACGGGTGGACTGCGCCTTATGTATTCATATGGGGCAAGTGGTTTTCGCCGGAGTGTATATCTTCCATGCCAGATGACGAAAGTGATAAAAAGTCCCCGAAGTTGGCAGGAGGTACTAAATGTCGGAACATATAAAAATGTATTGGATATCAGCATGCAGGCAAATCCTTCAGATGTGTTTGAGGCGGTTGTTCCGTCCGCATTTTACTGCACAACGTATAAGAGCATCGTAGTGGAAAAATGCCAATTGGAATTATGCCAGGTTTCTTTGTCGCAGGATTCGTTTGTGTACGATGGAACGGTGAAAATGCCTGAGGTCAGTCTTACAAATCCTTATAACGAAGAGAAACTGATAAAAGGAAGAGATTACACGGTATCTTATGAGAATCATACGAATGCCGGGACAGCGCGGGTGACTGTGACTGGGATTGGAAATTATACTGGTTCTGTGACAAAGGATTTTCAGATTACAAACGCAGAGTTTTTGAGCGGCGTAAGTGTGGAAGGTTTCACAGGTGTATATGACGGAAATAAACATGGGATTCAGGTCATTGTGAGCAAACCTTCACAAGGCGTTACGGTAAAATATGGTACTTCGCCGGGAAACTGTAATCTCGAGAACAGTCCAATGTATGAACATGCAGGAACTTACACGGTATATTATCAGGTCTCGGCAGATAATTACAATACATTAACAGGCAGTCAAACCGTTCGTATCAATGCCAAAAACATAGGAAACTGCTCCATTGATGATATAGCAGATCGTACATACGACGGAAAGGCGCAGACACCTGATCCTGTCGTGTCTGATGGAGCAAAGAAATTAGTAAAAGGTACGGATTTTACAGTTGTTTACAGCAGTAATACAAATGCCGGGACAGCTTCTGTAACGATCACGGGAAAGGGGAATTATACGGGTACAAAAACGAAGACATTTACGATCCAGCCATTGTCACTGCGGAGTGGCAGCGGTAATGGCGCGGTACGAACAGGAAATGTCGTATATACAGGTAAAGTTCAAAATCCAGAAATATCAATTGTTCTCGGAAACGGAATTGTCACGTTAAAAGGGGGAACAGATTATGATATTACAGATAATACAGCAGTAAACACTGGATTTGCTACTCTCATGGTATCTGGAAGGGGAAATTATACAGGTAAAGTATCAGCCCAATATACGATATCGGCATTTCCGATGGAGGCATTTGCAGAGAAAATGGTATTGGACCAGGAAGAACTGGTATATACAGGCCAAGAAGTCCGTCCAAGTATAAAAATAGAAGATTCGATGGGAAAGCTGCTGAAAGAAGATACGGATTATACGCTCATCTATAAGGATGTCTTGAATGTAGGAACGGCAAAAGTGCAGGCAGTCTTTCAGGGAAATTATTCGGGGAGTATTACAAAATCATTTTATATCAAACCGGCTCCTGTCTCGGATGTGGAGTTGTGTGAAGATGAGTTTGTGTATAATGGAAAGGAACACAGGCCGGCTCTGAAGGGATATGATGAGGATGTTGATTATACAGTGTCTTACCGGGATAATACCGATGCCGGAATGGCATTAGCAATCTTTTCCTTTCAGGGGAATTACAAGGGTACGGTGACGAAGGAGTTTATGATCTGTCCACGTAAGATGGATGGAGAAGTAGAATTTCCCGATGCAGAACAACTTGTTTACCGGCCGGGGTTGACCGTATCAGAATCTGGTTTATCAGTGATGGAGAATCAATACGGGAGTTTTTGCTGGGATGACCCGAAGCAGGAAGTAAAAGTAAGCAATGAGGGTTACGCGGTACGGTTTACGCCAAACGATAACAAAAATTACGATTGGAGCAGTGTCCCGGGGTGGAGCCAGGAAGCACAGAGTGTGATTCGCCAGGTCCCGCTTATAGTACAGAAGGCAAAAGGGGTACTTCCAGATTTTACTGTGACATGTCTGGCGGAGGGGGATTTTATAAGCGAGTCGGAGGTTATATGTGACCGTGAAGAGGGAGAATTTTTCTGGCCGGATGAACCAATGTTAGTGTCGCCAGATATTATGAACTATTCTTTGAATTTTGTGCCGCCGGATTGTGATAATTATGATTGGACACATATAGGTCAATGGGATGAGAAAAATCATATCTGCCGCATTCCATGCAGGGTACCTGTTATTGCAAATCCAGAGGCTTCCTGTGTGAAGGACGGAGATAAATTGGCGGTGTCTGTGCTGACATCGCGGCAAAAAGGAGCATCCTATGAATGGAAAGATCCCGATATAGTAGTAACGAAGACAGATAATGATATGAATAGATATGAGGCTTTGTATCATTATGAGGGGCAGACGATCGTCCGTCTGGTGCAGGTGCCCGTTTGGAAGGAGCCGGATGTTGTAATGACACCTGAACCGACATCGACCGATAAGCCATTGATCGAACCTACGCCAGTGTGTACAGCAGCGGCGAGTACGCCAACACCAGTATGTACAGCAGCGGCCAGGCCGACGCCGGGAGACGCAGCAGTACAGACGATGAAACCGACGCCGGGAGATGTCGTGGATCAACCGGGAGAAACGTTGCTTCCGACAGGAAGACCAGAAGAAACGCTGCAGCCGGAACGTACACAGTCACCAATCAAAATTCCATCTGAGAGTAATCGGCCCTATGAAACAGAACCGCCAAAAGAGGATCCTTCTGTGAGCGAACCGCCGGAGGAAACAGATCATCCATCTGAAACAGCGATGCCCGCAGAGACTCCGACCAGTACGCCACAGACGGTATTTGGGGCGGAAAAGATGGAGGAGTACGCACCAGATATTCGTGATCAGGTATCTATAGAGGAAGATCATCTAGATTCGATGAGCAACGTGTCCGCTTCGTACGATCTGATCCACAAATTTATTTCTGCAAATCTGACCGCAAACCGTGGTGTTTTAAAGACGGGCCAGCGTAAAGCGGTTTCTATACGATCTAAAATCAAGGTAAAGTGGCTCAAAAAAAGGAAAACCGTGATCCATCTGAAAAAAGGCACAAAATTATGTCTTAAGGTCAAAGGATGTTCAAAAAAAGAGAAACCTGTTTGGAAATTGAAAGGGCGAAAGATCGTTTCTGTAAGTAGGAATGGTGTGATCAGGGCGAAAAAGAAAGGAAGTACACGTATTATCGTCCGGGTAAAAAAGAAGCGGTATATTTGCTTGGTAAAGGTGAAAAAATAATATGTGTAATTTGATATTTTTACCGAAGTGTGTTATGCTTACGTTGCTTTGCTAAAAAATTTAAAAGGTGGCATGCGTGCGCGCCTGAATGTGTGTTATGTGAGAATGGTGCGTGCGCATGAATGAAAAAATAGAAATGGGGAAAATATGGAACAATTTTTTCAGAGTGAAACAAGAAAAGAAAAAGTGATTCTTGTAGCGGTAGATCTTGGGGATGGAGTAAATGTGCAAGTATCGCTGGATGAACTGGCAGAACTGTCACAGACAGCAGGAGCGGAACCTGTGGGGAGGATGGTGCAAAATCGAGAAGGTGTGCACCCGGGAACATATATTGGAAAAGGGAAAATAGAAGAATTGCGGGAATTGGTCAAAGAAGCAGAAGCAGATACCGTTATTTGTGACGATGAACTTTCTCCTGCACAGCTAGGGAATCTGCAGGATGAACTGCAGTGTAAAGTGATTGACCGGACGGTTTTGATTTTGGATATTTTCGCATCACATGCAAGTACGAGTGAGGGAAAACTTCAGGTAGAACTTGCCCAGCTTAGGTATCGTTCTTCGCGCCTGACTGGTTTCGGTAAGTCGCTATCCCGGATTGGAGGAGGGGCAGCAGGAAGCAGTGGAGGAATCGGGACAAAAGGCCCCGGAGAAAAGAAACTGGAGATGGATCGCCGTCTGATCCGGGATCGGATCGCTGTGCTGAACCGTCAGTTAAAACGCATGGTATTGACAAGGGATACGATGCGCAAGCAGCGAATGAGACAAGAGGTAAAAGTAGCTGCTATTATTGGGTACACCAATGCGGGAAAGTCAACTTTGTTAAACACACTGACTCAGGCAGACGTACTGGAAGAGGATAAGTTGTTTGCTACCCTGGATCCTACGACGAAAAGTTATGAGATGGAAAATGGACAGAAGATTTTGTTTACGGATACCGTAGGTTTTATAAATAAACTTCCCCATCATTTGATCCAGGCATTCAGGAGTACATTGGAGGAAGCGAAATACGCGGATATGATCCTTCATGTCGTGGATTCTTCGGACCCTGATTATGATGTTCATATGCAGGTGGTCTATGATACGTTAAAGAAATTAGGTGTTCAGGATAAGCCAGTTCTTACCGTGTTTAATAAAATCGATAAATGGGAGCATGGTCAATCTGAATGTATCTGTAAAGATGAAAAGAGTGAAGATGTAGTAAAAATTTCCGCAAAGCAGAGGATTGGGATAGAAGATCTTTTGGAAAAAGTGGAAAAGATCTTAAATGCTGGTTTTGTTCAGATAGAAAAACTGTTTTCCTATGAGGAGGCTGGTCTGATTCAGTTGATCCGTAAGTATGGAAATTTGGAGCATGAGGAATATAAAGAAGATGGCATTTTTGTCAAAGCGGCTATCCCATCGAAGTATGTCGGACGTGTTATGAAACATGCGGACGCATGAACTTTTTGAAAGGATGGAAGCGATGAAAGAAATTGCGCTACTGGCGGCCGTTGATGCTAATTGGGGCATTGGGTATCAGAACCAGTTATTGTTTCACTTAAAAAAGGATATGGAATATTTCCGGAAACTGACGTTGAAAAATATTGTCGTGATGGGAAGAAAGACATTTGTGAGTTTGCCGGGAGCTAGACCTTTGCCGGAGCGGAAGAATATTGTATTAACAAGGCAGAAGGGATGGGAAGAAGCTTGTGCCAAAAATGAAGAAGAGGTTATTGTTTTTCATTCTATAGATCAGGTTTTGGCGTATGTGGATGGCCAAGGGGAAGATGTGTACATCATTGGAGGAGGGGAGGTTTACAGGCAGTTTTTAGGTTGCGCGTCGATGGCTTTTATTACGAAAGTGAAAGCAAGAAAACAGGCAGATACTTTTTTTCCTCATCTAGATCAAATCGAAGGATGGAATAAGGTTTATGAAAGTGAAATGTTCATAGATGAAAGCGGGATAGAATTTCAATTTTTACAGTATTGCCATATAGGTGCGGATAGTCGTTAGGGAATACTGTCTTTTAGGCACAGGACGCCCCAGCCGATCTGGGGGCTGGGATATTTTTGCACGGCGGGGAGATGTCTGGCACCTTTTTGTAAATAAGCTTTTACTTTTTGACCGTAAAGATACGGGTCCCGTCCCTGAATGATGCCGTATTCCATAAGAAGGGCTGCGCTGCCCGTTACAAAAGGGGTAGCCATAGAAGTTCCCGTGTTCTGTGTATAACCGCCGCCAGGTGCTGTGCTGGTAATGTCTACACCCGGAGCGGCGATATCCGGTTTAGGAAGCGAAAGACCGGTAAATCCCTGCCCTGAAAAGGAGGCAAAACTATCTGTATTACTGTTATAGGCGGCTACCGTGATGGGGTTCGACGCTGTCGAGGGAATTGTTAAAGTGACGTCTGGTGAAGGAACGAGAAAGTTGGTGGACGGATTGACCGCATTCCCGGATGGAAGCCACAGGTCAAATCTGCCATCTACAATATCTACGGGAGTGAATTCAAGTTTCCAAATGCCGCTTTGTATATATGAATTTCCGGGAAGAGGGATCATTTCCAGATATATTTCCTGAGACACGCTATAGGGTGCCGGTTCTCCAAAGTACCATAACAGCTGCGTACGGTCTAAAACATCGCGGTATGCTCCGATGGATTGTTCCGTGAGAATGACGCTGGCACCAGAAGGGGCGACTAATCGAAACTGGAAGGTGTCAACATAATTTTTCCAAAGCTGTACATTTAAGGAGGTTTCATTGGGGGAAACCGCCAGTTCAATCTGCATCGGAGTCTCATCCATGAGTTGTCCGGCGGCATGCCTGCCTTTATTACCCTCATTTCCACTGCCGATTGCGATCGTGGTCCGTCCCAGATTGGATAGGTTATCAATGAATGTTTCTAAAAGCGAGCTGCCATCGTGGCTACCGTAACTGTTACCGAAACTGATGTTGAGAGCTAGTGGCATATTTAAGTCAGCGGCTTTTCGAACACAGTAATCCATTCCCAGCATGAGTTCGGTTGTTCTTGGAAACCCCTCGGGAAATGTGTTTCCTAATTTGACAATCAGAAGTTCACTTTCAGGGGCGACACCCTTTTGTTCTCCCCGGCTCGCGCGTCCATTTCCGGCTGCGATGCCGGCTACATGAGTTCCATGACCGGAAGGATCTCGGCTTGGAAACGATCGGTCGTTATCGATCAGGGCTTGATTGATTTCTTCCCGGCCAAATATTTTTCCCCTGTTATAGAAAAAATTGTTGTCTTCTTCATTCGGGATCGTTTGGTCCCAGAGTTCCAGAATTCTTGTAGTTCCATCTTCATTCCGAAAATCCGGGTGAAAAATATCAATTCCACTGTCTACGATGCCAACGATGATTCCTTTACCAGTAAGGGAAAGAGGGGGATTTTGGACGGGGGTTATACAGGAGGCCGCGCGTGCTTCGTAGAGGGACAGTACGAGGTTTTTTGGCTTTTCGATATATTCTATCTGAGGATTTTGGGAGAGTGACTCAATTTCTGTTTCAAGGATTGAAATGATAGCATATCCCCCATATAGGGGGAGTACCGAAACAGATTCCGGCAGCTGCAGTTCACCTGAGTATTTGATGATCAGTTCCCAGCGCTTGGTTTGGGAGTCATATCCCACGTTTAAATTTTCGCTTTTTTCACGTTGGTTTTCATTCGCGGCTAAGGAGAGTTCCAACATGTTTTCTAACTTTTGATCAGCCATCTCAACCTCCCATTTGAACGACAGATATGTTATGAATGGAATATTTCGCTTTCATATGCTTGACGAAGTTTTTCAAGAGCTTTTTTTTCAATACGGCTTACATAGCTTCTGCTGATTCCATATTTTTGAGCGATTTCCCGCTGGGTAATTTCATTCTTCTCGTTTGCGTTTCGATTTTTGGGTAGTCCGTATCGAAGGCGGATGATTTCCTTTTCCCGGTCAGTAAGAGCCGTTTCTACATATTTATACAGCTTTTTTACATTTTCCTCGATTTCCATTCGTTCTGCTACGTCTTCATCTGTTGTTTCGAGCAGATCAAGAAGGCTGATGCTGTTTCCTTCTCCGTCATCGCCGTTGATTGGCTCATAGAGGTATACTTCTTTTGCCTGCTTCTTTGCGCTTCGAAAGGTCATGAGAAGTTCATTGTCGATACACCGTGAAGCATACGTCGCCAGCCTGACGCCCTTTCCCTGCTTATAACTGTCAATCGCTTTGATCAGTCCGATGGTACCGATAGAAATGAGATCCTCCTGGCTGTGTTCGCTGTTGCTATATTTCTTTACAAGGTAGGCGACCAGTCTTAAATTCCGTTCGATGAGAACCCTTCTGGCCTCCATGTCCCCATGTTCTAAACGGCGTATGTATTCCAGTTCTTCTTTTGCGGTAAGTGGTTTGGGAAATGATTGCAAGGACGACACCTCAGAAACATACGTTAATCATAGTTTATGAGAGTCGGTGTCCAATAGTGCCTGGCAAAACTATGTTATGCTTTTAAAGTTTTTCCGGTACTCGGATGGACTTTCCTTCATGATCTGCTTAAAGGCCCGGTTGAAATAGCTGATGTTATTAAAACCACACCGGGATGATATATCGGCTATTTTTTTATCTGTGCCGGTCAGCATGCTGCATGCCTTTGTGATCCGTACCCTGTTAATGTATCCAAATGGGGTGAAGCCCGTGACATCTTTAAAAACGCGGCAGAAATGTCCCTCGCTGAGTCCGGAAGCGGCGGCGAGATCGGCAAGGGAGAAATCATACATATAATTGGAGTTTATCGTATCAATACATTTGTTTAACAGGGGGTAGGCCGGGTGTGCGTGATGTCTGGCGATCAGTTTGGAATATATGTTGTTGTAGAGAAGCTGCCACGCACTGAGTAATCTGCCGCGTATGATAAGCTCGCATTGTTCCATTGGGATATTGCCATAATCAAAAATTCCCGTCAGGGAATCAATAATGGTATGCTGCCATTTTGTATCCGGGGTCAGGCAGCACACTCCGGTTATGGAATTACAGATCGCAGAGTCAAAGTACTTTTCACAATAAGAAGGCAGGGCATCGGTCATCATCTTCGTGGAAAACACGATAGCGTCAAAGGAACATGCTGACTCGCTGCTGTTCGTACGCGTTGCATAATGGATCAGACCACCGGGAATAAGAATGGCATCTCCGGCCTGCATGTGATATACGTTGCGTTCGATATAAAAGTCCAGTTCCCCTTCTTTGAGATAAAAAAATTCGAGTTCAGAATGACAGTGGATATACAGCGCATATTCGGTACTTGCCGCCACATCGGTATGGTGAATGGAAAACGGCCTGCCTTCTGTCTGGTGCTTGATCTTTTCAGTAAGAGAGTCCAGCTGCGTGTCTGTATTTGCTGTAGTCGTAGTTTTGGTGATTTCATTTTTCGTGATCATAGGGAACACCTCGGCTTCCGGTATTTAGTACTGCCATCATAACACAATTGAGTTTTCGTATCAATATAGTGTCGGAAAATCTATAAATTGTACTAGATTTTTTGGTGGAAAATTAATATAATCGTTGTAAAGGCAATAAAAGGAAGGTGGGCAGCCACCAACATGAATCGAACGTGGAAGGAGAGATATTGCGATGGGAAAGATCACGGTTTACAAAGATAAGCTTGTCTATGAAAGAAGAGAGGAACTGACGGTTATAGAGCCATACGGCCGTAACTGCCTGCGGTGCCGTTCAACGAGAAATGGAAAAATACTGGATGAGGCATGGACGCTCCTGCCTCCGACGGATGACGCGGAATGTGTCACAGAGGGAGACGAGAAGGAAGCGACGATACGAAATGGAATGATGTCAGCCAAAATAGAGGCAGGAGAGCTGTGGTATGGCGGGATCATAACCTATTACCGGGACGGCAGTCAGATTCTGCATACCAAATTTGAGGGCGAGTACACGGGAAGGAATGTGCATGTGGAAGGCGATCATTATCAGATCAAAGTTATATTTGACGCCAATGAAAACGAGCACTTTTATGGACTTGGCCAGGAGCAGGAGAACCAGTTTGACCGAAAAGGGAGTACAGTCAATCTTCTGCACTATAATACAAAGTCGGCTGTCCCGGTTGTGTATTCTTCTCTTGGTTATGGATTTTTCTGGAATAATCCGGCCCCGGGAAGGTGTGAGACGACAAATAACCATACGATGTGGGTGGCGGATAGTGCGTATCAGGCGGATTATCTGGTGTATGCGGACACGACTCCGGCAGCAGTTGTCAGAAAATACTGTGATCTGACGGGGTATGCGCCGGCGTTTCCTGAGTGGGCGGCAGGTTTTTGGCAGAGTAAGCTTCGCTATGAGAGCCAGGAGGAGCTCTTGGAGGTGGCGCGCGAGTATAAGAGGAGAGGTTTGCCTCTTGCCGCGATCGTCATTGACTTTTTCCACTGGACAGAACAGGGCGAGTGGAAGTTTGATCCTGCTTACTGGCCGGATCCCAAAGCGATGTGCGGCGAATTGAAAGAGATGGGGGTAGAGCCAGTCGTGTCGGTGTGGCCGACGATCAATCCGGCGAGTGAAAATTATACGGAGATGAGCGAGGGGAACATGGTCGTCCGCACGGAAAATGGTCAGTATGGCCTGTTTGAGTTTCATGGGCAGCAGACGTTTATTGACCCTACGCATCCGAAAACCGGGCCTTTTGTCTGGAATATCATCAAAAAGAATTACTACGACTATGGCATTCGGAATTTCTGGCTTGATGAGGCAGAGCCGGAGGTTCATCCGCAGCAATATTCGAATCTGAAATTTTATGCGGGAAATGGCGCGCAGACGGCCATGCTGTATCCTTATTATTACAGTAAGATGTTTTATGAGGGGTTAAAGGAGGCGGGGGAGGACGAGATCATCCTTCTGACGAGAGCCGCTTATCCCGGCACTCAGAAATTTGGTTCCCTTGTCTGGAATGGTGATATCATGTCAACCTTTGAGGCACTTGAAATGAGCGTAAAGA
>ERZ778518.2038-NODE-2038-length-11922-cov-3.867785_pt1 | contig 11922 bp, 9 predicted proteins | sample MGYA00510340_ERZ778518 | MGnify/ENA primary metagenome ERZ778518 (study PRJEB29527, sample SAMN07138967) | mouse gut metagenome | material: feces | host: mouse | place: China:Nanjing | collected 2016-01-25 ... | reverse complement strand
ATATGGATTAAATGAACTGAGAAACATGTTTTTGCAATTCTTTGAGGGGAAAGGGCATCTTGTCATGAAGAGTTTTTCCCTCATCCCTCAAAATGATAAGAGCTTACTGCTCATCAATGCCGGGATGACCCCGCTGAAACCATATTTTACCGGGCAGGAGATCCCGCCGCGGACGCGCGTGGCGACCTGCCAGAAATGTATCCGCACGGGGGATATTGAAAATGTAGGAAAGACGGCGCGTCACGGCACATTTTTTGAGATGCTCGGGAACTTTTCGTTCGGCGACTATTTTAAGCATGAGGCGATCGCCTGGTCGTGGGAATTTTTGACAAAGACATTGGAAATACCGGAGGACAGGCTGTATCCGTCGGTCTATGTCGAAGATGACGAGGCGTTTGACATCTGGAATAAGGAGATCGGCATCGCGAAAGAGAGGATCTTCCGCTTTGGAAAGGAAGATAATTTTTGGGAGCACGGCGCCGGGCCGTGCGGACCGTGTTCGGAAATCTACTTTGACCGCGGGGAGAAATACGGCTGCGGCAAGCCGGATTGCACGGTCGGATGTGAATGTGACCGTTACATCGAGATCTGGAACAATGTATTTACCCAGTTTGACAATGATGGAAATGGAAATTATGAGGAACTGGAAAACAAAAACATAGATACCGGTATGGGACTGGAGCGTCTGGCTGTCATTATGCAGGACGTCGATTCGATCTTTGATGTGGATACGGTCAAGGCGATCCGCGACCGCGTGTGCGAACTGGCGCATGTGGAATACGGGAAAGAAGACAAAGCGGATATGTCGATCCGCGTCATTACCGACCATATCCGTTCGGTGACGTTCATGGTGTCGGACGGGATCATGCCGTCCAATGAGGGCAGGGGATATGTGCTCCGCCGCCTGCTGCGCCGCGCGGCGAGACATGGAAGGCTGCTCGGCATTTCCGGCCGTTTTCTGGCCGAGCTGAGCGAGGTTGTGATCCGCGAGTCAGCGGACGGGTATCCAGAGCTGGCGGATAAGAAGGATTATATATTGAAACTGATTTCTACAGAGGAAGAAAACTTTAATAAGACGATCGACCAGGGACTTTCGATCCTCGGCGAGATGATGGAGCAGATGAAGAAGGAAGGGACAACCGTGCTCTCCGGTGAAAATACGTTTAAACTATACGATACGTATGGTTTCCCGGTTGACCTCACGGTTGAGATCCTGGGAGAAAAAGGATTTACCGCCGATGAGGAAGGATTTCTGGCGGCGATGGAAGTACAGAGAAAGACGGCGCGTGAAGCCAGGGAAGTGACGAATTACATGGGCGCGGACGTGACGGTATACCAGTCGATCGACGCGGCCGTTTCGAGTCAGTTTGTCGGATATGACAGGCTGGAGCACGAGTCGAAGGTTACGGTGCTGACGACGGCCGATGCGATCGTCGATGTGCTGAGCGAGGGGATGGAGGGGACGATCCTCGTGGAGGAGACGCCGTTCTACGCGACGATGGGCGGACAGGCGGCCGATACGGGAATGATCTCCACAGCGGACGGCACATTTGAAGTGGCCGATACGATCAAACTTCAGGGAACGAAGATCGGCCATGTGGGGAAAATGGTTTCCGGCGCGATCCACACCGGCGATACGGTGAAACTTTCCGTCGATGAGAGCCGGAGGAATCTGACGGCGAACAACCACAGCGCGACGCATCTGATGCAAAAGGCGCTCCGTCTCGTGCTGGGCAGCCATGTCGAGCAGGCCGGATCGCTTGTCGATCAGGAGAAGCTTCGTTTCGACTTTACGCATTTTTCGCCGATGACCGACGAAGAGATCGCAAAGGTAGAGCAGATCGTCAATGAAAATATTTTGCGCGGCTTCCCGGTCGTGACGAAGGAGATGACGCTCGATGAGGCAAAGAAAACGGGAGCGATGGCACTCTTTGGCGAGAAATACGGGGAGAAAGTCCGCGTCGTCCAGATGGGTGAGTTCAGTTCGGAACTGTGCGGTGGTACCCATGTGGAAAATACGAGGAACATTTCCGCCTTTAAGATTCTGTCCGAAAGCGGCGTTGCTGCTGGCGTGAGGCGGATCGAGGCGCTGACGGGCGCCGGACTGATCGCGTACTACGAACAGACGGAACGGCAGCTAAAACAGGCGGCAAAGGCGCTGAAAGCAGCGCCGGCGGATGTCGTGAAGAAGATCACGGCGATGCAGGAGGAATGTAAGGCGCTGGCAAAGGAGAATGATGCGTTAAAGGCGAAGATGGCGAAAGCGGCGGCCGGCGACATGATGTCGGCGGCAGAAGAGGTAAATGGCGTAAAGATACTCGTCAGCCGGCTCACCGATGTCGATATGAACGGCATGCGGGATCTGGGTGATGAGGCGAAGCAGAAACTCGGGGAAGCGATCGTTGTCTTTGCTGCGGAAAACGGCGGAAAGGTGAACCTGATGGCGACGGCGACGGACGGCGCCGTGGCAAAAGGCGCCCATGCCGGCAATCTCATAAAAGAAATCGCGAAACTCGTCGGAGGCGGCGGGGGCGGCCGTCCGAATATGGCGCAGGCAGGCGGTAAAAATCCAGCCGGTATCGAAGAAGCCCTCAAGCGCGCAAAAGAGGCGGCGAAAGAGCAGATCAGTTAGAAAGAAGGGATAGTGTGAAAAATAAGCTCGATAGCTTATTTTTCACACGGCTATTTGTGCCGGAGCGTCACAAATAAGCCCTGATGGCAGACGAGAAATCGCCTTCGCGAATTTCTCGTCGCCCCGTCGCGTAAACGCTCCGGAATGGAGGATAGTGTGAAAAAACAGGCGTTCAATCCATATCTGCCGTCCTGGGAATACATACCGGACGGGGAACCGTACGTATTTGACGGCAGGGTATATGTATACGGGTCACATGACAAGTATAACGGCCACGTATTTTGTTTGGGCGATTATATGTGCTGGTCGGCTCCGGTCGACGATCTGGGAGACTGGCGCTGTGAGGGAGTCATATATGAAAAAACAGCAGACCCGTATAACAAAGAGGGGAAGATGTGCCTCTATGCGCCCGATGTCGTGAAGGGGCCCGATGGCAGATATTATCTGTATTATGTGCTGGATAAAGTATCGGTCGTATCGGTAGCGGTGTGCGATACGCCGGCCGGCCGTTATGAATTTTACGGCTATGTGCACTATGAAGACGGGACGCTCCTCGGAGAGAGAGGAGGGGACGAGCCGCAGTTTGATCCGGGCGTATTGTGGGAAGGCGACCGTATCTATCTGTATACCGGCTTTTGCGGACAGGGGGACACCTCGAGAAACGGCGCGATGGTGACGGTTCTGGATACCGATATGCTGACGGTGAAAGAGGCGCCGAAATTCGTGGCGCCGCCCGAGTGGAAGAGCGGGGGGACCGGATTTGAAGGCCACGGCTTTTTCGAAGCGCCGTCGATCCGAAAGATTGGAGAAACCTATTATTTTATTTATTCCTCGTCTGTCATGCACGAGCTGTGCTATGCCACGAGCCGGTTTCCCGACCGGGAGTTTACGTACCGCGGCGTTCTCGTGAGCAACTGCGATCTACATATCGATTCGTATAAACCGGCTGAAAAACCGATGGCGTATGGCAGCAATAACCACGGCAGCCTGGTGGAGATCGGCGGCGAGTGGTACATCTTTTACCACCGGCACACGAACGGTTCGTGGTATTGCCGGCAGGGGTGCGCGGAACGGCTCGAACGTTCGGCTGACGGGAGTTTTTCGCAGGCGGAGCTTACTTCGTGCGGATTAAACGGCAGGCCGCTAAAAGGCGAAGGCGAGTATCCGGCTTATCTGGCCTGTAATCTGTTCACGGAAGAAGATTCCATTTATGTGGGCGGCGGCCGGTTTCCGAAGATCATGCAGGACGGCCGGGACGGAGATGAGGAACCCGGCTATGTTGCCAATATGGAACACGGCGCGACGGCCGGATTTAAGTATTTTGACTGTCAGGGGATCCGGCGCGTCACGATCTGGACGCGCGGCTATGCCAAAGGCGTGTTTGAAGTCCGGCTGGTGTGGGACGGGCCGGTCGTGGCGGAGATACCGATCGAGTTTACGAATGTCTGGGAGCCGTACACCGCGGAAGTTGACATTCCCGACGGGATTCATGCGCTCTACTTTACGTTTTCCGGGGATGGGAATGCGAGTTTGCGCTCCTTCCGTCTGGAAACATGATATGGTATAAAGGAGAAGGTATATGAGGTGGCTTATTATTATAGCAACGTTGGTTATAGCGCTGATCGCTTATGATAAAAAGTGGAGGAAAACGGCGGTTTTATTTTATATCATTACGCTTCTTCTCCTAATGCGGGAAGTGGGCAGGATCTGGATCCCGCTTTACGGCTATAACCCGCCGGCATTTTTCGAATAGAGAGACAAATTTTGAATTTAGTTGAATTTGTGTCATAAATTTAGCAAAAATGGTTGACGTATCCAAATTTTGTGTTATAATATGTGTTAGTGCGAAAAATACCCAAACAGTTGTATTTTGCACAATCTACAACTGGAGGGAGGTAAGGTGTGATATTATGTCAAATGTGATCGTAAAAGAAAACGAATCATTGGACAGTGCATTGCGCCGTTTCAAGCGAAACTGTGCAAAAGCGGGGATCCAGCAGGAGATTCGGAAGAGAGAGCATTATGAGAAGCCAAGCGTCAGACGTAAGAAAAAGTCTGAGGCGGCTCGTAAAAGGAAATTCAAATAATTGCACATATGATGGAAGAACGCAGGCTCTGCGTTCTTTCTTTTTTTGCAAATTTTTGTATCTAAGCCAGGCACTCCCGCATAAAATAATACATAACCGAATGCGTACGAGGTGGAATATGAATCCCATATCGAAAAAAATGGGCTTACAGCCTGACATACTGGATGGTGCCACCATCGTAAAGACATATGGGGATGAGTATGCCATTATCGAAAATTATAAATCGATCATTGAATACACGGAAGAGACGATCAAGCTCCAGGGAAAGCACGTAAAAGTAATGGTGTGCGGGAATGATCTCTGCATCGAATCGTTCGAACCGGACGAGTGCAGGGTATGCGGTAAAATAAATGACATCAGCCTCATCCGGTTTTAGGACGGCTGATCGAATGGGGGAATGAAATTGAAATGGCTGCGGGGATACATAGACTGTAGTGTCGGCTCGGGACGGTGGGAGCGTTTTATGAACTTATGCCGGCATCATGATATTAAGCTGTGGAACGTCAAGTCAGAAGAAAAACGGGTGACGTTCTGCATGTACGCGAAGGATTACAGGATGCTGAAAAAGTTTGTGGGAAAAACAAGCGTTGTGCCGCACATACGAAGAAAGAAGGGACTGCCGTTCGTGTGCGGACACGCGATGCGGGACTGGACCTTTACATTCGGTTTTATCCTGTTTTTTGTCGTGCTTCGGGTGTTATCCATGTTTGTGTGGCAGATCAATTATTACGGGCAGAGGGAGTACACGCAGGAGACGATCCGCAAAGAGGTGACGGCGATGGGCGTTTACACCGGTATGCTACGCAGCCACCTCGACTGTGACAGCATAGAGAGGAACCTGCGGGAGTGCTACGACAATATGAGCTGGGTATCCGCGGAGGAAAAAGGCTGCGTGCTGAACATTAAAATGAAAGAAGGAACGGCGGAGAAAAAGGCTGATGTCATGGATACCAGACCGTGCCACCTCATCGCGCCGTGCCGCGGCACCGTGGAGAGTATCGTCACAAAAGAGGGAACGGCGAAAGTCAAAAAGGGCTCAGAGGTCAAAAAAGGAGACGTCCTCATACGCGGCATCGTAGAAATCAAAGATGACAGTGATACGGTCGTGAAAAAAAACGGCGTCCACGCGGCGGGAGAGGTGACGATCGTCACGGAGAAAAAGTTTGAAGACCGTATAAATATACGGCATATGAATAAAAATAAAACGGGGAAGGATGTAGACGTTTACACGGTTCAATGCGGCGGAACTCGTTTTTCTATAAAAAATCCCTTAAAATGGTTTGATAATTCTTCCAGTTATGATATAATAAGTAGCGTATGTGTGGATGAAGTGTTCATTCCCCTGCAGGCAAGTTTGAAAGTGACCAGGCGTAAGTACGTGAATTACGAACCGCAGGAAGCCGAGTACACCGAGCAGGAGGCAGAAGAACTCCTGCGCCGGAAACTGGCGGCAAGAGTTATGACTTATGAGGAAAAAGGATATGAGGTGTTAGACCAGACGTTTCAAATGGCCAGAGAGCAGAACGAGTTTGTAAGCCGCGGAAGCGTCGTGATGAAAGTATCCGAAATGAAACAGAAAGAGGTGTCAGAAAAACAGCTGATGCTTAAGAGTGGAAAGGAAGAAGAACGTGATGGCACAGGAGCAGATCATACTTGATATTCCGGCAGATCATGAGAATAATATATTCGGCGGCCTGGATGCCCATTTAAAAAAGATCGAGCGCGCGCTCCGCGTCGAGGTGATCCTGCGCGACGGCTCCGTGAAAATAATCGGGGACGAACAGGCGGTAAAGGAGGCAAAGCGGGTATTCGCGGAACTGCTCGCGATGTCGCAGCGGGGGAATACGATCACCGAACAAAACGTAGACTATGTGCTCGCCCTGACGAAAGAAAAATCTTCGGTATCCCTCGTGGATATCGATAAAGAGCTCGTCGGTTTTACAATCCAGGGAAAGCCGATCAAACCGAAGACGCTGGGACAGAAGAAATATGTGGACGCGATCCGCGAAAAGATGATGGTATTCGGCGTCGGGCCGGCCGGTACGGGAAAGACGTATCTGGCAATGGCGATGGCCATTCAGGCATTTAAGCAGGATGAAGTGGGAAAGATCATCCTGACGAGGCCGGCGATCGAGGCCGGGGAGAACCTGGGATTTCTGCCGGGCGACCTGCAGAGTAAGATCGACCCGTATCTGCGTCCTCTCTATGACGCGCTGTATCAGATCATGGGAGCGGATTCTTTCCTCAAAAATTCCGAAAAAGGACTGATCGAGGTAGCGCCACTGGCCTATATGAGGGGAAGGACGTTAGATAACGCGTTCATCATTTTGGATGAGGCGCAGAATACGACGCCGGCGCAGATGAAAATGTTCCTCACGCGTATCGGTTTTGGCTCCAAAGTCGTCATAACAGGCGACCTCTCGCAGAAAGATCTGCCATTTGCCGCTGTATCCGGGCTGGAGCAGGCGTTGAAGGTGCTGCGGGATGTGGAAGAGATCGGCGTGTCCTATCTGACAAATAAGGACGTCGTGCGGCATCCGCTCGTACAGAAGATCGTACATGCGTATGAAAAATACGAGGCGAGGGAACAGTACCGGGAGAATCGGAAAAATCAGAGGCAGAAAAGGAAGTAAGGATGACGATATATTTTGAAGATGAGGCGATGCTATCGTTTGATTTTGATCCAGAGAGGCAGTTAGAGCAGATCATCCCGTTCGTGCGGGATCATGTGAACTGCCCGTACGATCTGGAGGTAAATGTAACGATGGTGGACAAGGCAGCGATACAGGAAGTCAATGCCAGGTTCCGGGATCTGTGCAGGCCCACGGATGTGTTGAGTTTTCCGATGGCCGAGTACGATAGACCGGCTGATTTTGACGGGCCGGCCTTTCTCGGGAGCCGGACGGTCGATCCAGATACGAAGGAGCTTGTTTTGGGCGATATGATGCTCTGTTCCGAAGTCATCAAGGAACAGGCGAAAGAATACGGGCATTCGGAAATGAGGGAATTTAGTTTTCTTGTCGTACATAGCATGCTTCATCTGTTTGGGTACGACCACATATTGGAGCGTGACCGTATGGAGATGGAAGAGGAGCAGAGGACGATCATGGGTGCGCTCGGGATCTACCGATCCTAAAGGACTACCAATCCTAGAGAAATGAGGGAAATGATGTTAAAAGGGAAAAAGAAACTGATCATACTGACGAGTATATGCGTCGTGGCAGTGGCTGCTGCTGCCGCCATAGCTGTTTATGTAACCCGGAAGAACACGGAACCGGTGCCGGAGCCGATAGCAGAAGCGACACCGGAACCGGTGCCGACGCCTGAGGTCACCCCGGTTCCCACGAAAGACCCGAATGCGGGAAAGGTAAAGAGTGCTCTCACCGGGGAGTACATATCGAAAAAGAGGGCGAAACAGCGGCCGTTTGCCGTTATCATCAATAACATCGAATACGCCAATCAGCGCCAGGAGGGGACATCACAGATCGATGTGCTCTACGAGGCGTTGGCGGAGGGCGGGATCACGCGTATGCTCGGCGTGTTCCAGGGCACGGAAAAGATCAAACGGCTCGGTTCGGTCAGGAGCGCCAGACACTATTTTGTCAGCTTTGCCAGTGAGTGGAACGCGATCTTCTGCCATTTTGGACAAACCTCTTATGCCATTTCCAAAATCGAGGAATTAGGGGTAAATAATTTAAGCGGCCTTTCCGCGATCGGCGTCGTCGTGTATAAGAGGGACTATTCGGTCAAAGCGCCGCATAACGTCTATACATCGGGGGAACAGATGAAGCAGGGAGCGAAAAAACTCGGGTACTCCACGAAATTTAACGAAGAAAAAATGGCAAAGCATTTTGATTTTCAGGAGGAGGATACCGACTTGTCATCCGGGGAGGAGACCTCTTATGTAAATCTGCCATTTTCGGATTATTCGACCTGTTATCTGAAATACGATAAAAAGGCAAAAGAATATAAGAAATATGAATACAAGTCGAAACATAAAGATCATAAAAATGATAAACAGCTCTCGTTTAAAAACGTGATCATCCAGCTTGTCAAAGAGAAGAATATTGACCGTAACGGCTATCAGCACCTATATCTGCATAAGCGCAAGGGAACGGGATATTATATCACAAATGGCAGCAGGATGAAGATCGAGTGGAAGAAAAACGAGGAAAAAGGGACGATGTGTTATTATGATACGGATGGCAACGTACTCTGCATCAACCCGGGAAAAACATATATCGCGGCATATCCGACCAGCCGGAAGGAACTGCTGTCGTTTCAGGAGAAGAAGGATAAAAAGACAAAGAAAAAGTAACGGAAGGATACCGGTATGGGTGTAAAAAAGCAGGAGAGCAGACGGAGTGCCAGTTTTTTAAAACAGGGAAGCTTATTGGCGATGGCTTCCCTTGTTGTGCGTTTGATCGGCATGGTCTACCGGATCCCGATGGCAAACATACTGGGGGATGGAAATGGGATCTACGCGGTCGCGTTTGATATTTATGATATCATACTGATCGTTTCTTCCTACAGCCTGCCGCTCGCGCTCTCGAAGATCATTTCCTCGCAGCACAGCCGCAGGGAATATAAGAACATGGGAAAAACGTTCCGTCTCTCGCTCGGTTTCGCGATCGCTTCGGGCGGGATATTCGGTACAGCGCTGTTTGCGGCGGCGGGCCTGATCGAGGAACATATCTATCCGGCTTATGCGGGACTCCGAATCCCGCTGCGCGTGCTGGCGCCTACGATTTTCATCGTCGCGATCCTCGGCGTGTTCCGCGGCTTTTTCCAGGGCAAGAATACGATGGTCCCGACTGCCGTATCACAGGTGTTAGAGCAGGTCGTAAATGCCGTTGTCAGTGTATCGGCAGCCTATCTGTTCATGAAGTGGAATGCCGACAGCCTGGTGAGGAGCGCGTGGGGAGCCGCGGGGGGAACGCTCGGTACGTGTCTCGGCGCGCTCACGGCGCTCATGCTCGTCGTATTTGTGTACTGCATCTACCGGCCGATCCAGAAAAAAATGGAGCGGCGTGACCGCTCAAGGCGCGTGTACACGACCGCTCATATATACCGTATCCTCTTCCTCACGATACTGCCGATCATTTTGAGCCAGACGGTCTATCAGATCAGCGGCCTGATCGATTATTACCTGTTCAGCGACGTCATGGGAGCAAAGGGCGTCGGAGATAAGGTGATCTCGTCACTGACCGGTATTTACAGTTCGAATTACCGGACGCTCACGAGTGTGCCGATCGCGATCTCTACTTCGATCGCTTCGTCCATGATCCCGAGCGCGGTGGCCGCATATACCCAGCGGGACATCGGACAGCTCCGCTACAACATCCTCTCGGGTATCAAGTTTAACATGATCATCGCGTTCCCGTGCGCGATGGGGTATACCGTACTCGGCCAGGGGATCGTCAGGCTATTGTTTCCGTCGATGGATTACGAGCTCGGCGGTCATCTGATGATGGCGGGTTCGGCGGCCATTATTTTCTATGCCATTTCCAACGTGACGGGAAGCGCGCTGCAGAGTATCGATAAGATGCGGATCCCCGTGATCCATTCCGCCATCTCCCTCGTGCTGCATGTCATGATCGTCATCGCGCTGCTGAAATTTACAGGGCTTGGGATTTATGTACTCATCATCGGAAATGTCACGTTTCCGATCGTTGTCGGCGTGCTGAATATCATGGCCCTCAAACGCTATATTCCGTCGTTTCGCTTAAAGCCGCTCAAAACGTTTTTTGTCCCTTTGTCGGCGTCCCTTTGGATGGCGATCGCCGTCGTTGTCATGTATGTTTCTACGAGCCGCCTGTTTGGTATGGCGTTTGGCGAATCCGTGACGAACGCGCTGGCGGTATGTATCTCACTGGTCGTCGCTGTCTTTGTGTACTTTGTCGTCTTTTTGAAGCTGCGCGGCATGACGAGACAGGAGCTGTTTGATTTTCCGATGGGAAGGCGGCTCTATCTCGTGGCGAGAAAGTTACATCTTATGAAATAGTTTTCGCAGGGCATCCATGAAATAGTCGGTAAAGCCTGCTTCTACAACAGGTTCGGCAGCTATGATATCAATGCTCCCGATGCTGTTATCCTCATAAAAATATTCAACTGTTCCGACGACGGCGCCTTGTTCCAAAGGTGCCTTTATATTTTCCGTGTATGTGATCTTTTTTGTGATGAGATCCGTATCCGTTTCGCTCGTAAACGTGTGGGAAAATATTGATCCGGGGGCGGTCTTGACCGTGTTTTTCGTGCCGCCCTGGACGGGGGCTTCTTCAAGCGTGCCCGTGATTTCCGGATCCTTGTATATACTACAGTTGGCAAAGCCGTAGTCGAGGAGGGCCTGTGCCTCGGAAAACCGCTTTTTGTGGTCTGGCGCTGCCATCACGACGGCGATCAGGTCCATGTCGTTTCTGCGGGCTGTGGCGCTCAGGCAGTACTTTGCTTTCGAAGTCGAACCGGTTTTTAATCCGGTAATGCCATCATAAAAGCGGACGAGTTTGTTCGTATTGGTAAGACCGAACTCCGATTCGCCTTTTTTTGTTTTGTGTGTGATCTTATCCATCCATACGGTGGAGTATTTGCTGATCTCAGGATGTTTCGTAATGAGTTCGCGTGACATGAGAGCGACATCATAGGCGCTGGAGTAATGGCCGGATTTGATATCATCGTCCAGTCCGGTACAGTTTTTGAACTGGGTGTGCACCATGCCGAGTGATTTTGCCTTTTCATTCATCTTTTTGACGAAGGCCTCTTCCGAACCGGCAATTTTTTCTGTCATCGCCGTAGCGGCGTCGTTCGCGCTGGCGATTGAGATACATTTGATCATGTCGTTGACGGTCTGGGTCTCATTCGGTTCCAAAAATACCTGTGAGCCGCCCATTCCGGCCGCGTATTCGCTGACCGTGACGCTGTCTTCCAGCGAGATCTTCTTACTGTCCAGCGCTTCGAAGATGAGGTTCAGTGTCATGATCTTTGTAATGCTGGCCGGTACAAGTTCTTTGTCTTTGTCTTTTTCGTACAGGATTTCACCGGTTGAGCCCTCGATCAGTACGGCGGAAACCGCCGATACGTCCACGCCGCCCTCCGAGGCGGCGGATGTCTCGGCAAAAACATCTTTTTCTGTAATACGCGAAAAACCGGCTATGTATAGGAAACAAATAACAATAAGGGACCATCGCCCTCGTTTTTTCATAGAAG
>ERZ778518.2011-NODE-2011-length-12081-cov-16.055214_pt1 | contig 12081 bp, 11 predicted proteins | sample MGYA00510340_ERZ778518 | MGnify/ENA primary metagenome ERZ778518 (study PRJEB29527, sample SAMN07138967) | mouse gut metagenome | material: feces | host: mouse | place: China:Nanjing | collected 2016-01-25 ... | reverse complement strand
AATACAAAGGGCAGGCCAATTTCCATATTACATTTACGGCCCAGAGCGAATCTAACTGTAAAGATGTATTAATGGGGGATCTGGAAGCAGGAGCGGACGTCTTTGCTTTTGCGGATGACCAGTTAAATACTCTCGTAGCTGCCGGTGCGCTGGAGCCGGTCGAAAATGCAGACCGCATCAAATCCGAAAATCTGCCCGGCGCTGTGGAGGCCGCTTCTGTGGGAAACACACTCTACGCCTATCCTTTAACAGCGGACAACGGCTATTTTCTATATTACAACAAACAGTTTTTCAATCAGGAAGATATTAAGACCTTTGACCGTATGCTGCAGGTTGCAGAGGAAAGCGGAAAGAAAATTACCATGGACTGGTCTTCCGCATGGTATGTTTATTCCTTTTTTGGCAACACGGGTCTGGAAGTCGGACTAAACAGTGACGGTATCACCAACTTCTGTACCTGGAATCAGACAGAAGGCGATATCAAAGGAGAAGACGTGGCCAATGCCATGCTTGCCATTGCACAAAGCCCGGCTTTTCTCAACACGGTAGAGGAAGGTTTCCTCGAAGGCGTTCAGGACGGTTCCGTGATCGCCGGTGTCAGCGGCGTATGGAATGCCGTCGCAATGGAAGAAGCATGGGGCGCAGACTATGGCGCTGCCAAGCTCCCCACCTACACCTGCGCACAGAGACAGATCCAGATGGCATCCTTTTCCGGCTATAAGCTGATCGGTGTCAACGCTTACTCCGAACATTATACATGGGCTGTCCGGCTGGCCGAATGGATTTCCAATGAAAAAAACCAGCAGCTCCGATTTGAAATGCGCGGACAGGGGCCGGCCAACACAAAAGCCGCCGCATCTGCCGACGTGCAAAACTCTCCCGCCATCACCGCCTTGCTTGAACAGTCGGCGTTTTCCCGCCTGCAGCGCATCGGTGGTAATTTCTGGGATCCCGTCTCGGCATTTGCCTTAAATATGGCTGCCGGAAATCCGGAAGAAAAAGGACTACAGGAGCAGCTCGATTCCATGGTGGAAGGGATAACCGCGCCGTAAAAGCACAGACATCTTTTGGAGGTTACAGGGATTATGAAGAAAAAATTAAACATCAAGTACCGCTTAATACTGCCCATTGCCCTGCTTGGCATAGTTGCGCTCATATCCAATCTGCTGGCAGTCACCAATATCAAAAATGTCAACGACAATGCCGCAATTATTGCAGACAATTATATGGCGGGAAAGACCCATCTGGCACGGATTCACCAGTCCGTCATGAATATACATAAAATGGCGCTGTCGCATATTGTGGCTACCGACTATAACACCATGATTACCCTCGTCAACGACATAAAAGATGCAGAAGCGGAACTGGACGGCATGTTGGCGGATTATGAAATCTATATCAGCGATGACGACAGGGAAACCTACAACGCGCTGCTTGCCGATTATGATTCTTTGAAGCATTCTCTCGTTTTCCTCGTGTGCGCCAGCGCAGCAAGCAAAACACAGGATGCCTACGCCTTTGCCAACGGTGACGTAGCCGCCTGCAACACCGCTGTGGAAAACAGCATCCGCATTTTGGACGAATCCATCAGTACAAGAACCGAGCAGGCCAGAACACAGCTTGCCTCCGTCTATCTGAGTTCCATGATTACAAACGGGGCATCCACCCTTGCCTGCATTATCCTCGTCCTGATTACCGTATCTCTCATTTTAAGGTCTGTAGTCAGACCCATAGCGAGTGTTCTCGATACGCTGCAGCTCTGCTCCGGACGCATCAGCGGCGTTGTGGAGGAAGTTTTATACCGCACGCAGACTTCCAGCAAAAACGCGACCGATTTATCCGCCCTTGCCGAAGAACTGTCGGCAACCATTCAGGAAGTGTCAGACAGTGCTTCCCACATCAACCAGAACGCCAAAAATGTGCAGTCGGACTCCGAAAACATGGCTGACGAATGCGAAAAAATCACTTCTTACTGCGGTGAAATGAATACACGGGCTGCGCAAATGGGACAGTCTGCACAGAAAAGTCTGGATAACACCAACGCCAAAGTCAGGGAAATTCTGGATGTCTTAAATGAGGCAATCGAGGGAAGCCACAGTGTGGATCAGGTAAACCTCCTTACGCACGATATTCTGGAGATTGCTTCCAAGACGAACCTGATCGCCTTAAACGCCGCCGTGGAAGCGGCACGGGCAGGAGAAGCCGGCAGAGGCTTCGCGGTAGTGGCAGAGGAAATCCGCCAGCTTGCGGCTTCCAGCAGCGAAACGGCTAACCACATTCAGGAAGTCAACAATACCGTGACCCATGCCGTCTACAACCTCTCCGCGAACGCGCAAAATCTGGTCACTTACATAGAGGAATCCATTCTAAAGGAATTTCTCTCTTTCGTCGCTTCCGGACAGCAGTATCAGGAGGACGCCGCCTATATCAGAGAATCCATGGATTCGTTTAATACAAGTACCCGCGGCTTGAAAAGCTCTATGGCTGAAATCGTTGACGCCATAGAGACCATCACAACAGCCATTGATGAGGGTGCCGCCGGCATTTCCGGCGTCGCCGACAGCACCCAGCGTCTGGTAACCGATATGACGGAGATTACCAAGCGCATGGACACGAACCACAAAGTAGCATCCGAGTTAGAGAAAGAAACCGTAACCTTTGCCAATCTATGATTGGCAAGGGGAAGCATGGCAGCCTCGTTTTTTCAAGACATACCTAAATACCGGCTTCTGAAATTTCATTGTCTACTGTTGACAGCTCTATAATCGTATCTTTTCCAAAACGCTCAATCATTATTTTTTCAGCTTCCTGATCCCATCTGCTCATAAGCCACCCTCACAGATACTAATGTACTTTTTTACGCAAAGAAAAAAATGATTCCATCAGCCTTTTACCCCAGAGTCTTTGTAATCCAGAAATACACTTCCACGCCCCATGTATCATCCAGATTGGATGTATAGGCTTCCTGCACGGCTTCTGCCAGCCCCTCCACATCCGTATAATATCCTATGGGCGTGGCGGTGATATTTGCCCCTTCTATATCCTTGAAATAGAATCGAAGCTGACCGCCGCCAAACAGATACAGTTCGCCGGTCTTTACATCCGTAATGGTCTGTTCGTCATCCCTGGTGTAATTTCCCCGGACACTCTGCGCCACGAACCCGCCATCTTCGTCATAGGTATAGGTGGGAAACAGCATTGCGGAATCGGAAAGGTAATCCAGCATGGTTAATGCCGCATCATTATGATACATATCCACATTCCACTCTTCCGTACCGTCCCTGCCAACGCGGACAGAAATGGCATTCGTCAGAATTTCACTTTCATACGCATCTGCGCCTTCCGTCACATCCATGCCATCATTACCCCCAGCCTGCACAGATTTATTTTCTTTGTCTGCATCCTCCGGGTTGATATCTTCCGTATCTATACTTCCCCCATTTACCACTTCCGCAGGCGGCTCCCCCGGGTCTCCCGCTCCAGCCCCGCAGCCGGAAAACACTGTCAGGCCAAGGACAGTTATTGCAGCCAGAATTGTCAATTTGTTCTTTTTCATGTTCATTGTCTCCTCTTCCTTTTTAATCTGAATTTTCCGTTATCAGAGTTACTATACTCACCTGCTTTAATCTCGCAGAAAAAGCCCAGGCAAACAGAAAGAATAATACCGGTATAACCACAAGCGGCAGGAATGTCCCCATCACACTGAAACCCGAATGGAAATCCCCGATTCCGAATGGCCGGAACATCTCTCCGATCATCCCGTCAGCAGTCAGGGCAGAGAGCAAAATCCCTGCTGCCGTCCCTGCCGCAGATACGGTCAGAAAGCGCAATGCGAAAGACCGTCTCAGCCTTCCCGTGGATAACCCCATACTTTTATAGACAGCCATGTTTCCCGTCTCAGCCTGCAGCAGCTTTCCAGAGATGAGCGCCACCGATACAAGGATGAACACTGCAGCAATCACATAAAGCGCCAAGATCAGGATATGCATCAAAAAGAGGATTCCATTAAGTCCCGACCAGCTGTTGGTATGTACATCAATTCCACGGTAATGCTCCTGTAAATAACCCATTGCAAAGTCCCGCATATTCCCATTTTCCAAAATATAGTGGTAACACCAGATATATCCTGTAATATCGCCTATTTTGGAGTAGCCCTCCATGCTCATGCCGATGTTGCTTCCCATGCCGTTTGCACACTGGTAGATCCCGGACACCCGATAGTCCCCGTTTTGTCCATTTGCTGCCACCTTCACGGCATCTCCTATGGAAAGCTGCAATTCATTCGCCACGGTATCCGTGATCAAGATGCTGTCCCCATCACAGACACGCCCGTTTAAGATATGGAACCAGTCTGTGTCATTCAGCACATTCGCCTCATATTCCTGCCCGTTTACCGTGACACTCTCCATAGCCAGTTCATACCTTTCCCGGATAGGAGAATACCATTCTATGACCCGTTCAATCTCGTCCATCGCCACATCCCGGTTAAAGGGCTGTACCCCCAGGTCATGGTCTGCCACGCTGAAAGCATTCATCAGCCCCTCCCCGTCTGGCCCCAGCCATGTTCCCATCCGCCCGATCACCGCCAGAAAAACTGCCAGAAAAGCAGCTATCAGAAACAGTGCAATATAATTCTTCTTTTCAAACCTTAATTCCCGCAGGGCAATATCCCATTCCAGAAACCGCCGGCGGATTGCCGTCCGCACTCTTTTTCTCTCCTCCGTTTCCCGAATGCTCTCCATAGGAGCAACCGCCAGTATCTTTCCCGTCCGCAGGACCAGAAAAACCGCGAATACCAGAATAAACGCCATAAGCAGCAGAAAACAGAGCAGAAAAGGCAGCTTTACTAAAACCAGCATTCCTGTGGAGGTGACCAGCCCCCGGGCCAGCATGTCTGCAATCCTTTCTGCAAACAAAAGCCCAAAGAGCATCCCCGTTAGGATAACGCCCCCATAAAGCAGAAAATATACATTCCGTATTTCTCCTCCGGGCATACCCAATGTTTTCAAGACCGCCATGTCTTTTTTATCCTGTTCCACTACTGTGGATAAGCTGTGCCCCGTCACGACCATGCAGACCAGAAATAAAACTGCGGAAAAGGCAGTCAGAAATCCGGCAAGAATATCCTGCAATAAAAGCATATAGTTCAAAATGGACTCCTGCTGATAGCTAAATTCCGTATAAAGGGATATATCCGTACCTTCCTGTACTGCTTTGTGGAAATCCAGCGCAGAAAGCGGACTTCCCTGCCTTTGAAAAATATGCAGCATGGCGCCTTCCCGCCCCAGTACATCCACATCTGCTGCGGCATGGACAATTTCCTGCATGGCGGCATAATCCTCCCTGCTTACCAGAAAGCTTTTCATATCAATCATGGAGCTTCCCATAAATCCGTCCGCAAAGTATCCTGCCACGGTCAGGCTGTAAATACCATCCTTGCGGGATAACTCAAACTGAATGCTGTCCCCAGTCTCCACATCAAAAGCAGACCTCATGGCCGGAGAAATGTAAACGGTTCCCTTGACAATTCCCGTGCCAGTGCTTCCGGAAGTTCCTGATCCATGGACAGACAGCTCATTCCCGTGCTCATCAATGAAACGGTAAGGAACCGAATCGTCCGAACAGAGAAGCTGCCCCTCATTATCGGAGTAACAGCCGTTTACCTCATAGCCGGAAAAGATAAGCGGCTGGTATGTCACCCGTTCCACATCCGAAATATTTTCGATCTCCTCCGCCAGACCTTCCCTGACCCCGTTTACCCATATGGTAAGATCTCCAAATCCCAGACGTTCCATCTCCGCCTTTACGGACTGCCTGCCGCTGACATACAGTGTCAAAGAGGAAAACAGACACATGGAAAGGACAGCCACCAGCAAAAAAATTCCGCAAATACTTCCCTTTTGCTTTCTCCATGCTGCCCACAGCAGCATTTGAAACTTTTTCATATATACTCTACTCCTTGCCTGCCCTACCATCGAAAACCCTCCAGCCAGGATGCAAGTTTCTGTTCTCTCTCCCTGTCCTTTCCCCGATAAGGACTTAACTCCAGTTCCCCGACAATGCTGCCGTCTTCCAGATACAGGATGCGGTTTCCGCGCAGGGCGGCCTCCCTGTCATGGGTCACCAGCAGAACGGACTGCCCCTGCGCATAAAGCAATGTCAGAAGATCCAGAACTTCTTCTGTATTTGCCTTGTTCAAAGCTCCTGTCGGTTCGTCCGCAAACAAGATCCCGGGGGGCTGCAATAACAGCCCTTGCCACAGCCGCCCGCTGCGCCTCCCCGCCGGAAACCTGTGCAGGCAGTCTGTCTTTCGCCTTTTCCAGACCCATTTGACGGATTAAGACATCCGTTTTCTCCCAAATCTCCTTTTCAGACATGGAACCACAAATCAAACCTGCCATGCGTATATTTTCTTCTAACGTCAGACTGCTGACTAAATGGGATCGTTGGAACACAAACCCAAAATCCTGCGCCCGCAGGCAGGTTAGCTCCTTCTCCGACGCATGGGCAATATCAAGCATTCCATCGGAAAATGTCTTTCCATATGACTGTTTTCCCTTATAGAAAAGCTGTCCCCCGCTTAACCGGTCCATTCCGCTGATCGCATAAAGAAGGGTGGACTTACCAGAGCCGGAAGAACCCATGATGACCGTAAAATCGCCTTTATACAGTTTCAGGCTGATTCCCTGTAGAACGGTTGTCTCCCCAAAAGTTTTTACCATATCTGTCCCTTGAAAAATTATCTCTTTCATCTTTCTGTTACCGCCTCCTGCTCCATTCATTCCACCAGCGCATTTTACTTTTCATTGGCATTTTCCACCTTTGCAATCATATAGTCCAGACAGGCAAGCTGTTCTTTTCCTTTTTTCAATTCTTCATTTTTTTCCCTTCGGAAACGGCAGATCAGCCCGCACTGTCCCTGTATGTTGCCTGTCTCCTGATAACGCCGGTATTGCTCCAGCATCGCAGGGTCAGCACCTTCTTCTGTTAATCTCTGACAAATCGTTGTTCTTTCCTGCATACCTGCTCTCCATGATTTCACTTCGCGGAATCACTAGTCTGTGCGGAGAATGCCCGTACTTTGGGCATTCTCTGGTGTTAGATTTAGAACTTCTTTTCACCCTGCTCTTGTAAAATAACAAAAAGCTATATAAAATATATTTAGATAGATTTTACAAATAAAAAGGAGTATCCCCTATGATCGAAACCCGCCTGCTACAGTATTTTCTCGCCGTTGCCGAGGAACAGAGCATTACAAAAGCCGCTGAATATCTTCACATTTCACAGCCCACACTGTCCAAACAAATGATGGACTTAGAGGAGAATCTGGGGAAGCAGCTCCTGGTCCGCGGCAGGAAAAAAGTTACTCTGACGGAAGAAGGCACCTTTCTGCGGGGCCGCGCCCAGGAAATTATTTCTCTGATGGACAAAACCGAAAGCGCCTTCCGTGAAAACGAACAGGATATTTCCGGCGATGTCTATATCGGCTGCGGCGAATACCGCTCCACTTTTTCCATCATGCAGATCATCCGGTCGATTCAGGAAGAATATCCCGACATCCGATTCCACTTTTTCAGCAGCAATGCGGATGCCATTATTGACCGGCTGGACAAAGGACTCTTGGATATGGGTTTCTTACTGGAGCCGGAAATTACTCCCCGCTACGATTCCCGGAAGCTCCCCCTGCGCGAGGTGTGGGGCATCCTTATGCGAAAGGATTCCCCTCTTGCAGACAGGAAAGAAATCTCTTCCGCGGATTTAGCAAATCTCCCGCTGATCATGCCAAGCCAGACCTCCAACAGCCACCATATGACCACATTTTTTACCGAAGCAATAGTGAAACCAAATATTGTTTCCACCTACAACCTGATCTATAATGCCGGTCTTATGGTGGAGGCTGGCATTGGCTATGCCCTGTGCATTGACGAACTGATCAACACCACTGGCAGCCATCCTTTGACATTCCGCCCCCTGTCCCCGGAGCTTTATTCAAACGTATATCTTTTTACAAAAAAGTATCAGGTTTTCTCTAAGGCTGCAAAGCTGTTTTTAAGCCGTCTGGAGACAAGCCCCGGCAGCCTGTAATTACTGTAATTCCAATGTGATCGTCACATCCCCGCTGCCCAGCAGATCATTCACTTCGTCGGCGGATTTGTCCGTAAAGAACCAACCTGTTCAAAGTCTCCGTACATAGACATCTGTATGGATAAGGGCTGTTCACGGAGTAGTTCTGTAAGCGCCGAAACCGACTCATTTTCTTCCCACTCTACCGCAACAGCTTCGTCACCAATTTTCATCAAAATAATCATTTCTTCCTGCTCCAGACCATTCTTCAATCCCCCAACCGCCATAAGTATGCCAAACCCTATCATAAGACAGCCTAAAATACAGTTCAGCCATCGGTATATTTTTCCTGTCACCCTGTCCCGGAAATGAGCTGTAACGCCACTGAGCGCAAGCCACCAGCAAAGCGTTCCGATAAAAATTCCGATGATCAGGACAGTTCCCTGTCCTGCATCCAGCCCGCCCTGAATCCCAAAAGCTGCAAAGGCTGCCATAAACGAGAGCACGGTTGCCGGATTCACCAATGCCGTCGTAAATGCCGACAGAAAACAAAAAGCCAATGTTCCTTTTGATTCTTTTTGTACAGCGCTACCCTGCACCGCTGCTGCCCTCTTTTTGCAAAGGACACCGCCCCCTAAAAGCAGGATCAGTATTCCGCCAATGATCTGAAGGATATTCTGACCGGCTGATAAAAGATCGGAAACCACCGTAATGCCAAACACACCCACACAGGAATAAATCAAATCTGCCGCTGAGGAACCCATGCCGGTCAGAAAACCGGCTGTAAATCCCTTGTCCAGCGTCCTCCCGATTGTCAATGCACCAATGGCTCCGGCAGGTACCCCGAATATAAAACCGATCAGCAGCCCTTTACAAATATATTCCGCTATCATGTATCTCCCTTTCGCATCCCGGTCATAACACCGTCCAGATACTCAATGCAGGACTGGTCTTTATGAATCCCGTCAAGCAGCGCCTTCCGCTGCCGCTGAAGCAGCATAAGCCCTTTCTTCCTCTGTCCCTGCTTTAAGCAGTTTAGGACATCTGCAGCCATTTCCTCCTTACAGCCGGCATCTGTCATATTCTGAATCAGTTCTTCCTCTGTCTGGTAACCGCTTAACATCTTTGCACCCCCGGGTCCCAAAGCCGCCCCTTGCATCTCTCAGGCAATATCCTTTTTCATTTCCGCAGTTTTATCTGCTTCTTTCTCCGGCTCAGCCCGGAGTATGACCTCTCCCGTGCATTCCATGACGGTCTCGCCCCGGATGATCTCTCCCACGCTGTCCGCAGTGATCCAGCCGGACCTGGGATTTTTCACAGAGAGGATATGGCCTTTCACATCCGCTTCCACATCAGAATATTCAAAGGACAGATCCGTATCCTCCATGGTGCAGTTTACCAGTTTCAGATTTTTACAGTAGCACAGAGGCTGCGTTCCGATGATCTTACAGTTAATAAGCGTCAGATTCTCGGAAAACCATCCCAGATACTCGCCTTTCACGATGCTGTCCCTCACAGTGACGTTTTTGCTGTGCCAGAAAGCATCCTTCGTGTCCAGCTCGCAGTCGTCTATCTCCAAATTTTCCATATACTGGAAAGAATATTTTCCCTTCATCTTTACGCTCCGCAGCTTCACGTCCCGGCTGTCCATGAATAAATACTCCGACACAATATCCGTGTCAATCAGCGTAATATCCTGTGACTTCCATCCAAATTCCTGTGATTCCACCTGGCAGCGTTCCAAACGGATATGTGCGCACTCCCGCACCGCCTTGATCCCTCCCAGCACACTGTCTGTAATGCTGCCGTTTTCGGCATACCAGATCGCAGCGCGTGTTTTGTCATCCATGGAGGAATCTGCCATAGTAAACCCTTTTACATGCCACAGCGGATACCGCAGGGAAAAACGACAGTTCTTAAGTCCCACGTCTTCGGACTCCTTCAGTACGGATTCCCCATCCGCCGGCCCTGCAAAGATACAGTCCGTCACATCTGCGTTCTGTAAATGGTACAACGCCCGTTCCTCATCAAATTGCTTCCCGATAATGTTCATCCTCGTCATTTTTTCCTCCATTCCAAAGCGTTTACGCAATTTTTTATCCTCCATTTTTATAATCAATGGTTTTTTTCCTGTATGCAGATCCGGTGCGATCTGCTCCACAAACCGAACGGAAAACTGAATCTCATCCAGATTTTTATCCTCCAGCAGTTTTCTTACCTGTCTGCATATTTCTCCTTTTATTTTTACAGGCTCCACTGATTCCTCCGTTTCCGCCAGCATTTCAAAGGAAGTCCCGGATGTCTGACAGAACTGATAATCCAGCAGGCCCTCCACGCAGAACCTTTCCATGGAAAGGGGATGCAGGCATTCCCTGCTGCCGTCCGGCTTTTCAAACCACAGTACATCCTCGTTGCGGCACAGCAGCACATCCGCCCTTGTAAAAAAAGTAAATTTGCTTCGCGAACTCGGATATGCGGCATCTATATCAGCCTCTGCCTCATGCAGAATGAGCTTGTCGGAAATATGGTAACGGATTAAAGGTTGTGTGAAATTGTACAGACAGGTCACATACATCTTCCCGTCAATCACCTCTATCACATTCAGATCATCAAAAAGAATCATTCCGTCCTCCGCCCGCTGCTCCACTCCCAATGCAAGCGATTCGCTCGCGCCATAAAAATTGATTACCTCTGCATGGAACGCATTTTCAAGAAACTTACGCAGACCGACGCCCAACGGTTCCCCGCAGGAAATTACCCGTTTGATATGCAGTGGCATCTTATCCCTCTCTGTCAGTTCCGCCAGAATTTTAACCGCAGAGGGATATCCTATAATGATGTTGGGGCGAAACTCCCTTACCACCTCACTCCATTTTGCCAGCGGTGTGTTAATATCCAAAAACTTTTGCTCCGCGTGAATGCCCCTGCCCCCATCCCCTACTGCCATAGCGCCGCCGTAACGTCCGTCTGTGGCTGCTATGTAAAGGATTTTTGGTTTCTCTGCCAGTAATCTCAGAATAGAACGCATGGACATTCCCCAAAGCGCGCCCCGTATAATCCCAGTCAGCATCTGCTGCCATGCCGCATGGTCATACACAAAATATCTGGGCGTTCCGGTACTGCCGGAGGAATGCACCACATGGTATCTGCCATGATATATTTCCCCGCCATCTTCTGCGTTTTCATCAAATCTGAGTAATTCTTCCTGTTTCAGACTGCGATCCGTCACCAGCTCGTCAAAATGTTCCATTAGGATTTCCTTATCCAGCACCGGGAACTTCTCAAGGGGTGTCGTCCTGATATGTTCCCTGAAAATGCCCTCTGCCTCAAATGCTCTCCTGTAATAAGGGGAATGATCATAAGCGTATAAGAGCATCTTTTCCAGCTTCTTTTTCTGCAGCCTCTCAATCTGTTCTCTCGTCCTGCCTGTATTTCTTTTCAGCCTGTAAAGATTCCACAGCAGACGGAAATAATTGATACTATCGGCCATACCCTGTTACCTCCTCATTTTATCCTGTCATTCTTCCAGTGTGTAATTTAGAAATTCTTAGCGGGTGCACTTTAGCTTCTTAGAATTTCATTACACACTTAAGTCTATACTCGTTTCCGCAGAATAACAAATATCTATATTGAATGAATTAACATAGGTTTTGAGAATACTAATCCAAAATTCTATTTTGGGGCGATCTGAAATAAATACGCATTCCCATAATTTTCCCTGTGGTAATAAGCCGCAGTCAAAGCTGACTGGTCAAAGACAATGCCCCACTCCGTAGATTCAAACTCATTGAAATTATCTTTGCTCACACTGTCCAAGGCATCCCTTACCTCAGCCTGCGTCATGAATGGTTTCCCTGTAAGAGTCTCTGTCAATATGTCAAACCTCTCATGGGACTGACTTGTCCCGATACCCTGCTTTTCCCCTTCTGCCAGATAAAAGTTCGTCAGTACGAGCGTCTTTGTTGTTGAGCGACAAATTCTCATCTCCACCAACAGCACATTATTATCGCCACTAAA
>ERZ778518.2007-NODE-2007-length-12122-cov-8.029999_pt1 | contig 12122 bp, 14 predicted proteins | sample MGYA00510340_ERZ778518 | MGnify/ENA primary metagenome ERZ778518 (study PRJEB29527, sample SAMN07138967) | mouse gut metagenome | material: feces | host: mouse | place: China:Nanjing | collected 2016-01-25 ... | reverse complement strand
GGCCGGATGTTGATCACCAGGGAGTGTACTGGGAGGGAATATGCGGAACTCATAATAAGAAAGGAAGAGATAAAAAATGAATCTCGGAAAACGGAAAGGATATACGGTTTCGGGGCAGAAGGTCAGGCTGGTGTTTGAACAGGGCGAGGCTGAGATTTGGGCGGTGACTCCCGAAATTATCAATGTATTCTGTGGTCTGGAGAGCGGGGAGCATAACTCCAAGGCCATTGAGGGGGAGAAGGAACAGACAGTGAAGCTGACTGTGGAGGAGAAGGAGGACGGTCTGTGGATTGGCACGGGGGCTGTGTGCGTCAGGGTCAGCGATGGCTTTTATGTGGACTTTTATGATCGGAAGGGCAATGCCGTGTGCCTGGATTATAGGGGAGAGCGCCAGCCTCTGCAAGTGGTCAGCGATGAGATGCTGAAGATCCTGGCCAGCGAGGGGCACAAGGCTGACCGGGGTATGGACCATGCTTTTGATGTGTTAAAACAGCTGCAGGGGGACGAACATTTTTATGGCCTGGGGGACAAGACGGGATTTCTGGATAAACGGGGCTATGATTATGAGATGTGGAACACGGACAACCCGGATCCCCAGGTGGACAGCTTTAAGGCGCTGTATAAGTCCATTCCCTTTTTCATGGCGCTGACAAAAGAGCATGTGTACGGTATCTTTCTGGACAATACCTATAAAAGTTTCTTCAACATGGGCCAGGAGTCCCGGGAATACTATTATTTTGGCGCGGCGGCGGGAAATCTGGATTACTACTATATGGCAGGGGGCTCCCTGGCGGAGGTGCTTTCCCGCTATACCTATCTCACGGGAACCTGTCCCCTGCCCCAGAAGTGGACGCTGGGGTATCATCAGTCCAGATGGGGTTATACCACGCTGGAGGACGTGGAAGAGATCGCCAGGGGTATGCGGGAGCGGGATATTCCCTGTGATGTCATCCATTTTGATATCGACTATATGCAGGATTTCAAGGTGTTTACCTGGAATGAAAACCGCTACCACGGGGATGCGGCCGGCTACTTGAAAACCTTGGCAGAGCGGGGGTTTAAGCCGGTAGTCATCAATGATCCGGGGGTAAAGAAAGAGGCGGGCTATTCCGTTTATGAGGAGGGCGTGGAAAAGGGGTATTTTGCCAGAACGCCGGAGGGCCAGGTGTATATCAATGCCGTGTGGCCCGGCGACGCGGCATTTCCGGATTTCGGTAACCCGGCGGTGAGGGACTGGTGGGGAGAGAATCAAAAATTTTTGCTGGACAAAGGTATCCGGGGCATCTGGAACGATATGAATGAGCCCGCCAGCTTCAAGGGGCCGCTGCCGGAGGACGTGGTATTTAAGGATGAGGATAAGGAAACCAACCACGCCAAAATGCACAATGTCTATGGGCATCTTATGTCCAAGGGAACTTATGAGGGGTTAAAACGTCTGGACGGGCGCAGGCCCTTCGTGATCACCAGAGCCTGTTATGCGGGAAGTCAGAAGTATACCACCTGTTGGACCGGGGACAATCACAGCATATGGGCACATCTGCAGATGGCGATTCCCCAGCTGTGCAACCTGGGACTGTCGGGAATGCCCTTTGCGGGGACGGATGTGGGAGGTTTCGGATCTGACACTACCGGGGAACTGCTGGCCCGCTGGGTGCAGGTGGGATGCTTCTCTCCCCTGTTCCGCAACCACTCCGCCATGGGCAGCAGGCAGCAGGAGCCCTGGCAGTTCGGACAGGAAATCCTGGATATCTATCGAAAGTATGTGAAGCTTCGCTACCGCTGGATCCCCTATTTTTATGATCTTTTCCGTGAAGCGGAGCAGACCGGCGCCCCGGTGATGCGGCCCCTGGTGTACCACTATGAAAAGGATCCGGTGGCCGGAACCTGCAATGACGAGTTCCTGCTGGGTGATCGGATCCTGGCGGCGCCTGTGGTTTATCAGGGCATGACCAAGCGGATGGTCTATCTGCCCGAGGGAACCTGGTATGATTATTGGACGGATGAGAAGATCACCGGGCCTGTATGGATCATCAAGAATGCGCCTCTGGATACATGCCCTATCTATGTGAAAGCCGGCAGCGTGATTCCCGCCATGGAGCCTATGTCCTACGTGGGCGAGAAAGAGGAGGATGTGCTGCTTCTGGACGTGTATCCGGGAGCTGGAGAGTGGGAACACTACCAGGACAACGGGGAGGACTTCGCCTATCGGGAGGGAGAGTATAATCAGTATCACATTACGGTGAATGAGAATGGCGTATCCCGGTGTGGGCTGACTTACCACGGATATGGGAAAACTTACCGTAAGGTGCTGGCAAACCGCTTTGGAGTTGTGACGGAACTGGAAATACAGGAAACAGCCAAATAATTTCCATCAGGATGCCGTTTGGCGTAGAACTAAGATGAATTAGGACTGCAGGCTTATGCCCGCAGTCCTTTTTTACTTGTTTGGAAGAGATATGTCTAGCGATCTATCTGTCGGCATTCTATTTCCAGAAGCATACCGTTCTGTAAGGAGATAATCCATTTATTCTCCCTGTCGTTGGTCTCGATATCGCTGATTCCCATGTCGTCCGCATCATTGAGCAGTTCAAAAAGCTTATCCTTGAAGTAATCCATCCTTTTCTCCTTTCACGAAACAAGTAGTTCCGCATGCAAATTAATCAAATATTTTAGTGGAAGTAAATAATTATTATACATGTATACTAATGCTTACGGCAGGCTACAAATAAACTATAACAAGTCCTAGAACAAATTTCAACAAATAGTCGTCATCATTATTCGACAAATAACTACAATGAAGTCATACTCAAACATATGTTTCTGCATATATACTTCTAATACTTATTTAGGGTTACCAAAGCACTATTACAAGTATAGAATAAAGTTGTAAGGATACATAAAAATACGTATTTTAGAGGTGATAACGTGGAAGAAAATTTTGGTAATTTGGAAATTCGGTTGAATGAATTACTGAAGAAAAAGGGCTTGAGCAAAAATAAACTGTCACATAAGGCAGAGATGAACTGGAAACAGATTGACAATTACTGTACCAATAATATTACCCGTTTAGATGTGTATGTTTTGTGCAAGCTTTGTACCGTGCTGGAATGCAAGATAGAGGATTTGCTGGTCTTTTATCCACCCGAGAAAAAATAGTATATAAAGAATCGAGGAATACGAAATGGACAAAGCGGAGTATATAAGGAAACGAAAAGAAATTCTTATGAGACAGGCACAAATTTTTAAAGAAAAGCCGGAAATTGGCAGATATGTAAAAGTGAAGAAGATTGCCCTATGGGTTTTGGCGGCAATCATAGGCTTTCATGGCGGAGTCGAGGTTTGGCTGATGTTTTTGATGCCCGGCTTTTCCGGTAATGATGTTGGCCGGGAGATCATAAAGGCTTTGTTTTTGATTGCCATGCTGTATGTTCTATTAAATCTGCGTGGCAGCTGGAGGCGCATTCTGATATTGTATGCCTATGCGGCCCTCAATCTTGGCATGTTAATACAGTACCGGGAAGGAATAATGGATGTGATTGTGAATCACAAATATATGTCTATGCCAATAGGGCCGTTATATGTGGCCATGATCCTTATGGAGGCGCTGCTCCCAATAATGCTGCTGGTGTTTGCCCTTTATCTGACGGTTCCTCTTAAGCATCAGGTGATTGCCGATGTGGTGGCCAATATGTACAAGGAGGACATGGAAGAACTGCGGGATGCTGCCGGATAAGGGCGATGCATTTGACGCCAGAGAGGCGGATAATACCTTGCACTACAAGCTCTTTCAGCCGACTAAACCTCCCTGGCGGACATCCAACAGTATGATACTTTCGCCCTGGAGGTTCTCCACTACAAGTCCGCGGATGTAGTGGAGAACCAGCGGTACTACAACCTGACCCTGCCCGCCGACTACTCCGGTGCCCTCTCCGGCGAGGGCTATGCGGACAGCGCCCACTTTGTGGAGTGTGTGTGGGATGAATATCTCACTATAGGCGAGCTCGCCCTTCAGCAGCCCGGCTGCCATATTGTCAGCAAGCTGTGGATCGTGGTGTTCATTCTCGTCTACATTGTCTGCGCCATCATCCTAAAGCGGCGGAAAAAGGCCCGCCAGGCGACTCAGGGAAAATAATATCAACATTAATGACCTCACAGAGAGCAAGCTTACTTCCGATGCGCCAGTGACTTTTTTGGGCACAGTCCCATGTAATTTGGGTTAATGGACAACTTCAAGTTTGTAAGCTTTTTCCATAAGTTTCTACGGTGGCTGGATTATCGTTGCAGGGAAAAATTATACTGCCGATGCTGTTCTAGAGAGTTTTTGATCGGCTTTTGCAGACATGTGGTGTGGATGAATTTAATGGACCACAGGGGCATATTCTTTATGTGTTATGGAAAAGTGAAGGCGTTCCTATTGTGGAACTTGCACAAAAGACAGGATTGGCAAAAAATACACTTACTGCAATGCTTTGTAGAATAGAAGAAAATGGCTTAATCTGTCGGGAAGTTTCCGCTTCTGATCGACGTCAAAGCCTAATTAGCCTGACACCCAAAGCCCGTGCATTAGAGAAACGTTACAATCAAGTCTCTCAGCAAATGAATAGCTTGTTTTTTAAGGATTTTGAAAAGGTGGAAATCAAGGAATTAGAACAGTATCTTGACCGTATTGTTTTCAACTTGGAGCGAGCGGAACAAGCATTAAAAAAGGAAAGGATGTACATGATGGCAAAGGTAAAAGCTAAGATCGGTAATGATTACTGTCCGCAAGCGCTATTTCTTTATGGCACAAAACAGGAAGATGGACAGCCCCATTTTGGGCTTTTCTGTTGGTTCGGATATTATCATTCCGCAGAGGGACTGGGGGTAATGGCTTGTATAGGTGAGGAAAAACAGACCAAGGATTTGATACGCAAAAATGGTGTATTTTCCGCCAACCTCGTATCTGAACAGCTGCTGCCTTTGGCAGATTATTATGGTTGTACCTATGGCAGAACCACACCTAATAAGATGCAGTACCTGCCTACTGTAGAGCAGGGACAAGTGCTGGATGTGCCAACCATTGCAGAAAGCCCTGTTAGTTTTGAACTGGAAGTGAAAAAAACAATCCCTATGGGAGATGGATCAGATATTTTTCTCTGTTTAATTCGTAATGTAACTCAGGATGAAAAACTGCTGGATATGGAGGTTCCCTTTACAGAAAGATTGATGAAGGCCGCTCCGGTATTCGCTCCGGGCGAAGATACATATTCTTCCATTGATGGAAGGTATCTCGGAAAATGGGGAGAACCTATGAAAAATATGGCTAATATCAAAGAATAGCTGTATAATACAAACGCATTTTGGATGAACAAACTACAAAAGTCTGGTAATGATTAAATCCCCCCGAACTGGGGGGATTTTGGGGGTTATGGAAGTGTAGATTTACTTCCGTATATTAATTATAATAGAATAAAAGAAACTACGAAGCCTTTTTTGGGTTATAGTGATGGAACGTCTATACTTAATGCTATATATGCTAACACTGGCATAACGACATACTATGGTCAGACTCCGGGATTATTTGCTGATTTCAACGAATACGACAGAAAACAATTTGTTTCGCATTTGATTGATGGAGCTGTAACAGATTATATCAGTAATAGTGATTGTTATACTATAACAGGGGGATTTTGCGAATGGAGCGGTTTGGCAAAAGATATAGCATTCCTGTGGCCTATTGTGACGATTTTGGTCATGGCTCCAATCATGCAATTTTTCCTATTGGTAGAGGGGCGGTTTTAGACACAGAAAATAAAACACTATTATTTAAATAGAGTATAATTGAATTTTTGGAGAAATTAAGAAAGCATTTCAATCAATTTTTTTTGGGGGGGAGTAATCATTTATGCGACCGGTACATTGCTGTCCATGAAACGCTTGGAAGGGCGTTTTGAAAAGTTGGATTTGTAGGGGATATGCTGGATGAGCAGGGAAATGTAGAGAACTGATGAAAATCGTATTTGCAAGGCAGAATATTTAGATTGATTCAATAGCGAAGATGTCACTGTGCAGCGAATGACGTTTATTGCATAGCATTTTGGGAATATATAGGCTACAATTATTGAAGGAGGCGATATATGGATTACGTAGGAGGACTTAATCTATCAATTGCATATATAGAAGATAATTTATTTGAAGAGATTGATTATGAAAGAGTTGCCCGAATGGCCGGAATGTCCAAGTCAACTTATCAACGTTTCTTTTTATTAATTTCCAATATGACTTTGGACGAGTATATCAGGAAACGTAAACTTCAATATGCAGTAAGAGAATTAATAGATACTGAACATAGGGTCATTGATATTGCTATGAAGTACGGATATAATTCGGCAACTGCATTTTCACGTGCAGTGCGTAATTTTACAGGGAATACACCAAGTGAAATCAGGAAAGAAGGTTCTTCTGTCTGCTTTCCGAAGCTAAATTTCCAAATTCAGATAAAAGAAGGGGAGATGTTTATGAACGAAACTGCTATTGTAAAAATTGAGGAGCATAGAAATGAAAAAGTTGTTTGTTTCACGGTAGATTGTGTTGATCCGGAAAATGAAGCATGGGGACAAATGTCAAAATGGTGCAAAAAGAATGTACCTGATCGTACTGCCAGAAGGTATGTAGGAGTGGCATTATCCGGCCACCATCCTCAGGGCGAAGAACATCAAAATGCATCTGAACATGTAAAACATCCTTACAAAGCAATGATGTATCTCGTAGGTGATGAGTGCAGCCAGGAAGAATTTCACGGACTGAAGGTTGAGGATGCCCCGGCAGGTCTATTTTTGGTAAATGATGTCACGCTGAATCAGTTTGATGAAAATGAAAATATAGATATAGCGCTCAGTCTGATGAAGGCTTCCGAGGCTTTTGTTGAATTTATGAAAAATACTGCGGGATATGAGTTTGATTGTCCGGCCGGCATCTTTTATGAGGAACATATTTTCTCGGAAAGGTGGTTTCAAAATGGTGGGGTCCCAAATGGACTTCGTATGTGGGTGCCAGTCATTCAGAAATAGAGAATGACAAACTGTGGCAGGGGATATGCGGAACAGGGCATTGCCATGGTTAAGGCGGATGCGATGCCGAGTCTTATGAACGATGTGCAGCAGGCTATGAGGGAGCAGGAATAGACGAAATGGGAAACACAGCAAACAGCAGAATAAGTTATAAAGGCGCCATGAGGGCAATTCCCTCATGGCGCCAATCTATGTTTTTACTTTGATTCTTTTTTCTTTCCGCCCACCAGGAAGAAGCTGCACAGCAAGGCAATGATATACAGCACGATGGTGACATATAACACGGTTTGATATCCCACAGGATTTACCTGAGTCAGTCCGCCATGGCCGTCGCTGACATCTACCAGCTGTCCCACATGCCCTACAATGAAGGTTGCCAGCTGATTGCCGGTGAGTCCGGCGATTGCCCATGCGGAGAGGGTGATGCCATGAATGGCGCTGATATTCTGCATACCATAGTGGTCGGACAACAATGTGGGTACATTGCTGAAGCCGCCGCCGTAGCCTGCGTTTACCACAAACAGCAGCACCAGAACCAAAATCAGCAGCAGAGTGCTTTGCCCCATGTCCGCAATGCCTTTGGTCAGAATTACCAGGCCAGTGGCAATGATGGACAGGATGATCATAATCTTATACACAGTATTTCTGTCCTTCATGGCATCTGCCCATGCGGAGAAGCCCAGGCGGCCGCCTGCGTTAAATATGGCGGTAATGGAGGACAATACCCCGGCCATGCCTGCCAGGCCGATACATTTGATAATCATTTTTTCCTGGGAGATCAGTGCCAGACCACAGGTGATGTTGATGTAGAACATCAGCCAGATGCCGACGAACACCACGGGCTTGGTCTTGATAACATCAATGGCTCTCGCCCCTTTCTCCTGAGATACGGGCTCATGCCAGCCTGCGGGCTTGGCCAACAGCAGATGGCCCACAAACATCATAACAAAGTATACACAGGCCAGAATCAGGAACATCTTGTAGATGCCGCCTTCCCCCAGGGAGTTCAGCAGCGCCTGCATGATGGGGCTTGCGATGGCCTTGGCGGCGCCGAAACCAGCCACTGCCAGTCCCGTTGCCAGACCTTTGCGGTCCTGGAACCACAACATCAAGGTTTTGACCGGGGAGAGATAGCCTGTGCCCAGGCCGATACCCATGATGAAACCGTAGCAGATATAGATGCCGATCAATGCCAGCGGGCTGTGCTGATGGGTACCGCCGTACCAGATGAAGAAGCCAGTACCTGCCATGCCTGCGGCAAAGCAAATGGCAGCGATCAACGAGGAACGATGGATATCCTTTTCCACAACATTGCCCAGAAAAGCGGCGGACATGCCCAGGAAAAAGATAGCGAAGCTGAATGCCCACTCTGTGGCACTCTTGGAGAAGCCAATATAGTCGGCGATCTCCTGACTGAAAATAGACCAGCAGTACACTGTGCCGATGCTGCAGTGCAGCAGCAGCGCCGGGATAGCGGCGCGGATCCATTTGTTTTGAATGTTTTTCATACGTACACTCTCCTATTATAAATATAAAGTAAGAATAAAATATTTATAAACTTCTTAGTTATTCTACTCCTAAAGCGTTTTTTTTTCAATATGGAGAGCGAAAAGATTTACATTTTTCAGCATTACATTGACATTTTACTTAAAAAATTCTAAGCTGGAACAAAGAAACCTTTTATGGGGATATACGGATCTTCAACAAGGATAGGCGATTGCAAAACTCCCTTTCTGGTAACAGTGGCAGGTCAATATATACAAAATAAGGGCGACTTGCCACTGCGTCGGAGCCCGTTTTTGTATATATTGACCTGCCACGTCACTTAAAGAACTTTTTGCAATTGCCTGTCAACCAAGTAGGATGTAAGGAGTGTGAGGAGCAGACTACTGGCTGTGGCAGTATGTGTTTGTCTGACAGGGGCGCTTACGGGTTGTGGCAGTCAGCCGGCAGCATCTTTTGGGGAAGCTGCGGAGAGCGGCGGCGAAATCTTTTTCCGCCGTGGGTGCGCACGAGAGCATTTGAGGCGTAAAATATTGAGGAGCGCGCGCCGGGATTTACTCTGGTGTGCCCGGCCTGCTATAAAGTCCCTCTTGAAAAAGAGACAGAAAGCAGGAATTTCCCCCATTGACTTTAGGTAATAATAGGTATATTATTGAAGTCGTTTTTGATAAAACCTGTGTATTTGGAGACAATGCCATGTTTGTGCTTTATTTTGTGTTATGGGTAGTATTTAATGGGCAGATCACCTGGGAGATATGTATATTTGGGGTGATTATAGCGGCGCTGCTGTGTGTTTTTACATGCAGATTCATGGATTATAGCTTACAGAAAGAGCTTTGGATATACCGCAGGCTTGGGAAACTGCTGCAATATGTATTTGTGCTGGTCAAAGAGGTAGTCAGGGCCAATCTGGGCACAGTGCATCTGATTCTCACACAGAAAGAAGAGATTCAGCCTGTGCTGGTGAGTTTCCACAGCGACCTGAAAAGCCCTCTGACACAGACTCTTTTGGCCAATGCCATCACACTGACGCCGGGTACAATTACCGTGGCGTTGGAAAATGGGGATTACACGGTGCATTGTCTGGATGAGAGTCTGGCGGAAGGCATGGATAGCAGTATTTTTACAAAATTGGCGCAGGAGTTGGATCCGAAACAAGTATCGGGAGGCGGACATGGGCAATAATATTCCGGGCCTGGAACAGGCATATCATTTTTTGTTTGTGGGAGCGCTGGTGTTTCTGGCGGCGATGGTGATCCTGTGTCTGATCCGCGCGATTATTGGTCCCCGGATCGCTGACCGGGTGGTGGCGGTAAACATGATGGGAACTATGGTCATGGTGATTATTGCCATTCTGGCGCTGTTTCTGAAGGAGGGATACCTGGTGGACATCTGCCTGATCTATGCCATGATCAGCTTTCTGGCGGTCATCATACTGACCAAGGTATATATGGGTGTCTATGCGGAGTGTATGCAGCATAAGGGAGGACGAATCCTAAGAGCCGTGCCGCCCAAAAGCGAGAGCGCCCAACCCGGGGCAGTGGGCATCGAGGGAACGGAACCGGGAGCCGGTGGGATAGCGGACATCTTGCCGGATAAAAAACAGTGTGGAGAGGAGATGTAGACTATGGCAGTGCTGGAATGGATACGCTTTCTTGCCGGAGCGGCGTTGTTGGTGATGGGCCTGGGCATATTTGTCATAGAAATGATCGGCGTGTTCCGCTTCCGCTATGTGCTGAACCGTATGCATGCGGCGGCCATGGGGGACACACTGGGGATCGGCTGCTGTATGCTGGGGCTGATCGTTATATGCGGATGGAACTTCACCTCGTTAAAACTCTTTTTGGTGATATTGTTTTTGTGGCTGTCATCACCCACCTCCTCCCATCTGATCGCGAGGCTGGAGGTTACAACGGACGAGGAGCCGGAGAAACATTATCGCAGGATGGTGATGCGGGATGGACATGCGGTGGAACCGGAAGGAGAGAAGCCGCAGAACTTATAGCAGCATCTTCCACGGAACGCTGAAGAACATATAATTACGGTCGCAAAAAATTGCCAAGTAAGCCGACTCACGAGCGAAAATTTCCAAGGACACTGCGGCAAATTTTATCACTGGTGAGTATAAATAGGAGGGTGACAATGACAGTTTTTACATGTATTTTATTTCTGTTTTTAATTGTGTGCGCGGTGGCGGCAAGCCTGTCTAAAAGTTTGCTTAACACTGTGCTGATCTTTATGTCCTACAGCCTTGTGATGTCCATCATATGGGTGATTCTGGAAGCGCCGGACCTGGCCATCACGGAGGCGGCGGTGGGAGCAGGCGTCACTACGGTGCTTTTTGTGCTGACCCTGAAGAAAATTCATGCAATCATGGGGGCGCAGGCAGCCGAGAAGGAAGCAGAGGGTGAACTGGAGTACAGAAGGAGGCGAAATTCGTGAGCAGGAAGTTGCCTCCTGAACAATATGAAAAAACCATATCCTATAAGCTGAAAACCTGGCTGGATGGCAGCCGGGATCCCTATGTGGGCAATCTGGAGATGAAGCCCCAGAGTCTGCGTCAGGAAGATGAGGCCACACAGAAGCGGTTCCGGGAGGACAAGAAGCGGGTGCGGGCCAGAGCCTATGATATGGAGCATAACCGGGACATGGTGCTTTTTAAAAAGCTGTACCGGGCATTCAGCCTGCTGTTCTGCGTTCTGCTGGTGACCATGCTGCTGATTGGAGTGGCGGATCTGCCTCCCTTTGGGGAGGCGGACAAGCCGGTGAACAATGAAGTGTCCCAAAGATACATTGAGAAGGGATTGCAGGAGACGGGGGCGGTAAATATTGTCACAGGTATGATTCTGGACTACAGGGCCTTTGATACCCTGGGGGAATCCCATGTACTATTTATCGCCACCTGTACGGTACTGATTCTGCTGCGGGTGGATCAGAAGATGGGTAAAAACGGCGAGGAGGAGGCGGAGGCCAACGACAGGGCCTATGAGCCGAAAAACGATGTGATCCTGCAGACGGCGGCCAGGCTGCTGGTGCCTTTTATCATTATCTTTGGTATCTATATCATTCTCTGCGGCCATCTGGGGCCGGGGGGCGGTTTCTCCGGCGGTGCGGTGATCGGCGCAGGGCTTATTCTGTATGTAAGCGCTTTCGGCTTTGAAAAGACGGAGCGGTTCTTTACCGCCAAGACATACAGGCGGATGAGCTTCGGGGCGCTGGCCTGCTATTGCCTGTCCAAGACCTATTCCTTCTATACAGGGGCCAACCATATTGAGAGCGTAATTCCCCTGGGCACACCGGGAGCCATTCTGAGCAGCGGTCTGATCCTGCTGCTGAATATCTGTGTGGGTGTGGTGGTGGCAGGCACTATGTATACCTTTTATGTGATGTTCCGCAAGGGAGGCTACTAGTGCAGGAAGAACTTCTAAAGACGGCCCACGGAAGGGTGGGCCGCCAAGAAGTTCTAAATCCTGCACTGAAAGAATGCCTGAAAAGAGGCATTCTTTAAAGGGATTGTGCAGGAAGAACTTCTAAAGACGGCCCACGGAAGGGTGGGCCGCCAAGAAGTTC
>ERZ778518.2005-NODE-2005-length-12143-cov-7.772253_pt1 | contig 12143 bp, 8 predicted proteins | sample MGYA00510340_ERZ778518 | MGnify/ENA primary metagenome ERZ778518 (study PRJEB29527, sample SAMN07138967) | mouse gut metagenome | material: feces | host: mouse | place: China:Nanjing | collected 2016-01-25 ... | reverse complement strand
GGAAGGGTGGGCCGCCAAGAAGTTCTAAATCCTGCACTGAAAGAATGCCTGAAAAAAGGCATTCTTTAAAGGGATTGTGCAGGAAGAACTTCTGAAGGAGGAGTTAAATTGGATTTCGGTAATTTAATTCGCAATTATGGGGAGGCGGTAGCCATGATCCTGTTTGGCATCGGCTTTTCCAATCTGCTTTTGCAGAAAAATCTCATCAAAAAGATTATCGGGCTGAATATCATGGACACGGCCACATATTTGTTCCTGGCCCTGAAAGGCTATATTGACGGGCGGAAAGCGCCGGTGGTGGTGGACGGCATCCAGAGCGTGGAGGCTTATGTGAACCCTATCCCCAGCGGTCTGGTGCTGACGGGTATTGTGGTGTCCGTGTCGGTAACGGCTTTGATGCTGTCCCTGACGATCCGGCTGTACCGGCGGTACCATACGCTGGATCTGGACGAGATCTCCACGCTGCTGAAAAAGGAGGAAAAGTGATGGATTTCATTCGCAATTTTCCCTTTTTCTCCATTGTCCTTTCCCTGTTTTCCGGCCCCCTGTCCTCCATTCTGGGAGGAAAATGGGCAAAAAGGGTAAATCTGGCGGTGATTGTGCTATGCGGCATTCTGTCCGGGGCGGTGCTGTGGTATGTGTGTCGGACGGGGGAAGCCTTTGTCTATACCATGGGGCACTTTCCCGCCCCCTGGGGCAACGAGATCCGGGCAGGCATACTGGAGGCGCTGCTGGCAGTCTTTTTCTGCGCGATTATGCTGCTGTGTATGCTGGGGGGCGCCCGGGAGAGAGAGGCGGAGATCGAAACCTCCAAGCAGAATCTGTACTATATTATGGTGAATCTGCTGCTCTGTTCCCTGCTGGCGCTGATCTATACCAATGATCTGTTCACCGCCTATGTGTTTGTAGAGATCAATACCATCTCCGCCTGCGGCCTGATCATGATTAAGCAGAATGGCCGGACCATCGAGGCGGCTACCCGGTATATGATTATGAGCCTGCTGGGATCGGGGCTGCTGCTGCTGGGCCTATGCTTTCTGTATGACCTGACGGGGCACCTGCTCATGAGCAATATTCAGGAGAGCGTTCATGCTCTGGTAGCCAGCGGACAGTACCAGAGGCCCCTGCTGATGGCCATCTGTCTGATGTGCGTGGGTCTGGCCATCAAGAGCGCCCTGTTTCCCTTTCACACCTGGCTGCCGGATGCCTACGGATACTCTACTGTGTCCTCGGCGGCGATCTTGTCCTCTCTGGTGTCCAAGGGCTATATTTTCCTGCTGGTGAAGATTTTTTATCGGGTCATCGGTTTTGACGTGTTCAGCGGAAGCAAGGTGATCCATGTGCTGTTTGCGTTCGGTATCGCCGGCATGATCATGGGTTCCGTTGACGCTATCCGGGAGAGTGATATCCGGCGGATGATCGCCTATTCTTCGGTGGCGCAGATCGGCTATATCTATATGGGCTTCGGCCTGGGCACCACGGAGGGCGTGACTGCCAGCATCTATCATGTGATATGCCACGGGGCCACTAAGTCCCTGTTGTTTGTGGCGGCTTCCGGCATCACGGACGCATCCGGCGGCAGCAGATATTTTAAGGATTTAAACGGTGCGGGACACCGCAACAGACTGGCGGGGGTGGCCTTTACCGCAGGTTCCCTGTCCATGGTGGGTGTACCTATGTTCGCCGGTTTTATCTCCAAGCTGTTCTTTTCCCAGGCGGCGGTGGGACATGATATAAAGATGCTGCCCACATTGATCGCCTTGGCCATCAGCACTATTTTGAACGCGGTATATTTTATGAAGACAGTGATCCGCATCTACTCGCCCTTGAAAATTCCGGTGATGGATGAAAAAGCCGCAGAGACGGGGAGCCAGGAAACAATGACCGGAAAAAACGCCGGACTGCCGGAGGGCTATAGGGAAATCACAATGAGACAGCAGCCGGTAAAGGCCGCGGCCATGATACTGTTTATCCTGCTCAATATCATGCTGGGACTGAACTCCGAGCCTCTGATTGGTCTGATTGAGCGGGGATTGAGGATGTTCTCTTGAAGAGGTAAGATCGGTCCGGGCCAGGAAGGAGCCGGATAAGAGGGTAGCATGAGTGAAGTCGGGATCCGAAAATGCGGAAAGAGGAAGATATGAGCAGTCTGTGGATATTAAGCCCTGTTTTGGTGGCATGGGCAGCAGGAGCGTTCCTGTTAATTTGGTCCTTTAGGGAACACTTGAGGCAAAAAGTGTCCAAAGAGCAACTTGCGGGGAGCGCAAAACAGATTCCGGCAGCAGATACGCCGGATGGATTATCACGTGAGCCAAGGGTAAGGACAGTACACGGCCTTGCCATAAGCGCGCTGCTGGCGGCAGCCCTATTGGCGCTGTGGGTGGCCTGGAGCGGCGATGGAAATGTCATATTGTTTTATCTTATGAAAGACATTCCCATATATTTCCGGATAGACAATATCGGCAGGTGGTTTGTAACCCTGGTGACAGTGGTGTGGGTGCCTGTGGGGATCTACAGCACTCTTTATATGCGGCATGAGGGCGAGGAAAAGAGATTTTTTGGCTTTTATCTGCTGCTTTACGGTGTGTTAGTCTGCCTGGATTTTGCGGGAAACCTGGTGACTATGTACCTGTTTTATGAACTCATGACACTTACATCCTTCCCTCTGGTGCTGCACAATGGCAGCAGGGAGGCCATCATGGCCGCGCTGAAATATCTGTTCTATTCCCTGTGCGGCGCGTATATGGGGCTGTTCGGCATTTTTTTCCTGCATCGGTTCTGCGGAAACCTGGCCTTTGTCCCGGGCGGGATTCTGAGCCAGGATGTGATAGGGCGGCATGGAGGCATTCTGCTGGCGGCAGTGATGCTCATGCTTATAGGCTTCGGCGCCAAGGCGGGCATGTTTCCCCTGCACGCCTGGCTGCCCACGGCCCATCCCGTGGCTCCCTCCCCCGCCTCCGCGGCTCTGTCCGGCATCATTGTAAAATCCGGCGTACTGGCAATCATCAGAGTAGTCTACTATATCGTGGGACCGGATTTCCTGCGGGGAACCTGGGTACAGTACACTTGGATGGTTCTGTCCCTGACAACCATATTCATGGGATCCCTGTTGGCCTACCGGGAACCCATACTGAAAAAGCGCCTGGCCTACTCCACAGTCAGCAACCTCTCCTACATCCTTTTTGGTCTGGCAGTGCTGTCTCCCACAGGATTTACAGGGGCCCTGCTCCATGTGGCCTTCCACGGAGTTGTAAAATGCGGTCTGTTTCTGACAGCGGGCATTTTCCTGTTCTGCTGCAATAAAACGAAAGTAGAGGAATTAACCGGTATCGGGCAAAAAATGCCCGCCGTCCTATGGTGCTACACCCTGCTCTCTTTGGCCCTCATCGGGATTCCGCCCACTGGCGGCTTTGTGAGCAAATGGTACCTGGCCCAGGGCGCGCTGGAGGCCAATCTGGGGCCCTGGAGTTACGCAGGCCCGGTCATACTGTTAATCAGCGCACTGCTCACCGCCGGCTACCTCCTGCCCCTGGTCACAAAAGGCTTTTTCCCCGGAGAACCCGGCCAGGACCAGGAAAGCGAGGACATTGTCACCGAGCGCAAAAAGCCCGGTGCGGCCATGCTAATCCCCTTGCTGATCCTGACAGCCCTGGCTCTGGTCATGGGTCTGTTCCCCAACGCCCTTATAGAATATGCCAACAAAATTTCCAACATGCTTTTACAATAGCGCAGCAGTATTATAGGAGAAATACACAATGCACATAGCAGTAATGATAACAGTAGTACTGCTGCCCATTCTGGGCGGCATCCTGATCCCCATGCTCCCCTTCCGGGACAGAAGAAAAATGCTCTGGTATATAGAAGCCCTGGTGCTGATCAATTCAATCCTGGTGCTCACCGTGCTCCTCTTCCAGCCGGAAGAAGCCTTTGTCCTGTTCCGCTTTACCGGAAACCTGCGGGTCAGCTTTCACCTGGACGGCATGGGCAAAGTGTTTGCGGCCCTGGCGGCGGCGCTCTGGCCCCTGGCAGCGCTATATTCCTTTGAGTACATGAAAAATGATAGCAACGAGAAAAGCTTTTTCATGTTCTACGTGATCACCTATGGCGTAACGCTGGGAATTGCCATGGCGGACAATATCCTGACCATGTATTTTTTCTTTGAGATGATGAGCCTGGTGACGCTGCCTCTGATCATGCATACCCGGACCAGGGAGGCGGTGTTGGCCAGCCGTCGCTACTTGTACTATATGCTGGGCGGTGCGGCCTTTGCTTTTATCGGCATGATCTTTATCCTGTCCTATGGAACCACCTCCACATTCGTGCCGGGAGGTGTGCTGGATCTTAACAAAATAGGGGACAAGACCAATATGATGCTTTTGGTGTATGTGCTGTGCTTTCTGGGATTCGGGGTTAAAACTGCCATCTGGCCCTTCTCGGGCTGGCTGCCCAGGGCGGGCGTGGCGCCCACGCCGGTGACGGCCCTGCTTCATGCGGTGGCGGTGGTCAACACAGGCGCCTTCGCCACCATGCGTATTACCTATTACAGCTTTGGAACCGGACTGCTGCGGGGTACCTGGGCCCAGAGCGTGGTACTGCTGCTGGTGATTTTTACCATTCTGTACGGCTGCAGCCGGGCGTTGAAGGAGACCCATATCAAGCGCCGCCTGGCCTGGTCCACGGTGAGTAACCTTTCCTATATATTGTTTGGGGTGGCGCTGATGAGTCCCCTGGGGCTGGCCGGGGCGCTGTGCCATATGCTGTTCCACTCTTTTATGAAGATCGGCTCTTTTTTCTGCGCAGGAGCAGTGATGCATGAGACGGGCCGCAGCTATGTGCATGAGCTGGACGGTCTGGGACGAAAGATGCCCGGAGTCTTTGTAATTTTTACCATATGCGGCATGGCCCTGATGGGTGTGCCGGGGCTGGCGGGTTTTGTCAGCAAATGGCAGCTGGCCCAGGCGGCGGTGGCCAGTGAAAATCCCCTGGCCTGGGTGGGGGTAATGGCGCTGCTGGCATCGGCGCTGCTCACCGCCATCTATATGCTGACAATTTCGGTGAGAGCCTTTTTCCCGGGAAAAGAATTTGACTATGACACAGTTCCCGATGTGAGTGATCCGGGGTGGATGATGCTTTTGCCCCTGGTGATATTTGTGGCGGTGATTGTGCTTTTCGGGCTGCATTCCCAACCCTTTGTGGAATATCTGCAGAGTGTGGCATCGTCTATGCCAACATAGGATAGGGTAAAAGGAAAACGGAAGCCTTCGTAAGTATAAGCGGACTAAGGGAGAGGAGCGGCTATGATAGAGCAGGGTATACAATGGCGCGATATGGCGGATATGGCAAACAGGGTGTTCAGTCCCGGCGGTGTGGCGCGGACGCAAGCTGCATCAGGCGGTAATTTCAGTCTGGCCGTCCTGGTATTTTTGCCCTTTTTGATGGGACTTGCGGTATACGGAGCAGGCCGGGCAGGCGGCAGAGAGCGGCATGGCCGGGATATCTCCCGGGCCGGACGCATTCTGGCCGTCTGTACCGTGACAGGGGAACTGCTGCTGGCCCTTCTGCTGGCAGGCGTATTTTACCGGGATTCACGGATCATGCCGCTGCACCTGCATGAGGCCGCAGAGATGACCCTGGAATATACGATCCCCGCTGTCTGTGGCTTTGGACTGCATTTTTGCATGGACGGACTGCGGCTGATCTATGGGGTGGTGGCAGCGCTGATGTGGTTCATGACCACATTGCTGTCGGGGGAATATTTCGCCCATCATCGGCATGTGAGCCGCTTTTACCTGTTTCTGCTGTGGACTCTTGGGGCCACTATGGGCGTGTTCTTGTCGGCGGATCTTATGACTACCTTTATCTTTTTTGAAATAATGTCTTTTACCTCCTATGTGTGGGTGGCCCAGGAGGAAAACGAGCCCTCCCTGCGGGCGGCGGGAACCTATCTGGCGGTGGCGGTTCTGGGGGGACTGGTTATGCTGATGGGCATTTTCCTGTTGTATCATGAGTTTGGCACTCTGGAGATCGCCGGGCTTGCCGCGGCGGCGGGGGACTGTGAAAATAAGGAGATTTTGTATGCCGCAGGCGTCTGTATGCTGGTGGGTTTTGGGGCCAAGGCCGGGGCGTTTCCCCTGCATATCTGGCTGCCCAAGGCCCATCCCGTGGCGCCGGCTCCCGCCTCCGCCCTGCTGTCAGGAATTCTGACCAAGACGGGAATCTATGGGATATTGATTTTAAGCTGCCAGCTGTTTGCCCATGAGGATGAATGGGGAATGCTGGTTCTGGTTTTGGGAGTTGTCACCATGGCGCTGGGGGCGGTGCTGGCGGTATTTTCTCTGGATCTAAAGCGGACTCTGGCCTGCTCTTCCATGTCCCAGATCGGCTTTATCCTGGTGGGGATCGGTATGCAGGGCCTGCTGGGAGAGGAAAACGCCCTGGCGGTCCATGGGACGCTGCTGCATATGGTAAATCATTCCCTGATCAAGCTGGTGTTGTTTATGGCGGCGGGGGTTATCTATTTTAATGTGCATGAGCTGGACTTGAATGTGCTTCGGGGCTATGGGAGGAAAAAGCCGCTGCTGAAAGGAATTTTTCTGACGGGAGCGCTGGCCATGGGGGGAATGCCGCTGTTTGCCGGATATGTAAGCAAGACACTATTGCATGAGAGTATTGTGGAGTATGGGGGCGGCAGCGTGTTTACCACCGTGGAGTGGCTGTTTTTAATTTCCGGCGGGCTGACAGTGGCTTATATGACCAAGCTGTTTGTGGCTGTTTTTGTGGAAAAAAACGCGGATGCCGGGAGGCAGGCTTCTTATGAGGAGAGGAAACCCTATATGAACCGTGTAACAGGCTTTGCCCTGACGGCCAGCGCCGTGATTTTGCTGCTCTGGGGGCTGGCGCCCAAGCTGACCATGGATCCGGCGGCCCGTCTGGGACAGGGCTTTATGGGGCTGAAGGAGGCAGGGGAAGAAGTGGCCTACTATAGCCTGGGCAATCTCTCCGGGGCGCTGATCTCCATAGGGATCGGTGCGGCGGTGTACTTGGTGGTGGTGCGGGGAATGTTAAAGAGAGGCTATGTGAATCCCTGGCCCTCCTGGCTGGATCTGGAGGAGCTGCTGTACCGGCCCCTGCTGCTTTCCCTTTTGCCTCTGCTGTTTGGCGTCTTGTGCAGGATCCTGGACAGCGCAGTGGACCTGATTGTGGTGGCGCTGCGCAGGACCCTCTACCGGGACAGTCCGCTGCCCCGGGAACTGTCGGAGGGCAATGCCATAACAGTGGCTCTGGGACATGTGCTGAACGGCATCCAGTGGCTGGGCAACCGCACCTGGAAACGCAGATTCCCCACCAGGAAGGAGTATGTACATCTGCTGGCCATGAAGCATACTCAGTTCAAAGAGGAAGGCTTCATCATCCGCCGCAGTCTGTCCTTCGGCCTGCTGCTGTTCTGCCTGGGTCTGGGGCTGACGCTGGTGTATATTCTGCTGTTTTAGGCGTTCAATATCTGGAGCGTGCTATTATGACAGGCATTACCAGAGTGAGCAAGGAGTCTATTTTCCCGGATTTGAACAACCTGAAGGTCGTGACAACTACCTCGGATAAATATGCGGATTGTTTTGGGTTCATGGAAGAAGTGTTCGCGGCGCTGGATGAATATGGTATGTCCGAACAGAAGCAGCTTAACAACGCATTTTTGCAGGCATTGCTGGCGGATGACGTGAAAGCCATGAACACCTACATGAATAAAGTGACTTTGGAGATGTTCAGCTACTTTGACACAGGAAACAGGCCCTCCGGGGAAGAGCCTGAGCGCTTTTATCACGGCTTTGTGCTGGGACTGATGGTGGAACTGGCCGACAGGTATGTGATCACATCCAACCGGGAGAGCGGTTTCGTCCGGTATGACGTGATGCTGGAGCCGAGAACGCCGCAGCACAATGCCATTGTGATAGAGTTCAAGGTGCAGGAGGAGGACGAGCAGGAACTGGCTGACACGGTGCAGAGGGCGCTTAAGCAGATTATGGAGCGGAATTATAAGGCGTCATTTGTGGCGAAGGGAATCCCGGAGGAACGCATCAGAATGTACGGATTTGCCTTCTGCGGAAAGAAGGTGCGCATTGGCGGCGCGGAATAGAAAGTCATTGCCGACTTAAACCCAAGGGGGCGTATATGCATGGGGATGACTATATAGAGATATTTGCAGCGGGCCAGCAGGATGTAGATACCATACTGGCCCTGATAGATGGAGGGGCAAGGACTATGAAGCGGTGGCAGGGATTATCCAGAGCAGAGTCAGTGTCTATCTGGTGGAACAGACTCAATAGGGAACAACCCCTCCGCCCGCAATTCCAGTACCCGATCGCATACTTCTTGGATATACTTCCGGTCATGGGAGACGCTGATTATGGCCCCCGGGAAACTGCGCAGCAGGTCCCGGATCACCGGACCCGACAGAGGGGAGAAATTCCGGGTGGGTTCGTCCAGTATCAGCACATTCCGGTGTTCCATGCTCATCTTTAAAAGCAAAAGTTTGGCTTTTTGTCCGCCGGAGAGATCGCGGATGGCGTGGTCCATCTCCTGGACGGTATATTTCATGCTCCCCAGATAGGTACGGATTTTGGTGATATTCTCTTTGGTCAAGTTCTGCGTCTGCCCTGCCAGTACCATTTCCGACAGGCCCTGCCCGGACGGCTGCTGTTTCCATGTTTTACACAAATATTCCACCGGTGTGCAGTTCAGGGGCAGAAGTTCCTCATAGTTCTGGGGCATGTAGGCGGCCCGTATATCTGTTCTCTCCAGGAGCTGCAGCGCGATGGTCCGCAGGAGCGTAGTCTTTCCCACACCGTTTTTCCCGATAATGCAGACCTTCTCCGGCCCTCTGATCTGCAGGCGGATGTTGTGAGCCAACTCTTTTTCCCCTGCCATGAGCAGCGGCAGTTCATAGTCGATAACCCACTTCCCGGCAGGGATACCCTCTCCCGGAGCGAAGCGGAAAAAGATGGCCTCCTCTGTCTCCGGTCTCTGGGTCATGTTCTCCGCCTGGCGCTCAAAGCGCTTTTTCATGGATTTAACGGAATGCATTTTCTTTTTAAGCAGGGCCGCCTTGCCGGGGCACTGCCTTGATATTGTATCCTGCTGGTACGCTACCTTTTCATAGATTCTGCGGTACTTTTCCTGCTGCTTATCATAGGCGGCTTTCTCTTCCTGGGCCAGCCGCTCCTGCCGCTCATATCCCTCCTGCCGGATTTTTACATACTCCCGGTAGCCCGTGCGGAACACAGTGCAGTGGCTCTCCGTCTTGCGCTTTAACTGTTCCATGTGCAGGATCATGTTGGCGGTGTGCTCCAGCAGCGTCTCGTCGTGGGAGATGTAGAGCACGGGGAAAGTACAGCCGCTTATGAAATCCTCCAGCCATTCCAGGGTGTCAATATCAATATCGTTGGACGGTTCATCCAGCAGAAACAGATTGGGGCGTTTGCTTAGAATCCGGATTAACTGCACTTTTATTTTCTCTCCGCCGGAGAGCAGCCCCATTCGGGCATCACTGTACAGCATACCCGCATCCAGGCCCAGCTTTCCCGCCAGGGAGGCCAGTTCCCGGTAGTCCGCCTCTAAAAAGGCCGGTTCTTCGCTCAAAAATTCATAGATGGTTTTGCTTCGGTCCGCCCCTGCAAGTTCCTGGGGCAGATACCCACAGATCAAATGGTTTTTGATGATCGCTCCATCGTATTCGGCGTAATCCTCCACCAGGGCCGGGTCATACAACAGTTTAAGCAGAGTAGACTTGCCGTTTCCCTCCTCGCCGATAATGGCGGCCCGGTCCCCGTCGTTTAGTGTAAAGGAGAGATCTGCTGCCAGAGGACGCAGATCCTTTTTGTGATGGATATTTAAATTCTTAACCTGTAACATAGGCACCTCCTGTTGGGGGTTGCCATTTTCCACCTGTGTTGCCTGGAAATAGGCAAAAACCCATGAAAAAAACTGCCTCCGGCCATATTATGTAACCGAAAGCAGATCCCATACGTACACGCTATGTCACAGGCGCAGTAACACGGGTTACATCCGTGTTATGCAGGCAGAGGTAAGTATGCCTGTTTTCATAGGATAAAGCAGATGGTCGGATATCTATCAACGGTTACACAAAGAACACAGCTTACAAAATATAAGCCGTAATGCCGGAATCTCTGTGTAGTTACTGTTCATAGATTATTTCCGCACTGCTCATCCTCCTGTTTTTATGTACAAGGGTATAGATATCGTTCCCTCGCAGTTACAGTCTAACACACTTGGCACAAAATTACCAGCAAAAATTTTTAGATTCATTCAGACCACTAAAGCCGCAGAGTCTAAGATACTGTGTTAAACAATTCCTTATAACTCTCCAGTTTTAAATATCCGTTGGACAGTGATATACAAAATTTGGTTAGGCCATAACTTGTAACAATTACTCAAAAACAATTCCATTTATGCCTTGAAAATTCCATATGAATTCATCTTTATTAAATATTGTACATGCTTTATCCTGCATTAATGTTTCGGGGTTCGATACCAAACCTGCTATGTTAAACGGTACAATTCTATCCATGTCAGGATTTATATTCAAGAAAGACCATGGTATCACAAGATGGATACTAAATCCATTTTTTTGGATATCCAGAAAGTAGTTTAATTTGGTTAGACCTATGTCAATTATTTCCTCGGTATTATTTGAATACATTACCATGGAAAACCGGTTATTTATATTTGAAACAGTAAACATTCTGTGTATTATGCTTTGGTCCTTGATGACGATGATTTCAATGCTGTCTCTTGTATAACATGCATCTTCCTTGTTTTGATAGCTGCAGCACTTTTTATTATAGATGCTGTATTTTAGCACAATTTCTCTGGAGGTTATCAATAGATCCATGTGTGAATTTACCGTATGACTCTTATTGTTTTCTACAATGGGGAAAACAAAGTTTTCTTTGAACTCTATTTCTTCCCCTTTTTTAATATGAAACAATTTTGATTGATCAGAAATTGCAATATTAATCAATCGGAATTTGTCAGGCATATCACCTAATACGAATTGTTTCATGGAAATATCTTTGCAATAATCTACATATATATCCAGTAGCCATACAAGCTTACCAAATCCACTGCGTTCAGAACCCCTACAATCTATTTTTGAGCAGTCCACGTTCGCAGAAAGTAAATCAAAGAAATATGTGCTGAATAATTCTCCATATACACTATTGACAAGTTTAAAAACTAGAAGTATGTATTTTACAATCTTCATTCTTTTTGAAATATCAAGCACTTTATTCACATCAATTTCATTTTTATACTTATGTTGAAAAAGAGCAATATCGTGTAAATTATTTAAATTGACAGAGCGCTCTCGTTTGAACAGCATGTTTTGAAAATATGATAAAGTTAGATGTTTATAAAAATGAACAGCTAACTGAATTAAATTATGTTCTATATCCAAAACATATGGTTTTAAACCTAGATATTCTTTTTGGATTGCAGTATTAATAAACTCATCTGACGCATTTTGGAACAAAGTTGCAGAATTTATAATTGCTATATGGATTTCAATACATACTATTGTTTGATTAATATCCTTTACATATACTAAATGCTGTTTTTGTAATTCTTTATAATTACTCTCGTATTCCCCTAACCCATCTTCACAGTCGTGTCCATATAAGTACCCTAATTGTTTCAGGATTCTATAATACATTTTAAATTCTTCTAATTTTACTAATAAGTCGATATCATGAGAAAGCCGTTTCTCTATCTTATCGTACAAATCTGCGGCAAGAAATATACCCTTCATAAAAACGGGTTTTAAGTTATATTTGTTACACTCTGTTAAAAATTCATTTATTGCAAGACAGAAAACATTATATTTGTATTTTTGCTTTAACTGTAATACTTTTATTCGCATGGCGTATGCTTCGTTTAATCTTTTTAAATAAGCTTCAGAAATTAGTGATATATTGGATTTTATTATTACATTTTCTATGGTGTCACAGCCAGCATCATGTATAGAATTTAACAACTCTTCAATTTTATCTTCAAACATATATCTACCACCGTTCTATTTTATCTATTTGCATCCTGCAACAATTAACTATTTACTTTATGTGGGGTTCAGG
>ERZ778518.1995-NODE-1995-length-12183-cov-4.502556_pt1 | contig 12183 bp, 11 predicted proteins | sample MGYA00510340_ERZ778518 | MGnify/ENA primary metagenome ERZ778518 (study PRJEB29527, sample SAMN07138967) | mouse gut metagenome | material: feces | host: mouse | place: China:Nanjing | collected 2016-01-25 ... | reverse complement strand
CCATTGTCAATCTGACCGGCTATACCAATACGGATTTAAAACTGATGTACGGCGCCCCCAATATTACAGCGCTCACCTGCTACGACCAGAATTATACGCTATTGGCACGCACTTTGCAGAAATGGGCATCGCTCCTCCACGGGCAGGGATATATTGCCCAGGCCCGGACCATACTGGAATTTGCTGTTTCCACCCACACGGATGTAAGCGGCACCTACCGCCTGCTTTCTTCTATTTACCGCGCCGCGGGTGAGCCGGAAAAGAACGCATACCTGCTGGAAGTGGCCCGGACGCTGAATGGCGCTTCCAAAAATATCATCGTCCGTATTTTGCAAGAATCTGATCCGTCAGACGGCTGACCTCATTGCGGCTCATAGATTCCACATCTCTCTCTATGGGTAATTTATGCCTTTGCATGAGAGATAATAACCGGTCGATCTGCCGCCTGCCCGCGGGACACTCTCTTTTCACACGGCAGATCAGCGGCCGGAAACAAAAATCCTCTTCCGTATAAAACTGGTCTCTGAGTTTCAGATACAGAAAATGGGCGGCCCTGGCATCCTCCAGAGCCCGGTGTGCCTGCTGTACAATCCCATAATGTGCGCACAGCGCCTGCAGCCGCCTGCTGGGAAGATCCGGCAAAAATTTTCTGGACAGTTTCAGCGTGTCCATACCATATTTCTCAAAGGTCATCCCACCATTGACAAAGGCCCTTTTCAGAAACGCATAATCAAACCCGATTCCATGGCCCAGCAGATTTCGGCCTCCGATAAATTCTGACAATTCTGTCAGAACTTCTTCTATACGGGGTGCATCCCGCAAAGCCGCATCCGTTATACCTGTCAGTTCTGTTATCTCAGAAGCCAGCGCCCGTCCCGGATTGATCAGCGTGGAAAATGTATCCCTGATCTCTCCTGTTTCCACCAGCACTGCGCCTATTTCTATAATCTTATCCTCTTTCGGCTTTAATCCGGTCATTTCCAGATCCAGCGCCACATATGTATCCATCTGCTTTTTGTATCTGCCTTTCACACGGCCTTTACTCTGCCAGCCGTTTTCCTGTCCGTCCGTTTTCCGGTTCCACCACTTTCCTCTGTTTCTTTTTCATAAAAGGGACAGCCGCCTGCCGGAAAACAGAGATTGCACTTTGGCACCGGCGCCCTGCAGATTTCCCGGCCCAGGCGGATGATTTGGATATTATAACGTATCCGGTGCTCTTTCGGCAATACCTTCATCAGATCCTATTCCGGTTTGACCGGATCGTCTCCGCGCGCCCAATTCCGGTTTATTGGAAATACGACGGAATTTCTTTTGTATGCTTTGTCATAGGATTGTAATTTCCGCGTTATGGCTCAACGGATCTCTTTTTTCATAACAGAACCTGACAAAATATGGCTCCCGCCGGCGTTTTTCCGCCGTTTCCCGCCCGCTCTCCCAAACCGGGTAAAAAAAGATTTCCACATGCTCTTTTTTATCTCCTTCCCTGGAACGCAGCGCGTCCCGGAAAGGTGCCCTGTCTGTGGCAAAGGCAGGGCGGCTTTTACATTTTTCACGCAAATACAAATCAAATGTCAGAAGTTCCCTGTACAATGCCTCCCGCTGCCCATCCTTCAAAACCGCAAACTCCAGCAGGATTTCATACCGGCGGCTCCGGGCCGGGCTGTTCACCGCAAATCCCTGCGCTTCATAATACGACGCCAATTCTTCATACAGTCGGAAGGGATGTGGGAAAACCTGTTCCAGAACCCGCAGCGTATTCGTAAACTGCCGGCTGTTATAATATACCTCCAGCATTTCCTCCACTCGTTTGAGTTTCAACACTTCCTCATAGGAAAGCCATTTGGAGTATAACACTTCATACGGCGCAGCGCTATGGTAAGAAATGCCATAGACTTCCGCCTTTTCGTACATACAGGATCCCTTCAGAACTTTCAGAAAGCCAAGCTGTAACTGATCCGGCCCCAGAAAGTATACCATATTGAAAGAAGTGACAAAACTGTCGTAATCTTCCATAGGCAGGCCGGCTATCAAATCCAGATGCATATGGATATTCTTTCCGTTACGAATCCGCAGGACAGCCTCTTTCAGCCGTTCAAAATCGGCTGTTCTGTGGATTTCCCGCAGTGTTTGGAGATTGGTGGACTGTACGCCGATTTCCAGTTGCACCATTCCCGGCCGCAAAGTCTCCAACAGGGAGAGTTCTTCCTCATTCAGAAGGTCTGCGGCAATTTCAAAATGAAAATTAGTGACACCATTGTCATGTTCTTTCAGGAAACGCCAGATGCCCAGCGCATGTGCATGATTACAGTTAAAAGTCCTGTCCACAAATTTAACCTGTGGCACCTTCTGTTCCAGAAAAACCAGCAGCTCCTGTTTTACCAGATCCAGGCTGCGCAGGCGGACGCTTTTGTCTATCGAAGAGAGGCAATAGCTACAGCGAAAAGGACATCCTCTGGAAGACGCATAATAGAGGATCCGATTCCGGAATTCCTCCATATTCTCATAGGGAAAAGGAAAACTGTCCAAATTCCCCAATGCCCGTGTCCCGGTCGCCCCGCTGCCTGGCAGGCAAATACCTGACACATTTGTCAGTTCTTTACTGCTATTGCAATAATATTCCATCAATTCCCGGAATGTTTCTTCTCCCTCTCCCAGCATAATGCCGGTAAGCTGTGGAAAGCACGCCAAAATCTCCGGCGCATCAAAAGACACCTCCGGGCCTCCCAGCCAGATATGTATCCCTGGCATTACTTTGGGGATTTCCGGAAGCAGTTCCTGTATCACCTTCCAATTCCATATATAACACGAAAAAGCAATTACCTGCGGTCTTCTCCTGAAAAGATCCGCAAGTATTGCTTCCGCCCTGTTATTCACAGTATATTCTGCTATTTCAATGTATTCCTGAAACTCTGCCGCATATGCCCGCAGGCAATATACGGCAGGATTGGAATGAATATATTTGGCATTGACTGCCACCAGCAATACCTTCACTTCATAAACTCCTTATTTATGACAAGCTGTCCGTAAAGCGCTGAAATGCTGCCATGCCGGCCTCATCCCGCTTGAACACGCCTGCATCCTGCAACACCTGGCAGAAGACCAGCCCGATTTCTTTCTGCAAAATTCCGGCAATATTCTCTTCTGTCACATGTTCATACCTGGGAAGGAATTTATCCACCCAGTCGGCATGTTTTTCAATGTCTTCCATACTGCGGATATCTTTCCCCTGTAAAATGGCTTCCTCCAGCAGTTCCATCTCCGTTTTCAGCCTGGAAGGCAGGATGGCCAGCCCCAGTACTTCTATCAGCCCGATGTTCTCTTTCTTAATATGATGCAGCTCCTGATGGGGATGAAATACCCCCAGCGGATGTTCCTCTGTCGTAATATTGTTGCGCAAAACCAGATCCAACTGGAATTTACCGTCCTTGTAATGAGCAATGGGCGTAATGGTATTGTGCGGTTCTCCGTCCGTTTCCGCGAAAATAAAGGCAGACTCATCGGTATAGCCCCGCCACCGTTCCAGAATCAAATCTGACAGTTCTGTCAATTTATTTCTGTCCTTGCAGCGCAGCCGGATTACAGACATGGGCCATTTGACAATTCCTGCTTCCACTTCCTCAAAACCCATTACCTGAAATTCCCGCTCCACAGGCGCCCGGTCCATGGCAAATTCATAATGGCCACCCTGGAAATGATCATGGCTTAAAATAGAACCGCCCACAATCGGCAGATCCGCATTGGAACCCACGAAATAATGGGGGAATTGTTCCACAAAATCCAGCAACTTACAAAATGTCCCATGCTCTATTTTCATCGGCACATGCTCGCCGTTAAATACGATGCAGTGTTCATTATAATAGACATACGGGGAATACTGCATATTCCAGTCACTGTCCTGAATCGTAACCGGCATTACACGATGGTTCTGGCGGGCCGGATGGTTCAACCGGCCACGATACCCCACATTTTCCCGGCACAGCAGACATTTTGGATAACCGCTCTGTTTTGCCGCCCTGGCCGCCGCAATGGCTCTGGGATCCTTCTCCGGCTTGGACAGGTTGATTGTAATATCCAGCCTGCCATACTCCGTGTCAGCCGTCCATTTCATATCTCTGGCAATCCGGTAACGGCGGATATAATCCGTGTCCTGGCTGAATTTATAATAAAAATCCGTTGCCTGTCTGGGTGATTTCTCATACAGGGCATGGAAGGTGCTGATTACCTCGCTGGGGCGCGGCGTTAAAAGCCCCATAATTTTCGTATCAAACAAGTCCCTGTGTACAATGTCATCCTCCGGCATCAGACCAAAGTCATGGGCATAAGAAAGCATTTCATCCAGAATGTCTTCCAAATCCTCTGTCTTTACAGAGACATCCGTATCATCTTCATCCAGTTCATCCAAATCAAACAGTTCCAACAGCCTGTTGTATGTATAAATCCTGTCCGCCTCCGTAATCAGGCCTGTTACAATTCCATATTCCGTCAGCTTTCTGATTGATTTCTGAATCATCGTATCACCTCCTTATAACATGGACGGGCCATTCCCGATATCCACCACATAGAAATCAGCTCGTTTGCCAACCCGTTTTTCGTATGCAGCGCCTACCTGAGAAATAAATGAATCCACTGCCGCTTCCCGTACAATGCTTACTGTACAACCGCCAAAACCGCCGCCGGTAATACGGGAACCGATTACACCGTCCACCTTCCATGCTTCCTCTGCCAGCACATCAATCTCTTCACAGGAGACCTCATAGTCGTCCCGCAGAGACACATGGGAATCATTCATCAATTTGCCAAACAGCTCGATATCATTCTGTTTCAGAGCCTCCACGGCACGAATTGTCCTCTGATTCTCATACACGGCATGTTTTGCCCGTTTACGCCTTGTCTCATCTTTAATTGCCGACTGATATGTCTCAAACTGCTCTTCTGACAGATCTCCCAGTGTATTGATACCGATCACTTCCTGCAATTCTTTCAATGCCGTTTCGCACTCGCTGCGGCGCTCATTGTATTTGGAATCCACCAGCTTGTGTTTCACATTGCTGTTGGTAATCAGGATTTTGGCGCCTTCCAGTACCAGAGGCGCATATTCATAGGACAAATCCGCTGTATTCAGAAAAATAGCGTGATCCTTCTTGCCCATAGCGGATGCAAACTGATCCATAATACCGCAGTTCATACCATTGAAATTGTTTTCCGAATACTGCCCGATCAGAGCAATATCAATATTACTTACATCAAATCCATATTCCTGTTTCAGCATATATCCGGTAGCCACTTCCAGAGACGCTGATGAAGAAAGGCCGGAACCTGCCGGAATGTTGCCATACAGCACCATATCCAGACCACAGTCCATGGAATATCCCCTGCCGGCAAATGCCCACATCACACCCTTGGGGTAATTGGTCCATTCCGCCGCCTCTTCCGGCTTTATATCGTCAATAGCAGATTCCAGCACACCCAATGCATCAAAATTCATGGAATAAAAACGCAGTTTCCGATCGTCCCGCTTCTTCACTGCCATATAGGTACCGATGGTCAGCGCACAGGGAAACACATGACCGCCATTATAGTCTGTATGTTCGCCAATCATGTTCACACGCCCTGGTGCAAAATAGACGTTCGCCCCCTCCGCGCTGCCATACAGTTCCTTAAATTTCTCCAGTAATTTTTCTTTCATAGCCCCATCTCCTTCTTATACGTTCACCCGTTATCACCTGGCAGCCCGGCAGATTTCCGCCATCTTGGCAGCGATGGAACGGTTCCGCCGGCCACTGTCTGCTTCTGTGTACACTATACCACATTTTATCCCGCCGCGACATGCTTTCTTTGTTGTATAAAACTGTGAAAATGTTAAATATTTTTGCATTGGACCCTTACAGGTCAACGACCTTTGTGGCAATTTTCTCCCGGAACTGGCTGTCATGCTCTACAATCAGCATTGTGGGATTACACATCGTTATTACTTCTTCAATCTGCATCCGTGAAAAAACATCTATATAGTTCAGCGGTTCATCCCAGATATACAAGTGTGCCGGTGTCAGCAGGCTGGCTGCAAGAAGAATTTTCTTTTTCTGCCCTTCGGAAAAGGTTTCCACAGGTTTGGCAAACTGCGCCCGTTCCAGGTCAAGCTGACGCAACAGTGCACAGAACAGACTTTCCTCCAACCCTCGCTCTTCACAGAACGATCTGATACTTCCCTGCAAAAACCCCGTATCCTGATTGATATAGGATATAACCAGCCCCGATGCTGTCTCCAGGGTTCCCTGCTCTGTCATGCCATCCATCGCCGCACCGCTGCCGCCATCTGCTGATGCATGATTTAAAATCGCCCGGATCAGACTGGATTTACCACATCCGTTTTTTCCGTTTAAAAAAATCCGTTCCCCTTGTTCCACCGTAAAACGCAGATCTCTGAACAGAAACTTCCCATTCTCTTCTTCTCTGCTTCCATAACCCAAACTATAATCATGCGCTCTCAGCAACACCTGTTTTGCATGCCGCACAGGAAAGAGTTTCAACTGCGTCACAGTCTCCACATCCTGAAGCAGCCCTTCCTTTGCCGCAATTTCCCGCTCAATCCTGCCCTCCATCTGTTTCACCCGGCTCTGCATTTTCTTTGTTTTCATACCGATAAAGGCTCTGTTTGCATGATCAGGTTCTGCCACCGGATCATAGCCGATTTTGGTACTCTCATTTCGCTCTGCCCATTGCCCGGCCCGGCGGGAAGCCTGTCTGAGTTTATGGATTTCCTTTCTGTGCTTTTCATTTTCCATTTGCGAAAAAGCATCTTTGCGTCTCTTATTCTCCCACCAGCTGGAAAAATTTCCTTTCTGTACCTCTATGGAGCAACGGTTTAAAACCAATACATGATCAATACATCCATCCAGCAGAGCCCGGTCGTGGGACACCAGAATAAATCCTCTTTTTCGGGCCAGATAGTTTTTCACCGTTTCCCGGCAGGCCTGATCCAGATGATTAGCCGGTTCGTCAATGAGCAGGAATTCATGGCCGCCGGAAAATAAAACCGCCAGCATTACTTTGGTCCGTTCCCCCTGACTCAATGTCTCAAAGGGACGATATAACGCTTCCGGATCCACCTGCAATTTATCCAGTTCCCGGATAACCCGCCACATTTCACAGTCAGCTTTCATCCGCTCCGCCAAAACCGCTCCACATTCCTCAAAATCCTCCGGCAGAAGTTTCCACGGAAAATATTCAAATACCGTGTCTGCCCGAATGCTGCCCTGATATTCATACATTCCCAGCAGAAGATTCAAAAAAGTGGTCTTTCCCTTTCCGTTTCGTCCAATCAGCCCCAGTCTCCAGTCCGTGTCAACGGAAAAAGAGACCTGTTCAAAAATCGTATCAAAGCTACCCTCATAGCCAAATGTAAGTTTGCTCACATCTATTTGTGCCATATGAAAACCTCCCAGATATAAAAAAAGAAACCATCTGCTGCCAAATGATTTCAAATTATGTCTGACTCCCTCATATCCCACAGGTAACCGCACACCCCGCACACTGACAGACGCTCCCGCAGTCATACGGCAGAAAACCTCCCTGCTTTCTGTCCTGTGTACTCAGTTTGCAGTAAATGCGTTCCCATGGCCGGAAAAATTTAGATTTTCACATAAAAAAAGAGGGCAGGACGACATAATCTACTTTTGGCAACATGATCCCGCAGCAATTCCCCACATCCCATTTCCCCTGGGGGATCTGTACGGATGACTTGAATACTGCAAACAACAGTGTCATGTTCTCAAAAGTGGATTATCTCTTCATCCTTTCACCTCTCTCAGCAATTTTTGTCTATTATAATAGAGTGGGCATATTTTGTCAAATACTAATTTCCAGATCAGAATCAGGCCTTCTTACACATCTTTGATACACCCTCTTTTTTTCAGAAGCGCCTCCGCATAAGGTTCCATATCCACTCTGTTTGCGCTGCAAATCAATTCCACATATGCCGCCGGTATTTTCTCCATCCCCCCGGCGCCTCCACAGACAGCAGTGGCCATGGCGCCGATTGTATCCGTATCTCCGCCCAGGTTTGCACACATCAGCGCACATTTTTTTACATCAAAGCTATAATAGGCAATGGCCAGTGCCGCCGGGACTGACTCCGAAGTATTTACACCTGCACCGACCAGATTGTACAGATTTTCCAGAAAAGCCGTGGCATCATCCTGGTATCGCTCTGCCAGCTTCACTCCCAGAAGCGTCCGGGCACCCAGGGATGGACTCACCGTACAAGCCCCCAGGGACATGGCATACCCTTCTACCGAAAGTGCATCCTCAATCATGCGCTCCCTGTCTCCATACCGAATGGCAGAGGCTACGGCCATGGCAATCATAGCGGCGCCGGTAATGGTTATATCACTGGTATGGGTCACCTGAGATACGGCTGCCACATAGCGGCACAATACCTCCTTCTGTGACGGTTCAAACAACGCACCAATGGGTGCAATCCGCATTGCCGCACCGTTAGACAATGCCGCATCCGAAAATTCCCTGGCGCTTTTCCCCTCCTGGAACAGCCGCAAAGCCACTTTGCATGTAGGCCCCCGAATATCATTCTCAAACGCGTTCTCTTTCTGCGCCCATGCAAGAATGTGATTGGCAATATTCTCACTGGAAGGTATGAAATTCGTTTCCATCAGACTGTCCAAAATGGCAAGCGCCTGTCCCGTGTCATCCGTAAATTGTCCCGCTTTATACTGATAAGATATAACATTTTCCGGACACCCATCCAAAAAATCTGTAATTTCTCCATAATGTTCCAGCATTCGTTTTCTGCTCCACAGTTCCGGAGGCATTCCCATAGCGTCACCGATTGCCATCCCATACAGAACCCCCAATATCCTGTTTCTCATACGATTCTATCTCCTTTTACTTGTATTCCAGGCATACCATATACACAAAGTCCTGATTGTCATACAGACAAAACAGAGTCCGGCAAATATTCACGCCTCCTCCTCTGTCGCTTCTGTCATTCTTCTTTTTCTCCAATTTGCCTGATATAATCTTCAATCTGCAGCAGTTGTTCCCTGTCATGTCTGCTGCCTTTCTTTTGAAATTCTTTCCGGTAACGGGAAGGCGAAATGCCCTTTGCCTGCTTAAACGCTTTCGTAAACACCAGTGAATCATTATAGCCACAGGACAGGGCAATGCTTTCAATGGGAATATCGGTTGTCTGCAACAGTTCCACTGCTTTGGTAATCCGGTAAGCAGACAGAAATTTCTGCGGCGGCATTCCCAGGGAATTTTCAAAAAGGGTATACAGATAACTCCGGTTCACGCAGACAAAATCCGCCACATCTGTCACCTTAATCGGATTGCAGTAGTTACTCCTGATAAAGTTTACCGCTTTTTTCACATATGTATTCGCTTTATCCGCTTCATCTGATTCCCTGATCTGTACCTCCGATGCAATCAGTGAAAGGAAAACAGCAAGTTCACCGTTCCTGCGCAGATCATTTGCCACACCGGATGTATTATGCTCCATCATATTGCGCACACAGGCATAGAGCTGCTCCTGTTTATTGGAACAGAAGACAGGATGCCTTCCCGACAGTCCCATTTTCTTCATATATTCTCCTGCCTGGCTGCCAGAAAAACCAACCCAGACATAGGTCCAGGGTTCCCGTTCATCTGCCTGGTAAAATACAAGTTCACCCGGCTCTATCAGGAAGCCACTGCCTGCCTCCAGGCTATATTCCTGATTCTGCATGGAGAATTTTCCTTTCCCGCTTAAAACATAGTGAATCAGAAAATGGGGTTTGAGCGCCGGGCCAAAACTGTGGAGGGGTTCCGTCTTTGAACAGCCACAGCAACTGACGGTAAGACCCTGTATTTGTTCATTTGCAAACTCCAGCTTGTATGCCTTTTCCAATCAGAATTCCTTTCCACCAGATACAATTCCGTATAACAGATACGGACGCTCTGGCATACATTTTGTTTTTCAGCAAAAAAATACTTCCGCCAAATATACAACCACACAGGAACAAATAGCAACCCGAAACAGATTTCCATCTATATAAGCCAATATCACACCCGTCAGAAACCCCGCCCAAGCCGAAATTTTACTGCCTGTAGCGGATAAAATTGACGGAAATGTCATAACTGCCAGCGTCACATATGGAACATAATATAAAAACGAACGGATCAGTGGATTCTTAATGTCCCGGCGGATCAATGTCATAGGCAACATACGAATCAGATAAATTGTAACGGCTGCTATCACAAGATACAATTCAATTCTATGGTTCACCCGGCTCTCCTCCTTCCGTCTCTTCCCTGACAGGAAAAAAGACTGCGGCCGCTCCCGAAATCAGCACTGTCAGTACAATAATCTGCATACCGGAAGAAATTTCTCCGAGCACAGGTATTTTGGTAAAAAGGAAACTGCTCAGCATGGCTATCGCCACAATCCCCGCCACCGTTCTGTTCTTCTTTCCCGCCGGTATAATAATTGCCAGAAACATTCCATAGAGCGCCACACTCAATGCATTTTCCACCTTTTGCGGCAATATGGCGCCTGCTGAGGCACCCAGAATTGCGCCCAGCGTCCATCCCGGTGCTGCCACAGTCGCCGCACCGTAATTATAGAAAGGATTCAATCTGCCCGGTACCGCCATTGCAATGCCGAATATCTCATCTGTAACAGGATAAGATAGCAGAAACCGATGCCTGAGCCCCAGATTTGGATCCACCTTCTGAGACAACGCACAGGACATCAGCAAATACCTGAGATTCACAATCAATGTTGTGACTGCCATCTGCACATAACCGCCACCCCCCGCAATCACGGTAATCGCCCCATACTGACCGGCAGAAGCCAACATTGTAATCGACATAATTCCTGCCTGCGACGCTGTCATTCCTGCTTTTTTCGCTGCGATACCCAAAGCAAAGGCCACTGCAAAATACCCCATCGCTATGGGGATACCATCTTTCATTCCTTTAAAAAACCATGTTCTGTTTTGTTCTCTTGTATTCATTGCCTACTTCCCTGTGAAAAGCAAAGGTGCACTGTGCACGCTCATTAATTTTCCATACGCTGAAAAAGACCAACCATCCCAGAGGACAGTTGGTCACAGATTCGTGTCATAAAATGCATTGACTGTTCAATGCCCTATATGTCAATATACGTTCAGATTTACTCCGCAACATACGGCATCAATGCGATATGTCTTGCTCTCTTAATTGCCACGGTAAGAGCTCTCTGATGCTTTGCACAGTTACCTGTAATACGGCGGGGAAGAATTTTCCCTCTTTCAGACACATATCTTTTTAATTTATTGGTATCTTTGTAATCAATTACGTTGTCTTTTCCGCAGAATACACAAACTTTTTTTCTTCTGCGCATTCCGCCTCTGCGCTTCATCGGTCCATCTGATTTCTCTGCTTTATTAAAAGCCATGATGCATACCTCCTGTTAAACTCATATTATCAGTTAAAAGGCAGCTCCTCATCAATACCATCCGGAATATTCATAAAACCGTCTCCCACAGAAGCCGGTTCCGGTCTGCTGACAGGAGCGCTGTAACCGCCATCCTGCCCCGAACTTGCATTCTTGCTTTCTGCAAACTCATGGTCCTCAACTATGACGTCGGTTGTATATACCTTTACGCCGTCCTTATTGGTATAACTGCCTGTCTGAATACGCCCTGTAACAAGCATCTTGATACCCTTACGCAAATACCGCTCTGCAAACTCTGCCTGCTTGCCAAATGCAACACAACCAATAAAATCTGCACTGCCCTCATCTCCGTTTCTGTTGAAACGACGGTCAACAGCCAGCGTGTACCTTGCAACCGCTGTGGCATTCTCTCCCTGAGAATACCGCACCTCCGGGTCTCTCGTTAATCTACCCATAAGAATCACTCTATTCATATAGTCCCTACTTTCTATTATGCCTCGTCCTGTCTAACGCATAAGTATCTGATCACATTGTCCATAATGCGAATACGAGATTCGATCTCCGCCGGAACAGTGGATTCAGCGTCGAACTGAATGAAATAGTAGAACGCTTCTCTCATTTTCTGAATTTCGTAAGCCAATCTCTTCTTACCCCATTCATCGACATTTGTAATCGTTCCACCGAATCTTTCGATGAGCGCTTTGCACTTATCCACAGTAGCGGCTCTTTCATCATCTTCGATTTTAGCACTG
>ERZ778518.1992-NODE-1992-length-12193-cov-4.669880_pt1 | contig 12193 bp, 14 predicted proteins | sample MGYA00510340_ERZ778518 | MGnify/ENA primary metagenome ERZ778518 (study PRJEB29527, sample SAMN07138967) | mouse gut metagenome | material: feces | host: mouse | place: China:Nanjing | collected 2016-01-25 ... | reverse complement strand
ACATTGAAAGAAATAGGTGATAGCACATGGCTAAGCTAGTTTCCAAAACGTATGCGCAGGCGTTGTTTGAACTTGCCGTCGAGGAGGGAAAGACCACAGACTTTTTGGAGGAAGCTGTGGCACTGCTTGAAGTACTCCGCTCCAATGCGGAGTTTGGACAGTTCATGAACCATCCTAAGATTCAGAAAGAGGACAAGCTAGAGGTGGTGAAGAACGTGTTTCGGGAGAAGCTCAGCAGGGAGATGCTGGGATTTCTGGTGACGATCGTCGAGAAGGACCGTTATTCAGAGATCGAGGCAATTCTTGGCGAAGTGATCTCCTCCATCAAGGAGTACAACAATATCGGAACGGCTTATGTCACAACGGCTATAGCAATAAATGAGCAGGAAAAGCAGGATATTGAGAGCCGGCTGCTCGCTACCACCCGCTACAAGACGATCGAGTGCATCTATGATGTGGACAAGAGTCTGATCGGCGGCATGGTCATCAAGATGGGTGACAGGGTTGTGGACAGCAGCATTCGGACAAAATTGGATAAACTTCAGCGCGAGCTGCTCGCCATCCAATTATAATGGAACCGCTATGTTTCCAAAAATAAAATAGAAAGGTGCAGATCCATATGAATTTAAGACCAGAAGAGATAAGTTCTGTGATTAAGGATCAGATCAAGAGATATGCCTCTGATTTGGAAGTATCAGAAGTTGGTACAGTTATTCAGGTGGCAGATGGTATCGCACGTGTACATGGACTGGAGAAGGCAATGCAGGGTGAGCTTTTGGAGTTCCCCGGCGAGGTTTACGGCATGGTCATGAATCTCGAGGAGGACAACGTAGGTGCCGTGCTGCTTGGCAGTTCTAAGAACATTAATGAAGGTGATACTGTAAAGACGACAAACCGCGTGGTGGAGGTTCCTGTTGGGGACGCTATGCTCGGGCGTGTTGTCAATGCGCTTGGTCAGCCGATTGATGGCAAAGGTCCTATCGCGACAACCAAATATCGTCAGATTGAAAGAGTGGCGTCTGGTGTTATCACCAGAAAGTCCGTTGATACACCAATGCAGACGGGTATCAAGGCAATTGACGCCATGGTTCCAATTGGTAGAGGGCAGCGAGAGCTGATTATCGGTGACAGACAGACAGGTAAGACTGCGATTGCCATTGATACGATCATCAACCAGAAGGGACAGAACATGAAATGTATCTATGTTGCAATCGGTCAGAAGGCTTCTACCGTTGCAAGCATTGTAAAGACGCTGGAGGAGTTTGGCGCCATGTCTTACACGACAATCGTAGCTGCTACGGCAAGTGAGCTTGCACCGTTGCAGTATATCGCACCCTATTCAGGCTGTGCGATTGGCGAGGAGTGGATGGAGAACGGCGAGGACGTACTCATTATCTATGATGATCTGAGTAAGCACGCGGTGGCATACCGTACACTCTCCCTGCTTCTGAAACGTCCGCCCGGACGTGAGGCATTCCCGGGAGACGTATTCTATCTGCACTCACGACTTCTTGAACGTGCGTGCCGTATGAGTGATGAGTACGGCGGAGGCTCGATCACAGCGCTTCCGATCATCGAGACACAGGCGGGCGATGTTTCCGCATATATTCCGACAAACGTAATCTCGATCACAGACGGTCAGATTTACCTAGAGACAGAGATGTTTAACTCCGGTTTCAGACCAGCCGTCAATGCAGGTCTGTCCGTTTCGCGAGTAGGTGGTTCCGCTCAGATCAAGGCGATGAAAAAGATTGCAGGACCGATCCGTACAGAGCTTGCTCAGTACAGAGAGCTTGCATCGTTTGCACAGTTTGGTTCTGATCTTGATGCTGACACCAAGGAGAGACTCGATCAGGGTGCTCGAATTAAGGAAATCTTAAAGCAGCCGCAGTACAAGCCGATGGCTGTCGAGTATCAGGTTATCATTCTGTTTGTGGCTACGAGGAAATATCTGCTCGATGTGCCTGTAGCGGACATCACCAGATTTGAGGCAGAGCTCTTTGAGTTCCTCGACACGAAGTATCCGCAGGTGCCAAAGGCGATCAAGGAAACGCAGGTCATTTCAGATGAGACTGAAAAGACGCTTGTAGCAGCGATTGAAGAGTTCAAGGGACGCTTCAAATAAAGAAGGGGGGACTGAATATTTATGGCCTCAATGAGAGACATAAAGAGACGTAAGGGCTCCGTACAGAGTACGCAGCAGATTACAAAGGCCATGAAGCTTGTTTCCACCGTCAAACTGCAAAGGGCGAAGGGACGTGCAGAGAAATCCAAGACGTATTTTAACTGCATGTATGAGACGGTGGTTTCTATGCTTTCCAAAGCAGGAGATATCAATCACCCGTTCCTGAAGGCAAACAATTCTCCGAAGAAGGCTGTGATCGTGATCACGGGAAACAGGGGACTTGCAGGCGGATACAATTCCAACATCATCAAGCTGGTGCGGGACAATGACTGGAATAAGGATGATCTGATCATCTATCCGATTGGCACAAAGGGCAGAGATACCTTCACGCGGCTTGGCTATGAGATGGGCGAGGATTATTCCTCTGCGATTGATGAGCCGCTCTACGCAGATGCGATGCAGATCAGCAAACAGGTGTTGGAGGACTTTGCGACTGGCAGGGTAGGCGAGATCTATATAGTATATACCGGATTCAAAAATACGGTGACGCATATCCCGACCCGATTAAAGCTTCTCCCCATCAAGATTGAGGATGAGCGCAGCGACGATGACAAGGCAGTGCTTGACTTTGAGCCTGAGACAGAGGAAGCGATTGATCTGATTATTCCCAAATATATCACAAGCCTGATATATGGGGCGATGATTGAGGCTGTGGCAAGTGAGAACGGTGCCAGAATGCAGGCGATGGACAACGCGACCAACAATGCGGATGAGATTATCTCTAGTCTGTCACTGCTCTACAACAGGGCACGTCAGAGCGCGATCACGCAGGAGCTGACTGAGATTATCGCGGGTGCGCAGGCAATATCATAACATACCGCGAAAAATTAATAGATAGAGAGGAAACAAAGAGATGGCAGATAAGATAATTGGTAAAGTTACCCAGATTATCGGTGCGGTTCTTGATGTGAAGTTCAGTGAGGGACAGCTTCCGGAACTGAACGACGCGGTAAAGATCACAAGAAGTGACGGCACCGTGCTGACGATCGAAGTCGCACAGCATCTGGGTGACGATACAGTGAGATGTATCGCCATGGGACCTACGGACGGACTTGTGAGAGGAATGGACGCTGTTTCGACAGGCGCGCCGATTACGGTTCCCGTTGGTGAGAGTACACTTGGACGTATGTTCAATGTACTTGGCGAACCGATAGATAACAAACCTATGCCAAAGGCACAGGGATTTGAGCCGATTCACAGACCTGCGCCTTCATTTGAGGAACAGGCGACATCGACAGAAATGCTCGAGACAGGCATCAAGGTCGTTGACCTGCTCTGCCCGTATCAGAGAGGTGGCAAGATCGGTCTGTTCGGCGGTGCCGGTGTTGGTAAGACGGTGTTGATTCAGGAGCTTATCACCAATATCGCGAATGAGCATGATGGCTATTCGGTATTTACAGGTGTAGGTGAGCGCACCAGAGAGGGAAACGATCTTTACAATGAAATGACGGAGTCTGGCGTTATCAGCAAGACCGCCATGGTATTTGGACAGATGAACGAGCCGCCCGGAGCTAGAATGAGAGTGGGACTTACAGGTCTTACGATGGCGGAGTATTTCCGTGACAAAGGCGGAAAGGACGTGCTTCTATTCATCGACAATATTTTCCGATTTACACAGGCTGGTTCAGAGGTTTCCGCGCTGCTTGGACGTGTGCCGTCCGCCGTGGGATACCAGCCGACCTTGCAGACAGAGATGGGTGCTTTGCAGGAGCGTATCACTTCTACCAAAAACGGTTCCATCACTTCCGTTCAGGCAGTTTACGTGCCTGCGGACGACTTGACAGACCCCGCGCCTGCTACAACATTTGCCCATCTGGATGCTACGACCGTTCTCTCACGTTCCATCGTGGAGCTCGGAATCTATCCGGCGGTAGACCCGCTGGAGTCCACATCGAGAATCCTTGACCCTCGTATCGTAGGTCAGGAGCATTATGAGGTGGCACGCGGTGTGCAGCAGGTTCTCCAGAAATATAAGGAGTTGCAGGATATCATCGCAATTCTCGGTATGGATGAGTTGTCTGAGGAGGACAAGATCACTGTAAACCGTGCGAGAAAGATTCAGCGATTCCTGTCACAGCCGTTCCATGTAGCGGAGCAGTTTACAGGTATGCCGGGCAAGTATGTACCGATCACAGAGACGATCAGAGGCTTTAAGGAGATCATGGAAGGAAAGCATGATGACATTCCAGAGGGACATTTCTTAAATGCCGGAACAATTGATGACGTAGTGGCAAGAGCGAGGTAGGAGGTGCTGCTATGGCAGAGAAGTTCAAGCTTACAATTGTGACGCCGGACCGCGAATTTTTCAATGAAGAGGCGGATATGGTGGAGTTCAATACAACAGAGGGCGAGATTGGCGTCTATGCTGGTCACGCGCCGCTCACTGTTATCGTAAAGCCCGGTGTCCTTGCGATCACACAGGGCGATACCGTGAGAAACGCAGCGCTTCATGCCGGATTTGTTCAGATATTGCCAGAGGAGATAACAATCCTTGCGGAGATTATTGAGTGGCCCGGCGAGATTGACGAGACACGCGCCAACGCTGCTAAGCAGCGGGCGGAGGGTAGACTCGCAGAGCGCGGTGGCAGCATCGACGTCGCAAGAGCGGAGGCGGCACTGATGCGTTCGCTCACGCGTATTGATGCGGCGAAGCTGAAATAAAAAATTGAGACGAATATAGATTGAACAGTCAAAACGCGGTCATATGACCGCGTTTTGACGTTTAGGAATATTTACTTGATTTATCCTATAATATCCGCACTAGAAATTGTGCCATCAATCTTCGCGTAAATGACAATCGCATGATCTGTAAACATCTCGTCGGCATCATAGTACACAGTTATGCTGCCCTCTTCGTAAACCTCAATGCTCGCAATAGACAGCCTGCGCAGGAACTCGTCTCTCTGAATGGGCATTTCCACGTCAAAGTCATCGTCGCTATATTCATACCAGTCATTCGCAAGTTCTAATAGTTCATCGGCAGAAAACTGGCGGAACTTATCATCCCACACCTCCCTGTCCCGGTACAGTATCTGAAAATGTGCATACGCCTTCTCGGCGGTTTCGCCGTTCTCCTCGTCGGTTATCAGGTAGACATTGCATTTGGTGCCTCGCCAGTCCGCCGTGCCCACAAACCATGAATACTCGCGTTCGAGCAGGAAAGTGCCAAGTGTGCTGTCCTCGATCGTCACCGGTGTTGACACATGCTCTTTGATTGGATTAAGCTGCGGGTCAGAGACATTTTCTTCGAGAATGTCAAGAAGCAGATAGTATTCTTTTAATTTTTTGTGTTTTCTTACACGGATGCGGTATATCTGGAACTGCTCAAAGTCAAATCCCCAGCCTTTCCAAGGACCACCGGGTATCATCCATTGCAGAATGCCTCTTTCTTGAGAGAGTTCTCCCGTCTCTAAATTGACAGAGGCAACAAAGTCTAGGGAAGGGACGATCATGTCATGTTCTTTATGGCCGCTGCTGACGCGCTGATTGGTCAGAACCAGCAGTTCTGTTATTGTGGTGTCATATTTACTTTCGAATTTTTTTACAATATTCATCGAGTTGTCCTCCTCATGATGAAAGCGTATACGTTTAGTCATATTCCGCGCAGATATATTTGAAATCCGCAGTCTTGTCCAGCATTGGCAATGCGTGCTCTTCGATGTGCTTGGACATGAGCTCTACTGCGTACTGGAAATTGGCGGAGCGACAATCTCCGGCGCAGCGCACCATGATGCCCAGTCTCACATTATCGCCATTAATGTTCTCAGAGGGGTAGTTGCCAGCATTGTCCAGCACATCGCTGTCGCCGGGATATTTTTGTCTGATCGCTTCCATTTGTGCCGGGGTGCCAAGCTTTGCATGGTAATCCATACAGTCTCCGTCAGAGTAATACTCGATGAAAAGCCTTGACACAGTTTCGGTGCATTGTTTGAGCTGTTCAATGATGGCATCGGCATTCTGGAGCGCGAATTTCCGGATTTCCTGTCTGGCGTGGTCCGCATTTTCATAGTAGATGTACAAAAGTGTTTCGTGGCCGTCTAATGTGGCAGTGAGGTTCTGGAGTGTCCCGTCCTTGTCGTAGACAGCGCGCAGCGTCTGGAACAGATCTTCCTCGGGAACGCTGTACAGCGTCATCGCACATTGCTCCTCCTCTAGGGGAACGCTATAGTCGAGTATTTGATACTGCGTGTCATAGTCAAAAGAGATGGCATCGTCCGCGTCTGTATCCATGTATTCTGCAAATTCGCTGACGCCGTAGACGCCTTCTTTGTAGCGGAGTGGTATGTTGGGTAATTCTTGCATTTGTGTATCCTTCCTTTCTGGTGTATTGGTTATGAATGGTATTATTTTAACATAATGTACAGGGTGCTGCAATAAAATTGGGACGTTAGGATATAAATAAATGTTGAATGATCTTGCCCGTGAGAAAGGTTTGCAGAGCGCCAAGGTTTTTATCTTCCGTTTGCATTTGGTTAAAGCAGACGATAAGTTAAAAAATGTAATGATGACAATACTGTACGAAGGTATTACTCAAAAATATTTGGTCAAAATGATGATATTATTCAATATATAAAATAAAATTTTGTATATCTTTGGCAAAATATTTGTAAAAAAATGGCCAATATAACGAAATAGATGGAATCTACAAAAACGTATTGAAAAAAATACAAAAACCATTATAATTTAGATATAATTGAAATATTTTATTATTTACAAAACAAAAAAGAAGGTTTCAGTTACAAGTTTGAGATTGTAAAAAAGGAGGCAGAACAATGGATACACAGTTAAAATATAATGAGCCTTGGATTTTGCAGAGGGCAGACCCTTTTATATGCAGGCAGGATAATGGAAAATACTATTTTACGGCTTCCGTGCCGGCATACGACAGGATCATTCTGCGATGTGCGGACACGCTGGCGGGGATAGCGGATGCTGAGGAAGTGACCATCTGGCACAAGCATGAGTCAGGACCGATGAGTGAGAATATCTGGGCGCCGGAGCTTCATAAGCTTGATGGAAAATGGTATGTTTACTATGCCGGCGGAGAGAAGGAGGATATGTGGAATATCCGCCCGTATGTGCTCGAATGCGCGGACGAGGATCCCATGACAGGCACATGGAGAGAGCTTGGCATGATGCAGTGCGCAGATGAGGACGAGTTCTCCTTCCGTGCATTTTCACTGGACGCGACCGTGTTTGAAGATCATGGAAAACGCTATTATGTGTGGGCGGAGAAGGTCGGCGTCGGCAGGCAGATTTCCAATCTCTATATCGCGGAGATGGAAACGCCCAATAAATTAAAGACGGTTCAGGTGCTTTTGACAACGCCGGATTACGACTGGGAGCGGGTTGGCTTCTGGGTAAATGAGGGACCGGCTGTCATCAAGCGGGACGGAAAAATTTTTCTCACCTACTCTGCAAGTGAGACAGGGGCGCCGTACTGTATGGGAATGCTCACGGCTGACAGCGGCGCAGACCTGCTCGACCCGTTATCATGGAAGAAGGAGCGCTATCCGGTGCTGGCTTCCGATCCTTCGATCGAGGTGTACGGTCCGGGGCACAATTCCTTTACCGTGGACGAGGAGGGAAATGATATTCTCGTGTATCATGCCCGCAAGGAGAGCGTGATCGAGGGAGATCCACTCTATAATCCAAATCGGCATACGATGCTGATGAAGGTTCGGTGGGAAAACGGCAGACCGGTTTTTGACTATAAAAACTAAATATTTACTAAAATAAATTAGGAGGCACATAGTACAATGGCGAAGCTTTATATCAATGAGAAAAATCAAAAGGGACATATCAATGCAGAAATTTACGGCAATTTCTCCGAGCATCTGGGCAGGTGCATTTATGAGGGACTTTATGTAGGAGAAAATTCTGAGATACCAAACACAAACGGTATGCGTAACGATGTCGTGGCAGCGCTTCGCGAGATGAAGCTTCCGGTACTTCGCTGGCCCGGCGGCTGCTTTGCGGACGAGTATCACTGGATGGAGGGAATCGGACCAAAGGAATCCAGAAAGAAAATGATCAATACAAACTGGGGCGGCGTGATTGAGGACAACAGCTTTGGCACCCATGAGTTTTTTGAGCTGTGCGAGCAGATTGGCTGCAAGACGTATATCAATGGCAATGTCGGGAGCGGAACGGTACAGGAAATGTCAGAGTGGGTGGAGTACATGACCTTCGACGGTGTCTCCCCGATGGCGGAGCTTCGCAAACAGAACGGCCATGAGAAGCCCTGGAAGATTGATTACTTTGGCGTGGGAAATGAGAATTGGGGCTGCGGCGGCAACATGACACCAGAATATTACGCCAATCTTTATCGCAGATATCAGACCTTTGTGCGGAATTATAAAAAGGACGAGCACATCTTTAAAATCTGCGGCGGTCCCAATGTAGATGACACGTTCTGGACAGAGAAGGTGCTCAAAACCTGCTATGAGAACGCGCCGGAAGGCTCGCATGGTTTTATGGACGGTTTGTCAATGCACTATTATGTTCATCCTGAAGGATGGGAGAAGAAGGGCAGCGCCACAGAGTTTGACGAGAAAACATGGTACAAGACGCTGTGGAAGGCACTCTATATAGAAGATTTGATCAAGATGCACACTGCAATTATGGACCAGTATGACCCCGAGAAACAAATCGGTCTGATCTGTGACGAGTGGGGGACATGGTTCACCTGCGAGCCGGGCACCAATCCGGGATTTTTATACCAGCAGAACACGATGCGCGACGCATTGGTAGCAGGTCTGTCGCTCAATGTGTTCAACAAGCACTGTGACCGCGTAAAGATGGCAAACATCGCGCAGCTCATCAACGTATTGCAGGCAGTGATACTCACAGACGGGCCAAGAATGCTGCGCACGCCGACCTATCACGTATTCCATATGTACAAGTATCACCAGGATGCAGAGCTTGTGGAGAGCTATCTGGACGGCGCGAAAAAGATCGGTGAGGAGGAGGACTACATGGTTCCGAATTTACAGGAATCTGTATCTGTTGACAAGGACGGCATCGTGACTGTCACACTCAACAATCTGTCTGCCACAGACAGCGAGGAGATGGAGATTGTCTTTGCAGAGCGCCAGCCAAGCAGTGTGACCGCCGCCATTCTCACAAATAAAATGGATGCGTACAATACCTTTGACAATCCTGATACAGTGAAGGAAACTGTATTTGAGGACTTTACGATCACTGACAGAGGTGTCACATTCACAATGCCTGCGTGCAGCGTGGTGCAGTTTCGGATTCAATAAAGCAATCGTCTCCCGGAATTTTCTTTGTGTCGGGAGACGATTTTAAAGTTATGGAGGATGTCGTCTTGGGAGAACAGAATGAAAAAAAGCACTGTCTAAAGTGCCTCCTGCGCGAGATGGACAAAGAAGCCTACATGGAGAATCTATATGACTACATTCAAAGACTTGAGGAAGATATCAAAGCAGATCAGGCGCTCTATGAAGAGCGCCTGTCTGTGTGTAAGGCATGTGATTATCTTGAGGCTGGCATGTGCAGGGCATGCGGCTGCTTTGTCGAGCTGCGCGCAGTGATAAAAAACAACGTTTGTTCTTATGAAAAATGGTAATAAAAAGTGGTAAAAAATGCTTTCCTTGCATATCTGCCATATTTAGTGTAGACTGTAGATACAGTTATTAGTAATAAAAACAAACAGTTGCGGAATGTATTATAGTATAGAGCATTGCAGACCGGACATGGAGGAACATCATGCAGACAAAACGAATCAGGACGTTACATAAAATTATCACGGCGCTCATTATAGTGACAATGATCTCCCTGACATTTGCGGGGGCGATGGGGGCGCTGTATGTGCGGGAAGCCAGCGAGGTCAGCCGCCTGCGGGGAGAGAAGGAGCAGCTTGGCGCAGATCAGGCGCTGCCGGTGCTGTCCGTCGAGGTGGACAATAAGACCGCACAGAAGCAAGAGCCGGGAATGCCGGGACAGGACGCCTCTGCGGTGACGGAGGCAGCCACAGCCGGGGAGGACAGTCTGAGTGATGCGGACGCTGCGACGATCGCCGAGCTGATGCAGTCCAAGGAGGCTGAGGTAGAGCAGGCGATGAAGGACAGAATGAAAGATCTCGTGACAGGGGAGGATGGAAGCCCGCTCAAGATGCTCCGGTCTTTTTTTCCGGAAAATTTAATATATTCTTTTGAAAATGAATATGTGTTTGCACCCGTGCTTGAGGAGGTCGAGAAGCATAGCCTGCTTGAAGAAAATTTTCAAAAGACCGAGGAAGGTCTGATGCAGTACGTGGAGAACGGCACTGTCACCTCGCACAAGGGCATCGACGTGTCAAAATATCAGGGAACGATCGACTGGGCTGCGGTCAAGGAGGAGGGCATTGAGTATGCCTTTATCCGTCTCGGGCTGCGGGGATATGAGTCTGCAAAGATCGTATTGGACGAATATTATGAAGCCAATATGGCAGGGGCAAACAGCGCAGGCGTTGCGGCGGGCGTATATTTTTTCACGCAGGCAGTCACCGTCGAGGAGGCAAAGGAGGAGGCGGACTTTGTGATCGAGCACCTGAAGGGCTATGATGTCTCCTGTCCGGTGGTGTTCGATGTCGAGCGCATTTCAGGCGGCAAAGGGCGCGCAGACCAGCTCACCAAGGAGGAACGCACAGACATCACAATCGCGTTCTGCGAGGCGGTCAGGGCGGCAGGCTACACGCCGATGATTTATGGCAATGTGGTGTGTTTTACACGGCTGCTTGACATGGCGAAGCTCAATGACTATGAGAAATGGTATGCATTTTACGACGATTATATGTATATGCCGTACAACGTAAGCTGCTGGCAGTATACTGAAAAGGGACTCGTCGAGGGCATACCCGGCAACGTGGATTTGAACATATCATTTAAGACATGGTAAAAGAAGCACAAAGCAAAAGGAGGGGCTTATATGAAGAAGGAAATCGAAGCATTGCAGCAAATGGTTGACGAGAGCACCAAAATCGTCTTTTTCGGCGGGGCAGGTGTGTCTACCGAGAGCGGAATCCCTGATTTCAGGAGTGTTGACGGACTCTATAACCAAAAGTATGACTATCCGCCAGAGACAATCCTGAGCCACACATTTTATATGAAGAAACCAGAGGAGTTTTTCCGCTTTTACCGCGACAAAATGCTCTGTCTCGACAAAAATCCGCAGCCAAACGCCGCGCACAAGGTACTGGCAAAGCTCGAGGCGCAGGGAAAGCTCACCGCAGTGGTGACACAGAACATCGACGGGCTGCATCAGGCGGCAGGCAGCAGAAAGGTGTTAGAGCTTCACGGCAGCGTGATGCGCAATTACTGTGAAACGTGTCATCAGGCATACGGTGTGGAGGAGATTGTAAACAGCACGGGCGTGCCCCGATGCACATGCGGCGGCAGGATTAAACCCGATGTCGTCTTGTATGAGGAGGGACTCGACCAGCACACCTTGCAGGAGGCTGTGCGCGTGATCAGCGAGGCGGATATGCTGATTATCGGCGGCACGTCGCTCGCAGTGTACCCGGCGGCCGGATTGATTGACTACTACCAAGGAAGCCGGCTTGTATTGATTAACAGGACACCCACGCAGCGCGATACCATGGCGAATCTGGTCATCACAGGCAGTATCGGCGAGGTATTTTCGCAGCTTGACCTGCATGAGCAGTGAGAAAGCAGGCAGTGCAGATGGGATATGAATATGAAGTCGGCGATATCGTCAAACTAAAAAAACCGCATCCCTGCGGCAGTTTTGAGTGGGAAATCCTGCGCGTGGGGGCGGATTTTCGGTTAAAATGTACCGGCTGCGGGCATCAGGTGATGCTTGCGCGGCGTCAGGTGGAGAAAAGCACGAAGGGCTTGCGCAAACCTTGATTATTATATTTTAACATAAAAAAATTTGTAGAAAATATTGACAAAAACCTTGCAAAATATGATGAAGTATAGTATCATAAACTCTTGTGATATATAAATCCTTGCTTCTTTTCAGAAAAGAGGCCAGAGACCAAAA
>ERZ778518.1988-NODE-1988-length-12243-cov-4.106580_pt1 | contig 12243 bp, 9 predicted proteins | sample MGYA00510340_ERZ778518 | MGnify/ENA primary metagenome ERZ778518 (study PRJEB29527, sample SAMN07138967) | mouse gut metagenome | material: feces | host: mouse | place: China:Nanjing | collected 2016-01-25 ... | reverse complement strand
TGTATGTCAACGGCTGTAATCACCCCTTCGTACTCTGCTGACACCACACCGTCTACGATTTCCGCATCAAAGGTTTGCAGCTTTGATACCGCTGTTTCATAATCCTCTTTTGCCACCTGTACCTGATAAGTAATCAAATCTGTGGCAATCGCATATACTTCCTCTGCCTGCTGCGACTGATAGAGCAATTTGTCATAGCGGGCCAGTACTTCCACAAACTGCTCATATCGTTCTTCTGCTTCCTCCTACGCATCCGCCAGCCCATCCAGTGTCTCACGCAGACTTTTCACCTTTGTCTCATAAACCGCCTGGGCCTTTTCTCCATGGATAATACTTTCATCATAGTCTGCCTGGGCGGACACTCTGGTTTTCTCCAGAGAAATCTGTGCCTCCTGCAAATTCAGCAACGATGCCTGTACCTGGTCCCTGGCCTGGGCAATTCCCGCTCTGGCCTTTTCCGTAGCAGCCTCACAGTCTTTGAGTGCCTGGTCATATTCTTCCTTATTCTCCTGATACTCGTTTTTCAGAAGCTGTAATACGGTAGTCTCCCCGTCATTGTCCGGGTTCCCTCCGCCGGATCCTTTGCCTTTTTTCACAATCTCAAAGGTGTTGGGATCATCATCTCCATCGTCATCCAGTTCATAGCCATATGCATCCAGTTTTTCAAAAAACAGCGCCACATTTTTCTCATAGGCGGCTTTCTTCTCCTCCACTTCATATTCAGTCTCATAAAAGCCATCCTCCAGGGCAGCCGTGTATTCCTCTTCCAGTTCCTGTGCCTGCGTTGCTTCCCGCTGTGCTTTTGCCACTTCTGCTTCTGCTTTTGCTATGGTATCTTCATAAACAGTCTGTGCATATTCAGAAGCAATCCGGCTTTTCTTCCTTGTATTCTCCGCTTCCAGACACTCTGTTTCGTATGTAATAACCCCCTGCCTGTATGCAAGAGAAGCGTCCATTTTGGCACGTTCCAGTTCCCGCAGTGCTTCCTCCAGTGAATTGTCTGTAATCTTTAAAATTTTCATCCCCTTTGTCACCTGATCCGAAGAGGATACATACACTTCCTCCACCACCAGTTCCGTCTCCAGGAAATCCAGATCCAGTTCAATTTCTGCCATTCCCATGGAAGTAACTCCTGTGGAGACAACCACGCTCTCCTCCGGTTCCGGCCGGACAGGCGGTCCGTCCGGTTCCTGAGGCAGACGGCTGTTTTGGTTACACAGAGTGACATACCCTATGCCTCCGGCCACACAAACGAAAAACAGAATTGCACAAACCAGAATACCTCTTTTTTTCATGAAAACCTCCGGATTTTTAAAGATAGGATAAACGAATATTTCGGACAGATTGAAGTTTACCTGAAAAATGTTTCCATTTTTTGTTTAAACTGTGAAAAAATTGTGTCCTGTGGTAAAACCATCCACAGGACACATAACTGACTATAACGGAAAGGAAACTGCATTTATATGGCTGAACTGACATCCATGACAAATATTGGAAAAGAAATGGCAAGAAAACTGGCATCTGTTGGAATAGATGAGAGAAAACGGGAATTGAAAAACTTCTGTGATTTTTTGAAAAAATAGAAACATAAAAGCCCCGTCAAACAACAACGGAGCTTTTGTAAAATCTGCCACGGCAGTGTCATTTCCCGCTTACCCAAACTGCCCTGCTATTTCTCTGACGCGTTCGGGGTAGTTTGCCCGAAACTGCTCATAGGTCATACCTTTCTCTGCCACGGCCCGTCCCAATGTCACCAGAAATTCCGGTATATCCTCTTCCAGTATATTGGCCAGATCCGTGCCAAACCGTTCTTCCCCAAAAGCCGGACAGCCACCCTCATAGACTGCAAAGGAAAACTTAGGTCCCTCCGGCGTGGGCTTTTTGCCGCCCCGCATGCCGATGGTTCCGATCTGATGGGCGGAACAGGAAGAGGGGCATCCGGAAATATGAATCTGCGGCAACACGCCGTCCGCAAAGTTCTCCTGTTTCACTCTGTCCAGGCAGGCAGCCAGCAATTCCTGGGATTTGCCGATCCCCACCTGACAGGTTGCCGCACCGATACAGGCAACGGAGCGTTCAAACAATGTCTGTGCGCCGTCATCTGTGACTTGCAGTACCGCTTTTGCCTCCTTCGCCGTCAGATTGATAATATACATTCCCTCATCCGGGGTGATACGTACCCGGACTGCCTCCATACGACGGATCACACCCAGGAGCCTGTCAAAGAAATCCGTTGATACATTTCCTCCGCAGGGATGATATGCCACTGCATAGAGTCCGTCCTGTTTTTGTGGGATTATCCGTGAGTCATGGATTGTCCCATCGCCTGTTTTCGTAATCTCCTCCGTCGCCGCCCGGATGTCCAGTCCGCCCTGTGCCAGATTGTGGGCCAGTTTCTCTGCAAACACATTCCGGATTCCATCCACGCCAAGGGTATTCTGAAGATACCTGCTTCTGGAGGCAGCCCGCTTCTCATATTCCCCATATTCAGTGAACATGTCCACCATAGACCGGATATAATATAATATCCGGGACGGCTCCACGCCTTCGGCTACCTGCACGCCCATCTTAGGGTTACTGCCCAGGCCGCCGGCCACATAGACAAGGAAGGTTCCGTCTTTACATGCGATAAAGCCCATATCCCGGAATGTGGCGTGGGTATCGTTTCTGACACCGTTTTCAAAGCAGATTTTCAGCTTTCTGGGCAGCTTGACCGTATGAATCAGTCCCAGGGCATAATCTGCCGCTTCCTTTGCATAAGGCATCACATCAAAGCATTCTCCCGCTTCCACCCCGGACAGCGGGGAACACATAACGTTTCTGGGATAATCACCGCCGCCGCCCCTGGTAATAATGCCATGGTCAAAAGCTTCTTCAATTAATTGACACACAGTCTCTTTTGTCAGATCATGAAACTGTACACTCTGGCAGGTCGTCAGATGCACCCGGTCAATTCGATGCCTCTTTATGGCATCCACAATAAACTGCAAATCCTCCCTGTCGATTTCTCCGCCCGTCAGCCGCAGCCGCAGCATACTCCGCTCACCGCCCCGCTGTGCATAGCTCCCGAAACCTCCGGAAAAAGACTTATACTGAGGAACCGTTACTTCCCCGGCATAAAATTTCTCTGTCATCTCATGAAATTCCTTTAAATCTCCACGGAATTCTTCCACATGATTCTTCGCCATAAACTGTTCCTCCACTGATAGATATTTAAATTTCGGATCTTTACTTCCATGTATTGGCCATTTCATATAAATGATGATATAACCCGTTCTGTGCCATCAATGCATCATGCTTTCCTTCCTCCACAATGCCCTCTTCTGTCAGCACCAGTATCCGGTCGGAATTGCGTATGCTGGACAACCGGTGGGCAATGGTCAAAGTGGTACGGCCTTTTGCCAGTTCCTCCAGTGACTTTGCCACCGCATACTCACTTTCATTGTCCAGCGCCGAGGTAGCCTCATCCAGTATAATGACAGGAGGATTTTTCAGAAATACCCTGGCAATACTGATTCGCTGCTTCTGTCCGCCTGACAGCTTCACACCCCGTTCACCCACATAAGTATCATACCCATCTTTCAGCCCTTTTATAAATGAATCCGCACCGGCACGTTTTGCGGCCTCTATCACCTCCTCGCGGGAAGCGCCCGGCCTGCCATAGGCAATGTTTTCATAGACTGTACCGGAAAAGAGATATACATCCTGCTGCACCACTCCAATATTCCGGCGCAGGCTCTGCAGCGTAAAAGAACGGATATTCCTGCCGTCCAGAAAAATATCTCCCCGGGTCACATCGTAAAACCGGGGGATCAGATTGCATAATGTGGTTTTCCCACCGCCGGAAGGGCCCACAATGGCCACTTTCTCTCCTGCCCGGATACGCAGGTTCAGATTGTGGAAAACCTGATTATGGTCATCCGGGTATTCAAAACTGACATTGTGGAAACAGATCTCCCCTGACGGATTCTCCAGGGCCACCGCGCCCGGTTCGTCAAATATCTCAATATCCGCATCCATAATCTGGAGAAAACGTTCGATTCCTGTCATGCCCCGTTGAAACTGTTCCGTAAACTCAATAATCCGGCGAATGGTTGCAAGAAGGGTGGTCACATACAACACATAGGCAACCATATCCCCAGGCAGAATATACCCGTCCATCAGAAAAAATCCACCCATAATGAGTACGGTAATATACATCAGTCCGTCAAAAATTCGGGTGGAGGTGCTAAAATACCCCATAATGCGGTAAGAAATCTTTTTAATTTCAAGAAATTCCTGATTTCCTTCTTCAAATCTGGCATTTTCCATCTCTTCATTGGCAAATGCCTTTACGACCTTCTGTCCCAGCAGGCTGTCCTCAATTCTGGCATTGAGTTCTCCGATCTGGTTTCTCTGTCTGGCAAAAGTTGCTTTTACATACCGGTTGATTTTCATACACACGAAGGTCATAACCGGTACAAACAAAAATACGGACATGGTCAGCGGCAAATTGATACCCGCCAGAATCAAAAAGGAAATCAGTATTTTCAGCCCGGCGATAAAAAATTCCTCCGGACAGTGATGGGCAAATTCCGTTACGTCAAATAAATCGTTGGTAATTCGGCCCATAATCTGGCCCACTTTGGTATTATTAAAATAGGTGTTGGAAAGCTGCTGTAAGTGGGCATAAGCGTCCCTGCGCATGTCCGTCTCAATCCTGGCGCCCATCACATGTCCGATATTGGCCATATAATAATTGGCAACGGCATCCACAATCCGCAGTATAAAATACAGGAAGGCAGATCCCAAGATCATACGGGCTGACAGAAGTGTCACATCCAGCAGCGCAGTATTGGTGATCTGCCGGATCAGAAGGGGCAGCACAATTTCACAGATGGTCGTCAGTGCCGCACATAACAGATCCAGCACAAGGGTCTGCCGGTAAGGACGAAAATAATGGGAAAAACGCTTTATCAGTTCTTTTGTACCAATGGTTCGTTCCATCATGTCTGACTCTTTAATCTTTCTATTTCTTTCTGTAGCTCATTTAATTTGGCCATGGCCTGGTCCAGTTCTTTCTGTTTATCTTCGGGATCGCCTCCGGCCTGATGCAGCTCTTCATCCCGCATTTCCACTTCATGCGCTCTGGCCGCCTCCTCGATCAGTTTCTTCTCCAGATATCCGGTCACCATAGCCGGCTGCTCAATCGGTTCCCTGTCTTCAAAAAAACTGGGATCAATCTGCACCCGATAATCCTCTTCCCGCAGGATATATGCCTTTCTGTCGCCCCGCCTTCCCTGGTTTCCGGCATATTCCACCTGGCTCTGCCCCGCAAAACGGCGTTTCTGACCGCGGCCCTCTCTGTCATCTACTGTGGAAAGCGCTTCGCCATCCTCATACACCGCTTCAGGCTCCCCGTCGTCATAGCCCCCGTCATCCTCATATTCCCCGTCTTCGTACGCCTCTTCATTTTCATACATGCCGTCATCCTCTGCATACCCGTCTTCATACACATCATCCCCGGCATCGTCTGCGTATGCTTCCCCGTCCTCATACAAGTCTTCATCCCCGTAATCATCGCCGTCATCCTCATCGCTAACAGCGTCTTTCCGCAAGCTCTTCAATGTCAGTACAAGCATGGTCAAAACGGCAAGAATCACAGCCACAATCAAAACCAGCTTTTTGAATATGGGTTTCTCATAAAAACCCTGATACCCCGTCTCCGGCTCTCCGACTTCTTCCCCCATCTCTTCCTGCCCTGGCTCTCCCTGGGGAATAGGAGCAGCTTCCACATAATCGCTCCGGACAAAGCCTGTTTTTCCATTGGCTTCCACCTGATACCAGGTCATGCCTCCCATTTCCGCCTCACCGGTAATCACAAGGGTCATACCATTATCCACGGTAGTAATCACCTGATAGTCTGTCCCAGGACCGGAACGGACATTCAGAGAGGAGCTGGATGTAACCTGGCCCTGCATCTGCACCTGGGTTACATCGTAGTCTTCGTCCGCATATACATATATGGAAAAAAAGAAAAACGCCAGACATAAAACCAGCGCAGGCACTGCACAGCCCCGGCGTTTCCATAAATAACTGTGTGTTTGCATGGCATAATACCTCCATTTCTGTCGTAATATAACTGCCGGTCAGGCAAACACTGCATGAATACCTGACCAGGTGATTATAGTATATCATTTTATGGCCATTTAAGAAGTATTATTTTGAAAATTTTATTTTTCTTAATAAACAGCAATGGGGCTTTGCAGTTTGATCACCCGACATCCTCCACAATGACAGGCCTCCCGATATAACGCTCTTTAAATTCCTCATATGGGCAGGGTTTGCCGAAATAATAGCCCTGTATATAGTCAGGCCCGATTCCGCAGATTTTATCCAGTTCCTGGCTCGTTTCAATTCCCTCAATACAGAATTTGGTGTGTATACTCCGTGTCATATCGGCCATATGATACAACAGGTTGTATTCATATTCATTCTGCAGCGCTTTTTCTGTAAACGACCGGTCTATTTTAAGCGTGTGCGGGCTGAGATTGTACAAATAACGGAAATTGGAATACCCCGTGCCAAAATCATCCAGCGCCAACAGTATGCCATGATCTCTCAATCCCTCACAGAATGTCAGAAACTTTTCATTGGATTCCAGAAAACCGCTTTCTGTCAATTCTATCATAATGCTTCCCGGCTTTAAGTTATATTTCATAACACCGGATAATATTTCGCTCAGCACATTACTTTTCAGTACCTGAATATAGGAGAGATTCACCGAAATCCGAAAATCCGGCATGATCTCCTGAATTTTACGGCAGGCTTCCATAGCCATGTGCATCACCCATTTGCCCACCGGGATGATCAGACCGCTCTCTTCCAACAGCGGAATAAACTCCTCCGGAGATATAAATCCCATTTCCTTTGAACAGAAACGCAGCAACGACTCCGCGCTTGACAGACGCCGCTTCTTTATATCCACAATCGGCTGGTAATGCACCTCAAATCCCTCAAATCCATGATTCACCGAATGGCGCAGCATTCTGATCAACTGTCTTTTTTTGAGAAACGCCTGGTAATCCTGTTCCTCAAAAATATAATATCGGTTCCTGCCGCCATTTTTTGCCTCGTTCATGGCAAATTCGGACAGCATCATCAGATTCCCATAACTCTGGTCTTCGATCCGGGCCAGATCCACAATCCCCACGGAAACCGTATATACAACCTCGTAACGGTTGATCTCAATAAACCAGTCAATCTCATCCCGGATCTCCTGGTACAGGATAACGGCATCCTCCACATTTCTTCCGTGAAAATCGGCAATCAGAAATTTATCCGCCACCACACGGTAGAGTTTCTGATCAGGCAGCACCGCTTTCTGAATGCACTGCGCTGTCTTGCGCAGTATCATATCGCCGTACTCCATCCCTTTGCTCTCATTGATTTCCTTAAAGTTATCCAGCCCGATCATCAGCAGAAACCCATTCAGTCTGCCTGCTGCCCGTTCTTCCAGTTCTTTCTGTAAGCTGAATTCCCCCAGCAGGCCGCTTACATTGTCCGCCTTTTTCTTTCTGGCAATCTCATTGATACACCCAATCAGATATGCCGGCTGCCCGTCCTCGTCCCTGAGCACATGTCCCCTGCAATTAATCCACACCGGATCACCCTCCTGATCCATCCAACGGTATTGCAGATTATGAAACTCCTTCTGTCCTTTCCCGATCTGCTCCAGATCCCTGCACAGCATATCGTAATCATCCGGGTAAATAAATTCCCGGAATTTTTCCGTTGCATGTGAAAACTCAGCTTTCTCCATACGGAAACGTTTCTGCGCACCAGGCGCAATACTGTAATAATCATGCTTGATATCCAGTACATAGAGGTAATCATCCATGCAGGGATGCAGTACATCCATCACCTGCCGGACCTGTTCTGCCGTTACATGTTGTTCACTTTCTCGATCTTTCATACCAGTATTTACACTTCCCTTTCCACCGCTCCATCGGCAGATATTGCCAACTCTTTTCTGTGCAGGCCGGACAGTGTACAACCGATAAGTGCCTCTGCCCCCAACATGTGTTGTGCCTGTTCATATCGTTCAGAGTCCTATACTTACCGTACAGTGTATCACAAACCTGCAAAAATAACAATCTTCAAGGCTGTTTAACGGTTTTCAAATCATCCTCTTTCAGATCATATGTATCAAGAAAATAATGCGCCTCTCCGTCTTTTTTATACCCCAGCACTTTATTCAGATTGACATTTTTCACACTGTTAAATATATTCTGTTCAATCACATCACTCATGCCGCGCAGCCTGGCAATGAGCCCTTTCATCTCGTCCCGTTTGGAATACTTTATCCCCTCGGCGCAGTTTTCCGTAAAACGGCAGGCGCACTGTATAAAACGCAGGCTGTTATAGCTGCACCATGCCCGTATATCTGCCTCACGTATGAGATACATGGGACGTATCAGCTGCATCCCTTCAAAATTCTGGCTGTACAGCTTGGGCATCATAGTCTCAATCTGTCCCCCATACAGCATACTCATCAAAATTGTCTCAATTACATCGTCATAATGATGTCCCAGGGCAATCTTATTACAGCCCAGTTCCCTTGCATGGCTGTACAAATATCCCCGCCGCATTCTGGCGCACAGATAGCAGGGACTGTTTTCCACAGATGACACCGCATCAAAAATATCTGTTTCAAACACAGTCAGGGGTATACCCAATATTTCTGCATTGCTCCGGATCAGTTCCTGATTCACCCTGTGATATCCCGGATTCATCAGCAGAAATTCCAGCTCAAAATTATTACGCCCATGCCGCTTTAATTCCTGAAACAATTTTGCCATGAGCATGGAATCCTTACCGCCGGAAATACAGACCGCAATCCTGTCTCCGTCCCGTATCAGTTCATATTCCCTGACTGCCTTTGTAAAACGGCACCAGACAGGTTTTCTGTATTTTTTAATAATACTTCGTTCAATCTCTTTTATCCGGTCCGCTGTTCCGGCCCGGATGTGGTTCTTTTCTTCTGTCATTGTGTTCCTTCCGATTCACATTCTCTACACTTATTTTATTCATCGTTTTATTATATCCCAAATTTTCCGTTCTTAACAAGTACCCTTTTTTGTGAATAAATTGTAAAATAGAAAAAGCGCAATTTACAGATTTTCCATCCCCGTATACAATAGAAAGCACCCACTGCGAACTTTCTATTGTCATAAAGCAAAAAAGAGATACCCCAACGGCACTGCTTACTGCCGTGAGATACCTCTTTCTCACACCTTTTTACTTCCCGATGATATATTCCCCGTCACACGGAATTATTATCCCTTTAAAACAAATTTTCCAACCAGTGTTTCCAGATTTTCAGACTGTGCAGATAACTCTTCGCTCGTTGCGGAAGTCTCCTGCGCTGCTGCGGAATTGCTCTGAATTACTTCGGAAATCTGTTCCACACCCATCTCAAGCTGCTTCATGGCATCCGCCTGAGAATTGGACAATTCGCTGATTTCTTTTGTAGATGCCGCCAACATTTTGATTCCGCCGATGACAGATTCCATTGCCGAGGTGGCTTTCAGTGTAATCTCGTTGCCACGCTCAATCTCATTGATCGAGTCTTCAATCAGTTTCTTGGTATTGACTGCGGATGTTGCACTGTCTGAAGCCAGTTTGCCGATCTGGTCCGCAACAACAGCAAAACCTCTGCCTGCTTCTCCTGCTCTTGCCGCCTCAATGGATGCGTTCAGGGACAACAGATTTGTCTGAGATGCAATATCTTCAATCTCGGCAATGATATTGGCGATTTCCTTGGAAGTTGCATTGATCCGCTCCATCGCCTGGTTCAGGTCCTTAATATCCTCATTGCTCTTTTCAGCCGCTTCTTCGAACTTCTCCGCATCGAGATAAGACTTGTTTGCCTTCTCGGAACTATTCACAACACCTTCCGTAATATTCTGAATCGTAGCGGTCAGCTCTTCTACGGAGCCTGCCTGGTCCGTAGCGCCTTCTGCCAGCGCCTGAGCGCTCTCAGCCATCTGGTTGGCTCCCAGGGCAACTTCTTCCGAAGCCTCGCCGATCTTACTCATTGTATCACTGAGCGAGTCCGTAATCTTGACAATGGCTTCATTCAACGCATAAAAGTCTCCGCGGAAATCCATCTGAGCGGTTACGTCAAACCGGCCTGCGGCCAGTTCGCTTAAAACCCGTTCCAGTTCTTTTATGTAACTGCGCAATGTAATGGTAGCATCCTTGAAATGCTCTGTCATCTCACCGACTTCATCCGGATACATGGGATCTACTTCCACACTCAGGTCTCCGCTGGCAAGCCTTGCCGATGCGTCTTTTACTCTGCCAATGGGTTCTGCAAGCAGCTTTGCCACAAAACCGGCAAACTGCATGGAAATCAGTACGGCAACAATAATTACGATCAGCATAATCCCGGCCAGTACATAAGTCTGAATCGCCAGGCTGGTCTTGACAGTATTGCCTACATTTACATTCAGGTCAATCAGATCTTCCACTGCATTGGTAAGCTCTTTCAGGGTAGGTTTCCCCTGTTCCAGCAACAGATCAAAAGCCTCGCTGTTGTGATTTTCCATAGCCAGCTTCTCCACCTCGCCGAAAATACTGCGGTAACGCGGCAGTGTCTCATCGATTATGGCTATGTATTTAAGTTCTTCTTCTGTGTTACAGGTCTGTTTCATTTCTACCAGAGCCGCATCCGTCTGTTTCTGCAATGCATCCAGCTCTGCCTGCGCATCCTTCAGTTCCCCTTCGTCCTCATGAAGGATCATCTCCCTGACAATAGACGGCTCTTTGTTCAGATATGTACTGAATATACCGATCTGTCCCTGGGAAAATCCGTTGTTTACCAACGCCTTGCTGTAGCTGGCATTGTTGCGCAAAAGAACAATCAGCCCCAGAATACTGGAAATGCTGGCAATAATCACGACCAGCGTAAAGCTGAACTTGAGTTTCTTTGCCACTTTCATATCTTTTATTTTGTCAAACATAGTTTACCCCATCCTTCCCTCTGAAATCTATTATAAAATTTTATTCGTATAATAATCTGTTATTCTCTGGTATCGGGCAGCTTACATTCGGCGTCCTATTCTTATGTCAAGGTGCACTTCCGTGTGGTCTGTCTGAAATTTACAATCTGATATGATTATACTATCTAATTGAAAAAATAACAACTATATTTTGACAAAGTGCACGCTATACAACATATGGAAAATGGCATGCATTGTTTATTCCTGTTTTTCCTCCCGGCTGAGCCGCATTGCCTCAACCTGTATGGCAAGATACAGATTGGCCGGGCCATCCGCCGCCGGTATCCGCTCCATCTCCGGCACACATAGATTGTAGAGTGCCGTATATCCGGCAAAATAGCGGTTCAGCGTGGCATACAGACTGTTCTCGGAAACAATCAGCGCCGCCGCTTCCTCAAATACATTTTTCAGTTCGTTCAGCGCCACCGCACAGGAAGCGTCCGCCACAGCATAGAACAGATATTCGCCTCTGCACACACCGTATCCGGATGCCATCATCGTCATAAAATTATCCGCCACCGCTTCATGTACGGCAAACGCCAGGCCGTCCCGGTCCCGTATAAGATGTACACCATTGGCAACGGGAAACACTGCTTCCACACAGCCCCCCGGCGCCTCCTTCGGCGGAGTATACTCCCCGAAATACTCTGTCAGCATCAGCCTGCCGTCCTGCCGGATTTCTTCCATCTGTTTTACGATGGCAGCCTCCCGCTTTTTGCAATCGTCCAGACGGTGCTGTAGGATTTCATACAGAGGAATGTCCTTCGTATGTTCATCATAACAAAGCCATTCGCCTGCTTCTTCCCCCAATCCGGCGGCTTCCGCGGACAGGTATCCCACCGACGCGTTTCTGTCCGCCATAATCCCCTCATGCTCCAGACCGTTCTGATCAGTCGCGCATACGGCATAGATACCGGGAACGATCTCTTCACAGGCGCTGATCACTCCCCAGATGGATTCTCCCTGCGGTTGGTACTGCATGAATCTCACACTCCTTTTTTGAAATTGTGTTATCCAATAATACAACAATATATCTGTATATTCAACAATTTTATATATATTATCAATTATTATATCAGCACCCATAATATAAATCAGCAGGGGCTTTCCTAATACATTACCAAAGAAAAAGGGGGACCAGATAACGTGATCGATATCTCAAAACGTTTCCAAAAGCTGCGCAACGCCAAAGGCTTCA
>ERZ778518.1983-NODE-1983-length-12256-cov-5.908696_pt1 | contig 12256 bp, 8 predicted proteins | sample MGYA00510340_ERZ778518 | MGnify/ENA primary metagenome ERZ778518 (study PRJEB29527, sample SAMN07138967) | mouse gut metagenome | material: feces | host: mouse | place: China:Nanjing | collected 2016-01-25 ... | reverse complement strand
GGCAACCCTGACCTGAAACCGGAAAGAAGCCATAATTTCAACATCGCTTTGGAACGTACGGGGCATATACGTGGCACCCATCTGGGAGGATCATACAGTTTCACTGCAAACGGCTATTACAACTACTACAACAGCCGCATAACCACGACGGATTTTCCCGGAGACGCATTCCGCGAGGAGGGAGCCATCTATTGTAATGAAAAGGGTGTGAAAGTCGCCGGACTCGACATCAATGCAAGATATCGCTCTCTTATGGGACTCGGACTCTCGGCAAGCTATAACTATCTGCATGTGGGCGGAAACTCCATAGACTCGCAGTTCTCCCAGCCGCGCCCGCATTCCGCGACATGGAGAATAGATTTTGAAAAACGGCTATGCAGTGTCTATAAATTCTATGCCTCCCTGTCCGGGCGTTATCTGGCAAAACCCGTGAGCAGACATGATACGGATGAAGCATATTCGCTCTGGAAATTCACTTTCCAGCAACAGGTCTGGAAAGGGATAAACATAAATTTCATCATAGACAATCTATTGAACTACAAACCGGATATTTATTATTGGAATTCCGCGCCGACAACAGGACGGACATACTCCATAGGCTTGTCTATGGATATCGACGACTTTTTTAAGTAAGCTGTTAAAATATGACACACATCAGAAAAAAGATTATTTTACTCGGCATTGGTTGCGCCTTGACAATAGGCGCAACCGTCCTGCTATGGAAAAACTTTGCCTCGACAACACGCATTGCCTGCGTAAACTTTCAGGCAATCACGCTGGGACAGATGGCAAAAGCCAACGACAATTCATTCATAAAACTTGAAGAACTTGACGTTGACAGGCTCGACAAGGCATCTGATTACGACATGATACTTCTCAACGGAATGGGACTGAGAATAACAGATGAGCAGCGAAACAAGCTGACGGATGCCGCAGATAAAGGAACTCCCGTATATAGTTTTGCGGTGACAAACCCTCAGAACAATATCCTTTCGACAGACTCTATTGATGCCGAGTTTCTGAAACAATATATGACGGGGGGCAGAAGCAATTACCGCAATATGTTGAAATACATACGGAAATTCATCGATGGCAAAAAACTGTTTGCCGACACACCCGGAGACCCCGTGCTCACGTCTTCTTCCCTTATGTATTATCCGTCGGAGGAAGATGACCTGCAGTTTCCATCTGTCAACGCATTCGAAAAATTTCTGAAAGAGAAAGGGAAATGGAATCCTGATGCCCCGAAGATAATACTGACCGGACAGATGGGCGTTCCTGAAGAACTGGTTGCAGAACTCGAGAAACGTGGCAATACAGTCTATCCTGTAAACGTTATTCAACGTTTCATAGCCGGCGGGCATGCCGATTCCATAAAGATAAACGCCATCATAAACATGGCTCACGGACGAATGGGGGATCAGGTTGTCAGATATCTTGAGACCCGAAACATTCCTTTGTTCTCTCCTCTCAATGTCAACAGAGATTATCATGAATGGGCAGATGACAAAATGGGCATGAGCGGTGGATTCATGTCTCAGAGTGTGGTGACTCCCGAAATTGACGGTGCCATACGACCCTATTCACTTTTCGCTCATTACGAGGGGAAGGACGGTCTCCCTTATGTGGCTGCGATTCCGGACCGCCTGCAGGATTTCTCTTCTACTGTCAGCAACTATCTCTCCCTGCAGTCCCGTCCGAACAAAGAGAAGAGAATCGCAATCTTTTATTTCAAGGGACCCGGACAAAATTCACTTGTCGCGGAAGGAATGGAAGTGGCTCCCTCTCTGTTCAATGTGCTGCAGCGACTCCGGGAGGAAGGATATGATGTCGGAGCACTCCCCTCTTCCCCTGAAGCGCTTGAACGCATGATAAACGAAAACGGCAAAGTCTTCAACAGTTATGCCTTGGGGGCAATGGAAGATTTTGTAAATAAAACCAATCCCGAGATAATTGATGTGAAAGACTACGACCGATGGTGTGCAATGGCTTTCTCAAAAAAGATGAGAAAAGAGATTGACACCGTTGACGGTGAGTTTCCGGGACATGGGCTGAACGATGGGAAAGGGAATCTCGCGCTGGCAAGACTCAGATTCGGCAATGTCGTGCTGATTCCGCAGACCGCCGCAGGTCTGGGCGATGATGATTTCAAGATTGTGCACGGCACTGACGCCGCTCCTCCGCACAATTATGTCGCCGCATACCTTTGGGCAAAATATGGTTTCAAGGCTGACGCTCTTGTTCACTTCGGCGCACACGGCTCCCTTGAGTTCACTCCGCGCAAGCAGGTGGCGCTCGGAAGCAACGATTGGCCCGACAGACTCGTAGGCGACATGCCACATTTCTATATCTACTCCACCTCGAACGTCGGAGAAGCCATGATGGCAAAACGCAGAAGCTACGCCGGAATCATAAATTACCTCACACCCCCTTTCATGGAAAGCAACGTAAGAGGAATTTATAAAAATCTTGCCGATGCCATAAATGAATACAACAAAACGCGCGCATTGGAAAACCCGGACCCGAAAGCGGTGTCGGAAGCTTCCCGTCTGGTAAAAAAACACACTGTCAAGCTGGGCATTCACCGTGAACTGCGGCTCGACAGCATACTGGGCAAGGGTTATTCAGCCGATGAAATAGCAAGAATCGAGAACTTCGCCGAAGAACTCGCCAATGAGAAAATCACAGGCGCGTCATATGTGATGGGTATGCCGTATTCTCCGGAACATATTCTGTCTACGGTCACGGCGATGACAGTAGAGCCACTTGCGTTCAGTCTGCACAAACTAAAGGGAGGCAATCTCAAAAAACATCGTACCGATGCGAAGTCACTGATTACTTCACTTATAAAGAGCGGTAATGAATGTACGGATGCCGACTTGTGCCGGCTCAGCGGTCTGACACAGGAATTGCTTGACAGTGCGAGAAAGACACTGGCGACAATCGAAGGTTCCAAAGACATGTTCTCAAGAATGATGGTGATGGGTTCAATGATGCCGTCAGGAGGAGGGATACCCTTGAAAGTGGCGGAACGCAAGGCACCTGGACGCAGACACGCCATGATTCCGGGCATGTCGCCGGAGAAAGCCCTTGAAATGGCACGTAAGATGGGGGCAGATGAAGCTGCCATAAAAAAGATGGAGGCTGCAATGAAACGCAATCAACCGAAAGGGAGGGCAATGCAGAAAGGGAACCATCACAAAATGCAGGGAAACGGTATTTCACCCGAAGAGACAGAATTTGCTCTGGCAGTGAACGAGATTGAAAGAGCCTTGAAAAACGCAGGCATATACCAAAAGGCTCTCCGCAACAGCCCCGAAGCTGAAATGGTCTCGCTTCTGAATGCTCTTGACGGAGGATACATATCCCCGACATCCGGAGGCGATCCGGTATTGAATCCCAATGTATTGCCCACAGGACGCAACATGTTTGCAGTAAATGCCGAAGAGACCCCTTCCGCGATAGCATGGGAGAAAGGGAAATCGCTCGCCGACAACACCATAACCCTATACCGCAAGGCTCACAACGACTCTTTGCCGCGAAAAGTAAGCTACACGCTATGGAGCAGCGAATTTATAGAGACCGAGGGCGCTACAATTGCTCAGATTCTTTATATGCTTGGAGTGGAACCGGTAAGAGACGCATTCGGCAGAGTGACAGATCTTGCGCTTATTCCTTCCGAAAAATTAGGTCGTCCACGAATAGATGTGGTGGTTCAGACTTCAGGTCAGCTTCGGGACCTTGCCGCTTCCCGGCTCTTCCTTATCAGCAGAGCGGTCAGAATGGCAGCAGAAGCCAACGACAGCAAATTTCCGAATTATGTAGCAGAGGGTGTTGTGGAATCTGAAAAACACCTCGTTGACAAAGGCGTTTCACCCAAGGAGGCAAGAAAGCTGTCGACATCACGTGTCTTCGGAGGTGTCAACGGCAACTACGGAAGCGGAATCCAGGCGATGGTGGAAGCCGGCGACAGATGGGAGAACTCATCCGAAATCGCCGACACCTATATTCAGAACATGGGTGCCTCATACGATAGCGAAGAGGAATGGGAGCAACTCCGCGACTATGCTTTCGAAGCCGCGCTCACAAGAACAGATGTTGTGGTGCAGCCCCGTCAGAGCAACACATGGGGTGCGCTCAGCCTTGACCATGTATATGAATTTATGGGCGGCATGAATCTGGCTGTGAGAAATGTCACCGGGAAAGAGCCGGAAGCATATCTCAGCGATTACCGCAACCGCAACAACGTCCGTATGCAGGAAGTAAAGGAGGCTATCGGAGTGGAAAGCCGAACCACAATACTCAATCCTTCATATATAAAGGAAAAGATGAAAGGTGGTGCCGGCGATGCCTCGGCAATGGCGGATGTCATCCGCAACACATATGGTTGGAACGTTATGAAACCCGATGTGATTGACGATGAACTCTGGAACGACATCTATGACACATATGTGAGAGATAAAAACGGACTGGGAATGGAAAAATATTTTTCCGAAACCAATCCGGCTGCCCTGCAGGAAATGACGGCTGTAATGCTGGAAACCATCCGCAAAGGGATGTGGGACGCATCAGACGAACAGACGAAGACACTTGCCGACCTACATGCCCGCATGGTTGAGAAACATGGAGCCGCATGCTCCGGATTCGTATGCGACAACAGCAGGTTGCGCGACTTCATCAAATCAAATATCCCGAAGGAATCGGCTGCGGCATACGATACATCGGTGGCATCGGTCAGGGCGGAGAACATACAAGACGGCAACAACGGTCAGGTCATGAAACGAGAGGAACTGAACAAGACCGAATCCACGACCAACCGAATAAACGGTCTTACCGTGGCTCTGTCTGTTGCCGCTGCACTCATAATAATGGTGGCGGTGATCAGACGTCGCCGTAAAAATGCGGGGGAATAACGATGGAAACAGTCGTATTGATCATACTTCTTCTGGTGAGCCTCAGTTTTATACTGAAGCTCACCTTCCATCGCCCCGCCGGGGTTGCTGTTCTCAGCCTCTTGACAATGGCTTTCACTGTATTCATGACAGAATCCGCAAGCAGCCAGTCAAAGACAAGAATCGCAGACTGGCTGTCGCAACCTGAGCTGATGCTCGACACTTCGGTGGTTCTCACAATAGATGTCGCCTTCCAGATATGTTTCTGCATTCTCATGGCTTCAAGACTTTCAGGCACTCTTCGCGGGCTTCAATCCATTCTGCTCGAAATAACCTTGTGGATTCCCGGTCTCCTTCTGTTTCCGACCCTGTATTCGATGCTTGTGGCGATAATATTCTCGATGCCGGGTGCGGACTTCGATACCATTGGATGGATTTCCGGAGCTGCGATGATGACGGCAACTCCGTTTCTTGCCTACGGACTGAAATTTATCCTTCCCGAAACCGATCTGAGGCTTGAGCTGATATTTTTAATAAACCTGCTCATCGCCACTCTGGGAATAGTCGCCACAGTCAACGGCAGAACAGCTGCCACCGGCACAAACAATGTGGAATGGCAGGCGCTCGCTGCCATATTTGCCATTATCATTTCAGGACTCTGCGCTGGATGGATATATTTCAGGGTCAGAAACTCAAAAAAAATCAATAATATATAATTTCGACAAAATGAACACAATATCAAACATCCTCTATTGGATTTCAACAGGGCTGCTGGTTCCTGTTATCGTGCTGCTGATATTTTTCTTTATCAGGGCAATCATTCTTATCGGAGTTTTCTTCGGACAGTATATGGGGCACAAAAAAACCGTCTCTTATCTGTATCCTCTGATAAAAAGTCTGACACCGGGCGATAATGACGCTATTGAAAAGTGCCACGCCACGAAAGAGAAATCCGTTGTCGCGTCTTATGCGAAACGGATAATCGAGAACAAAGGCAACCGCCCTAAAATCGAATTGCTCCTGTCAGAATATGAACTTGACGCCGACAAAGAAATCGCCACATCAAAAGTGCTTGCCAAGATGGGACCGATACTCGGTCTCATGGGAACACTCATACCAATGGGTCCCGCGCTTGTCGGACTCGCTTCGGGCGACATAGCCTCCATGGCATACAACATGCAGGTGGCGTTCGCAACAACAGTTGTCGGACTCGTTGTCAGCGCAGTAGGTTTCGTCACACAGCAGATGAAGGAACGGTGGGCAGTGGCAAACACTACAATTCTGGAATATCTTTCAGATGTTATCGAACAAACCTCTAACAGCAATGCGGCATGAGAAGACGACGTTCATTACTTCGCAAGGGTGAGGATTCTGATCCGATGAGTGTGGTCAGCAATCTTTTTGATGTCGCCATGGTCTTTGCCGTAGCACTTATGGTCGCGCTCGTAAGCAGATACAACATGACGGAAATGTTTTCGCAGGAAGATTTCACAATGGTGAAAAATCCCGGCAAAGACAATATGGAAATCATCACCAAAGAGGGTGAGAAAATCAACAGATATACCCCTTCGGAAGATTCAGACCCCTCCTCCGGCAAAGGGAAACGTGTCGGTGTTGCCTATGAGCTCGAGAACGGCGACATCATCTACGTTCCGGAATGACCATATCCGGTCGATCGGAACGAATCAGGTCTATCAGTGCCGGAAGAGCCTCTTCCGCCGGAATATTCTTCTTGATCAGGTCCTTGCCACGGTAAATACTTACCCTGCCGGGACCTGCTCCGACATATCCGTAATCGGCATCCGCCATCTCACCGGGACCGTTAACTATACACCCCATGACTCCGATCTTGAGTCCCTTCATTTCCCGTGTCGCCTCTTTTACCTCCTTCAATGTCTTCTGCAGATCGAAAAGCGTGCGTCCGCAACTCGGACAGGCGATATATTCCGTCTTCGACATACGCAGACGCGTAGCCTGCAGAATGCCCAATTCAAGATCGGCAAGCACGGCATCGTCAAAGTTGGAATCAACAACCTCTATGCCGCTTGCATATCCGTTGAGAAGCAGAAAACCGAAATCAGCTCCCGCTTTCACGCGCAAGACATCAATATCCTTGTCGTCATATTCAAGGCTGACGACTATCGGGTTGGTATAACCGGCGGCGACAAACCTGTCGATATATGACATTATCTCGGCAGGTGCGTTTATATGACGGGATTTTATTACAAGAGGTCCTGAAAATTCCGGATTTTTCACAGGCATAGAGGCATCCGCGAGAAAGAATATGTCATCGGGACTGTCAGCATGCATCGAAACAATCCTGTCTTCAAAACCTTTGACCTTACGCAGCCGGTCGCGGGACGCTCCCGGAAGGACATTCGAAGGTTCCTGAATGTGCGGATGCCCCTCTCTTGAAGCTATATGGTCACGCAACGTTATCGCAACAGGAATCTCGTTCTCGGGAGGCTCGCTCAAAGACACGCGGATTGTGTCGCCGATACCCTCGGCAAGCAACGCCCCTATGCCGACTGCGCTTTTGATTCTGCCGTCTTCCGCGTCTCCGGCTTCTGTAACTCCAAGATGCAAGGGGTAGGTCATCCCGTTCTCCGCCATCCGCTTCACGAGCAGTCTTACGGTTTCCACCATCACGGAGGTGTTGGAAGCTTTGACGGAAATAACGACATCTCTGAAATCCACCTTACTGCATACGTCAAGAAACTCCATGACCGATTCCACCATACCTGCCGGAGTGTCGCCATAACGGCTCATTATACGGTCTGACAATGAACCGTGATTGACTCCCAGTCGCACTGCCGTTCCGTTCTCTTTACAGAGTCTGAGGAAAGGTACAAGAGTTTCTTCAATCTTGCCGATTTCCGAAGCATATTCCTCATCTGTAAATTCGAGTTTTCGGAATGTACGTGCCGCATCAACGAAATTTCCGGGGTTGATTCTTACCTTATCTGCCGTAGACGCTGCCTCGAAAGCGGCTTTGGGATTGAAATGGACATCTGCTGAAACTGGAAACGAATACCCTTTTTTTCTTATAAGCTCCCTAATTTCCCCCAAAGATAATGCCTCCCGCACTCCTTGTGTGGTGAAACGCACGAGCTCACCGCCCGCCTCGGCAATCCTTATCGCCTGTTCGGCACTATCCTCCACGGCATTTGTATCTGTATTTGCCATGGACTGTATGACCACACGGTTTGAGCCGCCGATTCCTATGCAACCGACTTTTACCTCATGGGTATCGCGTCTTTGATAATTGTACAGCATATGTATATTATAGCAATCTCTTTATGATTTTTAAGCTGCCTGATTCAGCAGTTTCTCCCAAGATTTATAACAATGTCATCAGAATGACCGAAAGAAAACCGACAGCATAACCGGCAATAACCTGCCATGCGGTGTGACGACCTAACCACACCCGTGCCGTACCAAGGATTCCGGAAAGTCCTATGGCAATAAGCAGCCACAGAAATGCGCCATCCTGCGGAAGTCCGTCGCGTATTATACGTATCAGCAATGCAACAACTCCGGCAACTCCGGCAGCATGTGCTGAAATCTTCCATCTGAAATTTATCAGCAGGTTTATCGCTCCGGCCACGGCGCCTCCTCCGAAAAACATCACAAGCCACATAGGCGCGCCTTTATACCACATGAACACCCCCGCTGCGGCAAGACACAATATCGAGATTATATACGGAATAACCCGCTCCTTGCGCCCGTTAAGCCCGACATCCGTTACAAGTCCCATGCGTTTTAACAGCAGGACAAGCAATGCCGGCACTGCCACCGTGAATGCCAGGGTGACAAGCGTAAACACAAGTTTCACCGAATATGGTGTGAAATCCAGAATCGACAGATTGAATGCAAGCAAAACGCCGTATACAGGCATAAGCAACGGAACGAGTGCCCAGGAAAGGAATGTTGCCGAGCCATCGGCGAAACGTTCACTCGCCGAAGGAAGGGAACTGACCTCCGGTTCATTTTTTTTCTCTTCTTTATTGTCTTTCTCTTCCGTACGGTCGTTTTGGGGATCAACCGTCATTTCTTCCTTTTCATCAACTTCCTCTTCAAGGAGCGATTCGGGATAATATGATGATGTGTCAAGTTTCATTGTCTATTTCATTTGGCGACGTATTGCCGCAGCGAATTTTGGAGGTATCGGAGTTTCGAAATTCATATCCTTCCGCGTGACAGGATGTGCGAAACGAAGTGTCCTGGCATGCAATGCAAGACGATGGATAGGACTTTTGGTCGCTCCGTATTTCTTGTCTCCGGCAATCGGATGTCCGAGTTGTTTAGCATGCACCCGGATCTGATTCTTACGCCCTGTGTCAAGTGAGAACTGTGCGAGAGTGAATCCGTTTCCCCTGCCTACTACCTCATAATGGGTCACAGCAATACGGCCCTCATCCGGATTGTCTGTGGCGTATACCACAAACTGCGAGTTTTCGGCAAGACGGCTTTTCACAAATCCTTTGTCCTGTTCGAGATTTCCCTCAAGAACCGCGACATACAGACGTTCAAGAATAATATTGTTCCAGTTGTGGCGAAGCACATTCTGAGCCTCCTCAGACTTGGCGAACATCATGAGTCCGGAAGTATCACGGTCGAGGCGATGCACTATGAAAAGCTTGTTACGGGGATTGACACCTTTTACATAGTTACGTAGAATCTCGTAGGCATTATCCTCTTTTTTATGGCTCAATGTGGGAACTGACAGAAGTCCGTACCCTTTGTTGATCACGAGCACATCATCATCTTCATAAACAATCTCTATCCGGTGGTGATGAAACTCAGGAAAAGGTCGGGTGGAATTGAACTCTACGACAGCACCTGGCTTAACCTCGGCGTCAAACGCCTTGGTCACGGTTCCGTTCAGCTTAAGATGACCGTATTTCATCCATTTCTTTATATCGCCACGCTTTGAATCCGGACGCATATTGATCAGGAACTCCATAAGAGGCAATGAAGAGTCCCCTCGGTTTTCCCATGCAAAAATTCGGTCTTCCTTAAATCCACGCTTGTTTCTGTCTCCGTATGATGCCATCAAATTAATTTTTAACAACCACTTATTTATTAACAATAAAGTACCGTTTTTTATCATCGGCACCGACCTGTTGTGTCAGATCCTATATGAAGTGATTTAGAGTGTGTTTAAATCATTTCTATATCCGACTTGCAAATTTAGTCATTTTTTCCCAACACACATAAAAAGATACATATTATTGGCGTCCGCGGATGATCGGCAGACGTATCAGGGGCTTTTTAATAGCCCGCCATGCTCCCTCTTCAACTCGTGAAAACATCTCATAAAATCCTCTCAATTAACCACACAATTAAATTTAAACAGTTGAACTCGTCTTGACTTATTTACGAAAGCTAAAATAATGATATCATTGATTCTTTTCTAACCCAAACGGATCTTTCCGGTTGTCTTCACACCTTTCATCACCGCCAGCCGTAAGGTTGCCGGCTCTTCGAGTGGCTAAAACTCCTCGGAAATATCTCGCTGATGTCAAGAAAAAATATGTCAAGACGAGGTCAGTTTCTAAATATTATAACTAAATTTACGCAAAATAAAAAAAGTCTATCTCTTTTCACAAAGAAATAGACCGAAACCTTAATCTTAGAAACTGTTTAAATTTAATTCGAAATTTTTTATATAGTGAATCTTGTGGCTTCCTTGAGGTCTTTTATGGTTGTTTTCACCGAGTCTCATCGGTCACATAGCCCGCTATGCTCCTTTGCCTTAAATGGATTTTATCCCGAAGTGAGCAGCCACAAATTTCACGTTTATTTTTAAACAAGCTCTTAATTTAATACTATGAAAAACACATTACAAATGTTACAAAATAATTCACATATTCTGAAAATATTTCTTTTCCCGAATCGTTTGAATTACATTTATTAACCACGAATGCCAATATGGAGAAACTATACCAGTATTTATGGAGACACCGCATGCTGGGGCGCAAACTGAAACTTGACAACGGAACGGCTGTGGAGATTATTTCACCGGGTTTACTGAACCGAGATGCCGGTCCGGATTTCTCCAATGCGAGAATACGCATAGGGGATACCGAATGGGCTGGAAATGTAGAGATACACGTACATGCGTCTGACTGGTACAGACACGGGCATGACACTAATCCGGCATATGACTCCGTATTGCTTCACGTGGTGGCAATCAATGACAGGCGAGTGACACGCTCCGACGGAAGCGAGATTCCTCAGCTTACGGCAACATTCCCGGAAAGCTTCTTCAGAATGTATTCCACGCTTTGTGACAATATCGAGGGCATCAGATGCAACAAATGCATAAGTTTCATTCCACCTCTTACGATAACCGACTGTCTTGAATCGCTTGCAATCGAGCGAATGCAGACCAAAGCCTCAAGAATAATCGACGAACTCAATAATTCCGGAGGTGACTGGGAAAGGACCTGCTTCATAACTCTCGCCCGCGCATTAGGCTTCGGACTGAACAGCGAACCATTCGAAATTCTTGCAAGATCTATTCCGTTGGGATATATACTTAGACACGCCGACAATCTACCGCAGCTGGAGGCGATACTTTTCGGACAAGCAGGAATGCTTGACACTTCTATACATATATTTGATGAATATTATCAACTCCTCTGTCGCGAGTATTATTTCCTTGCGAGAAAATACAACCTGCGCCCAATGAAACGTGAGCTATGGAAATATGCCAGAACACGCCCGCAGAATTTTCCACATCGGCGCATCGCGATTCTTGCAAAAGCGCTTCACGGCGGTTTCTCGCTTATGTCGAGAGTGATTGCAGCCAACGGCAAGCCTGAAGAGTCACGCGCAATTCTGCAATGGGAACTCGAAGGATACTGGCTTGATCATTCGGACTTTGACATAACTCAGCCTCAATCTCCTTCGGCTTTGGGACATGCAAGCACTGACCTGCTTCTGATAAACCTCATCGCGCCATTGCTTTATGCGTACGGAGCGACACACGGCGAGCCGGAACTGGCTGAGAACGGCTTAGAATTATGGAGAAAACTTCCACCGGAAAAGAACATGTTTATAAGACAATGGAGACAGGAAGGGATAGGATGCGAAGATGCTATGCGCAGTCAGGCACTACTGCAACTCAGGAAAGAATACTGCGATGCCGGACGCTGCCTGGACTGCAGAATAGGACATTGGTTGCTCAGACATAACGCCAGAGACATCCAATTTCACGAGAATATTCGTTAAAATATCACAAAGACATAAAAATTATCGTTTAAATATTTTTTTGTCACAATAATTTATATTAACTTTGCAGCGTGTTTTTCATGGTATTAGATTTAAGGTTAGAGGATTAGTTGTCGAGAGACAAT